>FWWM01000783.1_pt1 | contig 103649 bp, 73 predicted proteins | sample 2228351 | NCBI WGS metagenome assembly FWWM01 (sample SAMEA103939774, study PRJEB20133) | metagenome
TCGGAGCTCTTCGCGCGGCGCGGGGCGCGCTTGCGGGGCGCCTTCGCAGCCGCGGCGGGCTTCTCGGCGGGAGCCTCGTCCGCGGCGGGAGCCTCGTCCGCAGGCGCCTCGACGGGAGCTTCCTGGACGGCTGCGTCGGCCGCGGGAGCCTCGTCAGCAGCGGGAGCCTCGTCAGCAGCGGGAGCCTCCTCAGCGGGGGCTTCCTGGACGGCTGCGTCGGCGACGGGGGCCTCCTCAGCGGGAGCCTCGTCAGCGACGGAGGCCTCCTCGACAGGGGTTTCCTCAGCGACGGCGGGGGCTTCGGCGGCGACGTTCTGGGCCGCGGCATCCTCGCCGGCGATCTGGTTCTCTTCGGTCTGGGTCTCGGAGAGGGACTCCACGAGTTCTCCTTCAGTAGCACGTGGACAGGGCAACTGCATCGTGCGCCGTCCACGACAGGCGCGTAGTCCCGTGCGGACATCGTGAATCCGAACCGGATATCGGATGGCGGTGCAACGGGGGTGTGATGCAGGGGTTCGCAGATTGCGACGGAGGCCAGATTCACGCGCGAGGCGTGGAACCCTCCGGATTGTCCCTCACTGTACCACCCCGGACGTCGACAGCCAGCATGCGGGCCTCCCACGGGGTGTCGGTGACGGATGCGGCGAGCTCCGCCGCAGCCAAGCGCTGACCGGGGCCATCGGCGAGGACGAGGACGCTCGGACCCGCGCCCGAGACGACGGCCGCGAAGCCCTCGGCGCGAAGTGTACGGACGAGCCGATCGGTCGCCGGCATGGCGTGCGCACGGTAGGACTGATGCAGCTTGTCCTCGGTCGCCGCCATCAGCAGCTCAGGGCTCTGGGTGAGTGCCGCGATCAGCAGCGCCGACCGTGACACGTTGAACACGGCATCCTCCCGCGGCACCTGGAGCGGCGCGAGTCCACGTGCGACCGAGGTCGACATCGTGAAATCCGGGACGAAGACGACGGGCGAGACACCCCGGTGCACGAGAAGCTTCTTGTGCTGCGGGCCGGATTCATCCATCCAGGCGATCGTGAGTCCGCCGAACAACGCCGGAGCGACGTTGTCGGGGTGACCTTCCAGCTCCGTCGCGAGGCGCAGCAGGGTGGCATCGTCGAAGTCGACCTCGCCGGCCAACAGGCCCTTCGCCGCCAACAGGCCCGCCACGACCGCTGCACCGGACGATCCCATTCCCCGCCCGTGCGGGATCGTGTTGTGCGCCTCCAGACGGATGCCCGGGAGCGTACGCCCGACCGATTCGAAGGCGTACGCCATCGCGCGTACGACGAGGTGCGACGCGTCGGTGGGAACATCGGCCGCGCCCTCACCGGAGACGACGATCTCCAGCCCCGGTTGCGGAAGCTGTGTGACCGTCACATCGTCGTACGCGCTGAGCGCGAGGCCCAGCGTGTCGAAGCCGGGGCCGAGGTTCGCACTCGTCGCGGGCACGCGGACGGTGACAGGCGCAGGCATGCCACCCGCCTCGCTCGTGGTCATGCCTGGGGGGCGAGCTCGAGCACGGCGGCGACCTCGCTGGTCGACGCGTCGACGACCGTGGGGGCAACTTCGGAACCATCCGCGTTGCGGAGGGCCCACTGGGGGTCCTTGAGTCCGTGCCCGGTGACGGTCAGCACGACCTTGGAGCCGGCGGGGATCACACCCGCGTCAGCGCGGTCGAGGAGCCCTGCGACGCTGATCGCCGAGGCGGGCTCGACGAAGACACCGACGGTGCCGGCCAGGAGCTTCTGGGCGGCGAGGATGCGGGCGTCATCGATCGCGCCGAACCAGCCGTCGGTCGCGTCGCGCGCCTCGAGGGCGAGCTCCCACGATGCCGGGTTGCCGATGCGGATCGCCGAAGCGATCGTCTCGGGGTTGCGCACGATCTCCCCACGGACGAGCGGCGCGGAGCCTTCGGCCTGGAAGCCGAACATCCGCGGCACCGTGGTCGACACCCCACGGGCGGCCTCTTCGCGGTAGCCACGCGAGTACGCCGTGTAGTTGCCGGCGTTGCCGACCGGGATGAAGTGGAAGTCCGGCGCATCGCCGAGTTGGGAGACGACCTCGTAGGCCGCGGTCTTCTGACCCTCGATGCGGTCCGGGTTGACCGAGTTCACGAGGTGGACCGGATAGTGCTCGGCCAGCTCGCGCGCGATCTCGAGGCAGTCATCGAAGTTGCCACGCACCTGGATCAAGCGCCCGCCGTGGATGACGGCCTGGCTGAGCTTGCCCATCGCGATCTTGCCCTCGGGGACCAGAACAGCAGCCGTGATCCCGGCGTGTGCTGCATAGGCCGCAGCCGACGCGGACGTGTTGCCGGTCGACGCGCAGATGACGGCCTTCGCGCCGTGCTCGACGGCGCGCGAAAGCGCGACGGTCATCCCGCGGTCCTTGAAGGAGCCGGTCGGGTTCATTCCCTCGAACTTGATGTAGACGTCAGCGCCGGTCATCTGCGAGAGCGATGCTGCCGGAATCAGCGGGGTGCCGCCCTCTCCCAGCGTGACGACCGTCGATGCGCCCGTGACGCCCAGCCGATCGGCGTACTCGCGCATGACGCCCTGCCACACATGAACCATCTTCGTGTTCTCCGCCATGTCAGTCTCCTTCTACTCGCAGAACCGAAACAACCCGCTCCACGACGCCGCTCGCGGCGAGGTGATCGACCGTTTCGCTGAGATCTTGCTCGAGCGCTCGGTGGGTTCCGATGACGATGCGGGCCACTCCCGGATCGCCGTTCTTTTCTGTCAACACGGTCTGCTCGACCGTCGCGATCGACACGCGACCCTCGCTCAGGATGCCGGCGACCGTCGCAAGGACCCCCTGCTCGTCCGACACCTCAAGCGTGATCTGGTAGCGGGTGGTGACCCGCCCTATCGGCAGCACAGGCAGGTTGGCACGGGTGGACTCGCCCACCCCGACGCCGCCGGCGATGTGCCGGCGCGCCGCAGAGACGACGTCGCCGAGCACGGCCGACGCGGTCTGCACGCCACCGGCGCCCGCGCCGTAGAACATGAGGTTGCCGGCGGCTTCGGCCTGCACGAACACCGCATTGTTGGCGCCGTGGACGCTGGCCAACGGGTGCTCACGGGGAACGAGAGCGGGATACACGCGCACCGAGATCGCGTCGCCGGTCGGCTCCGCCGCGTCATCGCCGACGATCCGCTCACACACGGCCAGGAGTTTGATGACGAACCCGGCGTGACGGGCAGCATCCATCACGTTCTTGTCGATCTGGGTGATGCCCTCGCGGTGGACGGCCTCGAGCGGAACGGCCGTGTGGAAGGCGAGAGAGGCGAGGATGGCCGCCTTCTGCGCGGCGTCGTAGCCTTCGATGTCGGCCGTGGGGTCGGATTCGGCGTAACCGAGCGCCTGGGCATCGGCGAGGACATCGGCGAAGTCGCTGCCCTCGCGGTCCATCCGGTCGAGGATGTAGTTCGTCGTGCCGTTGACGATGCCCATGATGCGCTGCACGCGGTCGCCCGCGAGCGAATCGCGCAGCGGCCGGATGATGGGGATCGCGCCGGCGGCCGCCGCCTCGTAGTACACCGAAGCGCCCACTTGATCGGCCGCGTCGAAGATCTCCGGGCCGTGTGTGGCCAGGAGGGCTTTGTTGGCGGTGACGACGTCGGCGCCGGAGTTCAGGGCCTGCAGGATGTACTCGCGGGCCGGCTCGATGCCACCCATCAGCTCGATCACGATGTCTGCACCGAGGATCAATTCCGCGGCATCCGTCGTGAACAGTTCCCGCGGCAGGTCCGTCTCGCGCGGCGCATCGAGATCGCGGACGGCGATCCCCACGATGTCCAGGGCCGCACCGGCCCGGTCGGCCAGTTCATCTCCGTGCTTGCGCAGCAGATCGGCGACCTGCGAGCCGACGGCTCCGGCACCCAGCAGCGCCACGCGTAGGCGGCGGTAATCGGTCACTTCGACTCCTCGGTGTTGATGCCGGCATCGCGCACCAGCAGATCGTCGATCGTCTCGCCTCGCACGATCACGCGCGCCGCGCCGCCTCGCACAGCGACAACGGGCGGACGGGGGACGAAGTTGTAGTTACTGGCGAGCGAGTAGCAATAGGCGCCGGTGGCAGGCACCGCCAGCAGATCGCCGGGGGTGATGTCTCCCGGCAGATACTCGGCATCCACGACGATGTCGCCGGACTCGCAGTGGCGCCCGACGACGCGCGCGAGCGCGGCGGGTGCGGCGGATGTCCGCGACGCGATGCGTGCGGAATACTGCGCGCCGTAGAGGGATGGGCGCGCGTTGTCGCTCATTCCGCCATCGACACTCACGTACAGGCGGGTGAGGTCGTCGCTCACCTGCACGGGCTTGACCGTGCCGGTCTCGTACAGGGTGATGCCGGCGCGGCCGATGATCGTGCGACCGGGTTCGAACGCGAGCGTCGGCAGCGGGATGCCGCGGACATCGCACTCGCGGGCGACCGCGTCGACGATGCCGTCGGCGAGTTGTTCGATCGGAGTCGGGGTATCGACGGAGGTATAGGCGATACCGAACCCGCCACCGAGGTTGAGAACCGGGATCTCTCCCCCGGCCGACAGCTCGGCGTGGAGCTCGACGAGACGCCCCGCGGATTCCTGGAAGCCGGAAGTTCCGAAGATCTGCGAGCCGATGTGGCAGTGCAGGCCCAGGAAGTTCAGAGACGGCAGGTCGCGGATGCGGGCGACGACAGCCGCAGCATCCGTCAACGCGAACCCGAACTTCTGGTCTTCGTGAGCCGTCGCGAGGAAGTCATGGGTCTCGGCGTGGACGCCGCTGTTGACCCGGACGAGAACCGACTGCACGACGCCGCGCCGCTCGGCGATCGCGGCGAGACGTTCGAGCTCGATCTCGCTGTCGAGGACGACGGACCCGATGCCGATCTCGACGGCCTGCGTGAGCTCGGCCACGGACTTGTTGTTGCCGTGCAGAGCGATCCGCGCCGGATCGGCGCCGGCGGCGAGCGCCACGGCGAGTTCACCGGCCGTGGCGACATCGACGGCGAGCCCTTCGCCGGTCACCCAGCGCACGACCTCGGTCGACAGGAACGCCTTGCTTGCGTAGTAGACGCGCGCCTGCGTGCCGTGGCGGGCGGCTGCGGTCTCAAACGCCTCGCGCACCTGCCGGGCGCGGGAGCGGACAGCATCCTCGTCCAGCACATAGAGCGGCGTGCCGAACTCTTCGCGGAGGTGCGTCACCGAGGCTCCGGCGATCTGCAGCACACCGTGCGCATCACGGGCGGCGGATGCCGGCCAGACCGCGGCCGCGAGCGCGTTCGCGTCATCCGGGACGGCGAGCCAGTCGGGCACGAGCGGGCGGTCGGGGGCGACAGACACGAGGGGCACCAATCGGATGGGATGCAGACGGCGGGCGGCGTGTTCACGCTCCGGCCATCCGGGCAGACGGTTCTTGCAGTCTAGGGCACCGGCGCGCGACGGCCCGTCGTGTGACGCCGCGCGAGTCAGGAGCAGGTTCCGCGCGAGGCGGCGCCGCTCTCCTGCAGGATCGCGCTGTCGATCTCGAAGTCGGCGACGACCTCGTCCCGCTCGACGGCGATCGCGGTCAGCGTGAGCGCGCTGGGCAACTGATCGGCGATGCAGACATCCCAGTCGCGGAGGACGGTGGACGCGATCGCGCCGAACTGCTGTGTGAGCGCCTCTGCGGAGAGCTCCGCGCCGCCGACCTGGAGCGACGAGGGGGTGAGCACGATGTCGCCGCCCTCGGCGCGCGGGGTGAGCGACACGCCCACCGGCACGCTGAGCGCGAAGAGCCGGAGCTCGAAGCTTGCCGCCACATCCGGGGAATCGAGCGTGACCGAATCAGCGGGGAAGCCGTCGACCTGCGCGAGGAGGGAGCGGAGCTGGTCCTCGTCGAGGGTGACCCTCGCGAATGCGCCGCTCCAGTCACCGCCCCGCAGCGGGACGTCCTGTGCGGTGACGCTGACGTCGGCGGTGATTCCCTCGAGCGGCACATCCTCTGACGAGATCGACAGGTCGGCGAAGCTCCCCACGATCAGCTGCGGGATCATGGGCCCGGGCACGTCGATGTCGATCTGTTGATCGGCCGGGAGGGAGAGCTGCGTGACCACCTGGTCGCGGATCGTCTTCATGACGATGCCTCGCGCGATGTACTCCCCCGCGAACCAGGCACCGATGATGAGCGCCACGACGGCGAGCACCGCGACCAGCCATGGCCAGCGGCGGCGTGTCGCGGGCGCCGCGTCGCTGGAGAGCACCCAGCGCGCATCCGGGTCCGGAAGTGGCTGCGTCGGATGCTCGTCGGTCACGTCGTCACATCCGTTCGGGCGCACTCACGCCGAGGAGGTCCAGGCCGTTGCGGAGCACCTGACCGGTCGCATCGTTCAGCCACAGACGCGTGCGGTGGAGGTCGGTGACCTCCTCGTCACCCAGCGGAGTGACGCGGCAATTGTCGTACCAGCGGTGGTACAGGCCCGCGAGCTCCTCGAGATAGCGCGCGACGCGGTGGGGTTCGCGCACGTCGGCGGCGAACGCGACCACCCGCGGGAACTCCTGGAGCGCGCCGAGGAGCGCCGATTCGGTCTCGTGGTCGAGGAGCTCCGGCACGAACGCCTCGCGGGTCACGCCCGAATCCGCGGCGTTGCGACCGACGTTGTGCGTGCGGGCGTGGGCGTACTGCACGTAGAAGACGGGGTTGTCGTTCGTCCGCTTCGTGAGCACTTCGGGATCGAGGGTCAGCGGCGAGTCGGCCGGGTACCGCGCGAGCGAGTACCGCAGTGCGTCGGTGCCCAGCCATTCACGCAGGTCGTCGAGCTCGATGATGTTGCCCGCGCGCTTGGAGAGCTTCGCGCCGTTGATCGACACCAGCTGGCCGATCAGCACCTCGATGTCGCGGTCCGGGTCGTCCCCGGCGGCACCCGCGAGGGCCTTCAGACGGTGGACGTAGCCGTGGTGATCGGCGCCGAGCAGGTAGATCTTGTGCGCGTAGCCGCGATCGCTCTTGTTCAGGTAGTAGGCGGCATCCGCCGCGAAGTACGTGTACTCCCCGTTCGAGCGGCGGATGACGCGGTCCTTGTCGTCGCCGAAATCGGTCGTGCGCACCCACACCGCGTCGTCCTGATCGAAGACGTGACCCTGCGCGCGGAGACGGTCGACCGCGTCGTCCACGAGGCTCGGCTCACCGTTGGCACCCTTCGCGTGGAGCGTCCGCTCGCTGAAGAAGACGTCGAAGTGCACGTTGAAGTTCTCCAGCGACGCCTGCAGGTCACCCAGCTGGAGCGCGTACGCGAGGTCGCGGGCCGTGTCGAGTTGGGCGTCGACCGGCAGATCGAGCAGATCGGTGCGCTGGGCGAGCACGCGCCGGGCGAGTTCGTCGATGTACGACCCCGGGTAGCCGTCCTCGGGGATCGGCTCCCCCTTCGCGCGGGCGAGCACCGAACGACCGAACCGTTCCATCTGTGCACCGGCATCGTTGATGTAGAACTCGCGGACGAGAGTCGCGCCACTCGCGAGCAGCACGCGGGCGATCGCGTCGCCGAGGGCCGCCCAGCGGGTGTGGCCGATGTGCATGGGACCGGTCGGGTTGGCGCTGACGAACTCGAGGTTGATGGTCTGACCGCGCTGAGTGTCGTTCGAACCGAAGGCAGCTCCGGCATCCACGATCGTCTTGGCGAGCGCACCGGCCGCACCGGCTTCGAGGCGGATGTTGATGAAGCCGGGCCCGGCGACCTCGACGCTCGCGACGCCGTCGGTCGCGGTGAGGGCGGCGGCGATCTCGGCGGCGAACTCGCGCGGATTCGCGCCGAGGCCCTTCGCGAGCTTCATCGCGGCGTTGGAGGCCCAATCGCCGTGATCGCGGTTCTTCGGGCGCTCGATCACGAAGTCCTCAGCCACCCATCCTTCGCTCGATCCCGGGCGTCGAGCCTCGGCGAGCGGGCTGACGACGGCGAGCAGGGCGGCGGAGAGCGCTTCAGGATTCATAACGCGCCAATTCTACCGGCGCTCTCGCACTTGTCCCGTGTGCCCAGCGGTCCGGTCGCAGGGCCCCTACGCCGCAAGTCGCCCCTGGAGCCCCAAAAGTGCGCACCAACCCCAGGCGCCATACGACGGAGCCACCCCCGCGCCGCGGCCCGGTGCCACCCCGACATGTGCCGTATTCAGTCTCCCCGCGAACTGCCCGGCGCTACTCCCCCGTCATGACGCGGAGCACGGGCTGGCCGGCCCGCGTGCAGACTGAATATGGGCCGCGGACACACGCGATCGCGCGTGCCCCGGGTGGGTGAGGGTCCGGGGGGGGCCGGTCGCACGGTCCGGTCGCCGCAAGCCGACCCGTGAGCCTCAGGAGTTCACACCAGCAACGGGTGCCATACGACTGAGCAGAGTGCGGGTGTCACGCGAGCTGGATCAGCTCGGCGATGTCGTCGGCGGCGGGATCGGATGCCGTGATCGCGGCGTCGAGTGCCGCAACATCGGCCGCGTCGTCGGCGAGAATGCACGCGTCGACCTGCATGCGCTGGAGGCCCACGTGCCCGCCGTGATAGCTGAGGAACGCACAATCGGCGGCGTCGCGGCCGGTCGCAATGCGCACGAGCGAGCGCCGGTTGGCGAGCCGCGTCGCGTCGATCACGTACCAGCTCCCGTCGAGATAGGCCTCGGCGACCGCGTGGAAATCCATCGGCTGCAGACCGGGCGCGAAGCACGCGGCATACCGAGCGGGCATGTCCATCGCGCGCAGCAGCGCGATCACGACGTGCGCATAGTCACGGCAGACGCCTTGACCGGTCATGAGCGTCGTCACGGCCGAGTCGGTCCCCTGGCTGAGCCCGGGCGTGTACGTCGTGCTGGAGGCGACGAATTCACTCACGGCCGTGATGAGATCGATGCCCTGGAGCCCGCGGAACTGCCGCCGCGCCTGCGAGAAAACCTCATCGGACTGGCAGTACCGACTCGGACGCAGGTAGGTGATGGCCTCGAGGTCGCTCGTGGACCGCTGCGCGACCTGGCCGTCGATGACCGCTTCGTAGCGCACGTGGAGGGGCCCGGCCTCGCCGAGCACGCGGTGCAGGCGGCTACCCGACTGGTCGACGACTTCGGTCGGCGTGTACACGCGATCGCCCTGGGTGAACGTCAGTTCCTCACGCACGACGGGCGCCGGTTGAGCGGCCGAGATCTGAAAAATCAGGTCGACGGATGACCCCAGTTCCAGGTCGAGTTCAGCGGTCAGGATGCGTTGCACCGAAGTATCCTCGCACGCCGCGAGGGGTGCTCCCGCACGGGCCGTTCTCGACCCACAATTCGTCCGGTGTCCGCGTCGTTTGGGCGCGGGGATCACGCTGACATACCCTCTACCCATGACGGCGTCCGGCATCCCCCTGCGGCGAGTGCCGGTGTGGGTTCTCACCGGTCTTGCCGGAGTGCTGGCGCTGGCCGCGGTCGTGGCGGTCTGGCGCCCGTGGGTCACCCCCGAAGCGACCGTCGCCGCCGGTGCCGGGCAGGCCGCGGTGCAGGTGGCTCCCGCGCATCTCGACCTGCCCGAAAACCCCACCGTATTGATCTTCGGCGACTCGTGGACCTACGGCTCCGCCGCCACCCTTCCCGAGCTCGGGTACGCCTACGTGGTTGCCGACATCGCAGAGTGGACGACGGTCGTCGATGGTGTGCGCGGGAGCGGGTATTTGAAGGCCGGCATCGATGGTCCTGCCTTCGGCGCGCGGATCGCTGAACTCGACCCCGCGATCGCGCCGGATCTCATCATCGTCCAGGGGTCGATCAACGACCGGTTGTTGTATCCGACCGGCTACGCGGATGCGGTCGATGCGGCATGGGACGCGCTCGCGGCGACGTATCCGTCCGCTCGGATCGTGATCCTGGGCCCCGCTCCGCACGTCCTGCCGGTGGAGTCGTCTACCGCGGCGATCGACCGCGAACTCGCCGGTCTCGCCGCTGCACGTGGCTGGTGGTACGTCTCGCCGGTGCACGGTGCGTGGATCACGCCCGAGAACTATGCCGACGTGATCGACACGGGAGTGGGTCGCCAGCACCCGTCGACGGCCGGTCATCGCTACCTCGCCGAGCGACTCGACGCGGCGGTCGATGCGATCTCGCGGTGATAGTCTCGATCGGTACGCCTCCGTAGCTCAGGGGATAGAGCGTTGGTTTCCGGTACCAAAGGTCGCTGGTTCGATTCCAGTCGGGGGCACCTAGAAAACACTGGGATGGCGGGGCCTTCGGGCCCCGCCTTTTCAGTCCCGTGACAACATACTGACAACATTTGCGGAGCGCTTCGCCTGATCGAGAGCGGCCGCGACGGCGTCGAGATCGTCATCGAAGAGGTCCGCGTAGACGTCGAGAGTCATCGCGGCGGAGGCGTGACCGAGCATTCGCTGCACGGATTTCACATGCGCGCCGGCCTGCACCGCGAGCGACGCGGCCGTGTGGCGCAGATCGTGTGGGGTGATCCTCGGGAAGTCGGGATCGGCGGTCTGCGCGGCGAGGACAGCCGCGGTGAACCATCCGTTGCGTGACGCGGGGATCCTGACGTGGGTGGTGCCGTCGCCGAACAGCAGCTCATCCCGGGTCTTTCCTTCGGCGAGGTGCGCGAGCGGGAGGGCGAGGAACTCCGGGTACGGGACAGACCTCGAGCGGTGCGTCTTGGGCGACCCGACGTGGACTTCCGCCGAGACGAGCACGGCGTTCTCTTCCACCTTCACTCGTCGCCTGAGCGTGTCGACGTGGCGGACGCGGAGCGCGGTCGCCTCGCCCCACCGGAGACCCGTGTAGGCGAGGAAGAGAACGAGGGTGGAGTGCCGGGCGTGGTCGGCGAGCGCTTGCACCTGCGCGTGATCGAGGTAGTGCCTGCGCGCGGTGCGGACTTTCGGCGGGAAAGAGATGTCGCGGGCGACGTTGCGTACCAAGCGGCGGTCCTGGACGGCAGTGTCGAGGATGCCGGCGAGGACTCCGTGGGCACGCCGGATGGTCGTGGACCCGCCGGCGATCGTCGACACCCACGTCTGGACCTCCGAGTGACGGATGCCGCCGATCTTCCGGGCACCCCACCTCGGCTCCACGTGCTTCGACCACGCCGACTGCAGCGGCCGTATCGACGACGGCTTCAAGACACCCTCGCGCTGCCGCAACCACTCTTTGCCGAGCGTCGCGATCGTGACTTCCGCGCTGGCCGGGTCGACGTACTCGCCGCGGTTCTTCGATACTTCGACTTCCGCGAGACGTGCTTCCGCATCGCGCTTCGTCGTGAACCCACGCTCGGTGGTTTGCCCCCTGTCGGGGCGCCGATAGCTGATCCGGTACCGCTTCGCGCCGCCGGCCGTCGTGTAGGGGTAGACGCTGCCCATCAGCACTGCTCCCCGCGACCGTTGCGAATCATGGTCACGAGATGCTCTGTGTGCCCTCGTCGGTGATGTCGAGAAACGACTCGCGGTGAGGCGCCGCATGTCCGGTGTCCGTGAGGGGCGACTTCGGCGCGGCGCGCTCGGCATTGGACGCGGCCTCGCCGTAGGGCACGGTCTCCACGCCGACGGAGTCCCAGCGGTAGACGGAGGAGCCGGCCGCGGGGCTCTGGGACGTGATGTAGAACAGTCCCGGCCACGTGAGTGCCGCAATGGGCGGACCGTCCGGGTCAGGGTTTGCGAGCACGACGCCCGCGTCGGAGGCGACATCGCGACCGACGTGAAAGGGCAGTCCGACCACGTCGGGCACCGTGACGCGGTCTGCGGAACGTTCAGCCATAACGCAGACGGTACGCCGGAACCCCGCCCCTTTCTACGGGATCTCAGGAGCATTGCGCGCGGATTCATGCTGAACGGACCGAGGCCTACGCGTCTCAACCTGGTCAGCGCATGGTCCCCGCTGCGTTAATCACGATGTGGAAGCGGTGTTGGGCCACCGGGGCCAACCCTGCGGAGTTTTCATCAGGATCGCCTCGGCGCTGTCGAAACGCTCGCGCGATATGCCGGGCTCGCGGGCTCCTCCTGAGCTCGCACCGTCGGTGTGCGTGAACGCGTATCCCACCCACGGGTCTCCCTCTCGCCGCTCGAGCGTCTCGCGATAATTCCCCGCCGCGACGGCGAGCACGTGCCGCTCCAGGTCATCCGCTTCCGCTTGCCAGTTCGAGTCGCAAGCGTCGCAACCACAGACCGGATAGTGGAAATCGTTGAGAAGTCCAGCATGCAGGTAGACCCCCGGGTACGCCGTGAGGACCACCGTCAGGGATGCGCACGCAGAATCGTTCGGCCTTAGCCGAACCGCGCGCACCACGGCGTGGTAAGCGGGATGTAGGAGATCGCCCGCGACAGCCTCCCCTTCCTCGACAGCAACGTCGTAGTTCTCACAAAGGTACGCAATGAGAGCCTCAGCGACGATGTGGACCGGCGCGAAGCGCTCCGGGTGAGTATCCACAGAGTAGGTATCGTCCGGCGGTGACCCATCCCAACGGTTGCCGTAGTCGATGACCTGACCATCAGTGTCTCGAAACACCGGTGAATCGACAGACGGCCGCGTATAGGGAATCACCCTGCTACTTTTCCGCAGATAGCCGTTGCGGGCCAGCCGCTACGCGCACTGATCGTCGCGCAGCACCATCCGTAGTCGAGCAACGCACGCAAAGGAATGCCTGTGCGGGCGATGCGCGCTCGAGGTCCCCATTTGAGCACTGCGCTCGGTAAGAGGCGTCAACTCTCGCGCGATAACGTCGGAGAGTGAGTATTGAACTGGGATCTGTGCTGAGCGCTGTCGCAGCATCACTCATCGCCGTCGTCGGTTGGGCTGGCCCGCGCTGGACCAGAGAGGGGCGTCTTCTCGCTCGGATTCGCAAGCTCGGTCAAGCCCATGCGGCACTGCCCGACTCCAGCGAACGAACAGAGCTCGGTCTCACGCTGACGTCACTGGCGCGCGACTTAAACGCATGGAACGCGACCGACCAACAACTACTCCGCCGTTGGCGCATCTGGAGTACGGTCGGCGCTCTCGTTGTTTCGTACGCGGTGGTCCTCTGGATTTGGCCACTAACCAGTAGCGGCCTCAGCAGCGCCTGGCTCCCCTCGCTCGCAGTAGGCACAGTCGCCGGCGTCGTGTCGGTGGCGGTTACCGAGCTCGCGGAGCGAGTAATCGCCAAGCGTGCTGCTGGTGCACTGCGACATGAACACGAACGCGCGTTCAGAGAAGGCCGTCGACTGCGTCCACGCTGAGCCCTCGCCTGGTGTGTGCGAGCGATCCCTCCGCGGGCAATGCCCGCAAGTGGCACCTATCCGTGCAGTGCTTCGCCTATTCAGCTGTGAGACCGGTGACGGTGTAATCCCGCCTGATCAATGCGGTCTCCACTCCCCACGCACTCTCCGCTACCCGCTCCTGGTGCGCACGGAACGCGTCCTGGTTGTCGAAGCGCTCGGTGACATCCCACACGAGCGACGACCCGCGGCGCGTGACCTCGAAGTGGAGGCAACCTGGTTCGGCACGGGTCAACAGAACGTGTTGAGGAAGCATGCGCTCCACGACCTCGGCTTCAGAGGACGATGCGCAGACCAGCTCGCCGGTGAGGGTGACTTCGGACATTGGACCAACCTAGATCACAGGAGGTTCCGGCTCGCCCGCGATCCTGTGCGGGCGTTTCCGGAGAGAGGCGGTCCAGCACGCGAGCATGGCGGGCCGGCGGGCGACATTCTCGGAAACCGGTTTAGCGACGTTGACAGTCGCGAGGCTGTCGCGCGACCATTGCCTCAAGCATTCTCGACGAGCGCTTGGGGGCGAGATGAGCGACGACTGGATCCTCGATCTCTCGGCCGATGGCGGGATCGAGTTGACGAAACACGGTGGCTCGTCTGGTAGTACCGACTTTCCTCCGATCATCATCATCCGCGGATGGCACGACCTCGGAGACGGTGCCTCGCTCGACCTCGCGAACCGGTTCTTTCTGCAATCCTCGGAAAATGGCGCGTCGCCGGGCCACTATATCTTCGGCGGCGCCGACACCGATCTGCCATCCTCTGCGGTGGGCGGCGCTGTGACAGCCCGGCTCACCGGTTTCATTCCCGAGTCCGGGAGCTTCCGAGCGACGCTCGACGACGTCCGGGGCTTGTGATGGTCTGGTGGCGAACACCCAGAGCCGATGGTCCGCGAGCCGCGGCCGAGGTGCTCAAGCTCATCGAAGCGCAACTTACCGATGCTCGATCTGTCGCAAGTTCACTACAAACGCGAGCGACCGGCATTGTGTCCGCTTCGGGAGCGCTCATCGCGCTATTTCTCGGCCTCGCGGCGCTTGTGACGTCGGCGGACGGGTACAAGCCGCCTCTGCTGACCTCAGTCTTGTTGGCTCTCGCCGTTGTCTTCCTCGCCGCTTCGGGGGTCTTTGTGCTCCTCGTGGCTCGACCGGTTCGGACGGGCATGGCCGACCTCGACTCGTTGAGAGCCATCTCAACTCCGCAAGTGCTCGAGCTTCCCGCGTCATTGGCATATCCCCGGATGGCCGAAGCGCAAATACAACTTCTGGCAATTGCTCGCGAGCTCAATCGAGTGGCTAGCCTCCAGGTGCTCTGGGCAACCATTCTCGGCATCATGGGCGTCGCGTCGGCGGCATTCGGCGCCGCCTACGCACTCGTCGAAGGCGCCACCTAGCAGGGATTGGTCTTCTGCCTCGTTGGGATCCCTATCCGGGCGCTGCACGGTAGTGGGGCGTTCGCGAGCTGTCATCCGTCTTCACCTAAGGGGCCAGCAAGATCGGGCGGCCCCACTGGCAACGGCGCGGTTTGCTCATGAACGACCCCTTTTCGGCACGCTCTGAGCGGACCCGAACCCGGACCCGCCTCCACGGAGCCCTGCGCGATCTTGATGCGCGCAGACGTGACGGGCACAGGAATCACATCGGGGCTCAGTCGCGTCAAGTCGACGAACTGAATGAATCAAGGCGTATTCCGTGTCGGCTAGGCGAAGTTGGTTCGCGGTCTCGTAGTCGGCGAATAGTTGGCCAGTCATAGATGATTACTCTGTGAACTCGGAACTTCGCGCACGTCGCCGCGGAAGCGACGGGCAGGGATTTGTGAAGCGCCATCTCACCGCCGTCATCAGCGTCGTGACAGTGGCGATCGTGGGTGCGATCGTCGCGATATTCATCGGTTGGACGGGGGTGGGTGACTGGCGACCCCTCTGTGACGCATTCAACTGGTGCGTAGCCTCGTCGCAAGCCTCACCCGACGACTCGCCACCGTCGACTTCGCCTCGTCCGTCCAGTACACCCTCGTACTCGGAATCGGCATCGGCAACTGCGCCGAACCCGACGCCAACGCCCACATCCGAGCAACCGACACAGCGTCTGAAACAAGAGACGGTCACGCTATCCGACAGCTCATCGACGCCGATCAAGGATTCGGGACTGCGAGTCTCGACCGGTTCAATCTTCGATGGCTTCGCGCGCGTTCGCATCTCGACTGATGAGAATCGATGTGAAGAATTGCTGAACGTCGGCGACTCAATTGCGATGAGCAATCGAGCTCGCGGAGAACTGGACTATAGCGAGTGGTATGCCGTCCTGCTGACATCGACCGACGGCGGACAGGCGACTCTAGAGTGGTCCATAGGGACCGGAGCGGCGCCGGCTGCGGCGTACAAGAAGTGCATATAGCGGTCAAGTCGTGGGTGAGTCCCGTGACGACATCCATTAAGCGTGCGATCCTTCTACGCGCACGGAATGCACGTAGGTCGATAGTGAGCTTCCGGCCGCAGCGTTGTCGGTGACGTCGGCGATCGACAACTTGTCCGTACTGGTGCCTCTGGAGCAGCCAATACGGTGACCCGCTTGGGGCGGCCCCTAGGGGAAGGCGGCAGGCGATGCAGCATCTAGCATGTGCACGTGAGCATCGCTGCGCCGTCGACAGTTGCCGAAATTCTTCCTAACTGGGTCAACGATGCCGAGGCGGTCACCGTGGTGATACACGACCTCGCGGAACTCGCTGGACAAGAGGTGTGGGCGTCAATCGCGGTATTCGATACCGCCGATGCATGGTGGCACGCCGAAGCCCCAATAGCCCTTGATGCGAACGGCAACGGAAGCGCGGAACTGGCGCACGGCCTGTCGATTGGACATCACGCAGCCGTGTACGTCGACGGAGTGAGACACGATGGCGGCTACTTCCGCTTTGATCACGTACTCGTCAGCATCGCGAACTCGCCTTTCCCCGGCGGTGATCTGGAAGCGGTGATGGCGGAGTTCGCGAGGTTCCAAGCCGCGCAGCGGGAGCTGTATGACACAGCTTTGGGTGATGCCGACGCTCGCGGCGCGGAGCGATATCGCGCGATCGTTCTGGTCGACGGCCTACTCCTTACGGGATCGATGCGTCTGCCTGGAGCTGTCATTCGACCTGTAGCCGCGCAGCTCTCCAGGCGTGAACACCTCGATCTATTGAATGACCGACTGGCAGAGCTGGGCTGGGCAAGCCGAATCCCGGCGGAGCGCTGGACCGACATCGTGACCCGCCAATCGCACTTGGCTGAGATCGTCGTCCCATCGATCTGGGCTACCTCGATGGACGAGGCAATGGGAGTCGCTGCCGAAGTGGAGGGACGAGCCCTGACTGTGCTCTCGCGACATCGAGGATCCGTCGGTCGCGCTATCGCGGCAGTGATCGAGCATTCCCGATCCGACGGCGGAGTGGACTATCGGGTTCTGCCGCACACGTCGGGGTACCGTGGCAACCTCGCTGGAGGTCCACTCAGTGGCGAAGATCAACGCACGATCGTCGGCGAGTACCTCGCCGTGGATCGGGACCCGATCTTGCGCCTCGCGGCCGATTTGTATGTGGAGGCACTAGCTGAGCGCGCACCAGACTCGCGCTTCTTCCGGCTTTGGTCGATCCTCGAGTTTCTCTCCGGAGCTCGCGTCCCGAGGGCGACGCCAGTTGTACTCACCGACGGTACCGCGTGGCCTGGAAGCTCCAGCACGACGTCGTACGCGGCCCCGCGCGTATACCATTACGTCGCCCAGACGTTGCAGGCTGCTCATCTCGACGATCGAAGCGCGGTGCAACCCGCGCCGGACCTCTACTCCGCGGTCCGTGGGTGGTATGGCCGGCGGAACGCCACGGGGCACTATGGGCGTTTCGTAACCACCGACCCGCAGCAACAAGCACAGGGCTGGTATCAACACGCCCTCACGACTGCCGCCGATGAATCGCAATGGCTACGGGCGCTTGAGCACGTGGTCGAACTCGCGATCACTCTCGAATTGCGGGCGGTCGCACCGCCGGTGTGAGGCGCGATCGGTGATCCCTGTCCGGCCGGCGCTCGTTAGTGGGACGTCAGTGATCGAAGTGGAGCGGCACTGATCGATGTCGGTGTGCCCTGAGATCATCGACTTATGACGAGGCGGGAAAGTCGCTCACTGACGCTGTCTGCGGACGACTACAGCATGTGGGTCCTCGATTGGGAAGCACACGAGATTCGCATAGTCATGCAAACGGGCGAGCAGCATGTCGCACCAATGGATTCAGGTATGCGCCGACCAAGCAACGAAATCTCTCGAACGTTCTTCGATTGGGACCGCTGGTGGCTGAGCACGGAAACCAAAAAGGGCCATCTCGTGTTCTCCGAAGTGTGGAGTCCGGTTGGCGATCCGATAAAGGGCCGCCCATCGGTGTACCTCGATCAGAACCACTGGAGCACGGTTGCGAAGACCGTGGTCAAGCCAGAGTCAGTGTCGGAAGCGGACCGCACCGCAGCCAGACGAATCATAAAGCTCGGATCCGACGGTGGCATCAGGCTCCCGCTCTCGTCAGCGACGATGCAAGAAACGGCAGCATTGTTTGGAGATCGGCGTTACGAGGTCGGGATAGTGATTGCCTCGCTCAGCGGGGGGTGGCAGCTCCGCGACCCTCTTGAACTTCGGCGCCAGGAGTTCGCAACATGGTTTGCAGAGCACCTCTCCATGAAGGCCGCGATTGTCAACACCGACGCGGTCACGCTTGAACCGCGAAGCGTGTTCGGCGACCGCGTCGAGTCTGCAGCGAGTAACAAGTTGAGCGAGAGCATGCGCAAGTTCATGGACGCTGTCACCTGGCCATCGGTACTTGTCTCGATGTTGATCGACCCAGAGCCCATCGCTGGGGTTCCGCCAACACGATGGGCTGACAGCAACGGCGAGATCGCACAGTGGGTCGCGTCGCTGACGAGGGAACAGCGCGCATCGGCTACCACCTTGGCGGCAATACGAGACAACGAAGGCTTGATGGCGTCTGCACTTTCGCTGATCGGAGCGCCCTCAATGCTGGTCGGCGGCCTCGGGCCACAGGAGATTGCTGACGCCGTGTGCCGGACTCGCTTCGGCGGTCTCTACACCGCAGTCATGGCCGAGCGGCAACGAGATCCGAACCGCCGGTGGCTGTCAAATGATCTCAATGACATCATGTTCCTGACTTGCGCGGCGGCGTACTGCGACTATGTGGCGGCTGAACGATCGACCGGTTGTCAATTGACGCAACTATTGACTCGACGCAGCGGATCGTCGAACGTCTTCACTACCTTGCCCGACCTAGTCGAAGCGCTTGAGCGCGACGGCGTGCGTTCTGTCTCCGAGCAACTGAATTCGAAGCCCAGTGGCGGAGTAGGCGAGACCTAATTTGCGTGCAGTTGGCCGCAGTGCGGTCGCCTCGGAAACGTGCGGCTCCAAGTTGCTCCTGGCGCTGGAATTGGGAATGGCATCGAACCCGTACAAGACGAGTAGGTGCTTATTCAGGTGCTGAACGTCTTTGACTGCGGTTCCCCACCTTCGACCCATCGGACCGTAGCCTTGATCCCGCTCCGGGCAGCTCCGAGGCGTCGGTAGAGTCAGGCCATCGGTCCATCGTGGCGAACTTGTCGTATTTCAGGCGAGATTGGGGGTGGAAGCAGTTGAGCTTTGACGCGCACTTCGAGGAGGCCATCGCTCGGGGCAAGGCAAACGCTCGGGTGATCCAGCTTGCACACAACCACTGCCTCCACATGGAGTTCGTCCCGTTCGGCGGGCAAGGCATGCTCGAACCTGCCGTGGGCCTCCCGATTAACATGCGCAAGATCAGGTGCATCAAAGCCCACGGGACGACCGCTGGGTTTCAACTCGGCACGGTAGCCCGCGAGTTCTACACGGAGAACTGCGTCGGGTGCGAGCTCCGCCGCCCCTCGGGTCAGGTGCCGACGCTCGCTGGGCTGGTGGAGGCCGAGGAAAGGCAGGAGGCCGAGGCCGCGCTTATCGCTGATGCCGAGAAGGCCGAAGCAGACGCACTTCGCGAACAGCGTGTCCGCAGGCGTGGTGCTCTCCGCGTGTCGGCTGATCCAGCCATGGAACGCGCTCTGCGGGACCTAGATGTCCTGGATGCAACCGATGACGAGAGCGCCGCCGCAGCGCTGCGACGGCTGACCACTCTCGCACAGAAGGCGCCTGACACGTTCTCTGAAGTCGTGGTGGCAGAGATGCTGATACTCGTGGGCCTTGGCCGACGCACCATGCTCAAGCCACTGCGAATCCTCGCTCGCACCCAGACGCGCTGGCAGCGAGACGTCGTGGATGCCGCGCTCACCGTGCTCGAGACCTGGGCAGCAGAGGATGCCGCGCGGGTGCTTGTGCAGTTTCAGAACGTCACGCGACCTGATGATTTCACGGCGTCCGTTGTCCGGTCCCTCCTGTACGTTGCATACGGTCATTTAGAGGACGATTTCGGGTATTCGGGCGAGAGCCGCTCCACCGATCCCGCCACGCTGAAGCTCCTTGCAGACCGGGCGAGCGACACGCTGATGGAACTTCTTGAAGATATGCTGCCTGGCCCGCCTTCCTTGTCTGGTCTGGAGCTTCCGCCTGGCAACAGGTCGCCAACGGCGACCGTTCACTCGAGCCGCAGTCGTGCCACCGCGGCAGGCGCGATTGCTCAGCTGCTGATCTTGGATGAGCCCATCGCTCCACGATTCGTTCCTGCTCTCGTCCGCAATCTGCTCACAGCTGATGACGAGATGGAGGGGCATTCTCATGCAGCCGTCCAGCGGGCGCTGGGCCTGTTCATCGTGCGTGGTGTGGGTGGCGCGGAGGAGGCTTGGGCTGCAGCGGGCGAGAGCGCTTCGGACGAGCAACGGGGAACCCTTTTCAAGGTGTGGTGGTTTCTCTCGCAGCTTGTGGACCCCGACCGTGGTTGGCAGGGCGAGGAACCCAAACTGTCCGATGAGGACCGTCACCAATTGCGCGCGCGGATCTTCGAAACGTCGATGCTGCGACTTGCCGGAGGGTGGGGGTACGACGTGGCGGGGCAGGCCGCGGACATCATTCTCGATCTCGCCAGGGATGCCCCCGATTGGGCCGCAAGCCAGATCGATGTGCTCCTGGGGGGGTTCATCACCGCAAACAGCGCGGCTGACCAGCCCAGATCGCAGGTGCTCGTACCAACAAACGACCTGCCCGACTCGCTCGCGGAAATGGAGTGGGCGGCACGGCAGATGGTCCTGAGGTCCGCCGCCTCCCGCTGCCTCGATGCGGTCGAGTACGCGGCGCAGGCCGATCCAAACGTCGCTCTGGATGCTGTCGTGAAGTTCCTCAGACACGAACGCGATGAGGAGAAGGACTGGGGCGTTAGCGCGCGCCTCTTGCGGGTACTAGGCAACATCGGGCGCAGTGCCGGCCAGAGGCCGGGAGTGCTGACAGCTGTCGTACCCATTCTCTATACGAACCTCATGAGCTCGTCCCCTGCCCTTGTGGCTACAGCTATCCGCGCTTGGGCCGAGGTCGCCTCGAAGAATCCCCTGCCCAGCCTGTTCGAGGACCTGCTGCCGGTCCTCATGGACAACCAATACATCGCCGTGATTACCGCGTTGCTCGAGAGCCTTCCTCGGCTCAGCCTGACCGAGGATGCCATGCGGTCGGGATTGCGATTCGCTATGACGTGCCTCGCGTCCAGCAAGGTCGGCGGGCCGAACCCTTCCCTCGTCAAACCATCGGTGGAGTGCGCCGGCCGTCTCCTACAGCGGCTTCCCGAAGACAACGTCGCGCTGGAGCGAACGCTTCTCAGGGTCTCTGCGGCGCTGGCGGCCCACGAGATCAACGAGATTCTCCGGGTGAACTGGTCTGCTAAAGCACGGAAAAGTGCTGAGTATGCCCAGATCCGACTCGGCCGAGTGGCCGACCCAACCTACAACTCACCGTTCAACCGGCGACACGACACGGAAGAGGTAGCGCTCCTCGAGTGCGGGCAGGGTCTAGTCGGATTGGGAGTAGCGGATCTGGAAGCCGCCGCGCAGGCACCTGGCCCCGAGCGAATCCTCGCAGGCTTGCACATCGTCGAAGTGGCGTGGCGCGCCAACCGAGCCGACGACGCCGGCGCAATCTGCGAACGGCTAGCGACTTCGATCCCAAAGACGCCGGCATTTGACCGGCAGCGCACTCTGACCACGCTCGTCAGCGCGGCTATTTCGGGAGACGAGCCACCCCACGTCGACGAAGAGCCGACCGACGAGAACGGCTTCCCGTCCTTGGTATTCAACCTGCATGCGCAGAGTGCACTGCGGTTATCAATCCGCAGGCTGTTGACCGGGACCGCGGGCCTGTCCTCCGTCAGCAGCATTGACGCCGCTGCCTTGTCGCTCGAAGAAGAAGCGACGAAGTTGGCTGAGTGGTCGCAGCGCGCGACACCCACCGCCGCTTATCTCAGGTTGTTCGCAGAGCTGTGTGTCGTCGCCGCACATCTTCTAAGGCTCGAAGCGGCGGAGACGGACCGCGACGACCCTGCAGCTCGAGCCCGGAGGCGAACGGTGAAACGATCCGCCAGCTTCCTCGCCCAGCGCGTTGAAAGCGAACTGGGCGCCGATGACCCGTTAGGAGCATTGCTATCAGCTGAGCTAATCCGCGTGCTGCAGGAAGAAGGGGACGTAGACCCCATCGCGCTAGTTGGTGAGTGGGCGTCGCTGCCGCTCCCGCTCATCATCATCGAGGGTGCTTCGCTTGAAGCGGAACGACCGACCGACCGAGATGAAGTCCTCGTGCCCGAGGCGGTCGCGGTCGCGATGATCTCCGTGGACGACCGACAGCTAACAGGACCCGCGGTGCTCCAGCGGGACACGGTGTACTCCTTAGGCGTGAAGCTTCAGGTCGACGAGTGGCCCTTATGGGCCGATCGCCTCGACCTGGAACTTGTTGGCGGTTTGTCAGCGAAGGACATCCAGCTTCCGGCGATGACCTGGAAGAGGAGCGACGGCTTCGACGGCGTCCTGACAGGGGAAGGAACCTTGGTCTTGCGGTTTGCTCTGCCCGCAGGTCGTCCTGCGCCTCCGTTCGTCGTTGTCGCTAGCTGGTCGGGCTCCGTCGAGGGAAAGCCGCAGATTGAACGGCTCGACATCGCGGGCCACGCGCAGATCCGGCTTCGTCCCTTCGACGCGTCACGAGACGCGCTGACAACCTACGACATCGTCGATGAGCATCTGCTCGCCCTCTACGCCTCGCTTGCCGGCGACTTCCCGGATGACGAGGTGCAAGCGTTCTGCCGACTGTTCACCGCGGTGTGCCGGTCCGGATTCCGATTCACGTGGGAGAAGAAGTATCGTCGCGGCGCGCGCATTACGGAGCGGCAATTCCATGACGATCTCTTCGCCGATCTGCTTACGGACCCGGAGCTGGAGGGACGTGTCGAGCGAGGCAACCCCTTGGCGCTCGGCTACCTCGATATTCGCCACGACCGCATTACCGCCGAACTCAAAGTCGAACGCCGCGTCCCCGTGACCGAGACCTCTGCACCCAAGCACATGGGGCAAGCCACCCAGTACGCCTCGGCGGACGGTCGGCACCTGTCGATCCTCGCGATCCTAGACATGAGCCCGAAAGAGCTCACAGTCGGGACACCCGAGAACTACGTATTCACCCTCGTGCCCGCGCTGCACGGTCTCGACAGTCCGGAGACACCATCCTTGGTCGCAGTGGTTGTCGTCAACGGCAATATGCCCGTCCCCAGTTCCTGGTCGCGGCGCAAACCGAAACGTATGGGTGAGTATCAAGTGAAGCATTAGTACAAAGGCTCTGACTCGCTCAGGCGTTGTACGCAGCAGTCGTGCAACGGTCCGCTAGCCGGTCCGCCACCGGGCCAGACACGAGTCCGTCTCGCTCGAACGCGCGGCGTGCGTCTCCCGGTCGCAGATACCCTGCCCGCGAATATGCACGATGACGGCGCCACAAACGAACAGACGAACAGGCGGTACAAAGTGCCGCGACCACCCCGCCAGCCGCCAAACGAAGCGAGCCATAAAGCGAAGAGATCAATGCACGCAGGCACCAAAAGGTAGTCGCCGTGAGAGTGTTGAAAACACTGGGATCGCGTGTCAACCTTGTTGCATGACTAAGCGTCGCAAGGGGAAGCAAACCGCGGCAAATAGCGTCTCGCCGGAATCGGCCACCAACTCCGAAATGAGCCGACCAGATGAGTTCTCGAGCCGTGCCAGCGCTGCGCAGGGATCCGCATTCGGCTTGTCCGCGGTCAGTCGTGGTGACCGAGAGCGACCTCTCGCGTCCGGCGCTGCTGATCTTGATGACCGCACAAAAGGTCGACCCGCGAACCCCGCCCCCGTGCCAGTCCGTCAGTCCTCGTCGCGGTTGGGTCGAGCACGCGATCCGAGGTTGATCGGTCTCCAGCGACTGAAGGCCTTATCTCGCGAGCTCGAGAAGCTGCATCGGCAGGAGCACTCCCTTCTCCGCGAGCGCGACCGACTGGTAGCGCAGTTGCGTAGCGACGGGGAATCGTGGGCGTCGTTGTCCTCGCGCACCGGGCTCAGTCGGCAGGCTCTGAGCAAGCGAACAAGCTGATCGGCGGTACCCGCTGGCTGGGACGAAATGTCATCAGATATACTTAGCTGTAAACATTTCGTGTCAAGAGTTTGGCGGTGGCGCAGTGCAGACGATTACGCCCGGCGCGACAGCGCAGGAAGGCCTGTCCCGTAGTGCGTTCTATCGGGCTGCGGGCGAGGGTCGCTACGAACGCATCGGCCGAGGCATCTATCTCCCCGCCGATGCGGCGGCATCCGACTGGGATTGGATCGAGGCGGCATCCCGCCGCCGAGAGTCGACGGTCTGCCTCACCTCGGCGCTCGCGCACCATGATCTGACCGATGTGATTCCGACGTCGTTGGATGTCGCTGTCCCCAGAGGCGCCCGCCTTCCCGCAACAGCGGGGGCGATCACCTGGCATTCTTTCGACCGGAGCACGTTCGAACTCGGACGCGACTCCGTGCCGATCCCCGGCACAGACCTCACGATCGGACTGTACTCAGCGGAGCGGTCGATCGCGGATGCCTTCCGATTGCGAGGCGACCTCGGGTACGAGCTTGCCCGGGATGCCCTCAAGGAATGGCTGCGTCGTGGCGGGAGACCCGCTGACCTGGTCGAGATGGCGACGCGTCTCCCGAGGGCGAAGCGTCCGATCATGCAAGCCCTGGACCACCTCACATGAGTGCTGGCGACGAGATCTTCCGGCGCCTCCAGTCGTCCGCACGCTCGGTGTCCGCGAGAACGGGCGTCGCAACCCCCACCCAGGAGTACCTGAACCGGCACCTGATCGAGTCCTTCCTCGAGCGGCTGACGCGAACGGTTCATGGGACGGACTTCGTCCTCAAGGGCGGCATCCTGCTCGCGGCGTATGGAGTGCGCCGTCCGACCAAGGATGCCGACTCCAACGCCATCTCTGTCGATGTGACTGCCGAGCAGCTCCGTGACGTCATCGACGATGTCGCACAGGCTGTCGTCGATGACGGGGTCGTCTTCGACGTCGCGTCGACCACCGTGCAGGACATTCGGGAGCATGCCGACTATCCGGGGCTCAGAGTTCGAGTGAAGGCGAGCATCGGACCGTGGCGGGGAGTTCTCGCGTGGGATGTCACTACCGGCGACCCCATCGTGCCGGCGCCGAAGCTGGTGCGGATCGACCGGGTGCTGGGGGAACCGGTCGAGCTGCTCGGCTACGCCCCGGAGACGACAATCGCGGAGAAGGGCGTGACCATCCTCGAGCGTGGCATCGCGAGCACGAGGTGGCGAGACTACGTGGACATCGTCCAGCTCGCCCGCCGAGGCATCGACGAAGACGAGCTTCTGCGCTCGTCCCGCGCCGTCGCCGCTTACCGAGGAGTCGTGCTCGAGCCCGTGTCCCCTCACCTGGAAGGCTATGCCGACCTGGGGCAAGCCAAGTGGGCTGCCTGGCGACGTCGCGAAGGTTTGCAGGGCGTGTGCGAGGAGAATCTCGAGGACCAGGTCGCCCTCGTCGCGTCCTAGCTCGACCCGGTCTTCACTCGCGGTCCTCGGTAGGGATCTCGCCGATCGTTCCGCGGGCATCCGTGACAACATTCTGACAACATTTCGCGTGAATATGGCTGAATCCGTATGCATTCGCGTGTTGCCACGACCCTCGAAAAACCGCGTAATTACGCGGATTTTGTAGAATTTTGTGGATGGCCGTCGGAGCCGGTTTAGGTTTCCGGTACCAAAGGTCGCTGGTTCGATTCCAGTCGGGGCACTTAGAAAACACGGGGATGGCGGGGCCTTCGGGCCCCGCCTTTTCGAAGACCGCTACCGCGGCGCCGTCATCGAGGGCGCGCGCCGGCTCGCCACACCCACACACCGCTAAGCGGGCTCCGGACCTGGCGAACGGCGACCACCTGACCGGCAAGGCCCGGCTGCCTTGCCGGTCAGGTGTGGTCAGATGGCATCCCAAAAGGCTTCGATGGCATCGGCCGTGGCGGCGGGTTGTTCGACTTGTACGAGTGTTCGCGCCCCGGGAATCACTGCCGTGCGCGCGTCGGGGATGAGGGCGGCTGCCTCGGCCATGATGTCGGGAGACCACTCGCCGCGATCGTCGCCTGTCACGAGTAGTGCGGGAGCGTGGATGCGCGGTAGGCGGTGGCTTGCATCCGTCCGGTTGATGATGAACGACGTCACGGTGCGTGCCAGCGCTTTCGGGGAGGTCCCGCGCATCGCATCGTCGATGAGGCTTGTCATCGCTGCGTTTTGGCGGTTGCTTTTTGTGAGTTGGGCATCCTGGACGGCGTGCCGAAGATGCGCAATCGGTCCGAAACGCGCGAGCATCATGTTCGCGATGATCAACTTGATCCGGAAGACAGGATCGATGGGCTGCACCGGTGAACTGATGGCAACGATCGATCTGAAGAGCTCTGGGGAGAGGGCTGCGGCTGTCATTCCTACGTGCCCGCCCCAGGCAGTGCCGACCCAGTCGACGGGTCCCGCGCCCGGCAGCTGGGTGATGATCTGCGCCGCGACTTCGGCGCATTCCTCGATCGATGTCAATCGTGCGAGCTCGTCACTCGAGCCGTAGCCCGGACCGTCCAGCACGATGAGCCGTCGCGTCCGGGCGAGTCGGTCCACGATCGGGTTCCAGCTGCTTCCAGTGACGAACATCCCGTGCCAAAGGATGGCGGTCGGACCGGCGCCGAGGACGCGTGCGTGCACGCGTCCGAGTGATGTCGCGAAGGTGAGCGTCGTGAGCGCTTCCGTTGATGAGTTCATGTACGTAGCCTCAGACCTCGCACGTGTGCTCGCGGTTCCCGCCGTCCTCCGCAATGATTCTGCAATGGACGGATTTACCCGTACGGCACCGGTGGTCCACATTCGCGCGCTGGGAACGATGCATGCGGAGGCCGATGATCGCAACGTCGCGCTCGGTGGACCTCGGGCGAGGGCGCTCCTGGCGGCGCTCATCCAGGCGAGAGGGAGGGTCTTGTCTTCCGAAACGCTTCTGCACGACGTATGGGGGGAAGATTCGCCTGGTCGGCGTTCGTCGTTGCGGGCCACTATTTCGCGGCTGCGTGCCACTGCGCTGGGTGAGCATCTCAGAGGAGGGCGGGACGGGTATGCCCTCGTTCCCGGCCCGCATCTTTCGGTGGACGTGTGGCGGTATGCCGATGTTGCCGAGGGGGATGCGGTTCCTCTCGCGCACGCTCTGGAAACGCTCGAAGTCTTCCGTGATCCATCGACGGTTGATGCGTTGCCTTATGAGGGCGCCGGCGTTTCCCCGTTCCTGCCCGCGGCGCGCGCGCAGGTGAGCGCAACGGTTCGGCGGGCGATCGTCCGCGCCGTCGATGCGCACCGCCGGCACCCTCTCGCGATCGCCATCACCGAGAGGCTCCTCGCCATCGACCCGGACGATCCTGAAGTGCGAGGGCTGCTGGTTGCCGCACAAGAGTCTGCGCTGGGGCACAGCTTCTCTGAGGTCTCGGCGACGGTCGAGCGTCGTGGTGCGCTTCCCGCGGCGCCGACGCGACGGATCGGAGTACCGTCGCCTGTCGCGGCGTATCTCCGACGCCCGGAGGATGAATCGCGCCTGGCCACGGCGCTGCGGCTTTCCCGCCTGGTGTCTCTCGTCGGTGCGTCAGGGGTGGGCAAGTCGCGCCTGGCGATCGAATGGGCGCGCGGCCAAGCGAGTTCGACGCAAGAGCATGTCTGGTTCTGTCGAGTGGACGGTGGCCGCTCGTGGATGCGGGAGCTATCCCTCAGCGTGGGAGCTGCCGGCGGGACGACTGAGGATCTCGTGAAGAGGCTTGCGCCGTTGCGGGGGACGATCGTCTTGGACGGACTGGATGAGAGTCCCGACACTGTCGACGATCTGATCACGATCCTCGAACAAGCGCATGGCGTCTGTGTTCTGATCACCGCCCGACGTGCATTGGGGCTCCCGGGGGAGAGCGTGCGCCGTGTGGCCGCCTTGAGCCCTGCAGACGCGAAGGCGCTGTTCGCACTACGCATGGGATCGTCGCCTGATGATCGTGAGGTCCAGTCCCTCATCAGCGCTCTCGGGGGGCTTCCCCTGGGAATCGAGATGGCGGCGGCGCGTGTTGCTCAGACACCACCCGGCTCGGTGATCGACGTGCTGCTGACTCCGCGTGACGGTGGCGCCTCACTGGACACCGCCCTCGACACGACGATCGCCCTCCTTGGGGATCCCGAGCGCGACGCTCTTCGCGAGCTGTCCGAGTTCCGCGGGCCCTTCGCTGAGGACGCCGCGGCCGCCGTCGGGGGGACGACCCAGGACGAATTGGAGACGCTGATTCGGTGGTCGCTGGTGCGCGAGGAGCTACTCGGCGACCTTCGGCTCTTCCGGATGCCCGAAGCTATCCGCCGTCACGTGGCCACGGGAAGCGCACCACCAGAAGGATCGCGGAGCCGTCACACGGCGTGGTTCGCAGCCCGCGCATTGCGCGCCTTCCACGATCTCACGACGACGGATGCGCGGGAGGCCTGGCAGCGGTTGGACGCCGAGCGTGCTGATATCGCCGCGGCGTTCGAGAACGCAGTGATGGATGGAGATAGGACGAGCGCGCTCAGCATCGCGGCCGGCCTCTCGTGGGCGGGCGTGCAAACGGGCACGCAACAAGCGACGCTCGGCCTGGCTCGACGCGCCGCTGCCGTCCCCGGTGAAGCGCCGCCGCACATCGAAGCACAGTCACGACTCGGTCGTGGCATCCTGGCATACCAACTCGGGGCCGTGCCGGAAGCCCGCGTCGCGCTCGATGAAGCGATCATGAGCGCCGCGCGCGCGCAGATCCCAGATCTCCTCGCTCTCGCCCATGCGTTCTCCGCCTACCTCCACACCCTCGACGCAGACGGCGCGGAACACGCGATGTCCGCGATCCTTGCCGCCCACGATCACGTGGCGGAGGCCTCCTCGAGCACGCGAGCGATGGTCACTCTGATCTCCGCACAGGTTGAGCGCGCCGCCGGCGACCATTCCCGAGCTCTTCACCATGCGAAGACCGCGCATGAACTCGCCGATCACGCGGGCCACGGTTGGGTGAGTCTGATGTCACGCGTGGTGGAAGCCAAAGTGCGTCTCGACGCGCGCGATCCTCACGCGTCACTTGCTGCGATCTGTGAAGTACTTGACGAACCTCGAGTGCTCGCCGATCCGATCAGCGTTCTGATCGCGGCCTCCGTTGCCGCCGGCGCTGCCGCGGCGTTGGGTGAAGATGCAGCCGGAGCGCGAATAATCGGCGCCGTCGACGCCATCGGACTCCGCTACGGTTTCAACCCGCGGGCGAATGAGCCCGCCGACTTCGCGCGATACCGTCGGCGCGTACGCGAGGGACTCTCGAGCCAGGAGTGGCGGGATGCCTACGCGAACGGCACCTCGTTGACACTCGCGGAACTGGTCGAACAGACATCACGCCTGCGATGACACCCCATCAGGCGCCTGGCGGCGGCAAACGACATCTCCCCCGCGAATCAGCCCGCGCCGCGAACCGCAGCGACGATGCCTGCGGGTTCGCCGCGCCACGGCGCACCGTGCCCTGGCAGCACCCACGTCGCGGACAGGTTGGCGAGGCGATCGAGAGACCTGAGCGCCTGCGCCGGCTCGTCGGTGAAGGGAGCGGGTTGCGCACCCTCCCGCCCGGTGAGCACGTGCTGAGTGGTGAGAGCGTCGCCGACGAAGACGGCCTCCGCGATCGGGACGTGCACGGCGACACTCCCCGGCGAGTGGCCAGGCATGCCGATGATGACCGGGGCACCAGGGAGGTTCAGGACCTCTCCGTCAGCGACCTCGATCACTTCGTGCACGTGACGAGTGCGCAGCGCGTTCTTGCGCAGGCTGTACGCGAGGAAGCGCAGCACGGGACCGATACGGGCCGGGCCGATCTCGGTCTTCGGCTTCTTTCCTGTGCGCACCCGATGCGCGTCGGCGGCGTGGATGAACACGGGCACACCGGCCTGGCGCAGCCGCTCGGCGAAGCCGATGTGGTCACTGTCGCCGTGCGTCAGGACGAGCCCACGGATGTCGTCGACACGCTTTCCGAGCGCCTTCAATTCACGCTGCAGGTCGTTCCAATGACCGGGGAGGCCCGCATCGATGAGGGTGATTCCCTCCGGCAGATCAATGAGATAGGCGGCGACGATGTCGTTGCCCAGGCGATGCAGATGCGGCGCGAGCTTCGTGGCGAATCCCTTTCAGAGGTCTGCGATGTCTAATCCCCATAGCTATCATAGCTAATGTCAATACCCATGGAGGTCGAGATGCCGACGCCGCCACGAACGTCCTACGCCGAGATCATCACCGCAGGTCGAGAGATCCTCGAGTCCGCGGGACCGGAGGGGCTCACAATGCAGGCAGTCGCCGCCCGCGTCGGCGTGCGCGCACCGTCCCTGTACAAGCGCATCCGCGATCGCGAGGCGCTCCTCGTTGCCGTCGCCGAGGCCGTGGTCGACGACCTTGCCGTGCGGTTGGAATCGGCCGGAACGGACCTCACCGCGCTCGCCGCAGCGTACCGTGCCCACGCGCACGCCCAGCCGGCCGGGTTTCGGCTGATGTTCACGGCCTCCGCTCCGCTGAATGCCCTCCAGCGAGCCGCGCGCCCCGTGCTCTCGGCATCCACCGCACTCGTGGGCGAGGCTGACGCCCTGCACTCGGCCCGACTCATCACGGCGTGGGCCACCGGGTTCCTCCAGATGGAACTCGCCGGTGCGTTCCGACTCGGTGGCGACGTCGACGAGGCGTTCGCCTACGGGCTGGATCGGCTGGTCCGGGGGCTGCGTCAGGAGAAGTGATGCGCACGCCGCCTCAACCACCCGGCGACCGAGGACTTCAACGGCGCCGGCGATGATCACCGAGACGTCGAGACCTCGGGGTGCGGCAGCGGTGGCAGAAGCGGAGAATCCAGCCACGCCGCGAACAGACCGGTCAGATCGACACCGGTCACCCCCGACGCGAATGCGCGGAAGTCATCGCTGGTGACCAGGGCATGGCGATGCACCGACGCCCACTCCCGCACGACCGTCGAGAACGCAGCTGAACCGACCGCGCACCGCAGGGCGTAGAGGGTGAGCGCGCCGCGCTTGTACACCCGGTCGTCGAACATGAGGTCCGGACCGGGGTCACCGAGCACGAGATCCTGCGGGAGCGCCCGCACTCGCGCATGGTATTGCGCAGCGCGCGCCGCAACCGTCGGGCCACCCGAGGCTTCGGACCACATCCATTCCGCGAAGCAGGCGAATCCCTCGTTGAGCCAGATGTCACGCCATCGGGCCAGGCCGACACTGTTGCCGAACCACTGATGCGCGAGTTCGTGGGCGATCAGCCGCTGCTCTTCAGGGACGAGGTGGTTGACGCCGAACACCGCCATTCCCTGAGCTTCGAGCGGGATCTCAAGCTCATCGGCCGTGACGACGAGAGCGCAATCCTCCTGCGGGTACGCGCCGAACTCCGACTCGAACACCGCCAGCATGCGCGGCACATCCTGAAAAGCACGCCGTACGTCTGCGCGCAACGCCGGCGGGGCGAATACCCGCACGCGCTCATCGCCGGCGAGCGCGGTCTGCTCGTACGCGCCGATGTGGACGGCGGCAAGATACGTCGCCACCGGCACGGCGGATTCCGAAGTGACGGTCACCCGTCCGCCGCTGACCGACTGCCCCAGCGGGCGACCGGTCGGCACAGGGAGGTAGCCGGCATCCGTCGTCACCGACATGCGCATGCGCGCGCGGTCGTCGGGGCGGTCGTTGCAGGGGAACCACGTGGGCGCACCGGTCGGTTGGGCGGCCACAAGCGATCCGTCCTCGAGCTCCTCCCAGCCGATCGTGCCCCAGCGGGACCGGCGGGGCCCCGGCGAGCCGGCATACGCGATGTCGAGGGAGAACCGCTCCCCCGCCTGCAGCGCCCGCGCCGACTTCACGCGAAGCTTGCGCGGTCCCTGCGTGAACTGGGTGCGGCGATCACCGTCGAGCCGCACCCGCGTCGCACGGAGCCCGACGAGGTCAAGACTGATCGCGGACACGGCCGTCGTCGCGACGGCGTTGATGATCGCACGTCCCTCGAGCCGGTTGGTGCGCACGCGGTAATCGATCTGAAGGTCATAGGACTCGACGTCGAAGGTCGAGTCACCGCTCTCGGGTGTGTACGGGTCGTGACCGCTCACGATGTCGACTGGTACGCGCGCGCCTTGACCGCACGCCACGGGCCGATGGGGTTGCCGCTCCACCGCGATCCGACCGGCACCGATTCGCCGCGCATGACGAGGGATGCCGGACCCACCGTCGCGTGCGCACCGATCGAGGCCGCAGGGAGGATCACGCTGTGGGGCCCGAGGGTCGCCCCGGCTTCCAATTCGACGGTGTCCATACTCATGATTCGATCATGGAACAGGTGGGTCTGCACAACGCAGCCGCGATTGACCGTCGATCCGTCGCCCAGGGTCACGAGATCGGGCTCGGGCAGCCAATAGCTGTCGCACCAGACACCGCGCCCGATCGTCGCGCCGAGTGAGCGCAGCCACACGGCGAGAGCGGGAGTTCCGGCCGCCGCGCGGGCGAACCACGGCGCGGCGACCACCTCGGTGAAGGTGTCCGACACCTCGGTGCGCCACACGAAGCTCGACCAGAGCGGCTGTTCGCCGGCGCGAATCGGACCGACGATGACCCATTTGGCGATCGTCGAGATACCGGCCGCGAGCGCGCCGGTGAGCAACAGCACGAGGCCCGACAACAGAATCGCCCAGACCAGTCCGAGCGTCTCGATCAGTGCGGCGAGGGTGAACATCACCAGGAGTCCGATCCCGCAGGTCACGATGACCGGCACGATGCGACCGAGTTCCCACAAGGTCCGCGCGACGCGCAGCCGCGCAGGCGGCTGGTACGTGCGCGTCTCATCGCCTTCCGCTGACAGCCTCCGGAGGCGGACGGCCGGTGAACCGAGCCACGACGAACCCGCCTTGGCCTTCGTCGGAGCCGACGACAGCACCGCGACCAATCCGTCGCGAGGTACACGGTGTCCCGGCGCGGCCATTCCGGAGTTGCCGAGGAACGCACGCTTGCCGATGCGGACCTGCCCCAACCGCATCCACCCTCCCCGCAACTCGTACGAGGCGACCATCGTGTCATCGGCGAGGAAGGCGCCATCTTCGATACGGGTCATCGACGGGATCAAGAGCACGGTGGATGCCTCGACATCGCGCCCGACGCGCGCACCCAGCATCCGCAGCCACACCGGCGTGAACAGACTGGAGTACAGGGGGAACAGAACCGTCCGCGCCGAATCGAGCAGGCGTTCGGTCGCCCACGCCTGCCAACCGATGCGGCTACGTACCGCATGCGTGCCCTCGTCAAGGCGGATCGCCAGGAGCCGCACGGAGATCACGACTGTCGCGGCGTAGACGAGCCCGGCGACGAGCACGCCGGGAACGAGCCAGAGGAACGCTCCGCCGAACGCGGCCCCGAGGGAGTCCGCTCCGATAACGCCCCGCGCCACGACGAGGCCACCGACGGCGAAGGACACGATCGGCACGAGCGCAAGGAAGACGGCCGAGAGGGCGTAGGCCCAGAGCCAGCGGGTGGGGGCGGGCGCGCGCTCGGTGGGCCACTCTCCCGACCGGCCACCGGTGCGCTCGGCCGGAGACCCGGCCCAGGTCTGGTCGGCGCGCACGCGTCCGAACACGGCCGATCCCGGTGCGATCTCGGCGCGACGGCCGATCCGTGTGCCGGGCGCCAGAGTGCTGCGCGAGCCGATCGTCGCGTCGGCCCCGATGCGGATGCCGCCGATCCGCACGACGTCCCCGTCGATCCAGTAGCCCGACAGATCGACCTCGGGCTCGATGGCCGCGCCGTCGCCGATCTCCAGCATCCCTGTGATGGGCGGCAGAGCATGCAGGTCGACGCCGGTGCCGATACGTGCGCCGAGCGCACGCGCGTAGGAGCCGATCCACGGTGCGCCCGCGAGGCCGACAGCGTCGACCTGGTCGGCGATCTGCTCCGCGAGCCACAGGCGCACGTGCACCCAGCCACCGCGCGGGTAGTCGCCGGGTCGGAGACCCCTCAACAACACACGGGCCGCTGCGGCCGATATCGCCATGCGCCCGAACGGGGTCGCGAAGACGAGCAGCCCCACGACGAGCACCGGCCACGGTGTCGCCGGCAGCACATCGAACCCGGGCGCGAGGCGCAGGAGGGCAGACGCGGTGAGGAGGTACAGCAGCCACCGGATGCCGGAGAGGATGAACAGGGGCACGCCCAGAATCGACTGCACCCACTGCATGCGACGGGGTGTCGGCGCGGGACGGTGGAACGTCGCGTCGACATCGTCCTGGAGGGCGGCGCCGAGCGCCTTGGCCATCGCCCCGAGGCGGGGGACGTCATAGATGTCGGCGACGGAGAACTCCGGCACCCGCGTGCGGATGCGGGAGACCAGCTGGGCTGCCGCGAGCGATCCGCCACCGAGATCGAAGAAGTCCACCTTCGTGCCGGTGACCGGCATCCCGAGGACGGCCTGCCACTGCTCCGCAAGCCACGCTTCACCCGGCGAGAAATCCGTGTGGGGCAGCTCGACGTTGGGGAGCGGCCACGGAAGAGCGGCGCGGTCCACTTTGCCGGAGGTACGGATCGGCAGGTCATCGACGACCGCGAGCAACGGAACCATCGGAGCCGGCAGCCGGGCGGCGAGATCGGCGCGAGCGGCGAGACGATCGAAATCGGCGGGCGCCGCGAGATACCCGACCAACACGGGTACGCCGGCCTCGGTCATCCGCACGGCGGCGGCGGCACCGGTCACGCCGGGCAGGTCCTGCAATGCGGCTTCGACCTCACCGAGCTCGATGCGGCGTCCACCGACCTTGACCTGGTCATCCGCTCGGCCCTGGAAGATCAGCCCCGCACGCTCGAAGCGGACCAGGTCACCCGACCGGTAGGCACGATCCCACCCGAGAGTCGGGAACGGCGCATACTTCTCGGCGTCCTTCGCCGGATCGAGGTAACGCGCGAGACCCACCCCACCGATGATCAGCTCACCGATTCCCCCCTCGGCAACAGGCTGTCCATCGGCGTCGACGACCGCGAGGCTCCAGCCGTCCAGCGGCAAGCCGATCCGGACCGGACCCGGCACGCCCAAGGGCGCGGCGCAGGCGACGACGGTCGCCTCGGTGGGGCCGTACGTGTTCCAGACTTCGCGGCCTTCCGCAGCAAGGCGGGTGGCGAGCTCAGGCGGGCAGGCCTCCCCGCCGAAGATCAGCACGCGGACGTTCTCGATCGAATCCGCAGGCCACATCGCCGCGAGAGTCGGGACCGTGGAGACCACCGTGATCCCCTGCCGGAGCAGCCAGGGAGCAAGATCCTCGCCAGAGCGCACGAGCGAACGGGGCGCGGGCACGAGGCATGCCCCGTGGCGCCACGCGAGCCACATCTCCTCGCACGACGCGTCGAACGCGACCGAGAGCCCGGCCAGAACACGGTCTTTCGGACTGAGCGGTTCATCCTGCGCGAAGATGCGGGCTTCGGCATCGACGAACGCGGCCGCTGATCGGTGCGAAACCGCGACACCCTTCGGGACCCCGGTGGATCCGGAGGTGAAGATGACCCACGCGTCGTCGTCGACCGTCGGCGGCGGCACAGTGACGATCGCGTGCGTGGAGGGATGCGGGGCATCGCCCGCGAAAAGCTCGGATTCCTCCAGCGGCATACCTTCGGAAACCGACGACGTGTACGCGCCGGCACCGGTGATGACACCGCGGACACCCGCCTCGCCGAAGACGAGTCGGGCGCGCTCATCGGGGTCGTCGAGATCGACGGGGACATATGCCGCGCCGGCCGCGAGGATGCCGAGAATACCGATATAGAGCTCTTTGGACCCTGACGCCATTCGCACGCCGACGCGGTCGCCGCGGCGCACCCCGGCTTCGTGCAGGCGCGCGGCGGTCGTGCCGACCCGCGCCATCAACTCCCGGTAGCTGAGCGCTCCGGATCCGTCGTCGATCGCCGAGGCCTCCGGGTAGGTCGCGGTCGTGGCCCGGATGATCTCCAGAAGTGTGCGAGGCTCCGGCGCTGCGGACGAGCGATCCAGAATCTCCTGACCGGATGCCGACACGTTCAGGAGAGCAGGTCGATCAGCTGCGCCTTTGTCAACCGCGAGTGTCCCGTGTGACCGGCCGCTCGGGCGCGCGAACGCAACTGCACGACGGTGAGGGCCGAGAGCTCGGCAGGGGCAGCCTCGGACGCATCGTCATCCGTCGCGAGATCGGCGGCAGGTGCCGTCAACTCCGCGGCGAGTGCATCTCCCGCCGTCGCGGCGTCGAGTTCCGCACGCGCGGCGACCTTTTCAGCTCGCCGCGCGGCCTTCTTGAGCGACTTCGCCTCGGCCGCGAGGAGGGCGGCGTCCTCAGCGGCGCGCTCAGATGCGGCGGCAGCAGCGCGCGCATCGGCGCGCGACTGCGCTTTCCGCTCGGCAGCGGCGACCGCTTTCGCGACGGCGCGCTCGAGTCGGCGCGCGGCGCGCTCGGCATCCTTCGCGACCCTTTTCGGCTTGCGGCGCACCTTCTTGGTGGAGACATCGGCCGCATCCCGCGCGTCGTCGATGTAGTCCGCGAGACCGGATGCCTGCTTCTTCGGCAGCCCCTTGGCCGTCTTCTTCGCGCGCGACACCGCAGCTGAGGTCTGGTCGATCGCCTCGAGCGCCGCGCGCTCGGCCTTACTCGTCTTCGCCATGGCGCACAGGATAGCCCCGGTGGGTTAACCACAGGAGAACGCAGGCAGCATTTCGTCCGTTCGAGCGGCCCGCGTTCACCTTGCGTTTACCCACAGAGCGCACTCTCGTAAGAGTCGGTGTCTACCGTCATGTCTGGCCCTGCACCAGGGCTGCCATCACAGGACAATCCCGAAGGACACACACGTGAAGCTCACCCGCCTCGCCCAGCTGGGCGCAGTCGCCGCCATCGCGGCACTTACGCTCACCGCTTGCGCATCGAACGAAACCGGTGGCACCACCGAGCCCAGCGAATCGCAGGCCGCCTCCCTCACCGGCAACCTTGTCGGCCAGGGCGCCTCGTCGCAGCAGGTTGCCATCCAGGCATGGACCGCTGCGTTCAACTCCTCGAACCCCGACGCGGTCGTCGAGTACGACCCGGCCGGTTCGGGCACGGGCCGCGAGTCGTTCCTCGCCGGCGCCGTCAACTTCGCCGGCTCTGACCGCGCGTTCAAGACCGATGAGATCGCCGAGGGTGGCTTCGGCGCATGCGCCGCCGACTCGGGCATCGTAGAGATCCCCGCGTACATCTCCCCGATCGCGATCATCTTCAACGTTCCGGGCGTCGACAGCCTCGACCTGGATGCCGCCACCATCGCGGGCATCTTCGCCGGCACCATCACCTCCTGGGACGACCCGGCCATCGCCGCCACGAACGACGGCGTCGAGCTCCCCGCCATCGCGATCAACCCGGTCCACCGCTCGGACAAGTCGGGCACCACCGGCAACTTCACCGACTACCTGGCGGCCAACGCCGAGGATGTCTGGACCTACGGCAGCGTCGAAGAGTGGCCCGCGGGCGTCGTCGGCGAAGCTGCGGAGAAGACCTCTGGTGTCGTCGAAGCCGTCAAGGCCGGCGAAGGCTCGATCGGCTACGCCGACTCGTCGCAGGCCGGTGACATCTCCGCCGTCGCCGTCAAGGTCGGCGACGAGTTCGTCGAGCACTCCCCTGAGGGCGCGACCATCGCTCTGGACTCCTCCGCGATCGAAGAGGGCCGCACCGCCGGTGACCTCGCGTTCGAGATCGACCGCACCACCACGGCAGCCGGCGCGTACCCCGTATTCCTGGTCAGCTACCTCATCGGTTGCGAGCAGTACGAGGACGAGAACATCGCCGCTCTGACGAAGGCATTCTTCGACACCGTCGTCAGCGAGGCGGGTCAGGACTCGGCCGCCACGAACGCGGGCAGCGCCCCGATCTCGGCTGACCTGCGCGAGCAGTCGCTCGCCGCGATCGCCCTCATCAAGTAAGGCTCAGGCGGCCTCCCGGATACTCTCCGGGAGGCCGCCTCCCCTTCGACAGAAAGATGATGATGACAGCTCCCACCGCGACACGTGCACCGCGGATCGCCGCCAAGCAGCGCCCCGGTGACATCTGGTTCTCGGGCACGGCGGTTTTCGCTGGTTCGATGATCGTGGTCACTCTCGCGGCCGTGGCGATCTTCCTGATCGTCCAGTCTGTTCCCGCCTTCGGGCTCACCAGCGCGGACGCCTCGCTGCTGAAGACGAACTTCTGGGACTACGTCCTCCCCCTCCTCTTCGGCACCATCTGGTCGGCCTTCCTCGCGCTGATCGTCGCCGTTCCGCTCTCCCTCGGCATCGCGCTGTTCATCACGCACTACGCCCCCCGTCGCCTCGCGACCGGCCTCGGCTACGTCGTCGATCTCCTTGCAGCCGTCCCCTCCGTCGTCTACGGCCTCTGGGGCATCCTCGTCTTCGCCCCCTCGGTTGTGCCCACCTACAAGTGGCTGAACGAGAACCTCGGCTGGATTCCGCTCTTCTCCGGCCAGGTACTCAACAGCGGCCGCACGATCCTCACCGCATCGCTGGTGCTGACCGTCATGATCGTCCCGATCATCACGGCGATCTGCCGCGAGATCTTCCTCCAGACCCCGCCCCTCCACGAAGAGGCGGCACTCGCCCTCGGGGCAACGCGCTGGGAAATGATCCGCATGGCGGTGCTCCCCTTCGGACGCTCCGGCATCGTGTCGGCGTCGATGCTCGGTCTCGGTCGGGCGCTCGGCGAGACGATGGCCGTCGCCATGGTGCTCTCGGCGACCAACGTCGTCACGCTCAACCTGCTCACCTCGCAGAACCCCTCGACGATCGCGGCGAACATCGCCCTGACCTTCCCCGAGGCGTACAAGCTCAACATCAACGTCCTCATCGCGACCGGACTGATCTTGTTCATCGTCACCTTCGCCGTCAACGCAATCGCGCGCTGGATCGTCAGCCGTCGCAAGGAATTCTCGGGAGCGAACTGACATGACCACTCTTCAGGCTCCCGCCCCGACGGACTCCGCGGACCGTCGCCACACGACACTCACCTCCGGTCACCTCCCCGGATGGTCGCCCTGGGCGCTGCTGGCAGCATCCCTCGTCGTCTTCGGCGCGATCTTCGCCGTCCTGAGCATGGCCGGCGGCGCGGAGTTCAGCGTCGCGGGTTGGGTCATCGCTGCGGTGATCGCCTACCTCGTCCTCATCTACACGATCTCCCGCATCGTCGAAGGTGCCCGCCGAGCCGTCGACCGCCTCATCACCGGAATTGTCGCGAGCGCCTTCGCCATCGCTATGGTCCCCCTGGTCTCGGTGGCCTGGACGGTCATCAGCAACGGTGTAGCCCGCTTCGACAGCACGTTCTTCAGCTCGTCGATGCGCGGTGTGCTCGGCGAGGGCGGTGGCGCGATCCACGCCATCTGGGGAACCGTCCTGATCACACTGACGGCAGCGATCATCTCGGTGCCGATCGGTCTGATGACGGCGATCTACCTCATCGAGTACGGCCAGGACTCACGGCTCGCGAAGGCCATCACTTTCCTCGTGGATGTGATGACCGGCATCCCGTCGATCGTGGCCGGTCTGTTCGCCTACGCCGTGTTCGCGTTGATCTTCGGCCCCGGCGTACGCATGGGCTTCGCGGGGGCGATCGCGCTCACAGTGCTGATGATCCCGGTCGTCGTGCGCTCCAGCGAGGAAATGCTGCGCTTGGTCCCCAACGAGCTCCGTGAGGCGGCATTCGCCCTCGGTGTGCCGAAGTGGCTGACGATCGTCAAGGTCGTCCTGCCCACCTCGATCGCCGGTATCACGACGGGCGTCATGCTCGCCATCGCCCGTGTCATCGGCGAGACGGCTCCCCTCCTGATCACCGCAGGGTTCACCGATGCGATGAACATGAACCTGTTCGACGGCCGCATGCAAACGCTGCCGGTGTACATCTATTCGCAGTACGCCTACAAGGGCATCCCGCCCGAGGCGTACGTCGATCGCGCGTGGGCCGCCGCCCTCACCCTCATCCTCATCGTCATGGTGCTGAACCTCGTCGCGCGTCTCGTCGCGAAGCTGTTCGCCCCCAAGACCGGCCGCTGAGCCAGCGTTAGGAAATACTGTGTCCAAGAGCATCGAAGTCAACGACCTCAACGTCTACTACGGCGATTTCCTCGCCGTCGAGGGTGTCGGCCTGGAGATCCAGCCGCGCTCCGTCACGGCCTTCATCGGCCCGTCCGGCTGTGGGAAGTCCACCTTCCTTCGCACTCTGAACCGCATGCACGAAGTCATCCCCGGCGCACGCGTCGAGGGTGAGGTCCTCCTCGACGGCGACGACCTCTACGGCCCGGGCGTGGACCCCGTGCTCGTGCGCCGTCAGGTCGGCATGGTCTTCCAGCGCCCCAACCCGTTCCCGACGATGTCGATCAAGGAGAACGTGTTGGCGGGCGTCAAGCTCAACAACAAGCGGATATCCAAGAGCGATGCCGACGCTCTCGTCGAGGAGTCGCTGCGCGGGGCGAACCTCTGGAACGAGGTCAAGGACCGCCTCGACAAGCCGGGCTCCGGCCTGTCCGGCGGTCAGCAGCAGCGTCTGTGCATCGCACGCGCGATCGCCGTCTCCCCCGACGTCCTGCTGATGGACGAGCCCTGCTCCGCGCTCGACCCGATCTCGACCTTCGCGATCGAGGAGCTCATCCAGGAGCTGAAGAAGGACTACACGATCGTCATCGTGACGCACAACATGCAGCAGGCTTCGCGCGTGTCCGACAAGACGGCGTTCTTCAACATCGCCGGCACCGGCAAGCCCGGCAAGCTCATCGAGTACAACGACACCAACTCGATCTTCACGACTCCGGCCATCCAGGCCACCGAGGACTACGTCTCCGGCCGCTTCGGCTGAGCCCACATCCTTACGCGCGTGTCCCACTGGGGGCAGCCCTTGTCCCGATTCGGGTGAGGGTTGTCCCCTTTTCGGTTGTTTCACGGGCGCGAAACCAACCGAAAGTGGGACATACCACCGACAACGCGGAGGAGGAGTCAGTCGCGCGGGCTCAAGAGGTACGCGTTCAGGGATGCCGTCAGCTCGCGGTCGAGGGGCACCTCCTGGCCGTCGACCGCGACGATCGGCGCGGCCAGGCGCACGCTCGACACGAGCCAGGCGGCATCCGCCGTCTGCAGATCGGCCGCCGGAATGGTCTCGTACGCGACGGCGAATCCCCGCGCGGCCAGATGCGTGAACAGGCTGAGCTGCGTCGTCCCATGCAGGATGCCGCCGTTCGGCGCCGGCGTGACGAACGTGTCGCCCCGGCGGAGAATCAGCGTCGCGGTCGGCGCCTCGAGCACGAAACCGTCGCTCGTGATGAAGACGGCGTCGTCGGCTCCGCGCCGTTTCGCTTCGCGGATCGCCGCCATGTTCACGGCATACGACAGGGTCTTCGCGCCCAGCAGCAGCCAGGGCGCACGTGCCGGTGCGTCGATCGCGTAGCCACGGTCCAATGTCACGACGCGGATGCCGTCCGTACGCGACGCGGCGAACTCCGCCGCCGGGGCGACAGTCACCCAGGCTGTGGGGCTCTGCCCCCCTTCGATTCCGCGACTCAGCAGAAGTTTGACCACGGCTTCGCCGGGCCCGGCCTGCGCTGCCGCTTGCGCGACGGCCTGCCGCCACTGGCCGAGGTGCGGCACGGGGAGGTCGCACAACCCGGCCGAGTGCGCCAACCGCTCCAGATGTGCCGTGACCTCCTGCGCATGTCCGTCGATGACACCGATCGATTCGAAGACGCCGTCGCCGCGCTGAGCGCTGAGCTCCCCCACGGGCAGCGCCGGGGCGTCCGGGTCGATCACGGTGAACGTGTCCGCGAAGTCGGCGCGGTCATCGCCCGCCGCCGCGGGATCGATCGTGAGGGCGTAGCTCGGAGCCATGGAACGAGCCTACGCCGCGGGGAATGCCTCACCCGGGTCATTCGTTACACTGGAACAGCCGGGCCGCAGTAACCCCGGGCTCCATCTTTTGCCGCTTCGAGCGGCACCGCGCCGAGAGGCGTTCTGCGGCCCGGCACCATTCGCTCCGGGGACCGATGCTCAGGTCAGCGCGTCACGCCGCCAGAGACCGGCCGCCGCAGCGAGCTCATCGGCATACGTGGTCAAGCGCAACGCCCGCGTCGTGAAACTGCGGGCCCGCTCGGGCTCGTTGGCATCGTAGTCGTCGGCGAGATCCGTCGCACCGGCCGCCTCCACGCGGCAGAAGGATGCCGCGCGCTCCAACGCGATCGCGAAGTCGCCGGCGAAGACTCCGCGCAGGATCTCGTCGCTCAGCGAGACGAGCTCTTCAGGCCCGGCCGGTGTCGGCGCTCCCGCCACGACGTCATCGACCGAGGCGAGCCGGGCCCGCCCCCGTTCGTACAGCAGGGCCGATGTGCGGGGATCATCGTGCACCATGAGTTGCAGCAGGTACAGCCGCCACAGCGCGCCCGGCAACGAGCGGGCAGGGGCGCGCGACCACAGGTCGGCGATCGTGTCGATTCCGTTCTCATCCGTGAAGGCCACGAGACGCTCGATCACGGCATCCGCCGGCGCTTCCCGCACCCGGGTCAGCAGGGCCGCGGCCGTCGCATGCGCGACGCGCGACACGTCAGCCGGATCCTCCGCGCTGAACAGGCGGTCGAACAGCTCGGCGGGGCGCCGAACGGGCTTGTGGAACGGGCGGGACTCATCACTCATCGCCGTCCAGGCTACCGAGAGATCAGACCCCGGTGGTCGGGATCACGACGATCGGCGTGGTCGTCGCGACACCGTCGGGTGCTCCTCCGGCCGGTTCGATCGTCACCGCGATCGTGTCGCCCGCTTCCATCCCGGGAGCCAAAGCCGCGGTCGTCCGACCGTCGGATGCGTCGAATGTGCCGGCGGAGATCGCCGAGTCACCTCGGACATACCAGAGCTCGAACGTACGGTCTGCGGGGATCTCCGGGAGGCCCTGGCTGACCAACACGACTTGACCGAGCGACTCGGACCAGTGCACGGTCGCGGTGCCGCCGTCGACGATGTCGGCGGATGCTTCCGCGGCATCCGGTGCCGCTTCGATCTGGATCAGCGTGCTCTCGGCGGGCGTCCGGTTGAGGATCTCGGAGACGCTCCCCGCTCCCCACCCCATCCCGACCAGCAGCACCATCGACGCGACGAGGGCGAACAGACCCCGCGACCAGTTGCGACGCTGAACCGTTTGCACGACCTCGGTCGAGGGTGCGGATGCCGGCGCCACGTCGGGCGGCGACGCTGCGTCGTCCGGCTCGGCAGGAATCTCGTCGACAGGCGTCGGGGCCTGACGGATACGGTTCAGAATCTGCGAGCGTGCCGCGAGCGGCGGTGCAACCTCTTCTGCCCCGTCGGCGAGCGCCGCGGCAGCACGGAGGTCGGCCTCGGCGATAGCGGCCCATTCGGGGTGTGCCGCGAGCGCAGCGGTGTACGCGCGCTCGTCCGCCGGTGACAGAGCGGAGAGGGCGTGCCCGGCCGACAGTTCGGCGAACTCCTGCTCGTTCACGACATCACCCCCATTTCCGTCCTCAAGCGTGACAGCCCGTCACGCATTCTCGTCTTGATCGTTCCCAACGGCGCTCCCACCAGTGCCGCAATCTCACTCTGCGAATATCCGCCGTAGTAAGCCAGGGTGATCGCTTCGCGCTGCGGTTCTGGCAGGGTTCCCAGCGCCCGCGTCACCCGCCGGCTGTCCAGACGCAGCTCCACCTGCTCCTCGACTCCGGCGACCGGAGTGTTCAGTTCCCGCATCCCGACTCGCACATCCCGTTCGCCGGCGGATTGCGCCGAGCGAACACGATCGACTGCTCGTCGGTGTGCCATCGTGAGCACCCAAGACCGGCCTTGCCCCTTATTCGGAGCGAACCCGCCGGCGGATTGCCAGATTTCGAGGAAGACCTCCTGGAGGACTTCTTCGCTCTGCGCGCGGTCCACGAGGACGCGGAGGATGAGGCCGAAGACGCGCGGCGAGAGGGAGTCGTACAGGCTCGCGAAAGCTGACTCGTCGCCCGTTGCGGTGCGCACGAGAAGCTCACCGATGCGGTCCGTTTCAGGACCGTCCTCGGGTACATCCATGCCGTCGATGACCATCTCGTCCAGCATGCACCATGCCGGCGCTGCGACGTGTACATGTGCTCGCCCTGTCGTCATCCGAAGGTGAACGAGTACACTTCCACCCCAGCCGGGATGGTGAGCTCGATCAGGCCGGTCCGCGAGCCGCTCTCCTTGAGAACCTCGTACGATTTCGGGGTGCCGCCCACGGAGATGTCGTCGGCATCCTTTCCATCGATCGTGACGGACACATCCCCTTCACCGGCGGCGACGATGCGCACTTCCGACGCCCGGTAGGTGAGTCGGATGCCGGCCGAATCGCCGGTCGGCGTCGCGAACTGGGTCTGCACGTTCCAGTCGCCCTCGAGCGAGAAGGTGTCCTGCGCTTGATCGGCCGGGTAGGTGAACTCCGCCTCCCCCGCTCCGTAGCGCTCGTCTCCGCCGTAGTTGACGTCCTTGGATGATCCGATGAAGGTCTCCGGCGTCGTCGACCCGACGTCGGGCGTGTCGTCTTCGACATCCGTCGTCTGCGGCAGGGTGACACCGGGGTCGGCATCTTGCAGCAGCTCACGGATCATCTTCTCCGTCGCGGCGTAGTTCCCCTCGCCGAACGAGATGTGGCGGACGGTCCCGCTGGCGTCGATCAGGTAGTGCGCTGGCCAGTAGCGGTTTCGGTACGCGGTCCACGTCGACAGGTTGTTGTCGAGGGCGACCGGGTAGTCGATGCCGAAGTTCGTCGCGCCATCCGCGACATTCCCGGCATCCTTCTCGAAGGCATACTCCGGCGAGTGGATGCCGATGACCTCGAGGCCGGCATCCTGATAGGTCTCGTCCCACGCCACGACGTGCGGGATGGAGCGCTGGCAGTTGATGCACGAGTACGCCCAGAAGTCGATGAGCACGACCTTGCCCCGAAGCTCTTCGAGATCGACCCCCGCGCCATCGGGAGTGTTGAGCCACGACTCGATACCCCGGATCTGCGGAGCGGTGCCGCAGGACTCGAGTTCTTCCGCACCGTTGGTGCAGTTCGCCAGCTCACGGTTCTCGTCGGTCACGAGACCACCGAGACCGAGCGCTTGGGCGGCCTGCTCGTTGTCGGTCAGGTCGGTCTGCAGCTGCGCCGTGTAGTCCGGCAGCAGTCGCTGCAGAGCCTGCGGCACGTTGAAGACGAGACCCACAGCGAGGGCGAGCATCGCGACACCGGCCGCGATCCGCAGGCCCCGCTCACGCTTGCGGAACGCCTTGATGCGCTCGATAAGTCCGCGGCCGGCGAGGGCGAAGAAGAGCAGCGGGATCGCCACGCCGACGGCGAAGGCGAGCGTCAGAAGGACCGTGTCCACGCCGATACGTCCCGTCGCACCAGCGACGATGATCGCGGCGAGCACCGGGCCCGCACACGGCACGAACACGGCGCCCAGCGCCAGTCCGACACCGAATCCGTTGCCACCGTTGCCCACCTCGCGTCGGGGAATCCATTGGAAGGGCCGCTCCAGCAGTTGTTCGACCTTCGGGATCAGCAGGCCGACACCGATGAGGATCAGCACGATGATGCCCAGCCAGCGCATGAGGTCTTGCGGCAGGTTCAGCGCGCCGAGGATGAGAGAGCCGGCGAGAGTCACGATCGTGAAGCTCAGCACCAAGCCGAGGATCACGAGAAACGGTCGGCTGCGCGGCGGCGAAGCCATCGGCTGGCCCTCGACCCGCGCCGACTGCGCACCTCCCGTCAAGAAGATGACCGGTAGCACCGGGAGGATGCACGGGGAGATTCCCGTGATCAGTCCGCCCAGCAGACCGATGATGATGACGTCCATGAGGGCCTCGTTCCTGTCGAGGAGTGTTCGTCACTAGGGCCCGATCGGATTGGGCACGGCACCTCCGCAGAATTCTCTGAGATTCGTCCCATCCGATCCGCACACCGCTCCGAAGGACTGGTGAGGCCGCACGCAGCGGCCCATGAGTCACGGAGGACATCATGCTCAGCACCAAGAAGAAGATCACGGCAGCTCTGACCCTTGCCATCGCCGGCACGTTCGCCCTCTCGGCGTGTTCCATGGGTTCCACCACAGCTGAGCCGTCGAGTGAGCCGTCGGCCACGATGGAAGCCACTCCCGAAGCAATGGAGATGGACCCCGCCGCCAACCTTGTCGGCCCCGCCTGCGCGGCATACGCCGAGGCCAACCCGACCGGTGGCGGCTCGATCCAGGGCATGTCGCAGGACCCGGTTGCCGTCGCGGCATCGAACAACCCGATGCTCACGACCCTCGTCGCTGCGGTCAGCGGACAGCTCAACCCCGACGTGAACCTCGTCGACACGCTCAACGGCAGCGAGTTCACCGTGTTCGCTCCGGTCGATGATGCCTTCGGCAAGATCGACGCGGCCACGATCGAAACCCTCAAGACCGACAGCGATCTGCTGTCCAAGATCCTCACCTACCACGTGGTCGAGGGTCAGATCGAGCCGGCGGACATCGCCGGCATGCACGCCACGGTGCAGGGCGGGAACCTGGAGGTCACCGGATCCGGTGACAACCTGATGGTCAACGATGCGGCCGTCCTTTGCGGTGGCGTCCAGACCGCCAACGCCGTGGTTTACCTGGTCGACACGGTGCTGATGCCGCCGGCCGAGTAAGCAGGAAATCCGGGACTGTCCCGGATGCGGGGGGAGGAATCCGCCGGGGGTCTTCGGACCTCCGGCGGATTTCGTGCGTTCGGCGGTGTCACGGGCAAGTAGGCTGGGACGCCTAGGGCCTCTAGCTCAGTCGGTAGAGCATCGGACTTTTAATCCGCGGGTCGTGGGTTCGAGCCCCACGGGGCCCACCCTTCTTTCACCGCCCCGATCGCTTGTAAACACTGGGATCGCGGCTCTCACGGGACACCCGAAATGGCGCCGTGACAACACTTTGGCAACATCTGAACGCGGCTTTGTGCCGCGGGAGGGTCGCGGATGTTGTCACACGCTGTTGCCACCGTTGTTGTCACGAGACAGAACAGCGATCACATCGGACGATGCCGCCGCCATCCCGAGAGCCCCCGACACGGTGTCGAGGTCGTCGTCAAAGAGGTCGGCGTACGTATCGAGGGTCATCACCGCCGAGGCGTGACCCAGCATCCGCTGAACCGCCTTCACGTGAGCGCCGGCCGAGATGGCGAGCGACGCGGCAGTGTGACGGAGGTCATGCGGAGTGACCCGCGGGAACAGCGGCGGGGGCTGCTGTCCAGCGGCCAGCGCGTCGGCGATTGCTTGCTCAGCAGACGCTTGCGCTCGTGTCACAGCGCCGTGGAACCAGCCGCTCGTGGACTTCGGGCGCCGGAGGTGACTCGTGCCGCCGCCGAACACCAACTCATCGCGGCCGCGGCCCATGACGAGCCGCTCCATCGTTTCGGCCAGGAAGGGCGGGTAGGGCACTTGGCGCTTCTCGTGGGTCTTCGGTGTGCCGACCTGGATGGCGCTACCGACTTCGACCGCATTCTCCTCAACGCTCACCCGCCGGCGGCGAAGGTCGACATGCGTGACGCGCAGCCCGGTCGCCTCACTGAATCGGCCTGACTTTCGTTCCGTTCTTCAAGTAAGGATGGAACACGATGAACAGGAAGTATTCACCGGAGATGCGTGAGCGGGCGTTGCGGATGCTCGCGGAGACGCGGCCGTCGCACCCAACGATGATGAGCGCGGTCCGCCATGTGGCAGGGCTGCTGGGGATGAGCCCGGAGACGTTGCGATTGTGGCAACGCCGCTACGAGGTCGACGCAGGTGTGAAGCCCGGTCTGACGACGGATGCGGCGGCGGAGATCAAGCGGTTGCAGAAGGAGAACGCCGAACTTCGCAAGGCCAACGAGATCCTCAAGGCTGCGAGCGTGTTTTTCGCGAAGGAGCTCGACCGCCCCTGACCGAGATGATCCGGTTCATCAACGAACACCGGGATCGTTTCGGGGTCGAGCTCATCTGCCGGGTCCTCAGACCCGCAGTTCAGGGGTTCCTCACCTCGCGCGGTTATCGCGCCGCAGTGGGTCGTGAGCCGTCGGCGCGGCAGCTGAAGGACGAGCTCCTGGTGCCGGAGGTCGCGCGGTTGCATGCCGAGAACTACGGCGTTTACGGGCGCCTGAAGATGCACGCACTGATGCGCCGGCAAGGCTGGGAGATCGGCCGCGATCAGACCGAACGGCTGATGCGGCTCGCCGGGGTAGAGGGCGTGAAGCGCTCGAAGCGCGTGTTCACGACGAAGTCCGATCCGGCAGCGGAGAAGCCGAAGGATCTTGTGCAGCGCCGGTTCACAGCGCCCGGCCCACGCCGCCTCTGGGTCGCCGACGTGACCTATGTCGCGACCTGGTCTGGGTTCGCGTATGTCGCGTTCGTCACCGATGTGTACTCGCGTCGCATCGTGGGCTGGAATGTCGCATCGACGCTGAGATCCGACATCCTGCCGCTGCGGGCACTCGATATGGCCGCGTGGGCCGCCGGTGGTCGCCTGGACGGGCTGATTCATCACGCCGATCACGGGTCGAACTACCTCGCCGTGGTCTACACAGATCGGATCGAGGAACTCGGCGCGAAGCCCTCGACCGGGACCGCCGGCGACTCGTTCGACAACGCCCTCGCCGCAGCAGTGAACGGGCTCTACAAGACCGAGCTGATCCGCCAGCGCGGCCCCTGGCGGACCGTCGAGCAGGTCGAGCTCGCGACCCTCGAATACGTCTGGTGGTGGAACAACCAGCGCCTCCAGGGCGAGCACGACATGCGCACCCCCATAGAGGTCGAGCACGCGTACTACGCTGACCAAGAATCAGCCCAGCCCGCACTTGCCGGACAAGGCTCCCGATAGGAACGAAAGTCAGGCCGATTCAAGGTGACATCTGACCTGAGTTGCCGGAGGGGTGGGCCTGGAAACCTGAGCAGGCTTGTTGGCGCCACTTGCCCCCATCCAGCCGCCCGGTCGTTGAGCACCGCGACAATGCGATGGTTGGCTGGTGTGGTGCGAGACGAGATTAGCGATGGTCGCCAGTTCCTTCGTTCCCGGCGACTGCCCAGCGAACCTGGCGTGCCGAATCATGCGAGAGATGCTCGAGAACGCTCACGGGCGACCGCGGGTTTGCAGCAACAAGTTCCCTGACATAGCGCTCCTCATCACCAACCAGCCGCGGATAGAATCCAAGGACTGGTCGGGAGTTCTTTGCCAACCCGCTTCGAACGACCCATGTGTCATTGAGGAGCATTGAAAGGAGCGATACCGGAGTACTTGGATTGCGCGCCACCCCAGCCCTCACCCGCTCATTGTTGTCATCCGCGAGTGCAGCCACCAGCGCCAGCGGCGTGATGGCGTTTGATGCGACCGCGGAGCGTACGAGGTGGTGCTCGTCAGTGCTCAGCATTCGGAGCAGGTCAGTTGGAATATTGACGTTCTCAGCGACGCCAGCACGCACATAGCTCCAGTCGTCCATCGCCAGGCGAGCGAGCACGTTTATGGGCGTTCGGGGGTTGCTCGCAACGCCCTCACGGACGCCGTCGTCGCGATCAGTGGCGAGATTCACGAGGACGTCAATTTCGGTCACAGGGTTGCGCGCCACGTAGTAGCGAACATAAGAAACCGGGTCGTCCGCAAGCTCCCGCGCAATCTGCACGCTCGACCGGTGATTGCTCGCGACACTCCGCCGGACACTGTACTCAGCATCGAGCGCTAAGGCAGACAGCAAATCAACTGGGACATTTCGATTCGCCGCGACGGCCGACCGCACCTTTTCGTCCTCGGATGCGGCAAAGGCGTAAATCAGGTCGATGGGGGCTACAGGATTGCGCGCGACAGACTCGTGAACTCTCGCGGCGCCGTCGCGTGCAAGTTCGCGAAGCATCGACTCTGGCGCGCTCCGATTAGAAGCCACCTCCGCGCGATGAGGATAGTTCCTACGGACGACGAAGCTCTGGAGCACTGAGAGCGGGGTGCTTCGATTGGCGGCAACCAAGGCCGCCGCACCATCCACATCCAGGGCGAGCGCTCGGAGCGTGCTCGCCGCCGTTCCGCTACCGGCGCCACTTAGCCGGCCTGCTGATCGTTCGACCGAGACCGTCCTCTGCGGAGACCGGAATCCTGACTCGCTCTGGCTCACCTCATCGCCCCTTTGTCTCGTCTACTGGATAGCGTGCCTCGTGCGCGTTTTGAAAGGACTGGAAGCAAAGCTTCGTAACGCACGGGTACGTGCGAGGCCCCAGATTGTGGACGGTGTGTCGGCACGGCCGACTCTGCTGCCCCGAGAATAGCGGACCCTATGGCGCCCTAGCAGTTCGACTAGTGTGGCCGATCGCAGAGCCCCCCACGTGATCCGCACCTCATGCGGCGCTGCGCGGGGAAATGCTGCTATCCACGGGGCCGTGGCGGCATCACCCCGCGCGCGCCGCCGACACCTCGCGCGTGGCGACAGCCCTATGTGCTCGGAGTATGAGGTGACGGGACAGCTGGTCCGTCCGCGGTACTTGCAATCCTTCCGCCGGCTACCGAGGGATTGGCGCTAGGAACCCTTGGGTCCGAGAGCACTAGCGTCACTGACAGACCTCGACAGCAAGATGAGCGGAAAGCACTCGATGGCGTTAGAGCGAAGCTGCTTGCGCGAGTCCGACGCCGCCATAGAACCGCTGGCCATTCGAACGAATAGGCACGACGCCGAGCTCACGCAGGCCGCGACCAATCGCGGAGGGAGATTGCGGAGTGCTACCACGCTCGATCGCCCACGCATTGAAACCCTCGATAAGAGTCGACTGCATTACGCGACTGTACTTGGCGCGAACGAAGCGCGACTGCTCTCTAAAGAAGTCTTCGAGGAGGGCCGCGGCAACCTCGGTACCACGTCCGAGGCGTCCGAGCGTGCCCGATGTAACGGCGGGAAGAGCTTTGACGTCGGTCCGGAAGATGAAGTGTCCGCAGGACGGGCAATGAATATCTGCCATAGTCATGAGCTCATACTAGCGCGCCCTTTCGGTCACTGTCGAGCACTCGCGCGCGGATTCTGTATACGAGCACCGTCGGGAAGTCAGCGGGGAGTAATTAGTTCACCGCGACGTGCCGAGGGGCACCGGGAACGGCGACGTCCCGGTGCGCGGCGTGATCGCGTACAGCGACGCGCGGGAGATCACGGTTTGGGAGCAGCCAGAGGAGGTCGCCGTGCTGGCCTCGACGCCGCTCACGCGTTGGCCGAATGAGCAGAAGCCCTGTCTTGATTCGATGCAGCAAGCGGTCGTATCGACTATCAACCCAGGACGTGGACCGCACTCGGCGCCGCGAGCACTGGCCCGCTAGCTATCCCCGAGTCCCGCTCTCTCGCCGCGCGCCGCATCTCCGCCAGAGCTGCGCGCACAGCATCCTGCATCGTCAACTCGGGGATGCCTCGCTGCATCGACTCGGCGAGGCACTCGCGAGCCGCGGCATCCGTCCGCGCGACCACGATCGCGGCATTGTGCACCCGCCCGCGGGTGAGACCGACGTAGAGGCCCGCGGCATCCACATCGGGACCGACCACTGACGCGTCGGCGGTGTCGCCCTGCACTCCGTGCACCGTCGACGCATAGGAAAGCTGCACATGCTCCCGCGCATAATCGGTCGATACCCGTCGCAGCTCGCCGCTGTCGCCTACCGACACAAGGTCAACGAAATCGTCGCGGATGCCGCGCACGATCCACTGCGCACGGTTCTCGACGCCGGTGAACCGGTCGTTGCGGCGGGTCTGCACGGTGTCGCCGACCAGAAGGCGTTGCTCCCCCATCCCCCACGCGACCACACGGGGATCCAGCTCGCCCTGGTCGACACGCCGCTGCTGGATCGCGTCGTTGATGGCATCGGCCTCAGCATTGGTGCCGGACACCAACGTCACCCGCTTGCCGCGCGAGTGCCACTCGAAGTAGGCGTCGATCATCCACTCACGGGCGGCGTCATGATGGTCGACCCGCACGACATGGCCGCGCTCGGCCAGTTCGCCCGCGACCACCAGCGCACCGTCGCGATCGCTCGCGTCGCGAAGCCGCAGCGTGAGTGCCGCGTACTCCGGATCGCGAAACCGGTGCACGGTATCGAGCTCCACGGCCGCGTTCGCGTGCCGGATCGCCGAGCCCATCGCACCCGCGTGTCCGACCGGGAGCGCCTGGTGCGGGTCACCGACGAACGCGATTCCCACGCGCTGCTCGAGCGCGAGCTCGACGAGAACGTTTGCCGTCTGCAGTTCGACCATGCCCGCCTCGTCGACCACGATCCGATCCCGAGCGCGCAGCGCGTACTGCGTCGGTCCGGCGTAGGCGGCGCCCGTGGCGGGATCGACATCGCCCACCCGCAGCCGAGTCCACACCATCGCGCCGGCCTGATCGGCACCCCACCGATAGCCGTGATCAGCGAGCAGAGCATGAATGCTGGATGCCGCAGCCCCGATCTCGCGGGAAGCCACCGACGCCGCTTTCCGGGTCGGAGCGACGACGAGCATTCGCCGCTTCTGCGACTGGAGAGCTGCGAATGCCGTGCGCAGCATCGTGGTCTTCCCTGTGCCGGCGGGGCCGGTGACCGTCACGAGGCCATCGGTCCCGGCGATCGCGCACGCAGCGACGCTCTGCGACGCGTCGAGTGTCGACAGATCCTCGCTTCCCGACAGCCGCCGCAGCTCAGCCGGCAGGAGTGAGCGTCCCTGATGGGCGAGCACATCGAGACGTCCGGCGAGGCGGATTTTCGCGCGCACGGTCCCGGTCGCCATGAAGGCCTTTACGTGCGCCGGAGGCACCTCCCCGACGAGTCGGTAGACCGTCTGTGTCGCGCGGGCCGAGATCTGCGCGATCACCACGTCGAGTTGCTCGCGCGGCGCGACGATGCCGGTGCGCGAGAGAGCGCGTAGGGCGCCGGCTCGAAGGTCGAAGGTGCCGAAGCGCCCGCCGCATGATGTGGACCGGTCGTCCGCGTCGACGATCGCCGCGGCGGCGACGAGGTCCAGATCGAGCGCGTGCACATCGGTCGGATCGATCGTGATCGGTGCCCGTGCGGCGAGCAGGTGGGGATCGACCGACGCGATCTCGTCGCGAATGCGCGACTCCCATGACACCTCGTCGAGGTCGGCCGGCTTGTTCGGTCGCGCGACGGCCCACGCGCGTCGGTCGATCTGCTGCAGCACCTCGGCGCTCGGTGCCGAACCACCGAGCGCCGCCATCCACTCTGCGATCAGACGCGCGCGATTCGCCTCGATCTGCGACGAGCGCCGCGAGAGCGGACGGACGGCGCCCGCAAGTTCGGTGATCTCTCCCACGTCGTCAAGCGTGTACCCGTGGCGGGCGAGCGCGGCGATCCACGCGGGGTCGGTGCGGGCGGCGAGCTCGCCTTCGGCATTGATGACAGTGTGCAGTTTCATCGCGACGCGCGAGTCGAGGTTCGACCACTTGCCGTCCGCGCCGAGCACCTTGATGTTCAGCCACAGGTGACGGTGGATGTGCGGGTCGAGCGCGCGCGACCGCCGGTGCCGTAGCTCGACGACCTCGATGCGCGTGATGTCTTCACGGATGAGTCCCCCATGACCACGCCGCGCATTGAGCTCGGTCTGCCACGTGAGGAGGATGCGTTCGCGCAGCCGGTCTTGCAGCGCCTCAAACTCGTCCGCGAGTTCCGGATGCAGCAGCGCCGCGAGGCTGTACGACTTCGGGTGGTTGAGCGTCCCGTCAAGCAGCAGGTCAGCGTCGGGGCTCAGTCGCTGGTGGCCGCGCTCCTCCCCCGTGATCGGGTCGTATCCGGAGAGCCAGACGCGAAGGCCGCCAGCATTCAGTTGGTCGGTCGTGATGACGCCGTTGTCGACGATGAACCGAGAGACGGTCGCGTCGGATGCCGCGCTGTAGGTCTCGAGCGCTTCGGCACCAGTCGACGAGGACATGTGAGCGTCACAGGTGCCCTCGAGCGCATACGCGATGGCCTTCCGAGACCCACGGGATCCGACTCCCCGCTTCCATCGCTCCAGGCCTCCGCGCATGCCGCCAGGGTAGGCTGGTTTTTTGCCGTTATGCAGGTATTTTTACGCGTTGAAGGTAGCTGTAGCAAGACGTCGTCAAAGGTCGCCGGCCACCTCGGGTGCCTGCGTGCATTGCTTCTTCTTTCCCTCCTCCTTCCTGCTTCTGGACTACTCCGAATATCAGTCGCTTCGTTAGGCAGCGTGCGCTCGGGCGCTTCGCTGTTCGTCTAGCGGATTCGGACTTGACCGATTGACTACTAGTTCGGAGTCAGTGCAGATCATTCCGGTACGTGTCGCGGATCGATGCACGTCCTCCACAATCTCACAGCGTTGCGCGCGGCGAGCATCCGCACGTGGCTCTAGAGTGGCGCCTGGTGCCGACGCCAGATCGGCGGAGCGATTGTTGATCTAGTGGCGGAAAACGAGTTGGAATTGCACGGCCAGGATTCGATCGACTGGGGCGTGGAGCGACGGTCGCGGCTGACAAAGTGGAGCCACATCTGGGCGGCCGCCCTTGTCGTGGTCGGAGTAGCGTCGTTCTTCATCCTCGCCCCTGTGGCATCCGATCCGAACACACTCAGCGGCGTGCGGGCTTCACTCGACTCGCAACAGAGCACCGTCACTGGGCTCGCGGGTACCGCAACAGCCATAGCCGCCGGATTGAGCGTCGTGCCCGGCGACGCTCTGACTCCAGTCGCCGACAAGCTGATCGAAGTCAGCGGTTGGTTCGTCGTGATCATCGTCACGATCTTCGTGCAGAAGATCCTGGCCACAGTAGCGGGCTCGATCGCGTTCGCTCTCATCGTGCCGATCGCCTGCGCGTTGGGGATCGTGGCCATCTACTCCAGACGCGTCGGGTTCCGCACGCTCGCGATCAAGTTGGCGGCGTTTGCCATCGTTCTCGCATTCGCGGTACCCGCATCGATCTGGGCAAGCACTGCGCTGACGGAGACTCACGCTCAGGCAGTCCTCGCTGCGAACGCGGCTGAAGACCTCGCAGAAGAAGACGACCTCACCGCGGGGGATGGCCCAAACGAAGCACCAGCCTCCGGCGACACCGACTTCCTTGGATCGATTCAGAGCTGGGTCGCCGGTGCGGTCGACAATGTGGGTAATTTCGTTCAGAGCGCGGCAAACAGCATCGATGAGGCGAAGGACGACGCCGTCCGAGCATCTGAGTACTACACCGAGCAGTTCGCATTGCTGCTGGTCACGACATGCATAATGCCGATCCTCGTGCTCCTCCTTCTTTGGTGGGTGATCAAGATGCTGTTCTCCATCGACCTCCGGGGGAGCCGATCAGATCGCGCCACCCGATCTCGGCACACCGACGGACCCACAGTCATGCGGGTAGAACCGACCGCGGTCGCGCACGTCGCTGAGGTCCAATAGCTAGCCCAAGCTCAGATACGCGTCGGCCTGAAATCAAACAGTTCCGCCGGTCTCCCCCGCCCCTCGACGAGCATCTCCCCTGTGGCACGGAGTCGTGGCGCCATCGCCCGACGGAAGGTGTCCGGCAGCACCCGCTCCCCTGACACCGCCTCATGCATCAGCCGGAGCTGCCGCATCGTGAACGGCGCCTCGAGAAGACCAGCGGGGTCGGGAGTACCGCGGTAGTCGGCGCGGAGCGCATCGACAGCGAAAGCGACGATCTCGCCGTGGTCGTACTTCAGGTCGGGCAGATCATCTACTCGCGCGAGCTGGTGACCTTTCGAGATCGGCACCCGGTCTGCCCGAACGACATCGACGTGTGCGACCGAAAGCACCCATCCCCGATCGTCACGCCCGGGACGGTCGAAGACGTGCAGCTGGCGCGGTCGAAGACCCTCAACACCGGCCTTCACCCGCAGCGAACGCAACACGGCACTCCGCAATGTCTCGCCTTCGTGAAGGAACGACCCCGGTAGGCGCCACTCGTCGTCTGAACGGCCAGCTCGGACGAGGAGCACCGCGAGCGCGCCGTCGACGACAGTGAGGACCGCCGTGTCGACGGCGACAGAGGGTCGCGGGTAGTCATCCAATCGCCTGCCTGAGCTGTCGCGGTATCCGGTCACGCGTTCAATTTAGCGCACTCTTGCGCAATGTCGGAGGTCCACTGCATACTGCTTTTAGATCACATTCGCGCTAAAAGAAACGAGTTCATCATGAGTGAAGGAATCAAGGGGACCATCCCCTGCGCGCTGTTCGGAGGTCCGCTCGACGGCCAGCTGTACGGCGACCTGCCAGACATCGGCGCCCCCTTCACCGGCGCGACGGTGTCGATCCCCCTTGAGACGGCTTCCGCGCACGCCTTCTACACGTGCCACGGCGATGCCCCCGTCGACGGCCTGTGGCAGTTCTTCTACGACCGCACAGAATTCCCGGCCGAACTCGAGGCAATCGATCTGCCGATCCCCCACCCGCCGTTGCCGACCGGCACGAGCGTGTCGGCCAAGAAGAACGAGTGGGATGCCAGCATCCAAGTTGCGCTCGCACGCACGGTCGCCGTGATCGCCCATCGCGGCCAGACCGACAAAGCTGGCGCACCGTATGTCACGCACGCCGCCCGGGTCGCCGCGCGGTTCGACCCCACGACCCGGCCGCTCGAGCACTGCGCCGGGTGGCTCCACGACGTCGTCGAGGACTCGCCCATGACCCTCGACGACCTATGGGCAGCGGGCATCCACCCGAAGGTGCTCGCACTCGTCGCGCTCCTGACGAGGCGTGCAGAGATCTCGACCGACGAGTACTACGCGCGCATCGCGGGCGACCCGCGAGCGCGCGAGGTGAAAGCCGCGGACATCCGCGACAACCTCGATCCCGCTCGATTGCAGAAGCTCCATCCGAGCGTCCGAGCTCGTCTGCGGAACAAGTACGCCCGCGCCGGCGAGGCACTGGGGATGACCACGACAGGAGCGAAATGATGCACCTCGCCGCTCAGCAGCTCGACCGCGCCGTCGGAGCGATCGTCGCTTCGGCCGCCGGAGACGCACTCGGCTCGCAGTACGAGTTCGGCCCGGCGCATCCCGACACCTTCGTACCTGAGTTCGGGGTCGGATGCTTCGGCCACGCCCTCGGCGAGTGGACGGACGACACGAGCATGGCCATGCCAATCCTCCAGGTGCTCGCCGCCGGCCGCACGCTCGAGTCGAGCGACGCGCAAGACGAGATCGTCATGCGCTGGCGCGACTGGGCGCGGACAGCGAAGGATGTCGGCACGCAGACCCGTAGCGTGCTCGCGCACCTGCAGACCCCGAGCGCCGCGGCGGCGCGGGCGCGCTCCGAGGAGCTGCACCACGCGACCGCGCGGAGTGCCGGGAATGGATCGCTCATGCGCACGGGCCCGGTCGCGCTGGGCTATCTCGACCGCTCCCCCGTCGAGCTCGCCGCTGCTGCGGGAGCAATCGCGCGTCTCACCCACTGGGAAGATGACAACGCCGACGCGACCGCGCTGTGGTCCCTCGCGGTCCGGCATGCGGTGCTGACCGGCCGGCTCGACATCCGTGGTGGACTCGAGCTCATCCCCACCGGGAGACGCGAGCGATGGAGCGAGCTGATCGACGAGGCGCTCATTCCGGGGTCGCATCCGCGCGACTTCCGCCAGGGCAACGGGTGGGTGGTGCGGGCATTCCAGGCAGCACTCTCGGCGATCGCGGGGGCAAACTCGCTAAGCGATGCCCTCGAGCGGGCAGTGCGTGGTGGGGGCGACACCGACACGGTCGCCGCGATCGCGGGTTCGCTCGCGGGCGCGGTCCACGGCGCCACCGCACTGCCGCTGGCGTTCACGCGCCAATTGCATGGATGGCCGGGGCTCCGCGCCGAGGACCTCACCCGCCTCGCCGTGCTCGCGGCGCGCCACGGCGATCCCGATCGCGAAGGATGGCCGCTCGCTGAGCGTACGACCGTATATCCGCGAAGCGATTTCCTGTTCCGGCATCCGCATGACGACGGTGTGTGGATCGGATCGATCGCTGCCCTCGACCGCCTGCCGGCCGAAGTGGATGCCGTCGTTTCGCTTTGCCGCATCGGGACTCGCCAGGTGCCCGTCGACCTCGAGAGCGTGCCGGTGTGGTTGATCGACCAAGAGAGCCGCAACGACAATCTCGACCTCGTGCTGAGCGAAGCAGCGGATGCCGTCGCGACCCTGCGCTCCGAAGGCAAAGTCGTGTTCCTGCACTGCGCGGAGGGCCGCAGCCGCACATCCGCGGTCGCCGCACTCTACGGCGCGCGCCATCGCGAGATCCCACTGGAGGAGTCGTGGGAGGACATCCGCCGCACGCTTCCCGGCTTCGCACCTCAGCGGTTCCTACGTGAGGCGGTCGAACGCCTTGTCGGAAGGGAGATTCAGCGGCCGCGAGTCGAACCCTGAGCCGGGATCCCATCGAGGCCGAGGTCGCTCAACATCGCCGCGACGACGCTCCACGACGTGGTCGACCTCGCATCATCCGGGAGGGTGTCCACCATCCCAAGGATCCCGTCGCGAAGCATCCGTTCGTCAGCCGACAGTGCGTCGTTGTAGGTGGCGTCGAGCAGATAGGCGTGCGAGTCGCTCGCGAACGCAAGCACGGCGTCGAGGAAGATCTCCAGGCGCCGGGCCGAAGCCGCGAAATCGGGCTCGGGAGCGGCTGGCTCGAACGGCACGAAGTCGAGCTCGCTGAGCAGCTCGCGATCGAGAGGGTCGTCTCTGAGCGTCAGAACGGTGCCGACCCCACGCAGCTTCGCGCCCGAGGACTCCATCGCGCGGCGGACGTCGTGGATGATCTCGTGGAAGTGGTCATCGCTCATCCCGAAGCCGACGAACAACACATGGCGCGTCATCAGGGTCGCCTTGACGATGCTGCTGAGCGCAGCTCTTTCGGTGTGGAACCCGAGGTAGTCCGAGCGAGTGAGCACGATCGATGTCGGATCGTCCACCGTGCCATGGAGCTTCAGCAACCAGCGGTCCTGGTCCACGTCGCGCGGCGCCGCGCTGGGGATCGTCCGCCGCGGCAGCCCGCCGTCTTCGGCTGCTTTCTCGAACAGCGTGTCGTAGTTGAGCGTGATCGCCTGCTCGCTCTCGAGCGCGGCCAGCAGTGCGGGCGCGAGCCCGTAGCGTTCGACGTTCGTGATCTCGGCGATCGCGCGGACGAATGCGAGTGGGTCCTCGGGTGAGCGTGCACCGATCGCCTGGCGGACGAAGGTCGCCTGGTCGAGCACATCGCGCCCTTCTTCCAGGAGCGCCGCGCGAACTTCGACTCCGAGACCCGCGCGATCGGCCAGCCGTTCGATGAGCTGCGCCCACGTCGGCGCACCCGCGCTCACGCTGACGCCGGCACCCATGAACGGCACCAGCCGCCCGTGGCGCGCAAGGTGGCCGAGGCGGTGAGCGTGTGCCATCTCGTCGGGGCTGAGCTCCGGCCAGGCATCGATTCCCGACGACTTCCGGAGGTGCTGCGCGAGCGCGTAGGCCTTCTCGCCATCCCGAAGGACGATCGCGATGTCGACTTCGAACTCTTCAACGAGGATCCGTGCTTCATCGAGGATCATGCGGATGACGTCGCCCTTGTGGAGATTTCCTCCCCCGCGCCCGAAGCCGATGGGTGGCATCGCGAGCAGCGGGCGGGGACGGTCGCCTGTGGGACGAGAGCGTGCGATCGGCACTGCTGCTTCGACGAACGCACGGATGCGGGGACGGAATTCGTCAGCCGACTTCACTCCGTGGAACGGGACGGCCGTGAGGAACGGGATGGGTTCACGCGCGTCGCCGAGCGGCCAAACAGGAATCGAGAAGACTCTTTCGGCCTCGAAGGCGGCGCGATCCGTTGCCACCAGTCGCTCCGGTGCGTCGGGAATCTCCAACTCCCAGCGTCCGCCGGGGCGCAACCGCTTGTCCGTGGTCTGCATCCACGCCGAACACGCCAGATTTCTGAGGTTTCCACGGATGACGAAGACGTGGCCGGGGTTGCTAGTACTCACCGCCGCATTCTTGCAGGGCGGGTCGAATAGCCCTGCAATTGGACACCCGAAGTTCCCAATAGGAGCCCGACCGGGCCCGCACGGGGACCCAATGTCGGAGGCATGGTGTGTCCTGATCGACTGGCCATTTGCCGGTGGCGCATACCTGGGGTGTGTGCCTCGAATGACCGAAAGGCTCCGTCGTGTCCGACAGCAACAACATCTCGCCCACGCTCCCGCCGGCCGGGTGGTACCCCGACCCACAGGGCGGCAGCGCACAGCGATACTGGGACGGGGCCCAGTGGGCTGCCGCGGATGCCACCCCCGCGAGCATCGCGGCGGCGGATACTGTCCGCCGCCTGCCGAAGCTGAAGTGGTGGCACTGGACGCTCATCGTGATCGGCGTGCTGGTGGTCGTGAGCATCATCATCGGCGGCATCAACGGGGGACGCGACTCAGCCCGGTCCGCCGCCGGGAGGACGCCCGTCGGTGCTACGAGTGCTGCACCGACGAAAGAGGCGGTGGAAGAGGTCGAGGTGGTCGAGGTGCCGGACATGGTCGGGTCGACCATCGCGGAGGCACGCGGCATGCTCGATGCCGTCGGTCTCAGTCTCAACGCAAGCGATGCAGGCGATGACTGGGTTGTCACGGCGCAGCAGCCGGGAGCCAGCTCACACCCCGCCGAGGGCCTCGAACTGAGCATCACCAGCGAGGCACCCAAGCCGGTGTACACGCTCGAGCAGGAGAACGCGCTCGGAGCTGCGCGCTCCTATCTCGACCTCACCGGCTTCTCCCGGCAGGGCCTGATCGACCAGCTGTCGAGCGAGTACGGCTCGGGCTTTCCGATCGATGTCGCCACCTGGGCGGCTGATGCTGTCGGAGCCGACTGGAACGCGGAGGCGGTCGAGTCCGCTCAGTCCTACCTTGATATGACCTCATTCTCGCGGCAGGGGCTGTACGACCAGCTAACCAGCCAGTATGGCGGCCAGTTCACTCCGGACGAGGCGAATCAGGCGCTCACCGCCGTCGGATACTGACGGTCCCACCGTGTCGGGCGGCCGTCGCAACCTGCCACGGCCGCCCGTTCTCGGATGCCAGCGACGAGGGCCTGCGACACAGTCGATCATCGGTCTCGAGAGAACTTCCGGTACCAGCCGCCGAGCGGGCTGTCTTCCTTCGGATCATCGGACACGTCGCCGACTCCATGTGGGCCGCGTCCGAGCTCGAGCAGGTGCCGTATGGCACGCTCGACCGTTTCGATCTTGCGTCGCAGCTCTTTGACCGAGGCAGCGGAAGCATCTGAGAATTCGTCGAGTCTCCCGTATTCGCGGCGCAGTTCGATCTCCATCTCGACCAGATTGCGCCACACGGCCCCACCCGTGTCGAGGTTGTGCCGATTCCGCACGATCTCGGCCGTGAGCTGCCCGGCGACGACCGCTTCGAGAGCCGCCGCGCTGGTGCCGCCACTCGCAAGTCCGAGCGCAATGCCACCACCGCCAGCAGTGACGAGAGTGCCCGCTGTGAGAAGACCGCCCACCATGCCTCCGGGGCCGAAAGCCGCAAGCGCGCTGGTGATGGCGGCTGCGCCTGCCAGTCCGGCTCCCGCAGCAAGCGCCAGACCGCCGGTCGCGACGACGAGGGCGACCGCACCACCGGCGAATGCTCCCCAACGTAGCCAGTTCACCGTCCGCGTTCCTCCCAGCACGGTCTGGCTCTCCTTCGCCGCAGCGTAGACATCCTCCCCGAAAACGGAGCCGAGCCCCATCTCCGCGGTCAGTTCCGCCATCGCGGCGCGTCGATTTTCGACTGCCACATCGATTTCGTACGGGAGGATGATGTTCTGTCCCAGGAGGACCGTCAGGACGACGACGGCTTCGTCCTTCGCGAGATGCATCGCAGGTGCTGGGCGAGGTGCCTCGGCAGACGGGTCCGCGAGATCGAACGCCAGCGCACCGACGGGCGCAGGGAGCGGGGTGCGGGAATCGCTCCGCTGCGCCGACAGTGAATCGACGACGTTCGCCTGCACATTGCGGAGCGCGCCCGCGTACCGGGCCTTCTGGTCTCCCTCTAACCGGCTCTCGATGAGATGGGCATAACGCAGGGCCAGGAGCGCGATCGTTTCCGCGACGTCCATGGGGACGTCGAGAGCCTGGTCGACGCGCGCGACCTCCTGGGAACGGGAGCCGAACAGCGCGAATCCGATGGCTTCCCCGACGACATCGTGCGCGAGGTACTCGACCGCCTGATGCGCGGCGAGCGGGCCGGGCGTCGACGTTCTGACTCGGAAATCGACCATCCACGGGAAGGCCGACGACACTCCCCGCCGAGCAGCGACGGGATCTTGAGGGTCCCAGAAGCTCACCCACCACGCGAGGTTGGTGGGCGGATCCACTAAGCTCACGCGGAGTTTGTCGACGCCGAACACCTCTGCCGCGAGCGGGCTTCCGATCGTCACCATTCCGGCTACGCGGAGCGATACGGGTAGGCGACGCAGGAGATCCGCCGCGATGACGCTGCCGAGGCTATGCGCGACCAAGACGATTTCGCCGTCGTCGGGCAGTTTGTCCAGGATCCGGTTCAGAACGGTCGCGCGTATCGCCGGGTCGCACAGATAGTTGCGCGCCTGTTCGAAAGGTGCCAGCTTCAACGCGAACTCGGCGAGCGTCGCTCCGGCCGGCTGTCCATCGCCACGATCCTGCCTGCCCAGCCTGAACTCGACGGCGCCGATGCGACGCTCGAATTCCCGCCGGTTCTCCCTCCCTGCATCTCCGGCCGGCGCCTTTACGATCAGCGGAGGCAGCGGCTCTGTTTCGTCGACGCCACGCAGCGCGTGAGAGTAGCGGGGCGCGATCACCCGAACCCCGTCGAGCCCGGCAAAGCCGACCCGTTCAAGGGTCGTGGAGAGGGCTGCTCGCCATGCGCCCTCCGGGTCTCCGGTACCGACGCCGTGCAGGAAGACGAGAGTGGGGCGTCGGCCGGCGCCGGATGGCATCAGGCTCGCTTCCCGAGGAGCACCGTGAGCACCGAATCGAAGTAGCCGCGGTTGGAGCTGCCCCCCACGACCAACGCACGGTCAAGCAAGAGGTTCTGCGATTCGCACGAAGTCTCGGGTGCGAGGCAACACGCGTGACATGCGGCGAGATTCAACCCGTCGATGCTCTGCGGCTCCGACTCAATGCAGACCGGGTCGTTTGGGCACCACGCGGCTTGCTCCAGCGCACGCACGATTGCCGCTGCGAGCAGGTCGGGCTCACCCTGCCGGACGAATCCACCCAAGGTGCCCTCGACATCGGAAGAAGTCGTATAGAGGAAGACGCCGTAGTCGCCGTCGGACTCGCAGTAGATCCGCTCACGGATGGATGCCGCGGTATATCCGCTCCCGAATGCCAGCTCCCGCATCAGCAAGTGGGCGAACGTGTGAAGCAGCACGTACTCCGGAGACACCACATGCAATCGTCCGCCGAGTCCCGACGGGTTCTGATTCGCGAGCAACTGCGCACCGCGCTTCTGCACCTCGTCCTGCGCTGCCCACTCCCGAACTGCGGACTCGGAGAATCGGAGGAAGATCCCTTCTCCGTATCCCTCGATCGCCGGGAGCCATTTGCGCTCGTGAGGAGACACTGGCGCCGCCGGTACGAGCGCGGACTCGGGCGTATACCGCCGAAAGCCGAGGACAGCCCTCACGTCGCGCAGCCGATCGACCAGAACCACATCCGACACCAACCCAGCGAGCTGTTTACTTCCCGATCCCGATTGAGCCGACAAGCTGGTCGTGCGGGTGGAGAAGTCCTGGGTAGGCGCAGTACCGTCCAGCGCGGCGACAAAAGCCTCATACTCGGCAGCCTGCAGTCCGCTTCGGGTCGCGCGGACATCAAGGCTTCCCTCGCTCGATGCCGGCATGGCCAGTTCCAGCACCCTAGCCGCCGTGATCCCCGTGTCGGCGGCGATCTGGTCAGCAATCGTCGCTCGAGCCGTCTCATCGGGAACGACAGCAAGCGCGGCGAACGCCTTGTGTGCGCGGAGCGTCTCAAGCTGCTGCTCCGCACGACTGTCCACGGCGGGGATGTCTATCGCGCTCATCGTGTCGGCGAAGTGAAGGCTCGTCGCTCCACGCTGTTGCGGGTCAATCGGCTTCCCGCACTCTCCCCAACTACTCTCCCACGGCTGCTTGCCGCGACAGCTGAAGCCTTCGACGGCGAGGACGTCGCGGCGAAGGTCGCCGAGGGTCCTCCGGTGCCCGCAGCGCTCACACCGCACCTGGAGACTGCTCAACCCCTCCGAACGACCTTCGGCAGACTCGAACTTCAATTTGTCCGACGCCGCACAATCGCCCTCATGGTCCCGATGCATCCATTCGACCCAGGGGACGTCGGCGATGTGACTGTTCGACATGCACACGGTGACGAACCGCATCGGGACGAGTCTCCCGTCACAGGACGCTTCCTGACATTGGGGGATGTGGCCGGTCTCCAGCGAGCGGGTCCACTTGACCATCCGGCGGCACACCTGGCAGAAGAGCCACGCGGGAAAGCGCTCGAATTCCAGACCAGGTGTTCTCTGGTCTTCCGGGGTGTGCGTGGTAGGAGCGGCCCAGAGGTCGTCGACACCTAGCGCGTCGGCGAGCCGGTCTGAACTGACCTCCCGGCGCACCTTCGTCGACGGCCATCGGTCCCCGGTCGGGACCATGAACGATTGACCGAGGATGTCGACGATCGCTCCCGGGCCGTATGGTGACACCGTCTCGGACGCACGGATCGTCTTCACGTTCGACTCAGCCACGACGCTCTCCGTTCGCTCGCACACGCACGACTTCGTCGACGTTGCGCATCGAGTTCATCACCGGCCACCCACGTCCCGGCTCGGTGAACTGTCTCATGAGCCGCTCGCCCTGCTCCCGTGACTGGTAGACCAACTTCTTCCCCTCCTGCTGTACGCGGTTCCGGGCATCCACCCACTCGAGCACTGCATCATCGATCTCGCCCGCCACGACGGCTGCCTCACGAATGTCGGCATGCGTGACGTGCTCCTTGAGCAGCGCGACAGCTTTGCGCACGCCGGCGGAATCGGGATCGAACAGCGACGCGTCGCCGTTCTCGGTGAGTCCGACGCCGTGACGGACCAGAATGACGAGCGCCGCACGGATCGCCCGCCGCCGCGCCTGCAGAGACCACGGCGTCACGCTCGAAGGCTCGACGAACCGGTAGAACGCACGATGGTAGGCGCCGAAAGACTCGAATACAGATCGGTCGCGCGGCTTGCCTGACCGGAACATCGTGACGACGAGTCCCGGAGTCTTGCCTCGGCCGACCCGGGAGGTCGCCTGGATGTACTCCGAGGTCGTCTTCGTGTGCCCGTTGACGAGCATCACGCCGAGGCGGCTCACGTCGATGCCGACCGACATGATGTTCGTCGTGGCGAGCGCATCGATCACCTGTGGGTCATCGGGTCCCTTCTTCAGTCGGTCCAGCAGGGCGATCAACTCCGCCGAGTCGACATTGCCGTTCAGCTCGTGGACGCCGTCCGAGCCGATCGCACGCGACGAGCCCTCCGACTTCTCGCGTCGGATGAGGTTCGACGGCACATCGTCTCGGAGGATCGTGACTGTGCGTCCGAGCTCACGAAGACTGTTGTGGTAGACGACCACGGTCCAGTAGGCGTCCTCGGCCTTCCCCACGAGGTTCACCGCGTGCGGAGCGTTCAGCAGCTCAGCCGAGAGCTGACCGACTGCCCACGACGGCGTGTGCGCCTGCGGCATGATGCCGAGGTAGAGCCGTCCGGGGGCTTCGGGATCCGGCTCGGAGAAGTAATTGTCGTCGGCGTCGAGTCCCGCAGGTGGGAAGGACTCGACGCGCTTCGCCATGAGTCCCTCGACCTGCTGCACGGATGCCCGGGTCGTCGCCGTCGAAGCGACCACCTTGGGCGCGGCGCCACGCCAGCGCATCAGTGCGCCTATGGCTGCCTCGTAGATGCCGACGATTGTCCCGAGCGGCCCCGAGAGCAGATGGAGCTCGTCCTGGATGACGAGTGATGGCGGAAGCGACACGCTCTGTGTTCCGAAGAGACGGGCCCCCTGAGAAATCCATGCGAGTCTCGCCAGCTTGTCCACTGTCGCCACGAGCATGGTCGGCGGGTTGTCGTAGAGGCCTTCGTCGACGACTTGGACGGGCAACTCATTGTGGAACGGACACTCGCCATCGGGACAGAACAGCTCGAAACTGTGATTCGACGATCGCACTCCGTATGCCTCGTCACGGGACGTGTGACGCGGCGGCATCATCGCTTCGGAGCACCAAGGACATTGGAGCACCTGGAACGGGTTCTCGGGACGGGCTTGCGCCCGCACCCGACGCATCTGCTTCTCTGCGTCTTTGTATGTTCCCGGGGTCGTCGAGTTACCGAGCCACATACCGATCGAGAAGGAAGGTGCCCCGTCGAGACGTTCGTCGTCCTCGCGCATCAGCTCGAGTGCGCAGATCAGGGTGGCCGCTCGCTGGAACTGCTGCGCGGTCAACAGCCGCATCGTGTACCGCGTGAGGACTGCAAGCCCTCCGCCTTTGAGGCCACCCACGATACGACGACGGATCATCTCGACCGCCGCGAGCCCGAGATACGCCTCCGTCTTGCCTCCACCCGTCGGGAACCAGATGAGGTCGACGAGCTCACGGTCTTCATGCTCGTCGTCTACGGTCGAGGCGAGCGCGCTCAGAATGAACGCGAGCTGGAATGGATGCCATCGCGGCTCGTCTTCCCCCTGGTCCGCATCGAGCACCGATCCGTACCGGACGTCCTTTGCGATCCTCTCTCCTTGTCGAAGCATCTGCCAGCGCATCGCGCGGTTTGCCATCCGGAACGACGTGAGCACATCGGCATCGACTGCGAGGAGTGCGATGCCCTGCTCGATACGGTCGACCGCCCGGTCCTGCCGACCGATGATGCGCTCCGCCACCTCACGCTCAGGCCCGACGACAGCTCCGACCTCCTGCCGCTGAGCGTCGATCCAGATCCGATAGTCGGACGCGACTTGCTCCAGGGCTGCCGTGTACTCGACCGGCGCAACGCTGTCATCAGACAACCAACGCATCGAGTAGACATCTCCCGAGCCGATCTTTGCGCGGATCGCGGGCACCTCCACGGTGGGCAACACCGTGGTAGAGACCGTGGTGGGCGCTTTATCCGGAGTCCAATCGACCGCGACGCCGTGGCCGATCGCGAAAGTCGGCTTGTTCCGATAGCGGAATGCGAGCTCGCGGTCTTCCTCGTCCGACGTTGCGATCTGGGGATACGGGTACAGGCCGCCGTCGTCGGTGCACGCCATGGAAACCTGGAACAGGCAGAGTCCTGGCGACTTCTTCGCTTCTCCCTGGTCGACGTCCTCGGCGTTCGAAAGCGACACCGTCGTGAGTCGCTTGCCGTTTTGGTGACGGGATCGCCACGAGAGGCGCGCACGCCTATCCAACACCTCGACACTGCCCGACGCCGTGACCACGACCATCTCGCGCGTCGTCAACTGACGACGCTGCCACCTTTCCTGCTTGCCGGCGCGCTCCGCGTCGCCCTCGGGGTCGACCACCTCAGTCTTCGTGTACACGCCCGCGGCCAGGTCGACGGCGATGACGTCTCCGGAGTGGACGAACGAGACACCCATCGACTGCGGCGCCCAGCCGAATGCCCCCGTGATGTTGATTCCGGGGTCTTCGTCCTCAGCGTCACCCGTCCCGGCGTCGAAATCGTCGTCGAGATCGAATTCCGGAGAGTCCAGTGGCGTCTCGTCGACGTCCTCGACCTCTACGTCCTCGTTCACAGGCGCCACGGCCACGCCGCGTTCGACGGGGTAAAGAGTGCCGACCAAATACGCGTACACCGGGCTGCGCTCAAGGATCTCGTCGTCACCGTCCAATGGGCCGAGCCAACGTCTGCGCAGCTCCTCGGTGACGGCGTCACGACCTGCACGCGGGTCGGAGATCGGAGTGGGCTGCGCCTCGATGGTGTCGGTCACTTCTTGCTCCAGAGGTAGTCGAATTCGTTGTACGCCAGTTCTTCACCGAACTGCTCGAAGGTGTCTGCGACGTTGACGATGAGACAACGTTCGGTGCCGCCGTTGGCAGGCCCGCGAAGACCGCGTCCGACCATCTGCAGGTACCGGTTCGGGCTGAACGTCGGGCGTGCGATATAGAGTGCTCGCACCTTTGGCGCGTCGAAGCCCTGGGTGAGCAGGTCGCAGTTCACGAGCACTTGCGACTCCCCAGATTTGAATCGTTCGACCACGCGGCGGCGCTCGTTCTTGCGCACGCCCCCGTCCACAGAGTCCGCACGGACGTTTTGCAGACGAAGCAGCGCGGCAATCGTGTGCGCGGATGCGACGGATGCCGCGAACACGAGCACCGGCCAGTCCGGGTTCTTCGCGAGCAGGGCTTTGATGTGATCGACGACGCCCTGTGTGCGCCCCATGTCCTGTCCGATCAACGTCAGCATGCTCTTCGTCACCTCCTTCATTTTGCGGAACTCGGCATCTTGATCGGATACGGCGACCGACACTCCGGAAAGGATGTCGTAGTCGACTTCGGAGAGCACATCTCTTTGTCGGAGTTCCCCGATCGGGTCTTCCGGGTCCAATGACTCGAGGCGATTCGAGCCGAATCTCTCGACGAAGCGTCGATTGAGTTCTTCGTTGCGGCCTCGGAACGGGGTAGCTGTGAGACCCAGGAGCGGCCGATCCGTGCGGCTCGCGGTGAGCCCGAGCGAGCGGAAGATCTCGGTGTATGTCTTCGTTCCGGCTGTGTGGGCCTCGTCGACGACGACCAGCCCCGGACGGGTCAACCACCCGTACTGCGGCTCGTTCAGGCGGCTGACGAGGGTATCGTCGATGGCGACGACGATCTGCAACTCCTCGTTGGACTCGTCGAGCTCATGGCCTGTCCAGAAGCGACTCACGTCAAGCGGCCGCTCGTCGCCCATCCACCGCCACACTTCGGCGAACGCGGTGATCGCCTGTTCGCACAGCTCCTCGCTCTGAGCGATCCACAGGACGGGCGCCTCGATTGCGCCGTCCTTGAGGAGGTGCAACAGCGCCTCAACCGTCACGCGCGTCTTCCCAGCCCCGGTCGGAAGATAGAGGAGTCCGCGCTTCTTGGCGGGATCGCGCGTGGTCGCAAGCTCGGCGATCTGCACCGCGAGAGACTGCTGGAAGTCGTGGAGTTCGTTGAGGAAGATCTGCCCCTGTACTTGGGTGACCGAGGAACGACGCACTTCGCGACTGCCGGCATAGGAGGTATCGAAGCCCAGCCGCTTCACGGCGCTCTGGGCGCTCGGCGAGCCGTCCCATTGCTTGGGAACGGGAACACCCGCGCGAGCGAGATCGTCCCGAAGAGCGCGAACCGCGTCCTGCCCCTGCACTTGCAGGAAGAGCTCTGCAGTCTCCTTGTCATTCAGTTCGCCTGTACGCGATTCGACAGCGGGCAGGAGGCCCTTGGGCAGGCGCTGGCGGAGCGTGTCCGCACCCACCAGCGTCAGAAGTCTGGCCTCGTTCGACTTCGCGAGCTGCGCACGTTCGATCAGCTCGCTTCTCCGCATTCCTTCGTCGTCGGCGAGCACGCCGCGAACGTCAGTCCGCGACAACCCCAGATCCAATGCCGCCGAGAGCTGCTCCAGCACGCCTTCATCGTCCAGCGATGTGTCGACGATCACGACACCATCTTGCTTGGCTGCCAGGAGACGACGTTTCGTCTGCCCGTTCTTGCTCTGCAGAACCCGCGCGATCGACTCGGCGCGCGCCAGCTTCTGCTTCGCGAGCCGGGCGGTGACCCGGTTCTGGAGGCTCGGGTAGAGATCGAGGACGGGTGTCGTCTCTCCCATTCCGATGATCTCGAGCGATTGCTGGAGCGCATCGCCCGGCAACATCAGCGCCCAGCGACTGACGAGCGCACCGAAGTCACCGTGTGCCGGAAGGTAGGCGACGCCCGCTTCGTCGAGGGCTGCGATATCCGACTGCTTCTCGGTGACCGCGACTTCATCGGTGGGTACGAGGACCACATTCCCGCGGACGACCGCGGGAATGGACGCGGGAACCGCGATCGTCTCACGTGCAGCACACACCCGGAGCAAGTCGACGAACGCATTCGCGCCCGTGCTCGCAATGGGGTATCCGTCGCGAACGAGGAACGCGGAGAGGTGGGCGTCGACGATGTTGACCACGTCCGCAGAGAGACCGACGATTCCGCTCAACTCGGCGTCCGCCACCACCGGTAGATATGCACCGAACTGCACAAGACGAGATGACACCGCATCGGTCAGCGCACGCACACCGAGTGTGGTCACGATCCGGCCGAAGTTCCGCGCAGCCCACCATTCGAACGACGAGGTCGGGATCTCGGCGGACTTACCGCCTCCGAGCGGGACTTTCAAGATGACGTCGCGGCTGGCCATCGTCCGCAGCACGGCGCCGGTCCAATACACACGTTCGGTATCGTTCAACGGTTCCTGCAGGATCTCGAGCGGGCCGACGCCGTCCCCGTCCGGAACGACCACGCGGAGGTCCGGGTACCCCGCCCGCGCCAGATATGAACGTGCCATCGATTCGATCGCCGAGACATACTGCGGTCGGAGCGCGTCATGGTCGAGCGGGTAGCCGCGCCGTGGGGCATGGATCGTGCCGGCCGCCCGTACCAAGGACATGCTCGGCACCTGTTCCGTGTCGACCTGCCGCGCGAGGATGCCGGGTGCGAACGATGTGTCAGCAAGAACCTCGCGTGCGGGGCGCCATGTACCGGCCCTGGTCGGCAAGAACACATCCACGTTCCGCGCTCGCACGTCCTCGATCGCCTTGGCGGCCACGTGAGGGCTCGCGGCGTTGACGACCGTCCAGAACCGATGCCACTGCACCGAAGTCCACTTGTCGGACGCGCCGAACGCGAGCGCCGACGCCGTCTCGTCGGCGGAGACCACCCGAAACCCCAGAGAGCGCAGGTCGTCGGAGATCGTGCCGAAATTCGCCGAATCGGGATCCACGAGCTTGACACCTTCGGGCACCGCGGCGCCGTCCAGGGGCAAGAGCACCGACGTGGCGGCGCCGACGCGCGCCCACCCGCCTCCGTCGAGCGGGACGATCGGCGCCGAAGCGACCGACTCCCTCATCTCAGTGGAGACGGGCGTGAGCGCGGCCGCAATCGAAAGCGCGGCCTCGACGTCCTCCTTCTCGCCATGTCGGGCGAGCTCCTCGAGCCATGCCGCGATCGTCGACTCCTGCGCCGACCGTTGATCCATCGACCCGCCCATGAGCGTCCGCAAGCGCAAGCGTCGGGTGGGGGTGGTGAAGCAATGCCACTCCGGCATGGTGTTGCGAGGCGCTCGCTCCTGCCAGGCTCGCGCTGCGCTCGGTGGCAACGGTGTGCGCTCGAGGTCAGGTATCCCCTTGAAGTACGCCGGGACCTTCAGCTCTCCGTTGACGTCGGGAATGATCGGCCTCCGGACTGCGCGCTCCGGGATCGCGGAGGAGAGGAAGGCGTCCGCGTTACTTCGCGTCTCACGACCACGCGCGGGGAACAGATCCAGGTGCGCCGCCGGGTCAGCGGCGGTGGAGGCGCGCGTCACGACGTCGAGGAACAGATCCGCGGCGACGCCGAGGAGGGCACGGTTGAGGAGGGAGCCCTTGACCAGCGTCGTCCGATCGTCGTTCACCTGCCACGGCGCATTGAACACGCCGCTGGCCGTCGTCTCGTCGAGCAGTGGGAACCATGCCCACAAGCGACCGACATTGGCGCGCCCCTCGGGACGTACGGCGTACGAAACGGTCATCGACTCACGAAGCGCGGTCGCAGGGAGGGTTGAGGCTACGTCGATCGTGGGGACGTAGGCGCGTTCGGCATAAAGCCAACGCTCACCCTTCCCGTCAGGACCGACCAGCTCGACTTCGCCGTCGTCGACACTTCCCACCCGAGCGAAATCCCGGGCGGTCACTGCCGCACCAGGTGATTCTTGGACGGACACACGCAGTCGCTCAAGCGACTTGAAGAACAAGAGGGCTTCGACGTCGAACTCGAGGAGCTCCTTGCGCAGTCGCCCACCCTCGCGCGTGAGTGGCAGCTTGACCACGGTCGTCGCCCACGAGAACAGCTCGGCGAGGTTTTGGTCGTCTGCCGCAGCGCGCTTAGGTTCGGCGATCGTCGGGATGCGCAGAAGTGGCAAGCGCCCACCGTCGGTCGGAACGCCGGCGAACAGTTCCGCCGTCTCGGGGGCGTTGAAGCCGAAACTCACATCCCGACTGAAGATCTGCGGGTGGTCGGTGATCCCGAGGATGCTTTTGAAGCCGAGACCGAATCGGCCGATCTCATCTCCGCGCTTCGTGCTCAGGAATGCGTAGGTGACAGCTCGCACGCCGTCCCGGGTGAATCCGGCACCCTCGTTCGCGCAATACAGCGCGCCGTCGGCCAGCCGAAACTCGACCATCCCTGTCGAACCGCCGGCGCCGATCGCGTCGACCGCGTTCTGAAGCAGCTCGCTGATCTGACGGGTCCCATAGCCGCCCGTTCGGAAGCTGTCTTCCTGCCGCACGTGTTCGATCAGCAGATCAGGATCGTTCTCGTACGTCCGCAGCGCGGTCGCCTGTCGTTCTTCGATGTACTCCTGCAATGCAGGGTCCATGTGCTCCGGCCAGCTCATTGCCACTCCAAATTCCGAATGAGGGGACTCGCGTCCACGCCGGGTTCACCCCAGCCGACCGACGATACGGAGCGCCTCCGACATCGGCCGGATGCGGCTTCCTCGCCGACTGCTTCCGAGCATAGAGAATGATGAGAGCCCTCTCATAAATCCGAGTGCTCGGGGTTGTCCGGGCATTGCTGCGCGCCGTTCCGCCGGACGTCAGTGGATACGATGGCGATGACGCGCAGAGCGGCACATACGTCGAGGGGACGATTTCAGTGGATGTGAAGACCGCCGCGCAAACCTTGAACGTGGCACCCGGTTCCCTCGTCCGGGTGCGCGACGCCGACTGGCTGGTCACCAACGCCTCTCCCACGCAGGACGGCCTGCTCATCGAGGTCACCGGCCTCTCCGAACTCGTCCGCGACACCCGCGCCGCGTTCTACGAGCACCTCGACGAGATCGTCCCGTACGACCCGCGCGCCACCAAGGTCCGCGCCGACGACTCCCCCAAATACCGCCGGAGCAGGCTGTGGCTCGAGTCCACGCTGCGCAAGACGCCGATCCCGCTCGGCGAAGGCCGACTCTCGGTCTCGACGCAGATGCTCACCGATGCCCTCGGTTACCAGCGCTCGGCGGTCCGCAAGGCGCTCAGCAACGACAACCTCCGCCCCCGCATCCTCCTCGCCGACACGGTCGGCCTCGGCAAAACCATTGAGATCGGCATGATCCTGTCGGAGCTCGTGCGCCGCGGTCGTGGCGAGCGCATCCTCATCGTCACTCCCAAGCACGTGCTCGAGCAGATGCAGTTCGAGATGTGGACGCGCTTCGCGCTGCCCTTCGTCCGTCTTGACTCGGTGGGAATCCAGCGCGTGCGCCAGAAGCTGCCGGCGACCCGCAACCCCTTCAGCCTGTACAAGCGCGTCATCATCTCGATGGACACGCTCAAACAGGACCGCTATCTCAATCACCTCCGCAAGCACCAATGGGATGCCGTCGTCATCGACGAATCCCACAACCTCACGGGAACGGGAACGCAGAACAACTCCCTCGCCCGTGTTCTCGCGCCGAACACCGAAGCTCTGATCCTCGCGTCGGCGACGCCTCACAACGGCAACAAGGAGTCGTTCGCCGAACTCGTGCGTCTGCTCGAACCGACAGCGGTCGGTCCGGACGGTGACATCGATCGCACCGCGCTCGACCGACTCGTCGTGCGTCGCCACAGGCATTCCGCCGAAGTCGCGCGCGAAGTCGGCGACGACTGGGCGGAACGCAAGGAGCTGCAGCATCTGCTCGTAGATGCATCGCCGGAAGAGGATGCCGTGGCTCAAGAGCTGGCGGACGTCTGGCTGTACCCGACTGCGGGAGCAAGTCCGTATTCGGGCGAGAACAAGGGCCTGTTCCCCTGGACACTCGCGAAGGCCTACCTTTCGAGCCCGCCCGCGCTCAGGGAGTCGGTGCGCAACCGCATCCGGGTGCTCGGGCAGGAGCGCACCGACGCGCAGCAGCGCGAACGCGACGCCCTCGACCGCCTCCTGGTGCTCGCCGAGTCCAGCGCCGCGAATCCCTCGGCGAAGCTCGGCAAGCTGGTCTCCTACCTCAAGGGCATCGGCGTCTCGAAGACCTCCGAGATGCGGTCGGTCATCTTCTCCGAGCGCGTCCCCACGCTCCTCTGGCTGCAACGCGAACTCCAAGCGCACCTCGGCCTCAAGCCCGAGCAGGTAGCCGTCCTCCACGGCGGCCTCTCCGATGTCGAGCAGCAAGAGGTCGTCGAGTCGTTCAAGCTCTCGTCGAGCCCGATCCGAATCCTCGTCACCGGCGACATCGCATCCGAGGGCGTAAACCTCCACGCTCAGTGCCATGAGCTCATCCACTTCGACATCCCGTGGAGCCTCATCCGCATCGAGCAGCGAAACGGTCGCATCGACCGCTACGGGCAGCGCCACGCTCCGCAGATCACGACGCTCCTGCTCCACCCGAGCCACGACAAGTTCGCGGGTGACGTGCGCGTGCTCACAGCCCTCGTCAAGCGCGAGAACGAAGCACACGGGGCACTCGGCGACGCCGGTGCGCTCATGGGCACGTATAGCGTCGCCGCCGAAGAGAAAGCTGTCGAGGACGCGCTCGTGAAGGGCAAGTCGCTCGAAGACGTCATCCCCACGCCCGACGCGGTCGCCGCGAACGACGCCGACCCGTGGTTGAGCTTCATCCTCGATGAGGCCGACCACCACGTCGACACCACCGCCGAAGTCACAGTGTCGGAGCGCATAACGACGGGACTGTTCCCGTCGGATTCCGCCTACCTCGCCGCCGCACTCGAGGAGGTCTTCGAGACGCCGGCCGCATCGCAGGCGGCGGGCGGCGTGGAATGGCGCGAGCACACGGGCTACGGACTCGTCGAACTCAGTCCATCCGACGATCTCCGTCAACGCTTGTCTGTGCTTCCCCAGGCCTATCTCGCCGACCGCCGCGTCGTCGACGACATGAAGCTCGCGATCACCCCCACACGGGCGCAGGCATCACTCGATGACGCCCGCGACGACCGTTCGAACCAGAAGGGACTGTGGCCCGAGGCGCACTACCTCGGCCCGCTGCATCCGGTCCTCGACTGGGCGGGTGATCGCACCCTCGCCCGCCTCGGGCGCGACGAGGTGTTCGTCGTCCGCGGTGATGTGTTCGCGCCGACGGTCCTCGTCCTGGGGTCGCTCACGAACGAGCGCGGCCAGGTCATCGCGACGAATCTGGTCGCCGTCTCGGGTACGTCGGTGCAGCCCTTCGCCGACGCCGCCGAAGCGTTCGACGAGCTCGGCGTCACCCACGACCGCAGCAACCCCTCCCCCGTGGCCGACGTCGATGAGCTGCAAAGGCTCATCCACACGGCCGTCGATGCCGCCGAGGAGCATCTGCGCCTGACGTCCGAGGCGGCCGCACAAGACGTCCGTCGACGCGTGAGCGAATGGTCCGATCGCGTTCAGGATTGGGTGGATGCCTCCGAAGCGGAGCGTCAGATCGAAGAGTTGCGCATACGCACCCGCCGCGTGCGCGAAGAAGCCGAGATCGCACGGACGATGCTGCCCGCGCGGCGCCTCGCCCGCCCCTTGCTCGTGATCGTCCCCGAGGAGAACTGAGAATGGCATCGGATGCCTTCGTCGTCGGCGAAGACTGGATCAGCGAGCACTACTTCAACACCGAGTCGACGAAGCAGTCGTTCCAGTCTCGGGTCGCGGCGCTCCGCAAGTCATGGGACGAGCGCGCGAAGGATGGCGAGCAGACGCCGTCGTCCCGCCTCGCCGCCGCGCGACGGGATCTACTGAGCGCACTCGCGAGCGAGGCGACGGATGCTGCGGCCTACGACTCCGCGGTGCTCACACCGCTCGCCGCCGCCCTCGGTTACGCCGACGCCCGCTGGCACCGCACGATCGCCGGTCCGGTGACCATCGTCGCGCCCGCCGACACCCCGGAATCGCCCGCGGGGGCGGTCGTCCGCGCACGGCGTGTGGACGACCTCTCCGATCTGCTCGCGAAGGACGCGGCGACCCTCCTCGAGCCCTTCACACCAGAAGACGCCGACGCGGTCACCTCGGTCGCCCGCTGCCTCTCGTACCTCTTCAGCGGCGACGACACCCCTGCGTTCGCCGTCGTGCTGTCGGGCACGTGGGCGCTCCTCGCCGAGCGCGACCGGTGGGCCGAAGGCCGCTACCTGGCCGTCGATCTGCAGCTCGTGCTCGACCGCAACGACACCAAGCGGGCCGGCGAGTTCGACCGCGCCGTCGCGGTGCTCAGCAGCGAGACGGTGCTGCCCGACGTCGACGGCACGACGTGGTGGGCCGAGACGCTCGACGACTCGGTCAAGCACACGGTCGGCGTCTCGAAAGACCTCCGCGAGGGCGTGCGCGAGTCCATCGAGATCATCGCGAACGAGGTCGTCCGACGCCGCAAGGCCGAGGGGCTCGACCCGCTGCCCGACAGCGACGCGAACGTGCTCGCGCGCCAGTCGCTGCGCTACCTCTACCGCATCCTCTTCCTCCTGTACGCCGAAGCATCGCCCGAGATGAAGGTGCTGCCGGTCGGCGCCCCCGAGTACGCGCTCGGCTACGGCCTCGACCGTCTGCGAGAACTCGTGCTGGTCGAACTGGGCGAGGAGTCGCGCCACCGCACGCACCTGTACTCCTCGCTCGCGACACTCTTCCGACTCGTGGATGCCGGGCACGACGCCGGCGTCCGACACGAGGCCGACGAGACCCTACGTGAAGGACTGACCTTCAACCCGCTCAACGCCGATCTGTTCGCAAAGCAGGCGACGTCGCTGATCGACGAGGTCGGCCTCGGCGACGGCGCGCTCCAGCGCGTGCTGCAACTGCTGCTGCTCACCCGCGAGAACCAGGTGAAGAAGGGCCGCGACCGCGGCTTCATTTCGTATGCCGACCTCGGCATCAACCAGCTCGGAGCGGTGTACGAGGGGCTCATGTCGTACACGGGCTTCTTCGCGAAGGAGCCGCTCCTCGAAGTCGCGCCCGGCGGCGACGGGTCGAAGGGCTCGTGGGTGGTGCCGGTGTCGCAGGCCGACGGAATCGCGGCGAAGGACTTCGTCCTCGGTCCGCCGGACGACCTCGGGCGGCGGGATCCGCGCCGCTACAGCGGCGGCGAGTTCGTGTTCCGGCTCTCCGGCCGTGAACGGCAGACCTCCGCGTCGTACTATTCCCCCGAGGTGCTCACGAAGTTCGTCGTGTCGCAGGCTCTCGAAGAGCTGCTCGATCAGGACGGCCACCGTACGACCGCCGAGGAGATCCTCGGGTTGTCGGTGTGTGAGCCGGCCCTCGGATCGGGTGCCTTCGCGATCGAGGCGGTCCGCCAGCTCGCCGAGCAGTACCTCGACCGCCGCGAGCACGAGACCGGCGAACGCATCGACCCCGACGAACGCCCGCGCGAGCTTCAGAAGGCGAAAGCCGCGATCGCGCTACACCAGGTCTACGGCGTCGACCTCAACGCCACCGCGGTCGAGCTCGCCGAGATCTCGCTGTGGCTCGACACGATGGTCGACGGACTCAGAGCCCCCTGGTTCGGCCTGCGCCTGCGACGCGGCAACTCCCTCATCGGAGCGCGCCGAGCGCTCTACACCCAGAAACAGGTCACCGACAAGGCCTGGCTAAACGATACCCCGGCCGACGTGCCGGTCTCGACCCTCGTCGACGACATGGCCGAGGGGCGTGTCGGCAGCGCCACCTCGGGCAAGATCCACCACTTCCTGCTCCCTGCGGACGGGTGGGGGTCAGCGGTCGACGCGAAGGAGGCGAAGGAGCTCGCACCCGACGCGCACGCCGCCCTCCGCGCATGGCGCAACGCGATCCGACGCAAGCCGACGAACGCGCAGCTCAAGCGCCTGACAGCACTCTCGCAACGCGTCGAGACACTTTGGCAGTTCACGCTGCGCCGCCTCGAGATCGCGGAGGCGCAGGTCAGCCGAGACATCACGCTGTGGCACGACCCTCGCACGATGACCGCCGATGAAGCCACTGTCGTCTCCCGCGCCGACATAGAAGCGTTCCTGAGAGACCCTGACGGGGCCTACCAGCGGCTGCGTCGCGTGATGGATGCCTGGTGTGCGCTGTGGTTCTGGCCGCTCACCGACACCATCACGCAGGGCGTCACGCCGCCGACGCTCGACGAGTGGATCGAGGGACTGGAGGCGACGCTGGGCCGCCACAGCGAGGCGAAGCCGCGCCGCGGCGGAGAAGGTGCCCAGACGCTCGGTCTTCCGACGACCTGGACAAACCTGGCGGATGCCGAAGCCGTCGATCTCGGCTACGCCGGCGCCGCGCCTAGCGATGACATCGAGACACTGTTCCCTTGGATGCGCGTGGCAGGCGAGGTGAGCAAGGCGAACGGCTTCTTCCACTGGGAGCTCGATTTCGCCGGTATTTTCGCCCGCGGCGGCTTCGACCTGCAGGTCGGGAACCCGCCGTGGGTGCGCCCGCGATCCGACGTCGACGCACTGCTCGCCGAGGGCGACCCGTGGTGGCAGTTGGCAGCCAAGCCCACGCAGGCTCAGGTTGCGAGTAAACGCGAGCAAACGCTCGAGATTGCTGGCATGCGGGACTTGGTCGTCGAGGCTACGAACGACATCGCATCGGTCGCAAGTTTTATCGGCTCGTCTGTCAACTATCCCCTGCTCACAGGGCTACAGCCGGACCTGTACCGCTGCTTCATGGAGCGATCATGGGGTCACATGTCGATCGGCGGCGCCATAGCGCTGATTCACCCCGAGACGCACTTCACGGATGAGCGCGCAGGCGTTCTGCGCGAAGCCACCTATCTCAGGCTCCGTCGACACTGGCACTTTCTCAACGAGCGGATCTTGTTCGAGATCGACGACAAAGCGTCCTTTGGTATTCACGTTTACGGCAACCTGCGCTTGCATCCGCAATTCACGATGGCAACGTACATCTATCACCCCGAGGTTGTAAGTCGGTCGATGGTACACGACGGTACTGGCCCGCAGCCTGGCCTGAAAGACCCTGACGGCAAGTGGGACCTACGTCCGCATCGGAGCAGAATTACCCACGTTGACGAACTCGTACTCGCCTCCTGGCACGCGCTTCTCGAGGATGCGTCAACCCCGCTACTTCGCACCCGCATGGCGTATGCCGTCAACGCAGACACTGCCAACGTGCTCTCTAAGCTCGCCTCAGCTCCACGGTTGGGCGAACTGAGTCCGCTGTTTTGCCGGGGATGGCACGAGACGAATGCCCGACGAGATGGCTACTTCGACGTAGATTGGGGCCAAGTGGATTCATGGGAGTCTGTGATTCTTCAAGGCCCGCACATGTTCGTCGGCAACCCTTTTTACAAGTCACCGAATGCAACGTTGCTCCATAATCAGGACTGGTCGGGTATTGATCTCGAAGCGCTGACAACTGACGCCGTGCCCATTACCGCCTACAAGCCGACCTCCGATCGGAGCCGGTATGAGGCGGCCTACACCCATTGGGGTGAGCGACACTTGCCGGCGCGATCTGAGTACCGTCTCGCGTGGCGGAGGATGGCGGCAAATACTGGCGAGCGGACGCTCATTTCGGCGCTCATCCCTCCGGGTCCAGCGCACGTGAATGGGGTATTCTCGCTCGCATTTCACGATGCACCGCAGGAGCTACTGCTAGCCGCAGCAGCGACCAGCTCGCTTGTGTCCGACATGCTCGTTCGCGCAACGCCAAAGGGGGACATTCAGACAACGACGTTAGTACGCCTGCCTCGTGTATCGGATTCACCGCTCTCGATGTCTCTCGCAACCCGGGCCCTCAGGCTCAATGCGCTGACTGCGGCCTACTCGAATTTCTATCGACTGGTCTATCGCCCGGAAATGGCCAGCGAAGCGTGGGTACCAAACGAAAGCCTGCCCATCGGGCCCCTCGCGCTCCGTTCTGAGACGTGGGAGCCAGGCGTGCCCCTGAGGCTCGCAAGCGCCCGCCGGAAGGCGCAAGTCGAGATCGACGCGATCGTCGCGCTATCGCTCGGAATCACGGCGGACGAGCTTTGCACGATCTATCGCACGCAGTTCGCGGTCCTGTACGGCTACGACCGCACCGTCTACTTTTACGACGCCAACGGCCGCCTCGTACCAAACGAAGTGCTTAAGGTCTGGCGGCAGAAGGGCGACGCGATCACGCAGGAGGAGCGCACCGCGACGAACGCGTCCGGCAACACGTACGAGTACGAGTTGCCCTTCGTCACGCTCGACCGCGAGGCCGACATGCGTCAGGCGTACGCCCACTTCGAGAGAATCCTCCAGGAGCGCTCGTGAGCGAGCTGTTGCCCTCGCGCCAGGCGGCGCAGATCCGGTCCGGGCTCGTCGACTACCTGACGACGACCTTCGCGCTGTCCGACGAGGAGGCGCGGGGTGCACTCCGAGGCTTCCTCGATGACCCCGATGACGGGATCTTCCGCGGGCCCTACGTCCGCGCTCGTGTGCCGTTCCGCGCAGCAGACGACGGCTGGCGTGATTCGCTCGGCTGGTACGAGGGCCACACTCCCTACGGCCACCAGGCCGAGGCTTTCCGACGCCTGAGCTCCGCGAACCTCGGCGAACAGCGCGACGGAACGGAGAAGACGGCTCCCTTGCCGACGCTCGTCGTCACGGGCACCGGATCCGGCAAGACCGAGGCGTTCCTCTACCCGATCGTCGACCACGTCATCCGCGCGAAGGCCGCCGGCGACACCGGAGTCAAGGCACTCATCCTCTATCCGATGAACGCGCTCGCGAACGACCAGTCACGTCGCCTGGCCGAAATGATCCGCGGGCATGACGCGCTGAAGGGCGTCCGCGCGGCGATCTACACCGGCGAGACAGCGGGACGGAGCCGCATGCGCGTCACTGCCGAGGGCCTGATCAACGACCGGAACACGATCCGGTCGGAGCCGCCCGACATCCTTCTCACCAACTACAAGATGCTCGACCAGCTGCTGCTGCGCAGCTCCGATCAGTCGCTCCTCGCGGCCGCGGCGACCAGCCTGCAGTACCTCGTGCTCGACGAGTTCCACACCTACGACGGTGCCCAGGGCACCGACGTCGCGATGCTGCTCCGACGCCTGGGCCTGACGCTGCGACGGCTGCGCCCTGCGGGATCAACGGAACCGATCGGCACCGGCCCGCTCGGCGACGTGACGCCGGTCGCGACGAGCGCGACCCTCGGAGACGACGGAGATCCTGCGCGCATGCTCGCGTTCGCCGAGACGGTGTTCGGCATCCCGTTCCCCGCCGACAGTGTCGTTCGCGAGACCCGCCAATCCTTGCGGCAATGGGTGCGTGGCGCACTGGAGACCGGGACGCCGCAGGGTGGCGCACCGCGTCGGCTCGACAACGCACTCGTCGCAGCTATCGCCGATTTGCCCGCTTCCACAGATGCGGCTTCGGCGGAACAGCTCGCCGCAGCTGTGCTCGAACTGCTGTTCCTCGACGGCGCTCAGGTCGAGTGGTCGAGCCTGTCGGACGACGACCTTCTGGCATCCCTCGCGTCGCATGATCTGGTGCAGGCGATCGCGCAGCGCGCCGACAGGGCGATCGGCATCGACGAACTGGCCGACGATCTCCTCCCGGCCGGCCTCGGCGTGACCGAAACCTACGAGGGCCGTCGCTCCCAGCGACACGTCTTCCTCACGCGTGTTCTCGCCATGCTGAGCCATGTGCGCGCACGACTCGGGCGACGAGCCCTGTCGATCGACCTGCACCTGTGGATCCGCGAGCTCACGCGCATCGATCGCGCAGCCACCTCCACGGCCCGCTTCCACTGGGCCGATGACGGCCCGGTTGCGCCCGGTGAGGACGACTCCGTAGAGACGAACTGGTTCCCCGCGGTCTACTGCCGTCACTGCGGGCGCAGTGGCTGGGGCGTCCAGCTCGCCCCAGTGGGCAACGAACTTTCGGCGACCGACGACGACATTCGCCGCGACCACGCTGCACGCGACACCAAGAGCCGCTTCCGTGCGCTCCTCCATGCTCCCGTCGAGGCCGACGCCTCGCTCAGCGGCGACCCGGTGCAAGGTCTCGCCTGGTTCGACCACGAGCATCGCGCACTCCTCACGGCTCCGCCCTCCGACACCGACGAGAGCACCGCGCTCCCCGTGCTCGCGCTGACCACCGGTGAGGTCGACGGCGACTCGCGCGACGACGTGTGCCCGGCGTGCGGCCGACGTGACGGCATCCGATTCCTCGGCAGTGCCATGGCGACCATGCTCTCGGTCGTCGTGACCACGCTGTTCGGCGACGCCGACCTCGACCGCGCCGAGAAGAAGGCGCTCGTCTTCACCGACAGCGTGCAGGACGCCGCGCACCGCGCAGGCTTCGTGCAGAGCCGCGCGCATGTGTTCGCGCTGCGCAACGCCATCCGCCATGCCGTCGCCGACGACTCGGCGCCTCTCGATGAGATCGCCAACCTGCTCGTTCAGGACGCCGGCGACGACCCCGACGCCCGCTACCGCCTGTTGCCGCCCGACCTCGTCGACCGCGAAGAGTTCATCGAGTTCTGGAGGGCGCCGACGCTCCGCAGCGTGCCGGCCGCCGTACTCACGCGCGTCAAGCGAAGACTGCAGTTCGACCTCGCGATGGAGTTCGGCCTGCAGTCGCGCGTCGGACGCACGCTCGAACTGACCGGCAGCCTCGCGGCCTCCGTCTCCACGACCGAGGCGTCGATGCGTGCGGCCGGCCGCAAGGTGCTCGACGAGACACCGGCCGACGGCGTGATCGGCGGCCTCGACCCGGCTTCCAGCCCCGATGAGGTCGTCGTGCGTTGGGTGCGCGGTGTGCTCGAGCGGATGCGCGACCGCGGCGCCATCGGTCACGAATGGTTCACCCGCTACATCGAGGAAGACGGCAAGCGCTGGCCGGTCTGGGGCGGCAGACCCCGCGGAGTCGGGATGCCGGCATTCCCGCCGGGTCGTGACGCACCGGGATACCCGCGCGTCGGTTCGCACGCCCCGACCGGCGATGACGCGAGGCGCACACACCTCGACGTCGTGTCGTCGGCCCAGAGCTGGTACGCCATCTGGGCGAGGAAGGTGCTCGGCTCGACGCCGACCGACGGCGTGCGGCTCACATCGGCGCTGTTCGCCGAACTCGAGCGGACCGGACTCCTGCGCTCACACCCCGTGTCGGGCGGCGCGGCGACGGCATACCTGCTGCCGCCGTCGTCGATCGTCGTCGAACCCGTCGACGGCGCGGCACTCACCCGCGGCGACCTACGCCTCGAATGCGACGTGTGCCGCAATCCGATCACGGGAACATCAGACGCGATCGGGCAGCTGCGTAGCGGCCCCTGCGTCTCTGCCCGATGCCCGGGAACCCTCGTCCCCGCGGCGAGCGCCGCGGAGAACTATTACCGGACGCTCTACGACAAAGGATCGATGCGACGCGTGGTCGCGCGGGAACACACGAGCCTGCTCGACACGAAGCTCCGCCTCGAATACGAGAACGGGTTCAAGGCGTCGTCAGACGACCCCTCGGCGCCGAACGTGCTCGTCGCGACGCCGACGCTCGAAATGGGCATCGACATCGGCGACCTGTCGACGGTGATGCTCGCGGGCCTCCCCCGCAGCGTCGCCTCGTACCTGCAGCGCGTCGGGCGTGCCGGGCGCCTGACCGGCAACGCCCTGTCGGTCGCGACGGTGACCGGGCGCGGCGATCAGTTGCCGCGTATGGGCGACCCCCTCTCGGTCATCAACGGTGCCGTGCGGCCTCCCGCGACCTTCGTGGATGCCCAGGAGATCCTGCGACGCCAGTACTTCGCGTCGATCCTCGACCGTCGCTCCGCCGAAGCCGACACCGTGCAGAAGGCACGCGACGTGCTGAAGACGAGCGAGTCGGGCTCCTTCCTCGGCGACGCCGTCGCCTTCGCCGACAAGAACGCCACTGACCTCGTCGAGGCGTTCCTCGGGACGTTCCCGAGCCTCGCCGCGGCCGCCGCCGACCGACTCCGCGAGTGGGTCACACCGTCGGGAGAGCCCGGCACCTCGGGTCTCGCCGCATCCGTCCGCGACGCCGTGCACCGCTGGAACGTCGAGCTGCAGACAGTGACTCGTCGGCGCACTGAGATCGGCAACGCACTCCCCGACCTCGAGAAAGCGGCGGAGCTCGGCGTCGAGAGCGATGCGAAGGACGCCTTCCGCGCCGCGCAGGCGGCGGACCGGATGCTGCGCGCACAGCAGACCGCCCTCACCGACGGCTACTGGATCAGCGCCCTCGAGCGCTTCGGGCTCCTGCCGAATTACACGCTCCTCGACGACTCGGTGCGCCTCGACGCGGCGGTCTCGTGGATCGACCCCGACACCTCCGAGTGGCACGACGACACCTACACCTATGCGCGCGGAGCGGCCGTCGCGATCCACGAGCTCGCCCCCGGATCGTTCTTCTACGCTCAGGGGCTCGAGATTCCCGTCGACGCCGTCGACCTCGGCCCCGGCGGCGAAGCCGTCGAGGACTGGACCTTCTGTCCCGAGTGCGGGTTCGCACAGCGTGTCACGGACGGCGTCGTCACCGAGTGCCCGCGGTGCCGGTCCAAGGGCATCGGCGATGCCGCCCAGCGGATGCCGGTCGCCGAGCTGAAGACGGTGTCTGCAGTCGCCCGTCGGGACGAAGCGGTCATCGGCGATCGCAGCGACGACCGGCGTCGCACCGCGTTCACCGTGAAGGTCGCGGCAGACCTCGACCCCGCGGGCGTAGTCCGGCGTTGGTACGACCAGGGCACCGGGTTCGGGGTCACCTACGCACGCGATCTCACGATCCGCTGGATCAACGTGGGCAAGCGCTCCGGCAGCGGCCCGAGTCGATTGCTCGCCGGCGGCGAGGTCACCGGCCCCCTGTTCCGTGTGTGCGACACATGCGGACAGGTCGACTCGCAGGCGGGCGGCAACAACCGGCGTGACCACCGTCCATGGTGCCCTCGTCGCGACCAGGCATCCGAGCGCACGGTCACTCTCGCACTCACGCGGACACTGGTGACGCAGGGGATCTTCCTCCGCCTGCCGCCCGCCCTCACACTCGGCGACGGCGTGGTGGTCTCGAGCCTCAGCGCCGCCGTGCTGCTCGGACTCCGCGAATCCATGGGCGGCGACCCCGATCATCTCCGGATCGTCCCGGTCACGGAACCCCTGAGCGGTGACGAAGGCGGCACGGCTCAGGCTCTCCTCGTGCATGACACCGTGCCCGGTGGGACCGGCTACCTCGCCGAGCTCGCCGACCCGACGCGGTTGCGTGGGATCCTCACCGCAGCATGGGAGGTACTCAGAGACTGCGAGTGCCAGAACGAACAGCGCGCCGCGTGCCACCGGTGTCTCCTGCCGTTTGCTCCGGGATCGTCCACGCTCTCGCGGGCATCGGCCGAGCAGGCGTTGGCGAAACTGCTCGACGTCTCCGACGGCCTACCGGCGGCGCACTTCGACGTCACCGACGAAGACCCGGGCGTCCCGCTCGGCGAGTACGTCATCGAGCAGCTCTTCCGCAAGACTTTCATCGAACGTACTCAGGCGCTCGGCGGCACGGTGAAGGAGATCCCCGGCGACTGGGGCAACAAGGTACAAGTGTCGTTCCCGGGTGACTCCCGGATCTGGATGCTGCGTCCCCAGGTGTCGCTCGGACCGACCCAGCCCGACTTCGTCCTGGAACAGTTCGGCGGCGGCGCAGAACCCATCGCGATCTACACCGATGGCAAGGCTTTCCACGCAGTCGTCGGGTGCAACCGACTCGCCGACGACGCAGCGAAGCGAGATGCTGCCCGGGGGCTCGGCTATCGCGTGATCGCGGTGACCTGGGCCGACCTCGTCGGGCACCCCATCAACCACGACTGGTTCGTGCGTGCGTGGGCGGAGAAGGTCGCGGCACAGGCACAACTCCCGCTCAGTCAGCTCGACAAACTCGTCGCCGACCCTCTCACTCAGATCATGGAGTGGATGCAAAAGCCGGTCGACGAAGCGAGGCGGCGGGACACTATCGCGAAGGCGCTGCCGATGATCCTGCGGCAGGGAGCCGTCACTCTGCCCTTCGGGCAGGAGTCCGCGGTGGAGCGAGCCGCGCGGGTGTTCACAGAAGGGCTCCCGAAAGGTGGGACCCAGGCGGCGGATTGGATCGCCGGCGACGCCCCGCTCGTGTCGGCAACTCGACTCAAGCAAGCGGGTCTGACCGACTTCGCCCTCGTACTCGATGATCGCGGGGAGTCACTGGCCGGCGCCGATTTCGATCGCGCGTGGCGGCTGTGGCTTCACCTGTCGAACATCGTCGGCTGGCGCATCGACATGTCGGGTGTAGAGATCACCACGCTATCGCGCCTCACGGCGGCCTCGGCTGCACCCTCGACATCCGCGGCGCCGGCCGTCGAGCTTTCCACAGCCTGGGCGTCGCTCGCCGTTTTCGCGACGGCCGCCGAGAATGATGTCATCGATCGGCTCGCAGCGGCCTCGGTCGCGGTGCCCGAGATGGGAATCGAGGCGGGCGCCGGCATCCCCATCTCGTTCGCGTGGGCCGATCCCCGCATCGCCATCGCCCTCGACTTGCAAGACGGGGAAGCCGAGACTCTCACCGCCGACGGGTGGACCCTCATCGACCCGCAATCCGACGACCTCGCCGCCCAGGTCGCGGCACTGACCGGAGGACTCTGACATGCCGACCATCACGCTGGCGATGCGCAAGCAGCCCAACCACGGCAACGACGTCAAGGCCAAGATCCAGACGTTCCTCTACAAGCTGGGCGAGAGTGACGCGACGCCGGGTCTGCACATCGAGCCCATCAACGGTTCCACCGATCCCAATGCGCGCACCGGGCGGGTCAACGACTTCTGGCGCGCCGTGCTCTTCCGCGTCGACCCACCCGGCGGCGAGACGAACTACGTCTACGCGGGCACCTGGCCGCACGATGAGGCCATCGCCAAAGCGAGGACCCTCACGCTGGCGGTGAACCCCGTCAACGGCATCCTCGAGCTCCGCGAGGCGATCGCCGCGCAGCAGGTCGTCGACACTGCGTCTCACGTGGCGGAGGCTCCGGCCGCCGAGCAGGCGTCCGAAACCCCGGTGCTCACCGAGCGCGGCTACTTCATCGCCGATCTCATCGACGAATTCGGATTCCCCGACGATGTCGCGACTGCGGCCTTCCAGCTTCGCGACGACGATGCGCTCCTCGACTTCGCCGACGGACTCCAGACTCCCTGGCAGCAGGAGGTGCTGCTCTCGATGGCGGCACGCGAGGCGCTGCACCTCATCAAGGAGCGTCTCGGGCTCGACAAGCCGGTCAACCTCGATCCGGCTGACGACGAGGCCACGAAGATCCTCAAGGCGCTCGAACACCCGGCATCCCGGATGCAGTTCACCTACGCCGCCGACAGCGAAGAACTCCGTCGGATCATCGAGGACGGCGACTTCGGAGCATGGCGTGTGTTCCTGCACCCCGAGCAGCGGGAGTATGTCGAGAAGGACTACTCGGGTTCGTTCCGCCTCAGCGGAGGAGCCGGAACCGGCAAGACGGTGGTCTTGCTCCATCGCGCGCGTCGCCTGGCGCTGGCGGACCCCGGGGCGCGTGTCATCCTCACGACCTTCACACGCGCGCTCGCCGACAACCTGCGACGTGATCTCGAGCGGCTCGACGCCGACGTTCCGATCGCAGAGAAGTTCGGGGACGCCGGCGTGCTTGTGAGGGGCGTCGACCAGCTCGCCGCCGAGGTTCGGCTGCGCGCCGGCGACGAGTTCGGGGCATCCGCGCTGGCGACCATCGGATCGACGCGTGAGAAGACGGCCGCGCCCGCCGAACCCGACTGGTCGTCGGCGATCACGCAGGCCGGCAACACACTACCGATCTCGCTCCAGTCGGCATCGTTCGTCGACGACGAATACGCCCAGGTCGTGTTGCCGAACGGCATCGTGGATGCCGACGCGTACTTCACCGTGCGACGCCCCGGACGCGGCGTGGCCCTCGACCGCGGGAAGCGCGCATCGGTGTGGGCGGTCATCGAGCAGATGCGCAAAGACCAGCGCATCGCCAACCAGCTGGGTTACGGAGAGATCGCCGCCATCGGCGCTCGCTGGCTGGAGACCACCGGGGTCGCCTTTGCCGATCATGTGCTCATCGATGAGGCTCAAGACCTCGAACCGGCGAAGTGGAGGCTCATGCGGGCGATCGTCGACGAAGGTCCGAACGACCTGTTCATCGCCGACGACAGCCACCAGCGCATCTACGGCAGGCCGACGGTGCTCAAGCATTTCGGCATCCGAATCCAAGGGCGCTCCCGCCGGCTGACGCTCAACTACCGGACGACGCTGGAGAACCTGAAGTTCGCCCTGAGCGTGCTGTCCGGGGAAGAGTACGACGACGCTGAAGGCCTTGAGGTGTCGACCGACGGCTACCGATCGGCGCGCAGCGGTCCGAGGCCCTCGAGGCGTGCGGCGAAGTCGGACGCCGAACAGCTCGACCTCATCGCCGGCGACATCAAGGGGTGGGTCGAAGACGGCGTCCGACCCGAGACGATCGCGGTGCTCGCAGCATCCAACAATGCGGCCAAGAAGGTTCAGCAGGGACTCGCGCAACGTGGGGTTTCCGTCGCGCTCATCACGCAGCCACGTGTGACCGGCGGCCAGCCCGTCGCCATGACCATGCACACGGCGAAAGGCATGGAGTTCTCGAGAGTCGTGCTCTTCGATGTGTCGGACGGAACTTTCCCGCCGCCGTGGGCGTACAAGGGCGTGCCCGAAGAGGACAAGCCGGACAAGGACAAGCAATTCCGATCGTTGCTTTATGTCGCCGCCAGCCGCGCCCGGGACGAGCTCGTCGTCACGTGGAAGGGCGCGCCGAGCGCCCTGCTGCTCGGGTGACGGAGTGACCCGACGACACGAAGCCGATCCAGCCGCGGACTTCTGGTGGCACGACCACCCGGAGCAGCGATTCTGGATGGAGATCGCCGGCGCGAAGGCGCCGGGCATCGACCTGCGGGCGCCCATCGCCACGCCCGACGAAGGCAGAAAGTGGCACTGAGACCTGGTCCGTCATGTCCGACCGGGCGACATCGTCGTGCACTGGTTCACGACTGTGGCACACGCGAAAGGAGTCGTGGGCTGGTCACGCGCCGCCTCCACAGCGGGGGTGGAGGACCACATCTGGGTACCCCGCACCCGTCCCGACATCGACGAAAACACGGCAACACCTCGCCCTCACTGGGTGGTTCCGCTTGAGGGCTACACCCAGCTCGCTCGGCCGATCACGCGCAGCGAGGTCGAATCCATCCATGCTGACGTGGTCGGCTTGGAGGAGGAGCTGGCCGAGATATACCCGAGGTTCAAGTACTATCCGTTCCAGGACTACCGTCCGAACGAGATCAGAGCCAATCAGGCCTACCTCACGAAGATGCCGGTCGAGCTCCTCCGCCTTCTGAATCGACTGGGTCGACTCGGCTTCGAGATCGACTATGAAGCGAATCGTCCCTCGCGGCGGTGACCGCATCGATGATCGCCGTGATGACCGTCACCGGCTCCCGTTTGACCTGATGCTCCCAATAACGGAGGACGGTCCATCCTTCCGCGGCGAGCGTCGCATCGGTCTCGGCGTCGCGCTCACGGTTGCGATCCCGCTTCTCCGACCAGAACGTGCCGTTGCGGACGGGCGCCTGGTAGTGCTCGGGGCAGCCGTGCCAGAAGCACCCATCGATGAACACCGCGATCTTCGGGCGGGTGAAGACGATGTCGGCAGTCCGTCGTACCTTCGGGAGTGGGCGGACGGACACTCGGAACCGCAGACCCTCGGCATGGAGGCGACGACGGATCACCATCTCGGGAGACGTGTCGCGACCGCGATTAGAGCGGATGGAGGCGCGAGTCGCCGGCGAGCTCGCCCAGGATTCCGAACCGCCGGCAGCCATCACTTCTCCTCTCCGCAATCAGATTAGGTTGGTCGGGATGACGATTCACACCCCCCTCACGCTCGAGGTCACGTCGAAGGCCACCAGCGCTCCGACGATCGACGTCCTCGATCTTTTCGCGGGCGCGGGCGGACTCACCGCGGGGTTCCACGAGGCGTCCGGTCGGTTCCGCGTTTCGCGCGCGATCGAGCTCGACACAGCGGCGGCGGCGACCTACCAAGCGACCTTCGGACCGCGATTCGGTCCCGACGTCGTCTACAACGGAGGCATCGAGTCGTGGTTGCGCGACGAAGATGTCCCGTCGGTGGACGTCATCGTCGGCGGACCTCCCTGTCAGGGTTTCTCAATGCTCGGCAAGCGAGACGTCGAGGACAAGCGGAACTACCTGTGGCAGGAATACGCGGCCACGATTCTGCGCGCACAGCCCAAGTACTTTGTCGTCGAGAACGTCGCGGCCTTCGCGAAGTCTCAGCAGTTCCGCGACTTCACGGCGTCGACGCAGCCGGACGGCATCCTCCGCGACTACACGTTCGAATGGGACGTGTTGAACGCCGCCGATTTCGGCGCGTTCCAGGCCCGTAAGCGCGCCATCCTCATCGGCCGCCACCGCGACCTTCCGGCGATCGGCTTGCCCGCACCCACGCATATCGGCAGACATCGCACCGTACGCAAAGCCTTCACCCACATCGATCCGACGGTCGTCGAGACGAAGTTGGACGGCCGCATGAAGACCTTCTTCGGCGTCGAGATGCCGGGAGTCTTCCGCCCCTTCGAGCTCCACGTCGGTCGCGACTATGCCGAGATCTCGAAGCTCCGTTTCCCTGAGATCCCGATCGGCGGCAACCGTTTCGACCTTCCGGAGCATCTCAAAGCCCCGTGCTGGATCGGTCACACCAAGGGTTCCGGCGACGTGATGGGCCGCCTCCATTGGGACAAGCCGTCTGTGACCATCCGCACCGAGTTCTTCAAGCCGGAGAAGGGCCGATACCTCCACCCCGTCGAGAATCGCGCCATCACTCACTATGAGGCATCGGTGTTGCAGGGTTTCCCCGACACCCACCGATTCGTCGGGTCGAAGACGGCGATCGCACGGCAGATCGGGAACGCGGTGCCCGTGCCGTTGGGACGTGCCATTGCCGAGCATCTACTCGCGCAGTTCTGAGCGCCGCTGGCAACTTCGACAACGGGGAGACATCGGGCATGGAGACGCAACAGTCATTCCCCGCGTGGCTGAGTCGCGTCCGCGGACTGATGCTCGGTCTGGCGCTTGGCGATTCCTCGACTGACGCGCACAAGTCAGATTTCTCGGGCCGTCGGCGGGCTGGCGCTGCGACCGAGCTCGCGGCCTGGACCGTCGAAGGTCTGTTGCGTGACTTCACCGCCAGCGACTGGGCGATCCTCCCGGCCAGCGAGGGCGCGAGGGGCGCTTATCAACGCTGGGCGATGCTCCGCGGAGGTCACTCTGACGACCCGCTGTGGAATCCGACTCCCGACCTCGGCGGAACGAGAGCGAAGGGTTGGCTGCTGGGCACTCCGGAGGTCCAGCGCGCGCACGGGTCATCGCCCTCGATGATGCGAGTAGCGCTGACCGGTGCGCCGACCCACGAGCCCAGCGCGCGTGGTCTGATCAAAGCGCTGCCGTACGCGGTCCTCGCGGGCGCCGGTGAATTCAGCGTCGCGGGGTCAGACAAGATCGCTTCGTATGCGGGCATGTTCGCTGGGCAGACCCATGCCGACGTCCAAGTGACCGGCGGCGCGGTCGTCGTTACTCACCTGCTCAGTGATCTGTTGAAGTCGAGTTCCACGCTCCGGACCACGCTGGAGGGTTTCCACGATCAATCCGCACAGCTCATGGTCTACTCGGGCACCGCAGGATTCCCTCTGCACGTCGTCACCGATTCGGTCGCTCTCGGGCTGCGCCAACCACGTAACGCCACGCGAATGCGGCAGATGTCCGTTGGAGGGGATGCTCTGAGCGCGCTCTCAGCCGGGATCTACGTCGCAGCATCGTTCAGTTCGTTCGGAGAGGGCGAGGAGGCGCTCGCGTTCTGCAGGACGATCAAGGGTTCCGAGTCTGCCGCAGCCGTCGCATTGGCTATCATCGGCGCTGCCCACGGCGCCGAAGCTCTTCCCGCGCGAGAGGTCGACCGTCTCGAGTTCGGCTGGGTCATGGATCGCTTGGCATTGGACCTCGCGTTGAGGGTGGCGAACTCCAAGGCACAATCATTCGCGAGTCCCGGGTGGCACATCAAATACCCGGCTGCGCGGCGAGAGCTGTAGATGTCGAGCGCGTCCTGCCAGAATCCGAGGGTGGAATATCGTGAGCCGACGCCAGAGACGCAATTCTTTCGCGACGCGTGCGCAGCCTGGCAAAGCGGCCGAGACGGAGGCTCATCCCCGGTCTCGGCCGCAGCCCGAGTTCTGACGATCGAAAGCAAGTTTCCTGCCGTCGCGACGTGGACGGGATCGGGGATCAACCACGAGGAGCTCACCGTTGGCGCCGCCGTCGACCCCCGCCACGTCGAAGCCATCCTTCTGTGAGCGCGGTCCGCGGACGCACCTATCGCGTCCAGATCGACGTCTTCGCCGAGGAGTACGTCACCATCCTCGACTCAGGAGATTTCCTTCTCGAAGATGCGGTGACCGGTGACCCAGTGATCGTCGATCGGGACAAACTGGCCCAATACGCACTGTCAGATCCGCCTTACACTGCACAGATCGCGGACTGCATCCGTCGCGAGCTGGAGAGCGTCGTGCACGATGATTGTGACTGGCCGTGGACCGAGCATCCCACAGGTGGATGGTGGTATCGCGAGGGGCGGTGCCCTGTGTGTGGGCGAACCTGACGTAGAGCGCGATCGCACACACATCTCCCAGCCGAAGTCCTCTCCGGCAGGAGTCGAGAGCTAGCTGTAGTTCCCTTTGACGTTGTGGACGCGTTCTGCGGGTGTTTTGCCGCCGATTCCGGTGTGGGGTCGGTGGTGGTTGTAGTGGTGCAGCCAGGTTTCGTAGGCGGCGGTGCGCTCGTTCTCACTGGTGTAGGTGCTGGCGTAGGCCCATTCGGCAGCGAGTGTCCGGTTGAAGCGTTCGACTTTCCCGTTGGTCTGCGGTCGGTAGGGTCGCGTCCATTTGTGCTTTACGGTTTCGCCGAGTGCGTCGGCGAAAGCGTGGGATCGGTAGCAGGATCCGTTGTCGGTCATCACGGCGGTGACGGTGACCCCGATGCTGGCGAAGAATGCGTTCGCGCGCGTCCAGAACCCCGCAGCGGTCTCTTTGCGTTCGTCGTCGAGGATCTCCGAGTATGCGACGCGGGAGTAGTCGTCGACTGCGTGGTGGAGGTAACGGTAGCCCCGTGAGCTTGTCGCGCCCGCGCGGGTCGCCCGGTTCCTCGCAACGGCGGCCCCGCGGCCTTGGGACGATCCTCGGCCGTGGGCTCGCCAGCCACCACCGTCCGGGATCCGGCCCTGCTTCTTGATGTCAACGTGGATCAGCCGGCCAGGCCGGTCGACTTCGTAGCGCTTCACCGCAGGCCTGCGCACTCGGATCCCGGTCGCTTGATCCAGCTCGGTGAGCAGCGGCATTCGATATCGGTCGAGGACACGGCCGACGGTCGAGCGCTGCAACCCGAGGTGGAAAGCGATCCGGTGCGGACCCCACCGGCGCGTGCATCGCAACGCGACCACCCGCCGCTCCGTGCGCTGCGGCAGCCGGAACGGACTGGAATGAGGGCGTGAACTGAGGTCCGTTAACGGGAGCCCGGCCCGGAACCGCCCCCGCCCACTTCGACGCGGTCGCTGGGGAGCACTGGAACCGCTCCGCCGCGCGGCGCACCGACCAGCCATCACGAGTTATCAACAGAGCCAGTCGCTTGCGTCCTTCAGGCGTGAGCGGGGCATTAGCGTGTGTCACGGAGACCTCCGGTTCAATGACGTGAGTGTGGTAACCCACATCATGGCCGGAGGTCTTCACCTACGTAACCCGTTCACAACCTCCCGAGGAACTACAGCTAGCCCACCGTGATTGCTCAGGACCGAGGCGCGACCGATCGCTCCGCTTGTCGCCCGGAGCGAGCAGTCTTCCGTCTCCAACTCCGATTGGCGACGTCAACCGCCATCTATCCACAACCGCTATCGGCGGCATTGACGGCATCCGGATAGTGTCCGACACTGGCCCTTAACCCCGGCACGAGCGGAGGTCGAGATGGGTACCATCTCCCCGTACGAAACGGTGAAGGGGCGCCGCTACCGTGTGCGCTACCGCAAGCCGGATCACACCGAGGCGGAGAAGCGTGGCTTCGCGACGATGGGCGACGCGCAGCTCTACCTCTCCATGGTCACGGTGTCGAAGTCGAAGGGCGAGTACATCGACCCCAGGGCGTCGCGGGTTCCGGTCCGGATGTTCGCCGATAGCTGGCTGCGATCGAAGCAGCCGCCGATGTCGAAGCCGTCGTACTACATGACGCTCGAGCGCGCGTGGAAGAACCACGTCGACCCGGTCTGGGGCGAGAGGGAGATCTGGTCGATCAGGCGCTCCGAGGTTCAAGACTGGGTGTCCGATCTTGCGACACAGAAGTCGCGCACCGTCGTTGTTCGCGCTCTCGGGGTCCTCGCTGGCATCCTCGATGTCGCGATCGATGACCGCCGTCTGGTGAACAATCCGGCCCGACGCATCCGGAATCTTCCTCGAAACGGACCCGGTAAGCGCCGCGTTTACCTCACGCATGATCAGGTGGCGACCCTGGCTGCGTGCTCGGCGCATCCGACGCTCGTTCTGACACTCGCCTACACCGGCCTGCGTTGGGGCGAGGTGACCGCGCTCCGGGTGCGTAGCGTGAATCGGCTGCGTCGCCGGTTCGTCGTTGAAGAGAACGCGGTGATGATCGGCTACGAGATCCACGTGGGCACGCCGAAGACGCACAAGAACCGCTCGGTCCCCTACCCTGAGCGTCTCACGCCGATGATCGAGCAGGCCTGCGCCGGGAAGGGACCGGAAGGTCTCCTGTTCGGCGACGGTGTCAGCCACATGCGCAACTCCGGCGCGCAGGGTTGGTTCGCGAATGCCGTGAAACGCGCGCAGGAGGTGGATCCATCGATCCCGCGTCTCACGCCGCACGATCTTCGCCACACCGCCGCATCACTCGCGATCAGCTCCGGCGCGAACGTGAAGGCCGTGCAGCGGATGCTGGGACACGCGTCGGCGGCGATGACGCTCGACACGTATGCCGATCTATTCGATGACGATCTGGATGCCGTCGCTGCACGCTTGAACGACGCGATGCCGCTGGTGGCGTTGCCGGCGGGTCCACAGACTCGGTACCGGCGGCTGACCTAAGACCAGGCGTCTCGTCGCCTGGATGCGGGTCAGCCGGGCAGATTGAGCGTGCGTCCTGAGTAGATCTGCTGGTTCTCGTTCACTGCGCGCAGCGGACCCGTGTCCGGGTAGCAGAAGCGCTCAGCAACACGCTCCCAGGAGTCGCCGCGCGCAACCTCGTAGCCGACAGCGATGCCGGCAGAGTTGCGAGCGGTAACGTATCCCTCCGCGCGAAGGATCGGGCCCCGGTCGTAGCCGACGGTCTCACACGCGATGCCCTGGGTGGGTGTGCCGTTCCGGATGAAGCACTGCCCGTTCTCGATGTCGAAGGTGGTGGCGGAGACGTTGAGGTACTCGCCATCCCAGCGCTGGAACGCGCTGAGCACGTATCCGTCTGCACCGAAACTGCGCTCGGCTTCGATGAGGAGGTCAGCGCCGAGCTCAGGGTCGCCCATGTAGTTCGCCGACCATGCACGGTCGATGATCGCGCACGCTGTCGCCCATTGATCGGGGGTGACGGCCGCGACTCGCGCCTCCCATGCATCCTGCTCAGCTTGCGCGGCGATTTGCGCGGCGGAGAGTGTCGGAGTCGGGTCCGGGATGGGCCGCGGCGTGTACGTCTCTTTGGGCACCGGCGTGTACGTCTGCTCCGCAGCGACCTGGGCCTCGGGAATGAAGGAGACCACGACGGGAGCTGCGAGCGCCACCATGCCCGCGACAGCAACCGCCGCCCCGCCCAAGAGGAGCTTCTCGCCGCGGTTCATACCTGCAAGCTACCGGGAGCGCAGATCGGGTCTCAAGTTGGCTCCGTCGTTGCCACGCACACCGGCCGGCCACCGTCAGCTCGGAGTCCGCGGTGATCGCCGCGAGCAGATTGCTCAGTTTTTCGAGGAGCCGGCGGGCTCTCAGAATGCCCGATTTCGACCGTTTGAGAGGTCGAATGAAGCGCTCTGCAGGGGCTTGTTTTCGGCTCATAGCATTCTCAAATGCGGGCAAAAAACGGGCAAAAACGTCTTCTGTGCGGTCTGACCTTAGAAGAAATTCCTGGTCAGAATGAAAAAAAGGGTGTGCCCCTGGAGGGATTCGAACCCCCGACCCTCTCCTTAGGACGGAGTGGCTCTTCCACTGAGCTACAGAGGCTGGCCCCTTAAGTCTACCGATCGCGCCCCGTCGGGTAACGTCGCGGCATGACCGTCCGCCGCCTGCTCGTGCCGCTCGCGGTGGTCGCAGTGCTCCTGACCGGATGCGCCGCAGATGCGCCACACGATCCGCCGGGCGGCCCGCGTCTCCCGCCCGTCGGTGCCGGGCTCGACTACCAACTGGGCGGCGCATACGACCCACCGGCCGGCGTGGAGATCGTCGTGCGCGATCGGGGTGCGGCATCCCTCGACGGCCTCTACTCGGTGTGCTACGTCAACGGGTTTCAGACGCAACCGGGCGAGCTCCACACCTGGCCGGGCGATCTGCTGCTGCGTGACAGCGCGGGCGATCTCGTCTTCGACCCGGACTGGCCCGACGAAGCGATCGTCGACACCCGCAAGACCGACGAGGTGGCCGCGATCGTCGGGCCCTGGATCCGGGCGTGCGCCGCCGACGCATTCGACGCCGTCGAGTTCGACAACCTCGACACCTACACGCGCTCGGGCGGCGCCCTCACCCGGGCCGATGCGGTGGCTCTCGCGACACGGCTCGTCGAGATCGCTCACGAGGTCGGCCTCGCCGCCGGGCAGAAGAACGCCGCCGAGGACGCGCAACTGTTCCACGATCGGGCAGGGTTCGATTTCGCCGTCGTCGAGGAGTGCGCGTCCTACAACGAGTGCGGCGCGTACACAGCGGTGTACGGCGACCACGTGCTCGCCGTCGAGTACCCCGACGCGCTCCCCCGCCCGTGGAACGACGTCTGCGCCGACCCGGCGACACCGGCATCCATCGTGCTGCGCGACCGCGACCTGGCGACGCCCGCCGACGCGGCCTACGCCTTCGCCACGTGCGACTGAGTCACCCCGCGACCCGCACAACGACCTTTCCGAGGGCCCGCCCCTCGCCGTGGAACGCCAGAGCCTCGGCGACCTGCGCGAGCGGAAACACCCGGTCGATCTCGACGGCCACGGCTCCGGCGGCGATGGCTTCGGCTACGGGCGCGAAGTGCGCCGGCCCCTCGCGCACAGCCATGACGCCGAGGCGGGTGCCGGTGAGCAGCCCGACGAGGGTGCCGAGGGTCAGCATCCGCAGCAGGGTGCGGGTCGTTCCGCCCACCACGACGGCTCGGCCGCCGGGCGCGAGCGCGCGACGGTAGGCGAACACCGACCGGCGGGCGACGAGGTCGACGATGAGGTCGAACGGGCCCTGCCGCGTGAAGTCCGCCGCGCGGTAGTCGATGACCTCGTCGGCGCCGAGCCCACGGAGGAAGTCGCGCTTGCCGGCGTTGTCGACGGCGGTGACGTGGATGCCGCGCGCCACCGCGAGCGGGATGGCGAACACCCCGACGCCACCGCCGGCGCCGTTCAGCAGCATCCGCTCCCCCGGGCGGGCGCGGTCGACGGCCTGCGCGGCGATCGCGCCGGACTGGGGGATGGTCGAGGCCTCTTCGAACGTCAGGCCCGCCGGCTTGCGCGCCAGCGCCCCCTCCGGCGCGACGGCGAACTCCGCGAACCCGCCCTTGAGGGCAAGGTTGTCACCGTAGACCTCGTCGCCGACCCGCCAGCGCGTTACCCCCGGCCCGACCGCCGTGACGACGCCGGCGATATCTGACCCGAGCACGCGGCGCGCGGGCCGGAACAGCCCGCCGATGCGCGAATACGCCGGCGATCCGTGCAGCACCTCCCAGTCGCTGAGGTTCACCGAGGTGGCCAGCACCTGCACGAGCACCTGCCCGCGTCCCGGGGTCGGCGTGGGGATGTCTGCCAGCCGGAGTCGGTCGACTCCGCCGTACCGGTCGTACACCGCTGCCCTCATGCGACCAGTGTGGCCGATGGCGCGTCAGTCGAACAGACGACGCCAGAGGTTCGTGTCGGCGAGGTCGAGCAACTCGTCGCCGCGGCCCGACATGACCGTGCGCAGCGCCCACAGGGTGAAGCCCTTGGCCTGCTCCACGGTGATCGCCGGCGGCATCGACAGCTCCTGTCGCGCGGTGACGACGTCAACCAGCACCGGCCCCTCGATCGCCATCGCGCGCTCGATCGCGGCGCGCAGCTCACCCGGCTTCTCCACCCGGATGCCGGTGATGCCGACCGACTCGGCCACATCGGCGAAGTTGGGGTTCACGAGGTCGGTCCCGAAGTTGACGATGCCCGCGGCCTTCATCTCGAGTTCGACGAAGTTGAGCGACGAGTTGTTGAAGACGACGAGCTTCACCGGCAGGTCGTTCTGCCGGACCGAGAGGAGGTCGCCGAGCAGCATGGCGAGCCCGCCGTCTCCGGCGAGCGCGATCACCTGGCGCGACCGGTCGACCGCTTGCGCCCCGAGCGCCTGCGGAAGGGCGTTGGCCATCGACCCGTGGCTGAACGAGCCGATCAGCCGCCGCGTGCCGTTCATCGTCAGGTAGCGCGACGCCCAGACGACCGGGCTGCCCACATCCGCCGTGAAGACGGCGTCGTCGTCGGCCAGCTCGTCGATGAGCCGCGTGAGGTACTGCGGATGGATCGGCTCCTTGCCGTCGTCGACGGCCAGGTCGTCGAGCTGGGCACGGGTCTTGCGGTAGTGCTCGACGCTCTCGGTGAGATGCCGGTCGGAACGTTCGCCGCGGAGCAGGGGAAGGAGCGCGGCCGCCGTCTCGGCGACACCGCCGACGACGGGGACGTCGATGGGAGTCCGCCGCCCGAGCTGCTCGCCGCGGATGTCCACCTGGATGATGGTGGCCTTCTCCGGGTAGAACTGCCGATACGGGAAGTCGGTGCCGAGCATGAGCAGGGTGTCGCACTTCTCCATGGCCCGATATCCCGACGCGAAGCCGAGGAGACCCGTCATGCCGACGTCGTGCGGGTTGTCCCACTCGATGTGCTCCTTGCCGCGCAGCGCGTGGACGATCGGCGCCTGCAGCGCATCGGCGAGCGCGATGACCTCGTCGTGCGCGCCGGCCACCCCGGCACCCGCGAGGATCGTGACCTTCTTCGCCGCGTTGAGGGCATCGGCGGCGGCGGCGAGGGAGGTGGCGGAGGGGAGCACGTGCGCCGGGGTCGCGACGATGGGCGCGGTGGCGCGGCGCGACGGCGCATCCTGGAAGAACACGTCTCCCGGCACGACGACGACGGCGACCCCGCGCTTCTCCACCGCGGTGCGCATGGCGATCTCCAGCACCCACGGCAGCTGACTCGCGTCGCCCACGAGCTCGGTGTAGACACTGCACTCGCGGAACAGCTCTTGCGGGTGGGTCTCTTGGAAGTACCCGCTGCCGATCTCGGCCGACGGGATGTGCGAGGCGATCGCGAGCACCGGCACGCGGTTGCGATTGGCGTCGTACAGGCCGTTGATGAAGTGCAGGTTGCCGGGCCCGCACGATCCCGCGACGACGGCGAGCTCTCCCGTGAGAGCGGCCTCTCCCCCGGCCGCGAAGGCCGCGGCCTCTTCGTGCCGCGCGTGCAGCCAGCGGATCCGTCCGTCGCGGCGCAGGGCGTCGGTGAAGGCGTTGAGCGAGTCGCCGGGCAGGCCCCAGATGCGGCTGATGCCCGCGCGCGTGAGTGTCTCTACGAAGAAGTCCGCAATGTTCGCCATACCTCAACGCTACGCCTCCGGATGCGCCCTGCGTTTCGCCGATGGACGAAATCAGCGATTACGCTCAGCGGATGACCTCCCCGGTGACGATCACCGTGTGGTGGGCCCGCGACTACCTCTACGCCGCCCGCTGGCAGGTGCGCGCCTTCTTCAGCCGCACGACGCCGGACGCCTTCCTGGGCGGTGACGGCGTGCCGATCGTCGCCCTCCCCGGCATCTACGAGACGTGGAAGTTCCTGCAGCCGCTGGCGTCGGCGCTCCACGACCGCGGGCATCCGGTGCACGTGCTCGACGAGCTGGGCCGCAGCCGCCGGCCCGTCACCGAGATGGCCGACCGTGTCGCGACCTACCTGACGGCGCGCGACCTCTCCGGCGTCGTGCTCCTCGCCCACAGTCGCGGAGGCCTCGTCGGCAAACAGGTGATGACCGGTCCCGCCGGCGATCGCGTGCGCGGCATGGTGGCCGTCGCCACCCCGTTCGCCGGCTCCTGGTACGCGCGCCTCATGCTGACCCGGTCGCTCCGCTCGCTGTCACCGCGCGACGCCACGATCGTCGCGCTCGGCACGCACGCCGATGTGAACGCCCGCATCGTGTCGGTCTACGGCGCGTTCGACCCGCACATCCCGGGCGGGAGCGAGCTGCCGGGCGCCAAGAACGTGCGGCTCGACACGGGTGGGCACTTCCGCATCCTCGCGCATCCTCGCGTGATCGCCGAGGTCGCCGCGCTCGCCGAGCCCGCCGGGTGATCGCCGGGTTCCCCGCGTGATCGCGACACGGGGGCCCGTGGATGCCGGTTACGCTCGGCCCATGAGCCCTGCCCGCACGATCGCCCGCTGGCTACTCGGACTGGGGCTGCTCTTCGCCGGCACCGGGCACCTGACGTTCGCCCGCGAGACCTTCGTCGCCCAGGTGCCGCAGTGGCTGCCCCTGCCGGTCGATTTCGTCGTGGTCGCCTCCGGCGTCATCGAGATCGCCCTCAGCCTGGCGCTGCTGTTCCTAGGGCGGTATCGCGTGGCGGTGGGGTGGATCGTCGCGGCGTTCTTCGTCGCCGCCTTCCCGGGCAACATCGAGCAGTTCGTGCGCGGCACCGATGCGTTCGGGCTCACCACCGACCTCGCCCGCGGCATCCGCCTGCTCTTCCAGCCGGTGCTCGTGATCTGGGCGCTCTGGGCGACCGGCGCGTGGAAGGCGTGGCGCGAGCGGCGACGCGACCGCTACCTGCACTTCCCCGGGAGGTCGCGGAAGGCGAACACGGCGCCCGCCGGGAAGACGTACAGGTCGTCGCAGCCGTATCCGCGCAGCCACGGCCGCCCATCGACGACGCGCAGGTAGAACCCCTTCGGAAAGTCGACGTCGTCGTCGAGCACCGGGGAGGCGACGGTGAGGGCACCGTCCGGCGACCGCCCAGCCGACATCACCGAATTGGCGGAGGCGGCCTGCGAATCCCACGCCAGCCGCAGGTACGGGCCGGTCGTCGCGGGGCAGAGCCCCAGCCCCTGCGCCTGGGCGGCAGCGAAGATCTGCGGCAGGGTGGCACCGTCGGTCTGGCCGAGCTCCGCCACCGTGCGGCGGACCACCCGCACCACGTCGCGCACGCTCGCGTCGAAGACGGGGTGCGCGAAGAGCACGTCGGCGTGATCGTTGAGCGCGATGCCGTGCGCCTGCAACGCCGCCCGGAGCTCGGCGCGCGACATGCCGCCCACCTCCACCTCGTCGACCGGCTCGCCGGAGGCGCTGATGGTGGTGCGCCCGAGATCATCCACCGGTCCAGGCTACGCACCAGGCGACGCGGTCTGAATGTCGGAACCCCGGCGTAGCGTGCAGACATGACGCTCACCCCAGCGACCGATCCCGATCGGGATCCGCTGTGGGACGACGCCGAGCTGCGCGAGGCGCTCTGGCAGATGACCCTCGCCGAGGGCCTCCCGCCCGAGCACGACGACCGCGACGACGACGTCGAGTGCGCGACACCCTCCGACCTCGATCGCGAGCTCGACGACATCTCGCGCGCGGTCCAGCGCACGCGCGCGTCGAGCGCCGAGCAAGACCTCCTCCTCCATCGGATGCTGGCGCGCGCGTTCGCCGAGCCCGATCCCTGGGTGGGGCCCGACCCGACGCTCGATCCGGCGTGGGTCGATTCGCGGGGCCGGTCGGCGAGCGAGGTCCGTGCCGATCGGCGCGCCATGGGAGTGCGCGCCGCCGCGGCCGACCTCGGAGTGCGCGTGGGTCTCACCGACACGCACGTCCGACAGCGCGCACATCGCGCCCAGACGCTCTCCACGCGGCTTCCCCAGCTGTGGGAGCTTTGCCGGCAAGGGCTCGTCGTCGAGCAGAACATGGCGTACGCCGCGCAGCTCGCCGCGTCGCTGCCCGACGACGACGCCGATTCGTGGGCGAACTTCGACTCCGCTCTCGCGGCCTGTGCGTGCCGACTGGTGCCCGGCCGGTTCCGGCAGCGCGCCCGTGCGGCACGTGAACGTGCGCACTCCGAGTCGCTGTCGGCACGTCACGTGCGTGCCGCCGCCGACCGGCGCGTGTCGATCGAGCCGACCCTCGACGGCATGGCCGAGCTCTACGCCCTCATCCCCGCGGTCGACGCCGCCGCGATCGACGCGGTCGTGGAGGCGCACGCGCGTCAGCTCGCGGCGGGTGACGACGAGGCGCGCACGCTCGCCCAGATCCGCGCCGACGTGGTGGTCGCTCTCCTCACCCGGGAGCGCGAGACGGCGGGTCCCCGTGTAACCGCCTCGATCTCGCTCACCATTCCGGTAATGACCCTCCTCGGCCGGTCCGACGAGCCGGCGACGCTGGCCGGCTCCGGGCCGATCCCCCTCGACACCGCGAAGCTCTGGGCGGCCGATGCACCCGAGTGGCGCCGCGTGCTCACCGACCCGTTCACGGGCAGCGTGCTCGACGTCGAGCGCCGCGCCTACCGCGTACCGGCCGACCTCCGGCGGCTGCTCGGTCTCCGGCATCCCTCCTGCGTGTTTCCGGGCTGCTCCCGTCCATCGAAGGAGTGCGACATCGATCACCGGAAACGGTGGGCCGATGGGGGTCACACGTCGTCGGTCAACCTCGCGCCCGAGTGCGTGCGACACCATCCCGTCAAAGACGAGAGCCTCTGGAGCCTCGAACGCGAGCCCGACGGAAGCCTCAGCTGGACGAGCCCCACCGGCGCGCACGTGTGGGTCGACCCGCCGCCGTTCTGACCCGGCGCGCGGTGTCGGCCACCCGCCGCGGCGCTGACCGCCAGCGGTCCCCCACCTCGTCAGCGGAAGTCGCGCGAGCGGTGCTGCACACCGACCCGCAGATCTTCGAACGCGTCGGCGAGCAAATTCGTCACCCCCTCCGGCGAGCGCTCCAGGATGCCGCGCGCGATGAGCGCCGGACTGTCGCGCAGCACCCGCCGATACCGGTTCCACACGCCGACCGAGCACACGACGTTGACGAGACCGTGCTCGTCTTCGAGGTTGATGAAGGTGATGCCGGATGCCGTCGCCGGCCGCTGGCGGTGCGTCACCAGCCCCGCCACCTCGACCCGCCGGCCCTCTTCGTGCGTGCGGAGCTCGCGGGAGGACAGCACTCCCCGGGCATCGAGCGGCGCTCGGTAGTGCACGAGCGGATGGTCGTCGGTGGAGATGCCGGTGGCCCAGAGGTCGGCGGCCAGCAGGTCGTAGCTGGACTGATCGCCGAACAGCGGCGGCTGCACCGACATGAGCGATCCGGCGAGGAACTCGCTGCGGTCCTGCGCCGCGTCGCCGGCGAGCCAGATGCCCTCGCGCCGGGTGATGCCCATGCTCTCGAACGCGCCCGCGGTCGAGAGCGCCTCGACCTGCGCGGCCGTGGCCCCCGTGCGGCGCACGAGGTCGCGCAGATCGCGGAACCCGCCGTGCGCCGCTCTCTCGGCGACGATCCGTTCGGCGAGGGGCTTTCCGACGCCGGT
>FWWM01000784.1_pt1 | contig 103631 bp, 84 predicted proteins | sample 2228351 | NCBI WGS metagenome assembly FWWM01 (sample SAMEA103939774, study PRJEB20133) | metagenome
CTTTCTGTGTCATGGTCACCTTGTTGTCCATAAGGTGACATTTTTACTGAACATTTCTGGGTGACACTATCACTGAACAACAACACAAGTGAATACGAATCCTTGACTTTACATCCACTTGGTGTATACTAAGGAATACTGTGGCAACAGCAGAGGTTTCCTTGGAACCGCATAGCGGCGCTAGAACCTTGGTTCTCAGCGCTGTTTTGACTTGTTGTACGGCCTCTTTTCAAGTTTCACCTTCGACCTCGTAAGCGGTCTACCGTCTGAGTGACAGTCTCTACATTGGCCCTGTTATTGAGCGCAGAGGAGGAACGCCTTGGAGGCGAAAAACTTTCGCGCGCTGCGCATTAGCCTGGCCTCTCCGGAGCAGATCAAGTCCTGGTCTTACGGCGAAGTCACCAAGCCGGAAACGATCAATTACCGCCGTCTGCGCCCAGAGAAAGACGGGCTGTTTTGCGAAGCCATCTTCGGCCCCACCAAGGACTGGCAGTGCTACTGTGGGAAGTACAAGAATATCCGCTACAAAGGAATCGTCTGCGACAAGTGTGGGGTAGAGGTCACCCGCTCCTCAGTGCGGCGAGAGCGCATGGGGCACATCACCCTGGCCGCGCCGGTTGCTCACGTCTGGTATACGCGGCGCGTGCCCAGCTATATGGGCCTGCTGCTGGATATCAGCCGCCGCAACTTGGACCGTGTGTTGTACTTCGCCCAATATGTGATCACCCACGTCGATGAAGACGCGCGGCAGAAGGCTCTGAAGCGTGTTGATGAGGAATTGGCCCGCCAGGAAGCCCTGGTCGGCGAGGAGTTCGACCAGGAGATCGAGGAGCTTCGCCTGGGCCGCGACGAGGACCTCGAAACGCTCAAGGCAGAGATCGCCGAGATCAACACGCGGTACAACAACGAATTCGCCCAGGCTTCCGACCAGGTGATCCGCGAAGCGCAAAACCTGCAGCAACGCATCGAAGCGCAGATCGGCATGCCTGCCTCAACCGATATCCGCTTTGAGGCAGCCGATATCGACGTGGCCGCCGCCGGCGAGACCATCACCAACGATCACCTCACCAAGATTCAGGACGCCGTCAACGCACGGCTGAACGAGTTGCAGGCAGATATCGAAGAGCGTCGCCAGGCGGAGATCACCCAGCGGGAAGCCGCCATCAGCGAGCGCACCGACGTGGCCGCGCACAGCATCGAGGAGCAGCAGGAAGAAAAGAGCGCGCGCCTCAGCCAGGTCCGGGTTGTGGCCCAGGAGAGCCGTGCTGAGCTTCAGTCGCTGCAATTGCTCCAGTTCCTGGGGGAGCCTAAATACCGTGAGCTTAAGAGCAAGTACGGCCAGGTCTTCAAGGCTGACATGGGCGCGGAAGCGTTCTATGAAATCCTCAAGAACATGGACCTGGACAAGCTCTCCAAAGAACTATGGCACGAGGTCCGCACCACACGCTCCAAACAGCGGAAGAAAAAAGCCACCAAGCGGCTGCGCGTGGTGGAGGCTCTGCGCAAGAGCGGCAACCGCCCCGAATGGATGATCCTGAGCGTCCTGCCGGTCATCCCCCCCGACCTGCGCCCTATGGTGCAACTGGACGGCGGGCGCTTTGCCACCAGCGACCTCAACGACCTGTACCGCCGCGTGATCAACCGCAACAACCGCCTCAAGCGCCTGCTGGAACTGGGCGCGCCAGATGTCATCGTGCGCAACGAAAAACGCATGTTGCAGGAAGCGGTGGACAGCCTGATCGACAACAGCCAGCGCGGCAAGGCCCTCAGCCGGCGCGGACGCCGCGAGCTGAAGAGCCTCAGCGACATGCTGAAGGGCAAGAAGGGCCGCTTCCGCCGCAACCTGCTGGGCAAGCGCGTGGACTATTCGGGCCGTTCGGTCATCGTCATCGGGCCAAAGCTCAAGCTCCATCAGTGCGGCCTGCCCAAGACGATGGCCCTGGAATTGTTCCGTCCCTTCGTGATCAGCAAGCTGGTCCAGTATAACTACGCCAGCAATGTGAAAGGGGCCAAGCGCATCATCGAGTCAGAACGGCCCGAAGTTTGGGAAGTGCTGGAAGAGGTGATCAAGGAGCGCCCGGTTCTGCTCAACCGCGCCCCCACCCTGCACCGCCTGGGTATCCAGGCCTTCGAGCCGGTCCTGGTGGAGGGCAAGGCCATCCAGATTCACCCCCTGGTCTGCGCAGCCTTCAACGCGGACTTCGACGGCGACCAGATGGCCGTCCACGTTCCGCTCAGCAACAAGGCCGTGGCCGAGGCGCGGGAGCTGATGCTGAGCACCAAGAACCTGCTCAAGCCCGCTGACGGCGCGCCCATCGTCGGCCCGGCCAAGGACATGGTGCTGGGCAATTATTACCTGACGATGGACCCCAACGCGGATATCATCGCCCTGAAAGAGCGCGCCGAGGAGTTCCAATCCTGGTCCATGCTGAAAAAGAAGCGCATTGGCGTGGCCCAGGATACCACCGGCGTGCGCGAGGTGGATCACCGCAACCTGGACCACAACAACGAGATCGTCTTCTTCGAGGATATCCTTGACGAAGAGGGCAAACCGGTAAAGGGCCAGAGCGGCGTGGATCGCCTGATCGAGGCGACGCTCAAGGGCGAAGTCGACTGCATGCTCTACAACGGCTACGAGTTCCAGAAGTTGCTGGAGCAGCACCCTGACTGGCCGCTGGTGATCGCCAACCTGCGCGACCGCCGTCTGGTCGTGGATATGGACGAGGTCGAGTACCTCTACGGGCTGGGCCTGGTCAACCTGCATACCCCGATCCTGCTGGGGAACGGCTTCGAAAGCCGCAAGCCACAGCCGCGCCCGGAGATTACCACAGTGGGCCAGGCCATCTTCAACCGTATCTTGCCGGACGAATTGCGTTACGTGCAGGATACGATGGATAAGAAGAACCTGCAGAAGCTGGTGGCTCGCTGCTACCAGCGCTTCGGCCCGGAGAAGACGACCGAAGTCGTCGACGCCATCAAGGACCTGGGCTTCCACTATGCCACCGTTTCCGGCACAACCATCGCCGTCTCGGACCTGACGGTTCCGGAGGAGCGAGAGGACATCCTGGCACGCGCCGGAGCCGTGGTGGACGAGGCAGAGCGGAGCTTCCGCCGTGGCCTGTTGACGGAGGAGGAGCGCTACCAGATCACCATTGATAGCTGGACCAAGGCCAAGAGCGACCTCAGCGACGTGATCAAGAAGCACCTCGACCCGTTCGGGCCTATCGCCATCATGGCCCTGTCTGGCTCCACCAAGGGAGGCTTTGGGCCTATCACCCAGTTGGCAGGCATGCGCGGTTTGATGGCTGACCCCTCAGGGCGCATCATCGACCTGCCCATCCGCAGCCACTTCCGCATGGGCCTGAATGCCCTGGAGTACTTCATCTCCTCGCACGGCGCGCGCAAGGGCCTGGCGGATACGGCATTGCGCACGGCAGACGCCGGTTACCTGACGCGCCGCCTGGTCGACGTGGCGCAGGACGTGATCATCAACCGCCACGACTGCGGCACAGAAGCGGGCATCTGGATCCGCACCTCAGACGACGTGGCCGGGCAAAGCCTGCAGGAGCGCATTATCGGGCGCTGTGTGGCCAGCTCCGTGGTCAACCCCCAGACGGGTGAGGTCATGCTGAGCCGTAACGAGATGATCGACGAGGATATGGCGGACGCCATCGTGGCCGCCGGCATCCAGGACGTGCACGTGCGCAGCCCCATGACCTGTGCCCTCATCCACGGCATCTGCGCGCTCTGCTACGGGCGCGACCTGGGGCGCGGCTCCATGGTCGAGATCGGCACGGCGGTGGGCATCGTGGCCGCGCAATCCATCGGAGAGCCGGGCACGCAGCTCACGCTGCGCACCTTCCACACCGGCGGCACGGCCCAGGCCACCGGCGACATCACCAGCGGTCTGCCGCGTGTCGAGGAGCTTTTCGAGGCGCGCAAGAAGCCCAAAGGCGAGGCCGTGATGACCGACATCGACGGCATTGTCCGCCTCTCAAGGACGCCAGAAGGTGTGCGCCTGGCTACGGTGATCGATAGCGAGGTCTTCAACGCCGAGCACGCCATCCCCAAGGGCTGGGACCTGCTGGTTGAGGACGGCGAGACGGTGAAAGAAGGCCAGGAACTGGCCCGCAACCCGAAGAGCGAGGAGACCATCGTCGCTACCATGGATGGCGAGGTCTACATAGAAGACGGGACCATCTACCTCCGCTACGAGCGGCGCGAGGAGCAGGTCTATGAGATTCCGTCCAGCGCGCGCCTGATGCCGGACATCTATGATGGAGCCCAGGTGCGCGCCGGGCAACAGCTCACCGAGGGGTCCAAGAACCCGCATCGCATCCTGCGCATCCTTGGCGCGGAAGCCACCCAACTGTACCTCCTCAGCGAGGTTCAGAAGGTCTACCGCAGCCAGGGCGTGCCGATTGCCGACAAGCACTTCGAGATCATCATCCGCAAGATGCTCTCGAAGGTTCAGATCACCCGCAGCGGGGATACAGAATTCCTGCCCGGCGAGCTGGTCGACCGGCTGCAACTGCTCAGCATCAACGAGCAGATGCTGGCCGAAAATCGTGAGCCAGCGGCAGCCGTGCCCGTCCTGCTGGGCATCACCAAGGCGGCGCTGAGCACGGACAGCTTCCTCAGCGCGTCGAGCTTCCAGCATACGATCAAGGTGCTGGCCGGCGCCGCCATCGAAGGCAAGGAAGACCCCCTGCATGGGTTGAAGGAGAACGTGATCATCGGCAAGCTCATCCCGGCGGGCACGGGCTTCCAGGCTTACCAGGAACGCGAAGTCGCCGCGCCCAGCGGCACGCTGGAGTTCCAGGGAGAGCCATCCGACGATGAAGACACGGACGACGAGGACATCGACGAAACCGAGGGGGACTACAGCGACGTGGCCGCTTCCTGAAGCGTGCACCTGAGAGCAATGACAGGAGCGCGGGAACCTCCGCGCTCCTGTTTTTTTCCGGCACAGACCGAACGTTTGTTTTTCTCAGTTGACAAGTTCCCCCTGCTTACTTATCATAACGCCAGTGATCTTGTGACTGAACACGGCGAGGAGTCTACGTATGGGAATCGGCCTGGTGCACCCGATCAATATCGACCAGGAAATGCGCGCATCCTACCTGGATTACGCCATGAGCGTGATCGTATCCCGCGCCCTGCCCGACGCTCGCGATGGCTTAAAGCCTGTGCACCGGCGCATCCTCTATGCCATGTACGACCTGAATCTGGGGCCTCAGGCCGCGCACAAGAAGAGCGCCCGCATCGTCGGCGAGGTGCTGGGCAAGTACCATCCCCACGGCGATGTCGCGGTCTACGAGGCCATGGTGCGCATGGCCCAGGATTTCTCCATGCGCTACCCCCTGGTCGATGGCCAGGGCAATTTCGGCAGCATCGACGGCGATAGCGCGGCGGCCATGCGCTACACCGAGGCGCGCATGTCGCAGCTTGGGCTGGATATGCTGGCCGACCTGGAGAAAGACACCGTCGACTTTGAGGAGAATTTCGACGGCACGCTGCTGGAGCCTGTCGTCCTCACTTCCCGCATCCCCAACTTGCTGGTGAACGGGGCGTCCGGCATCGCCGTAGGGATGTCCACCAGCATCCCTCCCCACAACCTGGGGGAGGTCTGTGATGCCCTGATTTACATGCTGCAAAACTGGACCAGGCTGGACGACATCAGCATCCCCGACCTGATGAGCTTCATCAAAGGGCCGGACTTCCCCACCGGCGGGATCATCTACCGCTCCGGTGGCTCGGAAGAAGAGGAAGACGCCCTGCAGGCCGCCTATGCCGTTGGGCGCGGCAAGATCACCGTGCGGGCCAAAGCCCACCTGGAGGAGATGGGGCGTGGCCGCAACCGGATTATCGTCAGCGAGCTGCCCTACCAGATCAACAAGGCCAACCTGATCGAGCGCATCGCCGAGCTGGCCCGTGACGGCAGAATCGAGGGCATCGCCGACCTGCGGGACGAGACAGACCGCCAGGGCCTGCGCCTGGTGATCGAGCTGAGCCGCACCGCCGAACCCGCCCAGGTGCTCTCCGATCTCTTCAAATACACCCCCTTGCAGTCCACCTTCAGCATCATCATGCTGGCGCTGGTCGATGGCGAGCCGCGACTGCTCAGCCTCAAGCAGGCTCTCCGCGTCTACCTGGATCACCGCCTGGAGGTCGTGCGCAGGCGCAGCGAATACGACCTGGCCCGCGCCAGGGAACGCGCCCACATCCTGGAAGGCCTGCTGGTGGCCCTGGATAACCTGGACGAGGTGATCAGCCTCATCCGTCGCTCCCGCACGGTGGAGACGGCCCGTACCAACCTGCGCAAGCAGTTCAACCTGACGGAGATCCAGGCCCAGGCCATTCTCGATATGCAGTTGCGCCGCCTGGCCGCCTTGGAAAGAAAGAAGATTCAGGACGAGTACAAGGAAAAGCTCAAGCTGATCCGGGACCTGGAAAAACTGCTGCGCAGCCCCAAGCTGATGCGGGAGGCCATCGTCGAGGAACTGCGGGATGTCAAGCAGCAGTATGCCGATCCCCGGCGCACGGTGATTGTGGGCGGCCCGGCGACCGACATCGTTGACGGCGACCTGCTGATGCCGGAGGAGAACACCTGGGTCATGCTCAGTGCCGACGGCCTGCTCAGCAGAACCTTCGAGGACACGCCCCCGCGCATCACCACCAGCGCCAAAACGCCTCCGCTGGCACTGCTGGCCAGCAACACCGCACACACCCTCTATCTCTTCACCGCCCAGGGGCAGGCTGCGGCAATCCCGGTGCACCAGCTTCCCCAGGCGGAGGACCTGGCGGAAGGCACACCATACAGCGACCTGTGCCCGCTTACCAGGAAAGAAAGAATCGTTGCCGCGCTCAGCCTGCCGCCGGGCCTCGACGATGGCTTCCTGTTCCTTGTGGCTACCGATGGCAATGTCAAGCGCATCCGCATGGAAGATATGCCGGGCGCAGCAGCCCACGCCTTCAAAGTGATGAACGTGGCCCAGGAGGCCAGCCTGGGCTGGGTGCACTATGTCAGGGAAGACGATGAGATGATCCTGATGACTGCCCAGGGTCAGGCCATTCGCTTCAAAGTGAGCGAGGTGCGGCCAACAGGGTTACCAGCCGGGGGCATGCGGGGCGTGAACCTGCTGGGCCAGCGCGATCGCGTCGTCGGAGCCGGCGTGGCCAACGACCGCCACTACGTGTGGGTGATCACAGACACCGGCGTGGCTAAATACACCCCCGTGGGCGAATATCCCACCCAAGGCCGGGCCGGAAACGGCGTCATCACCATGCGGCTGCCAGAAGATGCCACGGGGCTGGCGGCAGGGCTGGTTGGCCGCAAGGACGACAATATCGTCGTGATCACCAACAAAGGCAAGCCGAAGTACATGCGAGTCAGCCTTGCCCCTCAACTGGGCCGCAACACCAAGGGCGACTATGTGATCTCCATGCGCAGCACCGAAGCCGTCGAGGCTGTCGTGCTCTACCAGGACCGCATGGCAGCGCCAGAGCAGAAGGATTAGGCCCGTCCAGCTGGTCCCTCGGCCAGAGCAGCCAGCACCCGGTCATAGCGTGGGGCCTGAGCGCTCCAGTCGAACTGGCTGACGTGCTCGCGCAGGGCGGCGGGCGGCGGCGCAGGGTCTTCCAGATAGCCCCGTAACCTGTAGTAGACTTCGCCCTCCAGATAGATGTACCGGGCGTGGTATTCCGGCGGGATGAGGGCTGGATAGTTGAGGCGGCGCGGCAAGAACGGGGCACAGCCGCAGTAGATCGCCTCAACCGTGCTGATGCCGAAAAAATCCTGCCAGGCCGTGCTCACCTGCACGTCGGCCTCCCACAACAGGCGGGCGTAGTCCTCAAAGCGCGCCACATACCCATACTGCACAACGCGGGGACCCAACCGCTCACGAGCAGCCTCGAACTCGTCGGGGCGCTGGCGGAAGCTCTGCCCCACCAGTGCCACCAGGAAGGGATAGCCATCCTCAGCCAGACGATAGAGCGCGTTGAGGAAGGCGCGGGGATTCTTGTCGAATTCCCAGCGGTGGTTCCACACGATCAGCGGAGGCCCACGGCGCGGGACCTCCAGGCGATGGGGGTCAAACCGGCGCAGATCCAGGCCCAGCGGCAACACGGAGGACTTCGCCCGAATGGCCTCCACCGTCTGCAATTCTGTGTAATCCGGGTAGTGCTTGAGCAGCCGGGGCAGCTCGTCAAGGAAGGCTTCCTGGTGGAACCGGCTGTTGAAGAACACGGCGTCAGCAGCCAGCGCGCTGACATAGTTGACGAACCCCAGGCGATAGTGCATCTCCTTCCGCTGGCGCGGGCCGAGCGGATAGGTGAGCTGGTTCTCGTGAAAGTAGAGGGCAGTCGGCGTCTGCGCAGTCCGGGCACGTGTCAGCGCCAGGAAGGTCGTCAGGTCCAGCATGTCGCTTGCCAGGATCACATCGGGGGCAAAATCGCCCGCCAGGAACAGCCGCGCCAGCGTTACCGCGCCTCCGTGCATCCGCCATTGCCAGAATCGGCCCGGCAGGCTCAGCAGGGTTACCTGATGCGCGCTGTGCGCCTGGTAACCGCGCGTCCAGGCCGCGTGCGACCCGGAATCGTAAGGCTCAACCAACAGAATGTGCATCCCGCTTCATCCCGGTATGCGAGGCCCCACAAAACAGAAGACCACACCGGCCCCCAACGGTGTGGTCCCCCCTGCTTTCCGGCCGCAGCGCACTAATTCGCCATACCCTGGCGAATTTCCTCCGCCAGCGCCGTGGTCTCCGGGCTGGGCATCACGCCCAATGCCTGTTTCAACTCCTTCGCCAGGCACGCATAGACCGCCAGAGCCTGCTGGGGCTGCGCGGCCTTTTGGTAGAGCCGCATCTGGGCGCGGGCCAGGTCTTCCCGCTGGGGGAAGGCCCCAAAGGCGCGGTTATACAGCCCCAATGCCTCTGTATTCATCCCCTGCTCTTCCCGCAGGCGGGCCAGGGCGGTGAGCGCATCCACAAAGGTCCGCCGAAGCTCATCCCGCCGCCGCACCGCCCAGGGCTGATCAAAGTCACTCAGGAACAGCCGCTCGTGCAGCGCAATAGCCCGCCCCAGCAGCTCAGCGGCCTCCTCAGGCTCTGCCACGGCGCTGTTCTGCACAGCCTCGACGAAGGAGACGACATCATAATGCAGATCGATGCGCGGGGAGATGCGGTAGAAGCCGGACGAATATACCGTCAGGTCCACGCCCAGGATTTCGCTGATTTTGCGCTTGGTCACGTGAAAGACGTTGGTCGCCTCACGGGTGGAAAGCTCCGGCCAGAAGGTGGCGAAGACCTCGTCGCGTGTAGTCATGCCCCGGTCCACAAAATAAAAGAACAGCGCGCGCGGCAAGGCCCCATCCCACTGATCGACCTGATTGCCATCGATAAATACCTGGCCGGAACCCAGGGCGCGCACCTCCAGCAGCACCCGGCCCTCATCACGATCCAGATAATCCAGCAACATGTCGTCTGGGGCCACAGGCAACACCGCCAGGGAATCAGAGGTGTGTAGCTTGTTCACCAGATGGGCGGGCCAGCTACGGCTGACCAGCAGAAAACGATCCTGCTCGCGCAGGTGCGGGATGATCTGGGCTACAAACTCATGCACAGAGGCATCGGCGTTGTCGTAGGCGGACAGCATGAGCATCAGCGGTGACAGCGAAGCCGTCGCCTGGGCAAATTGCTCCGCTGCGAGGCCGGGGTTGGCCGGCGTTGATAGAGAGGGCACGGTAACCTGATACAAATCCGCAAGCTCACGGCCAAGCTGTGCCCACAATATATCCAGGCTGGTTCCCGGCTGGGCCAGCGCAACGTAAAGCGGATTGGCGGAAGGAGAGGCATCGACGAAGGCATTGATGAGCGCGGTATGATGGCGAAACTGGGGATGTAAAATCAGGACGTGCTTGCTTGGCGGCAATTGCTGGAATGCCTCCCGTGCGGATTCAATCAATCTCATACGAGACATGCGCGCCCCCTATCTTCCATCCTTGGTGAGTGGTGTCATTTCTGCTCATGATACTGACCTGGCAGCAAGAGCCTGCTATCACCGTCAGTATAGCAGAGAGCTATTTTTCGGCCAAATACGCTCACTGCGCCCTGCACAGGACAAACTCATTAGCATGCTTATAGGTCCCGTAAATTCCTCAGTAGGAACCCACCAGCGCACCGGCGAAATCCAGCACAGCCTGGCTCACCGGACCCAACTGGATCATCTGGACCGTCCCCTCTGCATCCACCAGGATGGAAACCGGGATAAAGCGGATCCCGTAAAGGTCTGGCAGGTCCCCCGCAGCGTCGATCATGGAGAGTATGTCAGGAGGGTAAGCAGCCAGGAACTGTGCAGCCGTATAGGGATCATCCCAGATGTTGACAAACGCGATTCGATAGGGGGTGGCGGGGTCCCCGTGGCGGTCGACCAGCAGGGGGAACTCAGAGGCGCAGGGACCGCACCAGGAGGCCCAGAAGTTCAACAGGTACGGCTCCTCAACCATATCCAGGCGGAAGACCTGGCCCTGCCCGGTCATCAACCCGAAAGCAGGCAACTTGTCCCCTACCTGCACCGCAAGGCGGTCGCTGCTCGCCACCCCCAACATCCCTCCGCGCCATAGCGTGGCCGCGCCTGCGGCCCGATTGGCGCGCTCCACCGCCTGGGCCAGCTCGCTCAAGCGCGCCTCGTCGGGGGCGGCGGGCGGAGCTTCCACCACTGCGCCGGCAGAACCGGCCAGTTCATACAGCAAATCCATCACTGCCGGGGTCAGGTTACCGATGTGCACGGCCTCGACCCACCGGTCCTCCAGCAGGATGCTTACCGGGATGGCCTGAATGCTCAACTGATCGGCCAACTCCTGCGGGGCGCGGCCAGTCACCAGCGTGGGCGGAATGCGGGCAGCAGCGTAGGATTCGTAATCTGCCTGGCTGTCCCAGACGTTAATCAACACCACCTCAAAGGGAGCGGCGGCGTCGGCATGGGCCTCCAGCAACAGGGGCAGCTCCAGGTCGCAAGGCCCACACCACGATGCCCAGAAATTCAGCAGGTGCGATCCGGTAAGCTTGGCCAGAACAAAGACGCCCCCATCCAGCGTGGGGACGACAAAATCTGCAAGCTCCTGCCCCACCGAAAAGCCAGCCCCCAGGTAGGCGAGGTCCGGGTCCCCCAGCAGGCCCTGCGGCCAGATGGTGATGTTACCCCAGTCCAGGTTCTCCTCATGGGCAGCGGCGGCCAGCGCAGCCACATCCGGGTCTGCCGGGTCCACCCCTGCGCTTGGCGAAGGAAGCGGCGGGACGGTAGAAGTGGCGGTGGGGGTCAGCGTGGCGTCCTTTTGCTCAGGCGGAGCCGCCCAGGCCAGCGCGCCGCCCAGGACAAGCATCACCAGCAAAACCACGGCCACCACGACCCACACACACGCAAGACGAATCGGCCCTCTCATGCGTCACCTCCACCTGCCCCCCAGCAGAATTGGGAAGACAAGGCTATTATACAACTATCTACCTGATTTTGGGAAAAGCAAGTGTTAAGAGGAACGCCCAGACTGGCGTGGACAGCGCTCAGACGGCGGTGCGCCGATGAGCTTCAACCACGTTAGGCAGCCGCTCGATCTTGTTCAGCACTCGCGTCAACTGGTTCACGTCGGTGATGTCCATGGTCACCAGAAACGTCGCGATATTCTGCTTGGTGGTGATGCTGACGTTGGACATGTTGATTTTTTCGTCCGCGATGACCGCGCCGATATCCCGCATCAGGCCCTCGCGGTCATAGGCCACGATCATCACCGGCACAGGGTAGGTCTTGGTCGTTTCCATGCGCCGCCAGCTAACTGGGATCAGGCGATCTGGCTCATTGGTGTTGATCACGTTCTTACAGTCGGTGCGGTGCACGGTGATGCCGCGCCCCCGGGTAATGTAGCCGAGGATCTCATCCCCAGGGGTGGGGTTACAACACCGGGCCAGGTTGATCAGAAGCCCGCTCCCAATGCCGAGAATCTCCACACCATCCGAAGCATCCACCGGGGCCGTGGGCGGCGCTGTGCCCTCGCCAACCGCTTCCTGCTCGGCTTCCAGGATGCGCTGCGCAATGTCATCGCCGCTGATATCGCCATAGCCAATGGCCGTCAGGAAGTCCTCGGCGCTCTTGTGGTCGAACAGAGTGGCCACCTGGTCATAGGACATATCCTCCCGGCCCAGGCGACGCAGCACCCGCTCCAGCGTCTCGCGCCCCACCTTGCGCTCAGCCTCCAATATCTGGCTGGCAATCTGACCGCTGTTAATGTCGCCATGCCCGATAGCGGCCAGGAAATCTTCGGCGCTCTTGTAGTGAAACAGCGTGGCAACTTCCTCGTAAGACATATCCTCCCGGCCCAGGCGCTTCAGCTCACGCTCCAGGGCCGCGCGCCCCGCCGCAATGTTGTTCTCCCGGTTCTGCTTGCGGAACCAGGACCGGATTTTGGAGCGGGCGCGCGTCGTCGCCGTATAGCCCAGATGGGCATTGAGCCAGTCCAGACTGGGTCCGCCCCGCTTCGAAGTCAGTATCTCCACCCGGTCACCGGTTTTAAGCTTGTAATCCAGGCCCACCAGCCTACCGTTGACCTTTGCGCCGCGACAGCGGTGTCCGATCTCGGTGTGAATGTAATAGGCAAAATCGACCGGCGTGGCCCCGGCGGGCAGGTCCACGATGTCACCCTTGGGGGTAAAGGCATAGACGCGATCCTGGAAGACCTCCATCCTCATGGTGTCCATGAAGTCTTTGGCATCCTGCAGCTCTTCGTCCTCGTCCTTGAACTGCATCAGATAGCGCAGGTAGTTGATGCGCTGCTCAAAGAACTCCGAATCGCGTTTGTTCCCTTCCTTGTAGCGCCAGTGGGCCGCAATACCGTACTCTGCATTGCGGTGCATCTCCCAGGTACGAATCTGGACTTCCAGCGGCTTGCCGTGGTCGTCGTGCACCGTTGTGTGCAGGCTCTGGTAGAAGTTGTCTTTTGGCGCTGCGATGTAGTCGTCGAACTCACCCGGAATTGGCCGCCACATGGAATGCACAACGCCCAGCGTCTGGTAACAGGCCTGGACATCGTCCACGATCACCCGCACGGCACGAATATCGTGGACTTCATCGAAAGAAAGGTTCTTCTGCCGCATCTTGCGATAGATGCTGTAAATGTGCTTGGGCCGTCCGGAGACCTTGGCTTTGATGCCCAATTCCTGAAGCCGTTGGGAAAGCTGCTCGATGGTACGGGCCACGTCGCGGTCGCGGTCTGTGCGTCGCTCGTCTAGCTTGGTGGCGATGTCCCGATAGGCGGCGGGGTTCAGGTAGCGGAAGGAGAGGTCCTCCAGCTCCCACTTCATGCGCCAGATGCCGAGCCGGTTGGCCAGGGGCGCAAAGATGTCCATTGTCTCCTGGGCCACCTCCCGCTGACGCTCCGGGGAGAGATACCCCAGGGTGCGCATGTTGTGCAGGCGATCCGCCAGTTTGATCAGCACAATGCGCACATCATTGTCCATAGCCAGGAAGGTCTTACGCAGAAATTCCGCCTCACGGTCACGCGCCTTACCGCTGACCTGCGTCGGCAGTTGTTCCATCTTGGTGACACCGTCAACGAGCCGCGCCACCTCCACCCCGAACTCGCGCTCGATATCTTCCAGGGTCAGCCGGGTATCCTCGACCGTGTCGTGCAGCAGGGCCGCCGCGATTGTGCAGGCATCCATATTCAGCTCAGCGAGAATCTGGGCCACAGCCACGCAATGCGTGAAATAAGGCTCGCCCGATTTACGCCGCTGATCCTTGTGCGCCTGCTCGGCGCGGCGATAGGCGCGCTCAATAAGCGTCGTCTCGACGGGTGATAAATTGTTCAAGCTACCAAGCAGCACATCCAGTTCCATAACCATTCATCACCCACTTGCCACATTGCATTCAGCCTGAACCAAGTATATTCTGCGCCTGCCCTGCCGACAAGGTTTAGCTTAAAATGTGCTATACTGTTACGCTGCATAAGGAAAGGTAGATCGTCTTCCGAAAATCGCTAAACCACGAGGGAATGACAGAATGACCGCTGTAACCAGTTCAAAACGAACCGCCGTCCAGGTACGCGACTGGCTACGACTGTTTGGGATGTTGTTCGCCTTGCTGGGGTTGCTGGTGGCCATCTACATGAGTTGGGCTGAGCTGACCGGGCAGGAAACCTCCTGTCCCGGCGCTACTGCGGAAGACCTCCAGGCAGGGCCGGGAAGCGTGGCCGTGGACTGTGGCTATGTGCAGAGCAGCATCTATGCCAAGGTGGCCGGTATTCCGGTGGCGCTGCTGGGCGCAGGCGGCTACCTGGCCATACTGGCTGCCTGGGCGCTGGAGGGCCGCCTGGCCTTCCTCGCCGAATACGGGCATCTGCTGGTCTTTGGCATGGCCCTCTTTGGCTTTCTCTTCTCGGCCTACCTGACCTATATCGAATTCTTCGTCATCTATACCCTGTGCACATGGTGCCTGACCTCCGCCGTGTTGATGACGCTGGTTTTCATTGTGGCCACGGTCCGCCTGTTCCAACGACTGGGCGGCCCCGCCACGGCCTGAGAACAGGCCAGCTCCCCGGCAGAGAACAAAAACAGGCGATGCCCGATTGGGGCACCGCCTGTGCTTTTCAGGCATACACCTGGGAGAAAGACTACCCCTTGTTGCGCTGCTGGAGGGTGCGGGCCAGAATCTCCTCCTGCACCTGGCGGCGATTGCCGCGCTTCCGTCGGCTGCGGCGCGGTGCAAATTCCTCCTCCAGCTCGGTGCCCTCCATGGCGCGGCGAAATGCCAGTTCCATGGCCGTGGGCATCCGGCTATCCTCTTCCTCCACAGGCATCTCTCTGGGAGCGGATTCCTCCAGGGCCTTCATGCTGAAGTCAATCTGCCGTTTGCGCGGATTGACATCCAGGACCTTAACCCGCACCTCATCCCCCACCTTGACCACATCTTCGGGGTTTCTCACGTAATCGGTAGCCAGCTCCGACACATGGACGCGCCCCGGTCGCTCGGCTCCAATGTCCACAAAAGCGCCGTAGCGCTCCACGCGCGTAACCGTCCCGGTGAAGACATCGCCCCGCTTGATGTCATCCCAACTCAACTTGGGCGGGCGGATTAAAGTCAGGCTGATCAGATTCTTTTCCGGGTCCACCGTGTGAACCCAGGCCCTGATGGAGTCCCCTTCTTTGACCACATCCGTCACATTACGCACGTGTCTGGAGCTAAGCTGTGAAATGTGCAGCAGGGCATCATGGCCGACACCCACATCAACAAAAGCCCCGAACAACTCGACCTTTTTCACGACACCGCTCAGTTCCATCTTGGGCTTGAGGTCGTGGATCGATGTCGGCTGCTCCCCGTTTTTCACAGTCATTGCTTCCAAACTCCCTTGCGATGTCAGTCACTTTCTGCGTTGGCGCAGACGGGTGGTTATTATACCGACCTGCATGCAGGGCGGCAATGGTTTCTTTAGCCTCCGCTCTGCTCGGCCAGAATCGAGTCGATCACCTGCCGAAACGCCGTGATCGGCTGTGCCCCAACAACCGGGCGTCCGTTGATGAAGAACGCCGGCGTGCCCCGCACGCCATAGGCCAGCCCATCCGCAAAGTCAGCCTCCACCTCGCCGGTATGGACACGATCCTCCACACACTGCGCGAACTGATCGACATCCACATCATCAAGCTGGCCTGCCAGCTCGATCAGCGCGTCCGTGCTGGAAAGCGCGCCCTGGTTCTCGAAGAGCAGGTCATGATACTCCCAAAACATACCCTGGTCGTCGGCGCATTCTGCCGCCTCCGCCGCCTGCTCCCCGCCCACAACCGGGAAGTCCCGGTATACCAGACGAATCTGTCCCTCGTAAAGCTCAAACAGCGGGTCGAGCGTCTGGTCGAAAAACCGCGCACAGTAAGGGCAACGGAAGTCGGAAAACTCAACGATCACAATCGGCGCGTCCTCAGGGCCTTTCGCCGGATCGTCATCCTCGCTTACCTCGACAATCGAGGGGGCCTCCTGTTGCTGGGATGGCTGCGCAGCCACAGCGCCCTGCCCAGACTCGGCGAGGGCCTGCGCCACAGCCTGGCGGACCACATCCTGCAGGTTCTCGGCCTGGGCGTCGGTGGCGGCATTGAACGAGAACCAGGCCAGGCCGTATCCGGCCAGGAAGCACACAACGGCGGTCACAGCAACCGCCAGGACCGACCGGGGGATTTCAAACGTCTCGGCGCGGCTTTCCTCCGGCGGGGCTTCCGCTGTTGTGGGGTACTGTGTTGATTCCATCACAACGTGTCTCCTTGCACTGTTCTTGCACGTGGGCGACCGGACCGGGACTGTGCTACCCTTCCCCCAGCAGTGTTGCCCTAACCTTCCGCTGGGGTGACGGTCGCAATAGGGGTGATGACCGGCGTGCCCTCTTCGTAGGCGGCATAGGGCTGATAACCAGCCCATGCCCGCAACTCTGAGACCTCCAGGATGGTTTCCATTTCCTGCTGAGAAAGATATAGCGCGGCGACAATCTCCGAATTGGCCAGCAAAGACGAACTCGGCTCGCCGACCAGTGCAAACACGACAAGCGGCTCGTCCGGGTAAACCAACTGGATCAATGCCTCGGCATCCGTGAACTGAAACGGCGCAACATAGGGCGGCTCGCCGTAATGGTCCAGCACCTCGTCCACGACGATCTCAGGGGATAGGGCCACAAAGATAAACCGCACAGGGCTGGTATCGGTGTCGGCCACCATCTGGCAGCAATACTGGCTCGTGCCTGCTTTCTGCCATGCCCCTTGGATGACGCCCCCTTCGGTGTTGGTCTGGAAACCGGCAAACTGCGCATCGTCTTCGATGATCTGGACGGCATCCGACCACAACGTCTCGCCCGGTGTGATCCCGTTCCAGCACGGCGGCTCACATGGTTCATTGGTCAGCAGGCTCTGATCATCGAGAAACTCCTCAGAGCGAAAGGTGGGCTGCGGCAGACACGCCGAGACCGCCACAGCCAGCAGCAAAACGAGCACGAGCATAGCCTTTTGGGAACGCATTAGCATACCTTGTTCTAGGGTGGAGGCAAAGCTCCCCAAGACAGAAAAGCCATGGCAGAAAGCGACCCTCCTTACTCCACCGGGGTTCTCCCTCAGTTGAGACGGGTCAGTGAGAGATTATAAGTCCCACTGGTCCCGCCGTAAAGCAATCCGTAATGGGTAGCAACGATGGTGTACGTGCCATCCGCAGGCAACGTGAATGTATCAATCAGCGAGTCTGTCGTCTCGTTGACCACGGCATCGTCGTTCATGGCCAGTTGCGCCCCGTCCGGTGAGAGCAGGAACAGCGTGGTATCCAGCGTGCCCGCTGTGGCCTGCATGCCAATGCGCACCTGATCACCGGCCTCGCCCTCAAAGGTGTACAGCACGAATTTATTGGCCTGGTTGATCGTCCCGGAGACCGTATCGCCATAACCGATCGGGATGGCACCCGCCAGCGCCTGCCCCAGGTCCAGCATAGAGACGCCATCGATGAAACCGCCCCGCCCTGCCGAGCCGAACCCGTTCACATCCACTGTGAAGTTGGTGAGGTAGGTCTGCCCAGGGCTGGGTTGCGCAGTTGTGCTGATGATCACCTGGCCGTTGACCCGCACCGTGAGGCTAAACGTAACCGGCGTTGTGTCATTGCAGGTGTTTTGGTACCACACGGCCACCTCATACGTCCCAGGGGGCAGGCGGTCCGGCGGCCAGTAGATATAGGAAACCGGACTGGTCGTGGTATCCACGCAGTTCACGTTGCCATCTTCGGCCAGAACGCCCCCGCTGTTGATCTGTGGGATATCGTCGTAAACCGAAGCGCCCGCAGGATCACGCACCAGAAGCTGCAAGTCGGCATTCGTATTCCACAGCAAGGAGACCTCAATGCTGCCCCCCGGCAGGTCCAACCCCGCCAGGGCCGGGGGAACCTCGAATTCCCCCCCGGTGAAGGTCAGGGTGTACTCGCCCTCCGTGCCGCCGTATTGCTGGCCGTAGCGGGTGGCGACAACCGTGTACAGTCCATCAGAAACCAGAGTCTGGTTTGCGATCTCGGAATCGGTCACCTCCACAGTGTCCAGCGCATCGTCATTGGAAGCGACCACCGTCCCGTTCGGATCGAGCAGATAGAGCAGCGTGTCCAGGTTGCCGGATATGGCATCCATGCGCAGGGTGATGATGCTGCCAGCCGAGCCGGTGAAGCTGTAGGTCTCATAGACATTATCGCCATCAATGAAGCCGCTGACGCTGGAACCAGGCTCGATCGGTATCTGGCCGGTCAGGAAGCGGGTGGTATCGGCCAGCGCCAGGCCCGGATTCACACCGCCAGGCCCCGGCATGGCCTGCCCGTTGGCCGAAACGCGGAAGCTGGAGAGAAACTCCTGGCCCGGCAGCAGCGTCCCGGTGATCTCGTCCAGGGCCTCGCCGTCAACGACGACATTGATCGCCAGGTTAACCGGCGCGTTGTTGTCGCAGCCCTGCACATAGTAGACGATGACCTCATAGCTCCCCACCGGAGAAGCCCCCGGCGACCAGTTGATGAACTCCGTCGGGTTATCGGCTGTGGTATCCTGGCAATTGGCGTTGACGTTGCGGTCATAGATGGCGTTTTCAGCCGTAGGATTATCCCAGTAAATGCTGTTGCCAAAGGGGTCACGGACTTCCAGGTCCAGGTCTGCCGTGCTGTTCCAGCTCACGGAAACCTGAATGCCAGCATCCAGCGCCACCAGAGATGGCTGTGCTGCGATGGGGACCTCACCGGCCCCGGCCTCCGTGGCTACTGCGGTAGGGGTGGCCACAGCCGTTGTCTCCTCCTCGTCGGCCAGGACAAACGTCAAAGAGAAGGTCCCCTCGCCCTCGCCCTGCGCGCCGGAAAGGCGCATCACCGTCACGTAGTAACGCCCCTCTTGCTCCAGTGCAAAGTTGGCAATCGCGGCAGACCCCGGTGTCTCCGGATCGCTATCCTGGGCCAGCAGGTCGCCCTCCGCATCGGTCAGCAGCAGGGCAAGGGCCAGCTCATCATCCGAGGTCGAGGCAAACAGTGTGACGGCCTGTCCGGCCAGGCCCTGGAACCAGAAAGTCTGGGCAAAGGTCTCCGAGTCCAGGGATGCTGTGCGGGGCACCCCGCTGATGAGCTGGCGCGAGCCTTCCTGCGCAAGGAGCACCCCCATACCGGCGACCAGCACGGCCAGCAAGGCAATCCCAATCATCCCCACCCGCATCACTTTTCTCGTCCGTAAGCTCATCTAAATCAAGCCTCCTTGCAGGCATGTATGGCACGCTAAACAGACAAAGACCTGCCCCCCAAGTGTAGCCCATGCAGGCAGGTCCCGCCATGCGCACAGGCAACGCTTACCTGACGTGCGGCTGACTTTGAGAGCTTGGGGGCGGGCCAGCACATTCGGCGGGGGGTGGGCGGGTCATTCCTCATCTGCGGGCTGCGGCGTGGCTTCCTCAGGCGGAGCCAGCTCCACAAAGCTGGTCGTCCCCTCAAAGACCTCCACCGTGCGCGCCACACGCATGCCCTCAATGCGTGTCACCACCTGGTAGCGCCCTTCAGGGATGTCCCCCAGGGCAAAGTTTTCATTCCACACATCATCGGATGTGATGTCGGAGATGCCATCCTGATTGGTATCAGCGGGAATGTAGGAGGTTGTGGTCTGCACAATACGCCCGGTCTGCCGGTCGATGACCGAGATATCCTGGTCGGCCAGCAACTCGCCGTCGAAGCCAACCACCCGCCCGGCAATCGTGCCGTGCCCAACATAGGGCACAATCCACAGCACCGGATTGCGGGTCGCGTACCAGCTATTACGCCCCACACGGACCTCCACGTGGACGTGCGGGCCACTCGTGTCGCCCGTGTTACCCACCAGGCCGATGATGTCTCCTGTCTGCACGCGCTGCCCACGCGCCACCAGAATCGCAGAGAGGTGCGCATATAGCGTGTAGATCGGCTGCCCCCGGTAGCTGAAGTCATGCTGAATCAGCACCGCGTTGCCATAGGACGGCGTGGTCTCCGTTATGCTGCCGTCGGGCTGCTCCACGCGGAACCCACTGGCCGCCCACAGCACGATCCCCGGCCCGGCAGCGCGTACACTCTGGCCGACCGGGTTGGGCATGTCGATGCCGTGATGCACCCGATAGCTATTCTCCGGCCCGTCCGACCCGTAAGGATAGTAGAACAGGCCGTAATTGGTGGCGTTGGGGTCCACTGGGCGGGCCAGCCAGTAATGATCACGCGGGTCAAGCGACAGCGGCTCCTGCAAGGGTGGTGGCTGCCAGCTAACCTCCCGCGCCGGGACGTTGACAACCTCCACCGCGCCGGTCGGCGACGGCAGAGGTGTCGGCCCGAAACGGGTGGGGCTGGGTGGCGGGGGCAGCGGTGTATTGGTAGGAATGGCCGTCCCAACAAGCTGGCCCGGAGCCAAAAACACCTCACTCTCGGCCCCGGCAGGCGCTAACGTCGGCGGAGCGAACGGCGCGTCGGGCGTCTCAACCATCGGCAGTGGTGTGGCATTGGCCACAAATTGCTGCTGCAAAACCTGCTGCCAGGGGGCCTGGGCAGGGGTTGGCGTGGCAGGTGGCTGCAAAGGGATGCTGAAGTTCAGAGCAGGGGGAACCTCCCGCAAGAGCAACAGGCCGACCCCGATACCGATGACAACGAGAAGAGCCAGGCCTTGCTGATTCCGGGGTTGACTGGTGTTCCTGAGGGGCATGGGTTACTGTCCCGACGACTCGGTGTCCGATGAACCCACATCGGGAGGAACCGGTGTAGGCGTACGCGTAGGCTCAGGCGTCGGCGTGGGTGGCGCCAGCGTGCTGGTCGGGAAAGGTGTCGGCTCTGAGAGAAAAGCGTTCAACTCCGCCTCGCTGTACAGCTCCAGCATGGCCTCGCGCCACGTCAGGCCGTCAGTCTTGACAAACTCCCAGAACAGAACCCCGCCAAAGTTATAGCGCCAGGTCCGGTCCGCAGGCACACGCGACCAGCCATAATCCTCAAAAAGCTGGGTCAGGTCAACGTAATACCCGCCGGGCACGGCCCCGCGTAAACGCCCCCCCTCTTCGTAGGCCTGCACATCGCCGCTGCTCCGCGCCGTGAAATCCCAGGGCATGCGGCGGAGCGGCTCGCCCAACTGGCCGTCCTGCACCGCTGCGCGGGCATAGACCCGCCAGTATGTGTGTACCCCGATATCCTCGCGCACGATCTCCAGAGAAGGCGGGAAACCATAGATCAGGTTGCGGTTGAGGGCCACCGCCCGCCCGGCCAGATGCCAGTTCAGCCGCTCCTGGCCCGGCTCCGGCAGGCGGTCAAGCCTCCAGAAGGCGTCCTCCAGCTCGCCCAGGTAATCCACACCGGTCTCTTCCAGCACGGCCTGGCGCAGCGCCAGGAAGGAGTCGTTCACCCGGTCGCTCAAATAGGGGTTCGGCGCTTCAACCCCCTGCAGCAAGACCAGGCGATAGTAGGGAGGCGCATCCTGAGCGACACTGATCTCCTCGTTGTAAAGGCTGTCGCTGGCCTCGGCCATCACGCCCCCGCTGCCCACCCCCAACGCGCGCACGTAATCCTCTCCGCCTGCCGCCGTCCAATCCGGATCGGTGGCGCGGGCCGGCAGGGCCACGGCCTCGCTGGCCACCCCCGCCGGCCCATACTGACCGGCGACCAGAAACGTCCGCGCGCTCTGATCCACGGCATAGACCAGGCTGTCCCCGTCCGGGGCCCAGGCCGGGGCGCGGCCCCGATCAATGACTGCTGGCTCCTCAGCAGGCATGTCAATACGCTTGACATACACGATCTCGATGCCATCTGTGAGCGCGCTGTAGGCGACAGCCCGTCCATCAGGAGACCAGGCCGGGTAATCTTCGTTGATCTCTGGTGTGTTGGTCAGGTTGGGGGAGAGCGCCTCGGTCGGGTCGTCCAGCGAGAGGATGTAGATGTCCTGGTTGCCCTCCCGCCAGGAGACATAAGCGATCTCGCGCCCGCCGGGCGACCAGGCCGGCGAAAAGTCGGGCGCAGGGTCATAAGTCAGCCGGATGGGGCCTTGCGTGCCGTCCACGCGGGTGATGTAAATATCCAGGTTTTCCTCGTTGTACCCCTCGTAGACCAGCCATTGCCCGTCCGGACTCCACGAGGGAGACCCTTCAAACCCCAGGGTATAGGTCAGGCGGGCAATGCCACCCGTCCGCACGTCCTTGACGTAAAGCTCCCAGTTGCCATCCCGCCTGGAGGCAAAGGCCAACTGCCAGCCGTCCGGACTCCAGACAGGGTCCCGGTCATCCGCCGGATGATTGGTTAGTCGAATCGGCCTGTCATACCCGATGACAGTCGCCCAGAGATCGTCCTGCCCGTTCTCGCGGAGCGTGTAGACCAGGCTCCCTCCCACCCGCAGGGCTTGGGGACGCGGTGTGACCGTGGGCACGGGGGTTGCAAACGGCGTGGGCTGCGTTTCGGGTGTCCCTCCCACGGCCACGACGGGGGCCACCACGACGGGAGGTTGCGAGTCCGGGGAGGTTGCCCAAATAAGGAGGATAACCACCACACCCAACAGAACCACCAGCAAGGCGCTCAGCGTGCGGTTCCGCACCTTGAGCGGGTCCTCCACCAGCACCACTGACTCGCTCAGTTCCTCGGCGCGGCGGGCCATCATATCCAGACGGCGCCGCTCCGCCGCTTCCCTGCCCAGACGCCCTGCTGCAAGCGTTGTGCTCACCGCTGGTCGGCGCTCACCGGCCACGCCCAGGAGCCGCCCCACAAAGAACAGGACGTTGAGCAAAGCATCCAGCGCGGCCAGCACGATCCTGGCCAGGACCAGCAGGACGGCCCCGACCAGCGCGGCCAGCTTTCGAACGCCCCGCGCGCCGAGCACGATGGCGCTGCTGGCACCGGAGGCCAGCGCGTCCATATATGCCACGCCCCACTGGCTCAGCCAGACGAGGGTCTTCAGAGCAGCATTGCCGAGTTTATCGGTCAGGCGGAAGGCCCGAACAAGCATAATTCCTGGTCCTGCTCACAGGCTGCGCCAGCGCCCCCAACACAGCGAGCACACACGATTCTCTGGCGCTAGATTCTACTGGAAAGCCCAACACCGGGCAAGCAGCGCTCCCCATATAACCGGGTTAACCGTTAAGCCTCAGGCGCAACAGACATCGCCCCCTGCCAGGAGAGCCATAGCAGGCCCCTACCTGGCAGTCTCGAACGATTGGGTAAACAGTCGGGTCATCAGAGAGAGGCGATCCGAGAGGACATCGGCAATACGCCAGGTGATCTTGAAGGCCAGGTCGCGGTCGAGATCGAACAACGCCTTTAAAGCCATGCCGTCAGTAGCAACCAATCGGGTAGGTGTGACGGCCTGGGCGCTGGCCGTCCGGCTCTCGGTGACCACTGCCGACCAGCCCAGGATATCGCCCTCGCCGATGCGGGCGATGTCTATCCGCCGCCTTCCGTCCGGGCCTACGCCAATGAAGATGTCCACCTGGCCGCTAATCACCACGTACAGAGTATCGGCCAGCTCGCCCTCCCGGAGGATCATCTCGCCAGCCTCGAAAGTGATCTCATCAGAGATCGCGGCAATGCCCTGGAGTTGTTCAGGCGAAAGCCCGTCGAAAAATGAGTAGCAACACAGGGTTTTGAGCGGGATCATCTTGATCCTCTTTCCTTCAACAAGACATAGGAGGGCTGCGACCTGAGTATACAGCAATTCGGCCCTGGCTACACGCTGCCGGGAATTTGAGACTGCGCCGTCTCGCCCACCGGTGCTGAGGGCTGGGCATAGGCCATCGTGTAGAGGTCGCGGTAACGGCCACCCAGCGCCAGCAGCTCCTCATGCGTCCCGCGCTCGACGATCTCGCCGTGATCCAGCAGGACAATCTGATCGGCGTTGGTAATCGTGCTCAGGCGGTGGGCGATGACAAAAGCCGTGCGGCCCTTCAGCAAGCGGCCCAGTGCCTCCTGGATCAGCTTCTCTGTGCGGGTGTCCACGCTGGACGTGGCCTCGTCCAGGATCAGGATGCGCGGGTCGGCCAGCAGGGCGCGCGCAAAGGCCAGCAACTGGCGCTGCCCCACAGAAAGGAGCGCCCCACCCTCCTGAATCTCCGTCTCGTAGCCGCTTTCCAGCTCCATGATGAAGTCGTGCGCCCCCACGGCCCTCGCCGCCGCGATCACTTCTTCGTCGCTGGCATCCAGCCGACCGTACCGGATATTATCCATCACCGTGCCGCTGAAGAGAAAGGTCTGCTGCAAGACAACGCCCATCTGACGGCGCAGAGATTGTTGCGTGACCCTGGCGATGTCGTGCCCGTCAATGGTTATCCGCCCGGATACCGGCTCGTAAAAACGGAGCAGCAGGTTGATAACCGTGGACTTGCCCGCTCCGGTGTGGCCTACCAGGGCAACCGTGGCCCCGGCGGGCACGTCCAGGTCGAAGTGCCGCAGCACCTCCGTCTCCCCATCGTAGCTGAACGTCACGTCCTCAAAACGAACGTGGCCTTCGATGGGGGGCAGCACCTGGGCATCCTCTGCATCCTGAACCTCGATCTGGGCATCCAACAGGTTAAAAATCTTCTCGCCAGCGGCCATTGTGGCCTGAAACGTGTTGTAGCGCTGGGCCAGCATCCGGATCGGGAAGAAGAATTGCTCAATGTACAGCACAAACGTGACCAGCGTCCCCGCCGTCAGGGCCTCCTGCAACACCAGGTTGCCACCCAGCCAGATCAGCGCCCCAATGGCCACCCCACCCACCATCTCGATGGTGGGGAAGAACAGCGCCGCGATGAGAGCCGTCCGCAAGAAAGCGTCCAGGTTTTCCCGGTTGATCCTGTCCCGGAAGCGCTCGTAGTTGTAACGCTCGCGCGCAAAGGACTGCACGACCCGCACCCCATGGAAGCTCTCCGCCAGCTCAGCGTTCACGTTGGCCACGGTAACGCGCGTGCGGTTGTAGGCCCGCCGCGCGTAGATGCGCCAGATGTTGGCCAGGAACAACATGACCGGCAGCACCACACCGGCCACCACCGTCAACTGGGAATTGATGGAAAGCATTACGGCCACGATGCCGAACAGAGTCAGCAGGTCGCGGGCCACGCCGATAACAGAAAAAGTGATCATCTCCCGCAGCACGTTCACGTCGTTGATCACGCGGGAGATGAGGCGGCCCGTTTCGATGGAGGAAAAGAACGAGACGGAGAGATATTGCAGATGCTCGAAAAGTTCGTCCCGCAGGCGGCGAATGATGCCCTGGCCGACCGATGCCATCGTGTTGAACATGCCCCGCAAGCCGAACATACCCAGGCCCAGCACCAGCAAATAGGTTGCGACCGTCAGCAGCACCACCCCCAGATCGCCCTTGCGGATGCCCTCATCGACGGCGTGGCCGATCACAGGCGGCCCGGCCAGATTGCCGATCACCGCCAGAATCATGTAGCCGAACGCCTTAAGAACATCCCGACGGTAAGGCTTCAGGTAGGTCAGCAGACGCCGGGTAACCTCCAGGTCAAACCCCTTGCCTTCCTCGGTCGCCGCCCCTTGTATGCCCATGGCAGTGCCTGTCCTCCACCCTGCGACAGCGTCTCAAAACCAGCGGGTCACCCCTCCAGCGCCGCCAACTCGCGCCGCATGCGCTCCTGATCTTCCAGTTGCAGCCGGTAAATATCGCGATAGAGTCCGCCCAGCGCCAGCAACTCTTCGTGTGTACCACGCTCGGCGATCCGCCCCCCATCCAGCACCACAATCAGATCGGCACGTTGCACGGTGGTCAGGCGCTGGGCGATGATGAACGTCGTGCGCCCTTCCATCAATTTGGCCAGCGCCTCCTGAATCAGATACTCGGTCTGTGTATCCACACTGCTGGTCGAATCATCCAGAATCAGGATGCGAGGGTCCATGACCAGCGCGCGCGCGATCGCGATCCGCTGCCGCTGGCCGCCGGAGAGCGTCACCCCGCGCTCGCCAACCAATGTATCATAGCCGTCCGGGAACTCCATAATAAAGTCGTGCGCGTTGGCGGCCTGTGCTGCCGCGACAATCGCTTCTTCGCTTGCCTCTGGGCGGCCAAAGGCGATGTTCTCGCGAACGGTGGCGGAAAACAGCAGCGACTCCTGCAACACGACCCCGACCTGTCGCCGCAGCGAGGTGAGCACCAGGTCGCGCACGTCAAGGCCATCCACCAGAACCCGGCCCTCAGATACGTCATAGAAGCGCGGAACCAGGTTAACCAGCGTGGATTTGCCGGAGCCTGTCGCGCCCAGCAACGCAACAACCTGCCCCGGCCTGACCTCCAGGGAAATATCCTTCAGCACGTCGGTGGCGCTGTTCGGGTAGCGGAACCCCACCCGCTCAAAGCGAACCGCACCGCGCAACGGCGGCGCAGCAATGGCGTCCTCTTTGTCTTTGATCTCCATCGGCGCATCCAGCACCTCAAAGACGCGCTCCCCGCTGGCAATGGCTTGGGTGGTGAGCATGATGACAAAGCCGAAAAACTGAAGCTGGCGGGCCAGCATCAAGACGTAGGCGTTAAAGGCCACCACGGTCCCCACGGTCACCCCACTGCCCGGCTGCTGGGTCAGCACCGCCCCAACCACCAGCACGAGCACCGTGCTCAACCCGATGATCAGATTCATGCCTGGCAGATAGGTGGCCCAGGTTCGAATCAGGTTCAGGCGCTGGTCGTAGAGCACTTTGTTGGCCTGCTCAAAACGGCCAAGCTCGTGCCGCTCACGGGCGAAAGCGCGCACCACATAGAGGCCGACCAGGTTCTCCTCCAGAATCTCGCCCAGGACTGCCAGGCGATCCATAACCCTGCGAAAGCGTGTCCGCACAATGCGCCCGAAACGAGTCGCCAGCAGAAACAGCGGCACCAGAGGCACCAGCCCGGCCAGAGCCAGGGGAACACTGGCAGAAACCATCACAGCCATCACCCCGATGGCCAGGGTAATGGTATTGAGGCCGTCAACCAGGCCATAGGCCAGGTAGTTTCTGATCTCATCAACGTCGCTGATCGCGCGCGTGATGAGCTGGCCGGTTTGCGCGTTGTCGTGGTAACTGAAGGAAAGACGCAGCACGTGATCGTAAACGGCATTGCGGATGTCGAAGGCCACTTTATTGGCCAGCCATTCGCTGAAGTAGCGCGTCAGGAAGCCCGTCACCCCGCGCAGAACGCCCAACCCGACCACCAGCAAACCGGCATGCAGCATAAAGCTGCTGTCTCCCCTGGCAATCCCGATGTCGATCACATCTTCCAGAATGCGCGGCACCAGAATGGCCAGGCCCGTGTTGCCCACCAGGCCCACATAGGCCAGGATCACGGCCCAGGCATAGCGACGTGTAAAACCGATAATGCGCAGCAGGATCTTCACGAGCGCTCCTTAACCCAGGACCACACGCCTTGCCCTCCCACGACCGCCAGAAAAAGGGCCGCCCCGAACCCTGGCCATCAGAACGCGGGATTGCCCTCCCCCATACCAACGGAGATTAGGGTCCGTTGCAACAAAAACGCCAGCACAAATGTGGTCACACGCCCCATGCTCCGTGCGGAGCATGCCCAGGCCACCAGTTAGGGACCACGCTGACGTAGCAATGGCAAAGAGACCCATGGCATTAACAGCTCTGGTCGCGCCAGGCTATCGAAATTGAGAAGGGACAGGCAGCGGACAAGGGGCCAGAACAACATCCTGCCGCCACCACTCATACTGGCTATTAAGAGCAGGCGCGCGCAGGAGGTTGATTATACGTTATCGGCAGCGCCGCAGCAAACAAACCACGCGCTCGCGCTCACGGCACGAAGGGCACCGCCCGCCAGACCTGAACAGGGTACCCTTCAAGTGAAAAAACAACATCCTGATTGACGCCAGGCCGAGTCATGGTGTACGTTATACAAAACCGTTCTTCATACATGACATCCTTATATATGATGGAGGCGCTATGCCACCCAAAACCCTCCTTCGCCTCTGCCAGTGGCTGCTAATCCTGGTAGCCATATGGGTCCTTATGACCGCTCCTGTCTCCGCCCAGGGAAACACCCACGTCATCCAAAGGGGAGAGACGCTCTTCCGCATCGCGTTGCGCTACGGCGTAACGGTGGAGGCCCTGGCACAGGCCAATGCCATCGCCAACCCCAACCAGGTCTATGCCGGTCAGGTGTTGGTGCTGCCCGTGCCAGGCACGCAGGCGGCGGCCCCAGCGCCGAGCGCCGCGCCCGCTGCCACAGCGCCTGTCTTCCATGTGGTCCGGCGCGGGGAGACATTGGGCGCTATCGCCCGCCAGTACGGTGTGAGCTGGCAGGAGCTGGCCGCCGCAAACAACATTGCCAACCCGAACCGCATCCTCGTCGGTCAACAACTGGTCATCATGACCACCTCGGCCCCCGCCACAGCCGCCACACCACCAACCGCCAGCCCAGCCCCAGCCGATCCGGTTGTCACCGCCGCCCCCAGCGCGGCCCAGGCGCGGATACACGTCGTCCAGCCGGGCGAGCACCTCTCCAGCATCGCGCGTCGCTACGGCCTCTCCTGGCCGACGCTGGCCCGCGCCAATGGCATCGTTGACCCCAATCGCATCTATGTGGGACAGGCTTTAACCATTCCTGCGCAGGACGACGCGGGCAACGTGACCTACTTCGAGCCGACCACCGGCCAGCCTTCTGGGCCGGCACCGACCATCACCAACGGTAAGCAGATCATCGTGGACCTCAGCGACCAACGTATCTACGCCTACCAGGATGGGCAGATGGTGCGCACCACAGCGGTCTCAACCGGCCTGCCCGGCACGCCCACCGTGCTCGGCGACTACAACGTCTACTGGAAGCTCACTTCCCAGACCATGCAGGGGCCGGGCTACTACCTGCCGGGCGTCCCCTGGGTGATGTACTTCTACCAGGGGTATGCCATCCACGGCACTTACTGGCACAGTAACTTCGGCAGGCCGATGAGTCACGGCTGCGTCAATCTCCCCACACCGGAGGCCGAGTGGTTCTTCAATTTTGCGGAGGTCGGCACAGCGGTTCGGGTTATTCCGTAGAATCCGTAGAAGTTGAGAGGCTGCGGCATTCCCCCCAATCCAGCTAACAACAGGTGGGGAATGCCGCCCTCTTCCTTGCTGGCCGTGTTGAGCGCTGGCTAATCCTTGGCTCTGGCCCTGGACTCCCTGTAGCAGTTTTTCTCCTCACGCTCAAGCAGCCCACAACCCCCGACTCGCAGCCCTGCATCCTCTGCTGCCACGCGCGCCTGCGGCAGGCCACCACCGACCCACCTGCGCCCGTCCCCTTTACGAAACCGCTGGATTGTCACCGCCGCCTCCTGGAAAAAACAGGGCTTTGTGACTAAAATAGCAGTCGGCCATTCTAAACAAAGGGGATACGCTTAGGATGAAACAACCTTTTGGCGTTTTACGAACAGTTGCAGTCGGCTCCATCGCGCTCATTCTGCTGCTGGCCGCCTGTGGCGGGCCTGCGGAAAGCGACATTGCCATCTCTGACGCCTGGGTGCGCGCCGCCGGTGCGATGCCAGACTCCGCCGATGACACGTCGATGGACATGCCACAATCGGGCGACGATGCTTCAGCCAACGGTGAACAGTCGGAGGCAGGCCAGGACATGAACGCCCCCTCAGGCGAGGTCAGCGCGGCCTACATGCTTATCGAGAATCGCGGCGCTGCCGACCGTCTGCTGAGTGCAACAACCGACGCGGCGGGCGTAGTCGAAATCCACATGACCCAGGTGGACGAGCAGGGCGTGATGCGGATGCGTCCGCTGGCGGAAGGGCTGGAGATCCCCGCCAATGGCAGCGTCGCGCTGGAGCCAGGAGGCTACCACATTATGCTGATGGACTTGCAGCGAGCGCTTGCCGCCGGGGATACGGTGGAGTTGACGCTACAATTCGAGTCGGGCAAGGCGATCACCGTCAGCGCCGAGGTTCGAGCACCTTGACGGATAACGGAATGGAAAGTGTTGTGACGTAAACGGAGATACCAATGCCGCAGCCAACACCAAGACGGTCAAACCCACACGCCAGGCAAACAGGCCTGTCCACACTGGGCGCTATCGGGGTCATAGGCATGCTCACACTGGCCGCCCTGGCGGGATGCACGACGCTGGAGTCACTGGTGGCCGGGCCGACCATCACGCCGACGCCGCAGCGTGGCACGCCGGTCGAGCCACCCATCGATCTGCCGGACTTCACGCTCACCAGCCAGGCCGGTGAGCCGTTCAGGCTGAGCGACCTGCAGGGCAAACCCGCGCTCTTTTACTTCGGCTATACCCATTGCCCGGATGCCTGTCCGCTAACGCTGGCCACATACCGGCAAATTGCGGACGCGCTGGGCGAGGACACAGAACAGGTGGCTTTCGTCTTCGTCAGCGTAGACGGCAGCAGGGACACGCCGGAGCGGATGGCCACCTACCTCAGCGCCTTCAGCCCGGACTTCATCGGCCTGACAACCGAGGACGAGACCGCGCTCCAGGAGGCCACCGAGGCCTTCGGCGTCTACTACGAGCTTGAGGAGGTGGCCGAAACCCAGGCGGACTACCTGGTCGCCCATACCACCTCGGTTTTTCTGGTGAACCGGCAGGGCCAGCTTACCACCGTGTACGCCTACCAGACCCCGCCGGAGATTATCGTGGAGGACATCCAGCGCATGCTGGAGCAAGGGTAGCCTGCCCGAACCGCCAGGTCGGGCCGGGCCGCCCTGCTTGGAAACCCTTTGGTCGGTGTTCCACAATTGAGTATAATCCCCCTGTCCTAGCCAAGAGCCATGATGTGAATGGCTCTTGCGGATCTAAGCCAGAGGACATGCCTCATGTCTGCACCAGAACAACAACGTCTGCACGCCGTCGTGCACGGTCGCGTCCAGGGCGTTAACTTCAGATACTACACCATCCAGGAAGCCTCCAGGCTGGGGCTGACGGGCTGGGTCTGCAACCGCAGGGACGGCACGGTGGAGGTTGTGGCGGAAGGTCCCCGCGACAGGCTGGAGCGCCTGGAGCGGTTTCTTCATCAAGGCCCCCCATCCGCCCGAGTCACCCAGGTTGAGTCTTCCTGGGAGCCAGCAAACGGTGAGTTCGATACCTTCCGGGTTCGCTACGGGATCGATTGAGAGAGGGCCGTGATGCTCAAAGACCCAGGTCGCCTGGCGTGGACGGTCCTGTTCATCTCCCTGGCGGTCTTCTGCGCTACCACAACAGGGATCTTCCTCGGTGTGCGCTGGTTCCTGGTGGATTCCACCGTGCCCCTCACCGTGACGCTCTCCGTCGGGCGGGGGACCGTTGGCGTCAGAAACGGCACGGGCGAGAGCGCCGAGGAAGCCGAGCGGAGCACACGCTTTCTGGCTCCTGACGCCCGCCTGACCACCGACTCCCAATCCCAGGGCTTCATCACCTTCACCGACTCCTATACGCACGAGGTCGTGGCCTCCCTGGTTCTGCACCAGGACAGCTCCATCACCCTGGGTCACACGGCCAGCCCGCGCTTCAGCTTCAGCAGCAGCCCCTACACCATCACCGTACAGGCACGTGGCCAGATCGACGTGGATATCGTGCCGGATATCCCCCGCGCCATCAACTTTGATGTGCACTCGTCGCTTGGCTGGGCGCGCATGAGCCGAAGCGGGCGTTACCTGCTGACCAGCCAGGAGGATCGCTTCTCTGTGCTCAACCGCGCAGGAGAAGCCGTCATCGTCAACCGGGAATCACAGGCGCGCTCCGTCCCTGAAGGGACAGAGGGGCGTATCAGCAGCGAGAACGATTCAATCATTGTGAGCCGGACTCTGGTGGACATCGTGCCAGACAGCGGGTTCGACGTGGTGAACCCCGTCAACCCATCCCTGCCCTCAGGCTGGGGATGTTACATCGTTCGCGATGATCTGAGCGCTCCCCGGGGAAGCTGGGCGCGAGAGGTGGTCCGTGGCCGCTCGGCCCTCCACATCACGCGCCTGGAAGGCGTGCGCAACCACGCCGAAACCGGCTGCATCCAGAACATAGGACAGCCCGGAGAAGGGTTGCCGGTTACGCAGTATGACTACCTGGAACTGCGCGCCACCATGCTCATCCGTTACCAGTCCCTGAGCGCCTGTGGGTGGCGGGGCAGTGAGTGCCCGGTGATGCTGGTCATCAACTACCTGGACCCGTACGGTGTGCAGCGGCGGTGGATACACGGCTTCTACGCCCACTACGACCAGGCCGCCGGCTATCCCCTGCGCTGCGACACGTGCTCCCTGGACCACGAAAAGCTGAACCCTGACACCTGGTATACCTACACGTCCGGCAATCTGCTGCAAATTCTGCCTGAGGAGCAAAGACCAGCGGCCATCCTCAGCGTCCATTTCTACGCCTCCGGGCACGAATATGAGGTCATGTTGGGCGAGGTGTCCTTGCTGGCAGGCCGCACGTCGCAAACCGGCATCGATGCCGCCACCCAGCCCGGCCCAACCCTGACCCTGATCCCGGACCCGACTCCTGCAACCGCGACGGCAGCCACTACAGCACCAGCCACGTCCGCGACCCAGGCCCCCGCCTCCACCGCCAGCCACACGCCAGAAGCCGCCTCCCCAGCCACGCCAGAGCCGGAGACACCAGCCACGCCGGAGGCCACGCAAGAGATCGGGGCCAGGCTGGAGTAATGGGGGGACCAGAGGGTGATTGGGCTGATTGCTTGAGACCAGGCAGGATGCTATACTGCACGCACCAGCAAGCCCATCCGGAAGAGAGAAGCCGCTATGGACACTGCCACGCTGAGCAACATTGCCCTGCTGCTCGTGACCCTGCTCGGCATGTACGTCAGTGCCTTCTGGCTGGCACTGATCATCTGGACGTATCGCGATCATCGCTCCCGCTCACGCGATGGCCTGGCCTCACTGGTGGCCGCGCTGACCGTCGCTGTGCTCAACCTTCCCGGTTTGCTGATCTACCTGCTCCTGCGCCCCAAGGAGACTCTGGCCGAGGCCTATGAGCGCTCCCTGGAGGAGGAAGCGCTGTTGCAGGAAATCGAGGAAAAGCCGGTCTGCCCCGGTTGTGGGCGGCCCACCAGCCCTGAGTGGCAGGTCTGCCCCTACTGCCACACCACGCTCAAGAAGCCCTGCACCCATTGCGGCAAGATGCTGGAGCTGGGCTGGAAACAGTGTCCCTATTGCGCGGCCAGCCAGGCGGCCTACACGGCAGGGGAGGAGATCCCCAGGGTGCGCCGACAGACGCAGGCGGCGTCGTTCTCCGGCTCCCTGGCCACCTCCCCAGATCGCTCGGGGGTCTACTCGTCGTCGGGCGAATCACTGGAATTCATCGACAGCGATTCCTACTAGAGTTGAGCCTCGGCGGCTTCAGGCCCCGGCCAGCATTAACAGCCAGCGCCCCAATCCCTCCACCCACCCGCCAGGTTGACTTCACGCTGCCTGGAGCCAGAACGGCCCGCGCAGAGTAAGAACAGCCTCTCAGCCAGACGCAAAACCGGGATTGCGAAACAGCCCGAACATGTGGTACGTAACATAAAATACAGGTATAGTTTCCCTTCACGTCGATACTATGAAACAGCAACCAGAATGGTAAATGGATTAATGTTCGATATCATGGCACTTAATGATGCAACGAAACGTGTAGCCCACTTCGCGCCACAGGGAGCCATCCTTTCCGTCTTCCTGCTCACATTCGCCCTCACAGGACCGCTAAGCCACTGGCCAGAGTTCGCCGTCCTGGTGCTGGTGTTGTTCCTGTTCTACCCCGCCCTGCCTCCGCTGGTGCCACTGCTTATCGTTGTCGTCTTCGCCCTCCTGGGCATGATATCGCCTGCGCCGGTGCCGGCGGGCCTGTTCGTCCTGGGCAGCCTGCTGTTTGTGCTGCTGACTGCCAGTTTCACCCGCATCTCCAAAGGCGACCTGGCCGATCTGGTGATTCTGGCCGGTGTGGTGCACGCGCTCTTTGTGGTGCTGGGGAAAGATGCAGCGGGGCGCGGCTACGGGCTGCTGGATAATGCCAACATTGCCGGGTCCTTCCTGGCCATGGTGCTTCTTATTGCGCTGGCCCGCAGCAAGTGGCCGCACGCAGCGGCCATTGCCATCGGCCTGCTGGATACGGCCTCCGTGGGCGCGCTGCTGGGCACTGTTGCTGGGCTTGCAGTGTGGGCAGGCCAGGATGCACGCCTGCTCCCCTTTGTCAGGCAGCACAGGCGCTGGGTGCTCATCCTCGGCGGCTGTTTGTCTGCCGCGCTGGCTCTTTTCCTGGTTGCCGCGCAGCGAAGCTGGTGGCCCGACCGGCTGCTTATCTGGCAGGTCGCCCTGCAGCAGTTCACCCAACATCCCATCACAGGCGGCGGCCTGAACTTCTATCGCCAGCTCTGGCAGGATTCTCTGCCGCTGGTAACACTATCCGGCAATCTGCAATTCTTCCTCGGCCCTCTGCCACAATGGCCACCCGCCCCCCACGCCCACAACGTCTGGCTCAACGTGGCAGCGGAAGCGGGTGTGATCGGGCTGGCCGCCCTGGCCATCCTGGTGTACTGGCTGTTCAAAGCGCTCAAAGGCAGCCTGGCCCTGCCTGCCCTGACCGTGCTGGTGGTCCACAACCTGGTGGATGTCACTGTGTGGCATCCGGCCATCGTCTCCACGGTGGCGGCCATCGTAGCCCTGGGTCTGCCTGAGCAGTACATGCCCATCAGGCGGCTGCCCGGTCTGGTTTCATGCAGCATCAGTCACACCTTTACCGCATCCAGGCTTCGCCGGGAGCTGAGCCGGCGACAGCATGCTGAGGCCTGGGCCGCCCCCAGATGGCCGTTGACCTGAGCAGAGCGGCTCAAAAACACACCGGAGGGCATCGAATAAAGCCCTCCGGTTTGCCCAAGCACCAGTACGCTGACCAGGCCTAGAAACGGGTGATGTTCGGGAACGCCTGCCGCCCGGCATACCGGGCCGCATCACCGAGGTCGTCCTCGATGCGCAGCAACTGATTGTACTTGGCAACCCGGTCGGAGCGAGCAGGCGCGCCGGTCTTGATCTGCCCGGCGTTCATGGCCACGACCAGGTCGGAGATCGTGGCGTCCTCGGTCTCGCCGCTGCGGTGGCTCACCACCACTGTCCACCCGTGGCGGAAGCTCAGCTCGCTGGCCGCTATAGCCTCGGTCAGTGTGCCGATCTGGTTGACCTTACACAGTAGCGAGTTGGCCGCCTTCTCCTTGATCGCGCGCTCGACCCGCTCCAGGCTGGTCACCAACAGGTCGTCGCCCACGATCTGGACCCTGTCCCCGATCCGCGCCACAAGCCGCGACCAGTTCTCCCAGTCGTTCTGGTCCAGGCCGTCCTCCAGGGAGACAATCGGGTATTTATCACACCAGTTGGCCCAGAACTCGACCATCTCCTCGCCGCTCAGGCTGCGGCCCTCCTTGGCCAGATGATACTTGCCGTCTTTGTAAATCTCACTGGCAGCCGGGTCCAGGGCAATGAAGACCTGATCACCGGGCCTGTAACCGGCCTTCTCGATGGCCTCCAGGATCACTTCAACGGCGCTCTCGTTGGACGGCAGGCTGGGGGCAAAACCACCCTCATCCCCCACCGTGGTGCGGTAGCCCTTGTCCGCGAGCACCTTCTTCAGGCTGTGGTAGATCTCCGCCCCCCAGCGCAGCGCCTCGGCGAAGGTCTCTGCGCCAACGGGCATGACCATGAACTCCTGGAAGTCGGTGCTGTCCGCAGCATGCTTGCCGCCGTTGAGGATGTTCAACATCGGCACGGGTAGCACGTGCGCATACACGCCGCCCAGGTAACGGTAAAGCGGCAGCCCCAGGCTATCCGCCGCTGCCCTGGCCACAGCCAGCGACACGCCCAAAATGGCGTTCGCGCCCAGCCTGGCCTTGTTAGGCGTGCCGTCCAGTTCCAGCAACACCTGGTCGATGCTCTTCTGATCCAGGGCGTCGTAGCCAAAAATCTCCTCGGCAATGACATCGTTGACGTTCTCGACGGCCTTCAGGACCCCTTTGCCGCTGTAGCGGCCCTTGTCGCCGTCCCGCAGCTCGATGGCCTCGTGCTCGCCGGTGGAAGCGCCGCTGGGCACAATGGCCCGCCCAAAACCGCCGTCCATCAACTGCACCTCGACCTCGATGGTCGGGTTCCCACGCGAGTCAAGGACTTCGCGCGCATAAACAGCCTCAATCGTGGTCATCAGATTCGTTTCTCCTTTTATCCATGCCTTCAGTCATACAGTTTCTAGGGATACCAGAGCGCGAACCCGGCAAAACAGGTACGTGCCAGGTCGTGTCGTGTCAGCAGGGCCGCCCCAGCAGGAGCGGCTCCAGCACGGCTTCAGGGAGCGTGCAGGGCCTGCCGGTCTTAAGGTCCAGGAATGCGCCGACAGAATAATCTCGCGCCAGTACATCGCCACGCTCTGCGTGACGGACCTCATGCACCCAGGCCCCACGCACCCGGGCCAGCTCCACAGGTTGGCTGGCAACCTCCAGCACGTCGCCGTCCCGCGCCGGCTGGAGATAGTCGATCTCGTGCGCTACCTGCACCATCCCCAACCCCGTCTCCTGCATCCGCCTCACCGGCCACCCAATCTGGGCGAAGGCATCGTACATGGCCTGCTCGAACCAGTTCAGGTACACCGCGTTGTTGACATGCCCCGCCGGGTCCAGCTCGTAGCGCTGCACACGCCGCGTCGCCACGTAGCAGTGGCTATCCGGGTAGCGGGTAGGATTGCGCAGACGCACATCAAGGTCTTCCAGCACGCCAGTCGGCTCAAAAGCGGCCTCAAACTCCGGCGGAATGCGCTGTGGTCGCCCGGATTGCAGGTCGATGTAAACCCACTTGGCCCGTGCCCGCACCACCGGTTTGTCATCGCCTGCACGGCGCAGATCGTATTCCCGGTGGCTGTAAACCCGGTGAAAGTCCGAAACCCAGGTGCGCAGGACCGCTCCATCACCGTAACGGAGGGGGGTCTGGTAATGAATGGTCATCTTGCGGACCACCCAGGCCCGCTGGTGCTCAAAATACCAGGTGTAGGGATAGCCTGCGTCTGCGCTGGCGCGGGTTGCCCCTTCCTCCAGATAGTTCTGGTAAACAGCGTTGTTGACGTGGCCGAAAGCGTCGAGTTCGTAGCTGCGCACGCCGAACTGCCAGGTAAACACCCGTGTCATGGTGCCCCTTACCCCGCTCGCAGGACAGGTCGCCCCAAAACCCTGCCCATTATACGGCGGGTGCGCACAGCCGACAATGCGCGTTGCTCAATAAAGAAACTGACTATCGTCACATCGCGGCGGATGCAGTAAAATGGCAGACGTGGATAAGCAAAATTGAGCAGGAAGTTACTGAGGAACTGCCATGTCGCAGCCCCGGATTGTTTACCTGGATCACGCCGCGACGACTCCCGTCGATCCGCGCGTGCTGCAAGCCATGCTGCCGTACTTTGGCGAGGTGTACGGCAACCCATCCTCGATCCATCGCCTGGGCCGCGCCGCGGAACAGGCCGTGGAAGATGCCCGCGAAACCGTCGCCCGCATCCTGGGCTGCCAGCCCGGCGAGGTCGTGTTCACCAGTTGCGGCTCCGAAAGCGACAACCTGGCCCTGCGGGGCACTGTGCTCGCCAGGCGGCACAACGGCCAGGGCAGCCATCTCATCACCACGCCGGTCGAGCATCCCGCCGTCGGCAAGACGGCGCGGCAACTGGCCGACCTGCTGGATGTTGACCTGACGCTGGTGCCGGTCGATGAACATGGGCGGGTGGACCCGGAAGACGTGGCCGCCGCCTGCCGCGTGGACACCGCCCTGGTCAGCGTGATGTACGCCAACAACGAGATGGGCACCATCCAGCCCCTCCCGCAGATCGCGGCGCTGGCCCATCAAAAGGGCGTCCTCCTGCATACGGATGCCGTGCAGGCCGCCGGGCAGTTGCCGCTGAACGTGCACGCGCTGGGAGTGGATATGCTGGCCATCTCGGCGCACAAGTTCTACGGCCCCAAAGGAGTCGGCGCGCTGTACGTGCGGGAGGGAATCGAGCTGGTCCCCAGCCAGAGCGGCGGCAGCCACGAGGGCGGTCGCCGGGCCGGGACACACAACGTGGCCTTCATCGTCGGGCTGGCCAGGGCGCTGGAGCTGGCCTACGAAGAGGCAGAGGCGCACAACGCGCAATACCGGCGTCACCGCGACCGCCTGATAGAGGGTATCCTGTCCCGCGTGCCCGACGCGCGGCTGACCGGCCATCCAGAGCAACGGCTTCCCAACAACGCCAGCTTCGTCTTCAGAGGGGTGGACGGCAATGCCCTGCTCATGCACCTGGACCTCAAGGGCATCGCTGCCAGCAGCGGCAGCGCCTGCAAGACCGGCAACCCGGAGCCTTCCGGCGTGCTGCTGAGCATGGGCATCGAGCCGGAGTGGGCGCTAGGCAGCCTGCGCCTGACCGTGGGCCGCCAGACCACCGACGCCGACATCGATTATGCGCTGGCGGTCATCCCGCAAGCTGTGGAGACGCTCCGCAAACTGGAAGCATGATGAGCAACGCTGACACCCGCGTCGTCGTCGCCATGAGCGGCGGTGTAGATAGCTCCGTGGCCGCCGCCCTGCTGGTTGAGCAGGGCTATGACGTGGTGGGCATCATGCTGCGTCTGTGGGCGGAGGAAAGCCCCGCCGGCAACCAGTGCAACATCCATAACCGCTGCTGCACGCCCGACCAGATGCGCGACGCCCGCCGCATCGCCGACCAGTTGGGCATCCCCTTCTATGTGCTGGACACCAAAGCGGTGTTTCGTCGGCAGATCGTGCAGTACTTCATCGACGGGTACAGCGCCGGGGTGACGCCCAACCCCTGCCTGGCCTGCAACCGCCACATCCGCTTCACGCACCTGCTCAACCATGCCCTGGCCCTGGGCGCGCAGTACCTGGCCACCGGGCATTACGCGCGCGTCCGGCAGGCCGAGGACGGCTCGTTCACGCTGCTCAAAGGGGCGGACGAGCACAAAGACCAGAGTTATGTGCTCAGCGTGCTGGGCCAGGATCAGCTCCGGCATGCGAAGTTTCCTGTCGGCGACTACACCAAGCAGGAAGTCCGGGGCCTGGCGGCCAGGTTCGGGCTGCCTGTAGCCAGCAAGCATGACAGCCAGGATCTCTGCTTCCTGGCGGACGGTGACTACCGGCGCTTCCTGACCGAGCGCGCGCCACAGACCATGGTCCCCGGCCCGATCATGAGCCGCTCCGGAGAGGTGCTCGGCCAGCACCGGGGCCTGCCCGGCTACACCATCGGGCAGCGCAAGGGGCTGGGCATCAGCGCACCGGAGCCGCTCTACGTGGTGGACAAAGACCCGGCCACCAACGCGCTGATCGTCGGCGCGCGCGACGAGCTGGGGCGGCGCAGCCTGACGGCCCACAGCGTCAACTGGATCGCGGGCGCGCCGCCGGATGCCCCCCTGCAGGCCGAGGTCAAAATCCGCTACAAGGCCCAACCGGCCCCGGCGACAGTGCTCCCCCTGCCGGACGACCGGGTGGCAGTCCATTTTGCCCATCCCCTGCCGGGGATCACGCCGGGCCAGGGCGCGGTCTTCTACCAGGGAGCGCGATGCCTGGGCATGGGCATCATCGAGCGATGACCGCTGGTTAACGAGCAGCGCTAACGCAGCAGCAAAGCCCGCACTTCATCGCGCCACAGCATCATGATCAGGGTGCCGATGACGATATAGGGGCCATAGGGCAGGGCCGTGAACATGGCATAGCGCCCCCCCCGCACCAACCGCACCACCAGGTAGAGCAGCGCGCCCGCTGCCCCCAGCAACACGGTGATCATCAGCGCAAAGAGAAACGCCCGCCACCCCAGCAGCAGGCCGCTGAGCGTGCCCAGCATCACGTCCCCAAAGCCGAATGCGACTTCGGATGTTCCCGTGAGGGAGGAAAAGGCCAGGCCGCCCAAAAAGATCACAAAAAAGATGGCAAATCCGGCCAGGCCGCCGATCAGCGCGTCGCCCAGGTCGGGAGGCGGGTTGGGGACCAGCGCGCTTTCCAGAATCGCCAGCAGGCAGGCGGGCACGATCACCACAAACAGGATCAGGCGGTGCTCCAGGTCGATCACGGTGATCAGGGTGAGGACGGCCAGGAACAGCAGCACAAACAGCCACTGAACATCCAGGGGGCGGCTCAGCGTCAGTGCGGCATAAGCCACAGCCAGGGCCACCTCCACCACCGGATGTCGCCAGGAGAGCCTGGCTCCGGCGGGCGAGGCGCGCCGTCCGCTCAAATAAGCCGCCAGCCCGGACCACGCCACCACCGGGCGCGGCGTGGCGTCGGGGTAGTGAGGCAGGCGCAGCGCCCGCTCCTCTTGTGGCAGGTCATCAGCCAGCGCGTTGACCACCGCGCCGACGACGATCCCGGCCACTCCAGCCAGCAACGCGACAAGTCCGTTCATCTCCCCCTCGTCAGAACCCCAGCACTGGCAGCAACAGTCCGGGCTGGGGCGGTGGTGGCAGCAAAGATACAACCAGACTCAGGACCATGATCACGGCGATAATGGCTGTGACGATCAGCGTGAGCCGCCGCGTCCGTTGCTGAGATCGGGTCAGTTTGCGTTGGGGACCTGTTTTCGCCACTTAAACACACCTCCTGTAAACTCACGTCCGGCATTATACCACGCTGGGCCAAGATTAAAATTCCGGGCACGGCGGCGCTCGCATGGTAGAATCTCCCTGCGGCAAAACCGCATCCGCCAGGCTTCTGCACCAGGAGGGAACCCCTTGCCCGCTCATACCCGTTGGCGCCACATGCCCATGCTGTGGCTGGCATTGTTCCTCGCCATTCTGGCGCTGCCAGCAGCGCCCGGTGCGGCCCACCAAGGGGAAGTTGAGGTCGTCATCGGGACAACGGACTTCCCCCGTACGCTGGACTCTGCCGACACGACGGATTATCCCTCCTGGGAATTGCTAACTCACCTTTACACCGGGCTGGCAAGGCAGATACCCGGCTCCCTGCGCTATGAGCTGGCGCTGGCATCGGACCACCAGGTCAGCGAAGACGGCCTGACCCACACCTTTGTCGTGCGCCAGGACGCCGCCTTTGCCGACGGCACCCCCATCACGGCCTCCACGTTCGTCCGGTCCATCCGCCGGGTGATGGCCCTGGGGCGAGACGCCGCAGACCTGCTCAATCGCTACATCGTCGAAGTGAGCGAGGGCGAAGGGAACGCGGTCCGCTTCACCCTCTCCATCCCCCTGCCAGACTTCGAAGCCTTCGTCGCCCTGCCGCCTTTCTTCCCGCTACACCCGGAGGTTTACCCCGCCGATGCGCTGCTCGACGAGGAGGCATCCCAAACGATCATCGGCAACGGCCCTTACCGGTTGGAATCGTTCCGGCCTGGGCGGGAGGCAGTCCTCACCCCCAACCCGGCCTACGACGGCCCCGCGCCAGCCAACAACCGCCTCGTGCTCCGCCGCTACAGCCTGCCCATTGACCTGCGCCTGGCCCTGCTGGCCCGCGAGGTTCACGTGGCCTGGCGCGCGCTGGCCCTGCCGGACCTGGACGTGGTGGCCCAGGAGCCGGGCATCATCATCCGGCAACAGCCCAACCTCCAGGTGTATTACCTGCTGTTCAACCACGACCGGGAGCCATTCGACGACCCTGCTGTGCGCCAGGCGTTCGCCTTGCTGGTTGACCGTGAGCTAAGCGCTGTGCGCGGCTTTGACAACACCGTCGCCCCGCTCTACAGCCTGCTGCCGCCTCAACTGGCGAGCACCGCAGTGCCCTTCCCCGCCTATGACCTGGAGCAGGCGGAGGCTGTGTTGATGGAAGCAGGCTACCGCCCTCGCCGCCGCACGGTGCGCGTGCCGCTCTACATCTCAACGGAGACTTACGGCGATCTGATGGCCGATGCAGCTCAGGAGCTTCGCCGGGGCATCGAGGATAGCGAGATGATCGACATCAGCGCCATCAACAACGACCAGACAGGCGCTTTCACACGGGCCGTCTACCGTGGCGAGTACATCGATGCGATCATCGGCTGGTGGCCACCGCTGGCCAGCCCTGCCGGATACCTGATCCCGCTGACACACTCCAGCCAGCGCATCCCCGGCAATGGTCATTACGGCAGCCCCCAAATCGACGACCTGCTGCGCACTGCCGCCCTGACAACCGACGTAGGCCAAAGGGATGCCCTGTACCAGCAGGTGCAAACCCTGCTGCTGAACGATTACGCCCTCGTCCCCCTGTGGCAGGGGCAGGACGTGATCGCTTACTGGGCGGATGTCTCCGGCGTAACCGTGGAGGCCAATAGCTGGCTGCGCTACGACGCACTGACCCTGCCGTAAAGCGTGCGAAATACGCCGCTCAGTCGTTGCGTAACTGCCAGCGGGCAGGCTCTGCCCGCCCCTCCTGAATCATCCAGGCCGTGATCTCCGGCGTAGCTCGCCTGGCCAGACTGATGATGAGATACACGGCATCCGGGTAATAGGACTCGGCGATATCTGTTGCGGAGGGGTGGGATGGCCCGGCGGGATGGGAGTGGTAAATGCCCACCAGTTCCCATCCGCGCTGCTCGAAATCGCAGAAAGTTCGCCATTGCTCTTCTGGGTCGATGCTGTAGCGCGTGCTGGGGCTGGCATCCACGTTCCGCAGTGCCCGCACCTCAAAGACCTGCTCTCCCCGGCCACCGAGCAGGCCGCAGGCTTCGCGGGGGTACTCCCGCAGGGCATGCTCGATCATAAAAGCCACCATGGCGTTCGTCAGAAATAACGCTCTTTTTGCACCCATTTCGAGGAAACCGTGCTATACTGTAGCGGGATTTAACCAAAGGTAAACCTTGAATAAACCAGAGTACTCACAGTGAGTAAACATATGTTAAATCTTTGTGAAGAACAAGGAGGCCACCCGTGGCTGCTTCCCTGACAGAAACCGTCATCGCGGCTACCCTCACCGTGCTCGCTAACGGCCTTGGGGGGCTGCCCTTCGTCTTCGTCCGCGAGTTTCCCCGCAACGTCGCCCGGCTCGGCTGGGCCGCCTCCGGTGGATTGATGCTGTCAGCCTCGGTTTTCAACCTGATCATACCGGGCGTCACGGATGGCGGCGTCACGCCGGTAGCCATCGGCATCTTTGTTGGGGCCATCCTGATGGGCGGGGCTTCATGGTGGCTGGACCACCGAGATTTCAAGATCACGGGTCTCTCCGAGGCAGGCACCAAGCGCATCATCATGGTGCTGGCCACGCTGTTCATTCACAGCTTCCCGGAGGGCCTGGCCATCGGCGTGGCCTACGGCTCCGGCGAAGCGGGGCTGGGGGTGTTGATGGCAGTAGCCATTGCCATCCACAACATCCCGGAAGGCGTGGCCGTCTCATTACCACTGCGTGCTGAGGGCGTGAGCGGCTGGAAGTGCGTCGGCTGGGCTATCTTCTCCGGCGTCCCTCAACTGCTGGCCTGTGTCCCCGCCTACCTGGCCGTGGTGGCCTTCCGGCCCGTGCTGCCCTACGCCTTCGGCTTTGCGGCAGGGGCCATGATCTTCCTGGTGCTCAGCGAGATGATCCCCGAAAGCCGGGCCGACGAGATGCAGCGTCTCTCCAGCGCAGCGGCGGGCATGGTCGGCTTCCTGGCCATGATGATCCTGCAAAATGTGCTGGTCTTCTGACGGGGGCCACAACCCCACAGCCAGAGACTCAAAAAGGGCGTCACGCGGCGTGACACCCTTTCTAGCTGAATCCTGATGGCACGTCCGACACAACTCAGGGAGCCGCGTCGTAGCCAGGACCTTTCTGGAAGAAATCGTAGTTAGGCTGGATGTCCTCCGTCAGATCCACAACCTCGCCACCCTTCGCAGTATAACGCTCCCCACGGAAGGGTACACGTTCCTGCCCGGCAGCCATCTCGTAGGCGCTGGGAACCTCTTCTTCCACGAAGATGGCCTCGTAGGGACATTCTGGAATGCAGGCGCCACAGTCGATGCAGGTGTCAGGATCGATGAAGTACCACGGCCATTCCGACTCCGGAAAGCCGGGGACAATGCATTCCACCGGGCAGACCTCGACGCAAGCGCCATCGCGAAGGCAAAGGCTGGTGATGATATGGGTCATCTCCTGAACTCCTCACGATTAGTCGCCACACACGGCGAATGTTCGGTTCAGGACTGACTATACCACCTGTTACGAATTTAGCAAACGAAAACTGTATTTATCCCCGTGCAGCGGCAAAAAACTCAGCCACCTGCGACCAGTTAACTACGTTCCACCAGGCCTGCACATACTCAGCCCGGCGATTCTGGTACTTCAGATAGTACGCATGTTCCCAGACATCCAGGCCCAGGATGGGGGTTTTGCCTTCCATGAGCGGGCTATCCTGGTTGGCCGTGCTGTAGACATCCAGCTTGCTGCCGTCCCACACCAGCCAGGCCCACCCGGAGCCAAAGCGGCCCAGCGCGGCCTCGGTAAAGGTGTCCTTGAACGAGGCAAAGCTGCTGAACGCGCTGTTGATGGCCGAGGCCAGATCGCCCCCAGGCTCACCGCCGCCGTTCGGACTCATCACCCGCCAGAACAGGCTGTGGTTGGCGTGGCCGCCTCCGTTGTTGCGGACGGCAGCGGGGAGGTTATTCACGCCTCTCGCCAGGATCGCTTCAATGGTCAGGTTTTCCAGGTCGGTGCCCTTGATGGCCGCGTTCAGCTTGTCAACATAGCCGCCATGATGCTTGTCATGGTGAATGCGCATCGTCTGCTCGTCGATATGCGGCTCAAGCGCATCGTATGCATAGGGCAAAGGGGGAAGTTCAAAAGCCATCGTTCACCTGCTCCTTTTTTCAAACAACAACGCTGTGACTATTCACGCCATTGACGGTTGTAGATCGTGATGTTAGGATCACCAACCGTCTGACCGGACCTATTCTAGCCAAATCGGCCCTAGCGTGTCAAAGAACTCCGCAATAGAAATCTGTTAGAAATGACTTCAAGCCCTGTGAACCGCCGCCAGTGGCAGCCCTCCCCCTATGTGATCCTGGCTGTGGGGGTTCTGGCCGTCTCCACCGCCTCGATCTTCATCCGCTTTGCCCAGAACAGCCAGACGCCCTCCCTGGTTATCGCTGCCATGCGCCTGAGCCTGGCCTCCCTCATCCTGACGCCCTTTGCGCTCCGCAATCATCGCCCTGCCCTGCGGGCGCTCCCGCGCGGCGGTCTGGGGCTGGCCCTGCTCTCAGGCGCGTTCCTGGCCGTTCACTTTGCCAGTTGGATCACGTCTCTGGAACACGTTTCCGTGCTGGTGAGCGTGGTGCTGGTCACCAGCAACCCGTTGTGGGTGGCCCTGCTCGCGCCGTTGCTGCTCCGCGAGCGGCTGAGCCGCCGCACGCTGATCAGCATCCTGATCGCATTCATGGGCGGTGTGCTGATCAGCCTCGCCGAAGGAGGCAGCGCAACGCGCCCCGGTGGCTCTCCCCTGCTGGGCAGCGCGCTGGCCGTCACGGGCGCTATCTCGGCGGCGCTCTACCTGATCATCGGGCGGCGGCTGCGTGCCTCGCTGGACCTCATCCCTTACATCTGGCTGGTCTACGGCACAGCTGCTGTGGTACTTCTGCTGACGGTGGCCGCGACGGGCCACACGCTGGTCGGCTACAGCCCTGAGGCCTACCTGTGGATGCTGTTGCTGGCCATTGTGCCGCAGTTGATCGGCCATTCCTCCTTCAATTACGCGCTTAAGCACCTCCCAGCAGCGTTCGTCAGCCTGGTGACGCTTGGCGAGCCTGTCGGCAGCACAATCCTGGCTATCGTGATTCTGCAGGAGACCCCTACCCTGCTGCAATTCGTCGGGGCTGCGCTGATCCTCTTTGCCGTGGCGACCACACGCCAGGTGGAGGAAAAGACGCTCGACGAAGTGGCTCCGGTGGAAGCTGGTCCTCTGGGGCGCTGATCGGTTGGGGGTGATGACTACACGAAAACAACTTGCTTTTTGCTCTCTCGGCCCCTGCACCCTGCCCTGTTGTCATTCCCCCACCGCACCGGTCCGCACACCCAGGAACTGGCCGCGCGGCCCCGGCCACTGCTCGATGGTGATCGGGTCGCCGGTAGCCAGCGTCTCCTCCCACAGCCGCTCGAAGGTTCCGTCGGCAGCCATGTCCTGCAGCGTGATATCTACCAGCGCCCAGAAATCGGGGTCAACGCGCGGCACGGCCAGCGCGATGTACTCCCGGCTGTACCAGCGATCCGTCAACGTGACCAGCTCCGCGTTGGCCTCCACCAGCGGCAGCAGGCGCAGGCTGTCGCCGAAGACGACATCGGCGTTTTGATCCACCACCATGGAATAGACGGCGTCCTCATCATTGATGATGGTAAAAATGTTCACAAAGGCGTTGACGCTTTCCGCCAGCTCGTTTACCTGATCGGCAGCGCCGGGTTCGCTGGCGAAAATGCCCACCCACCGCCCGCCCCGCAGATCGGCAAATCCCCCGATCTGGCTGCCAGCCGGGATCATCAGCCGCTTGCCGTGGGCGATCACCGGCGCGCTGTAGCCGACCTCGTATGGCCCCGCCCAGCCTGGCGCTACCCCCACGGCCAGCTCTGCCTGAGCGCTGGCGACCAGCTCTACAGCGTTGGCCGTCGAATCCGGGATGTACTCCACGGGCACGCCCCAGCGCGCGGCCATCTCCTGGACCAGCGCCTGGTAGAAACCCTCCAGCCGGGCGGCCAGCCCGCTCAACTGCGGACTCAGGCTAAGCCCCGCCACCCGCAGGGCCTGCCCGGCCTGAATGCGGGACACGATGGAAGCCTCCGGGTAGACCAGCGTCGTCTCAAAATCGGCCAGAGTGCGCCGGTCGTCCTCCAACCCACCCCACACCGGCATCTCCAGCTCAAAAGTCATGCTGGGGAACCAGGTGCGCCGCATCTCGGCCAGGCGATCATTCTGGTAAAGCCTCTGCAATGAGCGGTTGAGCAGATAGCGCAGGGCGTTATCATGGCGTCGGAAGGCAATGGCGTAAGGCTCCGGTTCCAGCATGTCGGCAAGGGTGCGCACATCGCTCACCTCGGTCTCAACCTGCCAGGCATGCACACGATCTGTCAGAACGGCGCGCACTTCGCCGGCCCCTAAGGCCCCCACCGCCTGATCCAGCGTCAGATACAGCCCTGGGGTGACGTTCAATCGCCCGGCGCTCAGGGCACGGCCCAGGGCGTGTTCGCTGGCCGTGCCCTGCACCACGCCCACCCGCTGCCCTTCCAGCGCGTTGCTGTGCTCCAGGTCGTCATCGGCCCGCACCAGGAACACCTGACCGCCAGGGTAATAGGTGAGCGAAAAGCCCAGCAACGCCTCATCCTCACGGCGGTGTACCATCGAGGCCAGCAGGATATCCACCTGGCCCTCCAGCAGCACCGGGATGGCCGTCTGGCGCGTCACCTGCTCAAAGGCCACCTCCACGCCCCAGTCCTCCGCGATGGCCCGCGCCAGGTCGGCTTCATAACCCACCACGCGCCCGCGCTCGTTCAGGCTGCTCATGGGAGCCGTGTTATAAAACACCCCTACCCGCAGCGTGCCCTCCTCCCGGATGCGCTGCAAGGCGGAAACCGTCGGGCGCGGCGTGGGCTGTGCTTCTGCGGATTCCGGTAGCGCGGTAGGCACAGGCAGCGTGCCCACCCGATCCGGCGTCCCCATCGGAGGCGGAGAGGCCGTAGCGCCAGGTATCGGCGTGCTGAGCGCGGCAGGCTTGGCTGCCAGTCCGGAAGATCCCTCCAGCGCAAGGGAGCAGGCTCCGGTGAGCGCCGCCAGCAGAAACAGAGGCAGGGCATGGCGGAAGATTCGAAGCGCGTTCATGCTGTTTGGCCCGTTATCAACCCTATCGTCGCGAGTGCTCGGCAGAGGCCCTGACGGTTATCACCCCCGCCGACAGGCTGGGGAATAATAGCGTATTCGCCGCCAAGTTCCCAGGCGCAGGCCGCCGCGTGCAACGCTGGGCACCGGGCAGCGGACGGCAGAACCGGCAGTCGGGCGATAGGCATGCCCTCGCGGCGCGAATCCTAACTTGCTTCCCGGTACAGCCCTTGGGTGAGGATGTAGTCCCGCACGGCGTCGGGGACCATGTAGCGGATGGTGCGCCCGGCCCGCACGCGCTCCGTGATCGCCGTCCCGGAGATGTCCACACCCGGCCCATCGACGAAGATCACCTTTTGCTCCACACCGGGGAGCACGTCCCGCAGGTGAGCCATATCGACCGCCGCGCCGGGGCGTCGCAAGACTGCCAGGCTGCACAGCTCCAGCAGGCGTTGTGGCTGGTGCCACGTGGGCAGGTCCCGCAATGAATCGCCGCCCACCAGAAAGAACCATTCCGCCTCCGGGCGTTGGGCGCGGGCCAGGGCAACCATATCGACCGAATAGTGCGGCCCTGGGCGGTCCACATCAATACGAGAGATGTGAAACAGGGCATTCCCGGCCACGGCCAGGTGGAGCATCCCCAGGCGGTGGGCAACTGGCGTGATCGCCTGCCCCCGTTTGTGGGGCGGGTCTCCCGCCGGCACAAACCATACGGCATCCAGTGCCAGCGAGTCCGCCGCCACAGCCGCCAGGATCAGATGCCCCACGTGCGGGGGGTCAAACGTGCCCCCCAGCAGGCCTATTCGCCCCATTCCAGCTCATACTCGCCGATGTACACGGTGTCTCCGGGTTTCACGCCGTGAGCCTCCAGCGCTGCGCTGATGCCCAACACCTCCAGCGTGCGTTGGAAGCGCATCACCGCCTCTTCAGAGTCCCAATAGGTCATCGCCGCCGCCCGCTCAATGCGCTCCCCCCGGACGTGAAACGCGCCGCGTTCGTCACGTGTGATGGTAAAGGGAACTTCCTCCTCCAGGCGGTAGACAGGCGCTTCTACGGCTGGCTCGGCCACCTCACGCGGCAGCGAAACCAGCAAATCAAACACCCGCTGGACCAACTGCTCCACGCCCTGGTGGGTGACGGCAGAGATGGCCATCGCCTCATAGCCGCGCTTCTTCAGTTCCGGGCGCAGTTTCTCCCAGGCTTCCTGCGCCTGTGGCAGATCGATCTTGTTCAGGGCCACGAGCTGCGGACGCTGTCGTAGTTTCTCATCAAACAGCGCCAGCTCGGTGTTGATCTGGCTGAAGTCGGCCAGTGGATCAGGGCTGAGGCCGTCCAGAAGATGGATCAGCACGCGCGTCCGCTGAACATGGCGCAGGAAGGCGTGGCCCAACCCCACCCCCTGGTGCGCCCCTTCCACCAGGCCGGGGATGTCCGCCGCCACAAACGTGCGATGGTCACGCTCCACAACGCCCAGGTTCGGCTCCAGCGTGGTGAAGGGGTAATCTCCGATCTTGGGCCGGGCGTTGCTGATGACCGAGAGCAGGGTCGACTTTCCCGCGTTTGGCACGCCGACGATCCCCACGTCGGCGACCAGCTTAAGCTCCAGGTGCAGCCAGCGCTCTTCCCCCGGCTCGCCACGCTCCGCCATGCGGGGGGCCTGGTTGCGGCTGGTGGCAAAGCGCGCATTGCCGCGCCCCCCACGCCCACCCCGCGCCACAACCACCCGCTGGCCCGCGTGAACCAGATCGGCCAGCGCCTCCCCGGTCTCAGCATCCCGCACCACCGTGCCCGGCGGAACACGGAGCACCAGGTCTGCCCCGTCGCGCCCCGTTTTGTTGCTGCTGCCGCCCCGGCCACCGCTCTCCGCGCGGAAGTGAGCCTTGCGCTTGAACGACGACAGAGTATTCAACTGCGGGTCCACGGCCAGGATGACATCACCCCCCCGCCCGCCATCCCCGCCGGAGGGGCCGCCGTGGGGCACGTACTTCTCCCGGCGGAAGGTGACCACTCCATCCCCCCCATCGCCGCTGCGCACATAGATTTTGGCTTCGTCAAAGAACATCAACCGCGCCTGGCTCTACTCAATCTCAATATGGTTGATCTCATGCACGTCGAGCTTACCCGCCTCCACCCGCCTGAGGATCGAGGTCAGGATCAACTGGGCAACGCGGAAGATATCTTGCAGGCTGTCAATACGGTTAAGGTACAGCTCCGCCAGCTTCCGGTCTTCTTCGCCCATCTCCGGCATGGCCTGCCGCAGCTTTTCCGTGTTTTCCTGCAGAATGCGCAGGGCCTGCTCCAGGTCACGCAACTCGCGGCTGCTCAACACGTTGACTGCGATCTTCCAGAAATCGGTCTCGGCTTCGTAAAACTTGCGGCGGTCCCCCCGCACCCACACCTCCCGCACAACGCCCATATGCTCCAGCGTCCGCATGTTGGTGCTGACGTTGGCCTTGGATTTCTGCAGGATCGCCGCCAGATCGTCCAGAGACAGCGGCTCCGGGCTGAGCAACAAAGCCCCATAGAGCTGGCCCATGACCTTGTTGAAGCCGAAGTACTCCGCCAGCCTGCCCAGTCCTTCCAGCATGCTGTCGTTAACCGCCTTCAGGTTTTGCTCAAGCTGGTGTTCGCCTGCCTGATGTCTCTGCTCACTCATTGGTTTCCCCTTCGGTGCTTTTGGCCGACCGCATGTTTTCCAGGCGCTCCCTGCCCCAAAGCAGGCCAACACCAACCCGGCGTTCCCCCCACCTGAAAGATCCCAGAACCCTCGCCAGAGCAGCCAATGATCGGCCTTCCTGAGTCAATGCAGGGTCCCCTGCCACACATACTAACAACCAGCACCCGGCACGACAAGTGCCCTCACTCAAAGCGCAGGGCGTCAATGGGGTTCAGGCGAGACGCTCGCTGCGCCGGATACAGGCCAAACGTGATGCCTACCCCCGCCGAGATGGAGGTCGCCAGCAGCACACTCTCCAGCCGCACCAGAACTCGCAGTTCAGGCAACAAAGCGCTGACCAGCAGCGCGCCCGCCCAGGCCACGGCGATCCCGGCAAAGCCGCCAACCACCGCCAGCGCCATGCTCTCCACCAGAAACTGGGACAGGATATCGACCTGCCGCGCCCCCACCGCCTTGCGCAGTCCGATCTCCCGTGTGCGCTCCGTAACCGTCACCAGCATGATGTTCATGATCCCGATACCGCCGACCAGCAGGGAGATGCTCGCCAGCACACCCAGGAAAAGCGTCAGCAGAGTCGTGATCGCGCCAAAGCTCTCCAGCAAATCCGTCTGGGTCAGCACCACAAAGTCATCCTCATCACGGAAGCTGATGTTGTGCTCCTCGCGCAGCACGGCAGTGACCTGCTGCACCAGATCAGGGACGGCGGCTTCGCTGACGGCCTGCAACTGAATCACGGAGATGGGCCGCTGCCCGGACACGGTCCGCGCGCTCTGTAAACGGGTCTGTGCTGTGGTCAGGGGCACGAAGATCAGGTCATCCTCGTCGCCAAAGCTGGTCCCCCCATAGCGGTCCAGGATGCCGATCACACGGAAGGGCACATCGTTGATGCGAATCGTCTCTCCCAAGGGGAACACATCCGGAGGAAAGAGATTCTCCAGCGTCGTCTGGCCGATCACGGCCACACGCGCCCTGCCGACCATCTCCCGCTCGTCAAAGAAGCGCCCCAGCGCCAGTGTGCGATTGCGGCTCCGGAGGTACTCCGGCGTCGTCCCCCTGATGCGCCCCTGTATCTCAACCCCGCCATACGTGGTTGGGCGGGTCAGGGTCAGCACGGGCACCACCAGCTCCGCATCCGGCACGCGGAATGGATCAGAGAGCGCCGCCACATCCCGCTCGGTCAGGGAGGAAAAACTGGCGCTGAAGCGGTTGCTGGCGGGCGGGCCACCCGCCCCACCTCCGCTGACCACACTCGCCAGTGTATCGGGGATCACGAAGATCAGGTTGGTGCCGATGCCCAGGAACTGCTCCGCCACAAAAACCTGAACCGCCTGGCCCAGCGAAACCAGCAAGATGACCGCCGCCACCCCGATGGCGATGCCCAGGGTCGTGAGAGCCGCCCGTAACCGATTGGCTGCCAGGCTGCGCAGCGCGATCCGCACGCCTTCAATGACTCGCCGCGCCATAGGCCTACTTATTCATACCGCAGGGCGTCAATCGGGTTGAGGGACGCTGCCCGGCGGGCAGGATAAAGCCCAAAAAAGACGCCGATGATCGTGCTCACCGTCGTGGCCAGCAGAACGGCATCCCAGGTCACCACCAGGGTCAGGTCAGGGATGGCCGCCGTGCCGATCAGCGAGGCGACAAAGCCCAGCCCGATCCCTACCGCCCCGCCGACCACCGTCAGCACCACGCTTTCGATGAGGAATTGCAGCAGGATATCGGCCTGCCGCGCGCCGACCGCCTTGCGCAGCCCGATCTCCCGTGTGCGCTCCGTAACCGTCACCAGCATGATGTTCATGATCCCGATGCCGCCGACCAGCAGCGAGATGCCCGCGATCACCGCCAGGAAGATCGTCAACAGGCCGGCGATCTGCCCCACCACAGAAAGCAGCTCGTTCTGGGAGAGAATGGTGAAGTCCTGCTCATCCCGAAACTGGATGTCGTGGCGCTCCATCAGGAGGCGCTCGATCTCGGCGGCGGCTGTCTCGATCTGCTGCTCTGAGATCGCCTGCACAGTGAGCAGCCCAACCCGGTAGCTGCCATCGTACATTGAGGCCCGCGTCAGACGGGTCTGTGCCGTGCTGATGGGGACGAAGATCACCGCGTTCTCGTCCACAAAGCCCGATCCACCCCGCTCCTCCATCAGGCCGACCACGCGGAAAGGGATATTGTTGATACGAATCGACTGGCCAACCGGGTCCTGGCCCTGGCCGAACAGCTCCCTGGCCGTGGACTGCCCCAGCACGGCCACCCGCGCGCTGGTGAGCACATCCCCCTCGTCAATGAAGCGCCCATAGCGCGGATACCAGTTGCGCACGTCCTGGAAATCAGGGGTCACCCCCTCCACCGAGATCGTGGTGCTGTTCCTGCCAGCCACAACGACCGAAAATACGCTGTACTGCGGCGCGACGCGCAGCACGCTGGGGGCCAGCAGCGGGTTACCGATAGCCTGGGCATCGGCCATCGTGATCGGTTGCACGTCGCTGGGGCCGCCCCCCGGCGGCGTCACGCTGAAGACGAAGAGCAGGTTGGAGCCAAGCGACTGAAACTGCCCCGCAATGTAGCGCTCCACGCCCTGCCCAAAGCTGACCAGGGCGATCACCGCCCCGACGCCGATCACAATGCCCAGCATGGTCAGGGCGGAGCGCAGCCGATTGGTCAGCAGGCTGGCCAGGGCAATGCGCAAACCCTCCCAGATAGCCATCACCCTACTCTAACGCCTCCGCCGGAGCCTCGTAGGCCTGCTGGAAGATGTCCTCCAGCCCTTCCATCTCAGAAGGACGCTCCGCCTCGCCCGCAACAAGCGGTTGAGGGACGGCTTTATCGGCCACGATCCGCCCATCCCGCAACATGATGATGCGGTCTGTATGGCGGGCAATGAACGCATCGTGGGTGACGAAAACCGTGGTGATGCCCTTCTCGCGGTTCAGCCGCTGGAAGATGCGCAGCACGTCGGTCCCGCTCTTGGAGTCTAGATTGCCCGTCGGCTCGTCGGCCAAGATCATCGCCGGGTCGTTCACCAAGGCCCTGGCGATAGCCACCCGCTGTTGCTGCCCGCCGGATAGCTCGCTGGGCGTGTGCTCAAGCCGGTCGCCCAGCCCCACCGCCTCCAGCGCCGCAATGGCCCGCTGGCGACGGTTGCCCGGACTTGTGGCATAAATGAGGGGCAGCTCGACCTGGCGCAAGGCCGAGGCCCGGTTGAGCAGGTTGAAGCTCTGAAAGACAAAGCCGATCTTCCGGTTGCGAATCCTGGCCAGCTCGCGGTCGCTGGCTTTGCTCACATCCAGGCCGTCCAGGTAGTATTCCCCGCTGGTTGGCTGGTCCAGCGCGCCGAGGATGTACATCAGCGTGCTCTTGCCAGAGCCAGACGGCCCCATGATGGCGACGAATTCGCCCTGGTGTATCTGTAGCGTCACACCGCGCAAGGCGTGGACCTCGATGTCGCCCATCCGGTAGACCTTGGTGACGTTCCGCACATCAATGATGACGCGACGGCCCCGCTCGTCCTGCGGCGCTTCGTGCGCCGGCCCCTTCTTCCCATTACCACTCAAGAGTCCCAACATGTTACCCTGATTCCGTTTCGCTCCCTACGGCCCAAAACTAAACGGGTCGAACGAACCACGTGGCAACAGAACCACCTCATCCCCCACGTTGAGGCCGCTGACGACCTCGCTGAAGGTCTCGTTCCGCCGACCCAACACCACTTCCACGTCCCCCAGCGACCCATCCGGGCGGCGCACGGTCACATAGGCCTGCTGAGTGCGGCGGTCCAGGCGGATGAACCGGTTGGGAACCCGGAGCACGTCGCGTGCCTCATCGACCACAATGGTTGCCGTCGCGCTCATCCCCACCCGCACCGGCACGTCAGTCTCTCCCAGCGTCACGCGCACACCATAGGTCACAATGCCCCCCAGCTCGGTAGCCACGCTGTCCACACGGGTGACGGTGCCCGCAACCGGCTGGTCCGGCAGCGCGTCCAGAATGATCTCCACCCGCTGGCCTACGGCCACCTGGGCGATATCGATCTCGTCCACGGCCAGATCGATATAGTAACTGCTGGGGTCAATCAGCTCAACCGCCGGGGCAGTGGCAGGCGGCGGCTCGCCAGCAGTCAGGTTGACCTGAGCCACCACCCCGTCAAACGGCGCGGTGAGCACGGCCTGCTCCAGTTGATGCCGGCCCAACTCCACAGCCAGCTGGGCTGACTGGAGTTGCGCGCTGACGATCGCCACATCGCGCTCACTGGGGCCTTCCAGCAGGCGCTCAAGGGCCGCCTGAGCGCTGACCAGCGCCGCCCGCGCCGCCGCTATATCCGTGTTATTGGGCGTGGGGTTTTGCGCCTGGGCCAGTTGCTGCTCGGCGATGCGCACCTCGTACTCTGCCTGGCTCACGGCAGCCTCGGCCTGGGCAAGCTGGCCACCCAACGGCAGGCCGAAGTCCGACGCCAGACGCGCCTGGTCGCGTTGTAGTTGCGCCTGCCAGAGCCGGTTACGGGCCAGCTCCACCTGGAGCAAGGCGATGCGCTCGTTGCTGGGGTCGGGCGGCTCCTGGGCCAGCGCCAGGCGTGCTCCCGCCGCATAGACAGCCGCCTCGGCGCCCTCCACATCCACCTCACGCGGATCGGCAGTGAGCGCGTCCAGCGCGATCTGCTGCAAGGCCAGGGCCAGCTCCGCATCCCGCAGGGCCAGCTCCAGCTCCTCCGTTTCCAGGCGGGCCAGGGCCTGTCCTTCCTGCACGCTATCGCCCTGCTCCGCCAGCACCTCCGCCACGACGCCCGGCAGCGGAAAAAACAGGGCCAGCCGCTGCTGAGGGTTGATGGAGCCAGCGGCGCTGACGGTCACCAACAGGTCCCCGCGCCGGGCGAAGGCCGATTCCTCGATTGGCGTCTCGGCGCGGCCCGCGCGGAAAGGTCCACGCTCCAGACGGAAGCGCCACAGCCCCGCCGCCAGAATGAGCAGCGACCCGACGATGATCACGTTACGCACACGCCGGTACATGGCAGACGCTCACTCTTCACTTTCCAGGAAAGAAAATGCCCCGCCTTCCAGATCAATCGCGACTACATCGCCTTCCTGCAGCCCGCTCCGCACCTCGCTCAGCGTCTCGCCCTGCGCCCCCAGCTCGACGGCCCGCTCCACCAGGTTGCCATCCGCATCCAACACGTTGACAAAAGCCTCCCCGCTGGCCCGATCCAGGCGCACGTAGAGGTTCGGCACCACCAGCACATCCTCCACCTCCTGGACGATAATGGTCGCTGCGGCGGTCATGCCCGCCCGGACGGACGCAGCAGTGGCCCCAAGCGACAGGCTCACTTCATAGGAGACCACGCCCTCGTCCGGGGCGGGCACGGGGGCGATACGCTCAACCGTGCCGGTGAACGTCTGCCCCGGCAGCGCATCCAGCGCGATCACCGCCGACTGCCCCGCCCTCACCTGAGCGATGTCAACCTCGTCCACTTCTGCGACGACGCGCAGCCTTGAAAGGTCCACCACCTCCACAGCAGGCAGGCCCGAAGGGCCAGCCAGGCCACCGGCCACTACGTTCACCCGGCTCACCACCCCGTCAAACGGCGCTCGCAGCACGGTGTCCTCATAAGCCGCCCGCGCACGCTCTAACTGCAATTCGGCCTGCTGCGCCGCCACCGCAGCCCGGTCAAGCTCGGCCTGCGTAGGCCCGGCACGCAGACGCTCCAGCTCGGCCTGGGCCTGCGCCACCTGGGCCTGCGCCGCATTGAGCGCGGCCTGCGACGGCCCCTGGCGAAGCTGCTCAAGCTGCAAGCGGGCGATCTCTGCGGAAAAGCTCGCCGCGCCCACCTGAGCCTCCGCCAGCTCACTGCCCCTGGTGTCCCGGTAAGCCTGCTCCGCGTCCTGCACGGCAGCCAGCGCCTGCTCGTAGCGAAGCTCGGCCACGCGCAGCGTCTCCGGATCAAGGCTGTTATCCCGCAGATCGACATAGGCAGCCCAGGCGCTGTTGACATTGGCCTGGGCCACCTCCAGCTCGCGCTCGCTGGGAGGCTCCAGCAGCGCCTCCAGGTTCAACTGCGCAATGCGCAGGCCCAACTCGGCTTGCTCTACGGCGATCCGCTGTGCCTCGCCATCCAGCCTGGCCAGCACCTCCCCTGCCTGGACCGCCTGCCCTGCTTCCACCAGAACAGCCTCGACCACCCCCGCCACTTCAAACTGCAACCGGGCAGACTGTAACGGCTCCACCTGGCCCGTGGTGCGCACCGCCACCATCACATCACCACGCTCCACCATTGCCGTCTGCAAGCGATTGACCTGGCTTTCGGCAGCGCGCCGCGCCTGGGCATTGCGGTAGATCAACACCGCGCCGATGATGGCAGCCAGAAAGACGAGAAGCGCCAGTACCCTACGCATGACCTGATATCCTTAACAGCACAGCCCTGCTTCACCCAATCATAGCATCTTTGCCGCCAGAGCCTGCTGCCAGCCGAAATGGAGATGGAGACGGATAACCCGTATATTACCGCAAGGTTGAGACAAAATGAATACTTACTGCTGCGCAAATACGCCGGATTGCTTATGTATGACCAACGTGGTAGGATATGTCGCATCTTTCACAAACTATGTCTGCCCCAGGAGATTTAGATTAGATGGCGCAAGAAATCCCCGACATTGTTATTGGACGCTTGCCGATCTATTTGCGCGAGCTGACGCTTCTGGCCCAGGAGGGTCTGGAGGTGACTTCCTCGCACGAGCTGGGTCAGCGCCTGGGAATCAGCTCTGCCCAGATTCGCAAAGACTTATCCTGGTTTGGCCCTTTTGGAAAGCAGGGAACGGGCTATCATATCCCTTTTCTGGTGGATCAACTCAAAAAGATTCTGAGGCTTGATCGCGAATGGCCGGTGGGTATCGTCGGCGCAGGCGACCTGGGCCGCGCCCTGGCGCGTTACGGCGGCTTCGCCCAGCGGGGCTTCCGCATCGTCTGCATCTTCGATAACGACGCGGATAAGATCGGCACCTACGTCGGCAACCTGCAAATCCTCAGCACCGACGAACTGGAGGGAGAGCTGGCCCGCCATAACGTCCAGATCGCCATGCTGGCCGTCCCGGCCTCCAACGCCCAACAGGTCGCCAACAGGCTGGTCGAAGCCGGAATACGCGCCATATTGAACTACGCGCCGATCGCTGTATCCGTTCCATCCGGCGTGCGCATGGAACACATCGACCCTGCCATACACCTGCAACACATGACGTACTATCTGCGCTAACCATGGGCCGGGCGGCAGGCTGCGCGTTACAGCGCCGCATGACGGGCAAGGAAAATCAGACGGCTTAAAAGCCCTGGCTCAAGGTGCGCATCAACGCCAGGTTGTTGAGGGCACGCCCGGCCCCGATAGCCGTTGCGACGATGGGGTTTTCTGCGCGGAAGGCAGGCACGCCGGTTTCTCGCGTCAGGTACTGGTCGATGCCTCGCAGCAGCGCCCCGCCCCCCGTCAGGGTGATGCCGCGATCGATGATGTCTGAGGCCAGTTCGGGAGGGGTGCGTTCCAGAACCGTCTTGGCGACCTGGGCGATCTCACTGAGCGGCTCAGCAATCGCCTCGACCACCTCCCCGGTAGATACCGTGATCGTGCGTGGCAGCCCGCCAACCTGATCCCGACCCTGAATCTCCATGGTCATCTCGTCGGGCTGCTCCACTGCCGCGCCGATCTGAATCTTGACCGACTCAGCGGTAGGGGAGCCGATGACCAGGCTGTATTTCCGCCGGATGTAGTTGATGATGGCCTCGTCCAACCGGGAGCCACCGATGCGCACGCTATCCGCCACCACGATCCCGTTCATAGCTACCACCGCCGCCTGGCTGGCCCCGCCCCCCAATTCCAGCACCATATTGCCCGCCGGCGTGTTGACCGGCAGGCCCGCGCCGATGGCTGCCGCCAGCGGCTCCGGGATCAGGAGGGCCTCCCGTGCCCCGGCCTGGATGGCCGCTTCGTGCACAGCCCGCCGCTCCACGCTGGTCACGCCGTAGGGCACGCTGATCATCACCGATGGCCTGAACACACGAACCCGACCCAGCACTTTGTCAAAAAAATAGCGCAGCATGGCCTCCGTCACTTCGTAGTCCGCGATCACGCCGTCACGCAAAGGGCGCACAACCTCGATGTTCTCCGGCGTCCTGCCCCACATATCACGCGCTTCCTGCCCAATTGCCACGACGAGTTCCTCTTCCACGGTCAGGGCCACCAGCGACGGCTCCTGCAGCACAATGCGCCCGTTCTCGCAGATCAGCACATTGGTCGTGCCCAGGTCCACCCCCAGTTTTCTAGAAAACATTGCCATGCTGACCTCCAGCGGTCTTGAAGAAACTCAGCGTATAACGATACCGCAGAGGGGACAAAGTGCCTACTGGCAATTGCGCCCCCTGCCGGCGAACCCAGACAACAAACACGCCCGGACGAGACCGCCCAGGCGTGCAGAAAAGCCACACCGTGCCGCCAGGCCAGCACGAAAGCCCGCCTCACACGGTCAGGACCCCCCCACCTCATCGCGGATGCGTACAGTCCCCGCCCTGGATTGCGTCCGGCGACGGACCCGCACGGCCAGCTCCGCGCGCCGCAGTTCCTGCGCGATAAGCGCCACCTCGTCCGGCGGCGGGCCTTTGCGCATCATCTCCTCGGCGCGGCGGCGTGCCGCTTCCACAAGCTCCAGGTCGATCTCCTCAGCGCTCTCCACCATGTCCGCCAGAATCACCACCTTGTCGGGGCGCACCTCGACGATTCCGCCATAAACTGCGAAGGCCAGTTCGGTGTCCCCCTTCTTGACCCGCAGTTCGCCAAAGTCCAGCGTGGTCAGCAGCGGCGTATGGCGGGGCAAAACGCCCAGCACGCCCTCGCTGCCCGGCAGGATCACCATGTCGGCGTGCGGCTCATCGAGGATGACCCGCTCTTGTGTCACAATCTCTACATGAATAGGCATAGGCCCCTCGCTTCGCCCGCAGGGCTATTCCTTCTCGGACTGCTCGTACCGCTCCAGCACATCCTCAATCGGCCCGGCCATGCGGAACATCTCTTCGGGGATGTGATCCAGCTCACCATCCAGGATCATGCGGAAGCCCCGGACGGTATCCCGCACAGGGACATAGCGGCCCTCGCGCCCGGTGAACTGGGTCGCCACAAAGAACGGCTGGCTCAGGAACAACTCCACCCGCCGGGCGCGGGCCACGATCTGCTTGTCCTCGTCAGAAAGCTCGTCCACACCCAGGATGGCGATGATGTCCTGCAGGTCTTTGTAGCGCTGCAACACCTGCTGCACCTCGCGCGCCGTATTGTAGTGCTCTTCGCCCACGATCAAGGGGTCCAGGATACGGCTGGTGCTGGAGAGCGGGTCCACCGCCGGGTAGATGCCCTTTTCCACAATGGCCCGGTCCAGCGCGATCGTGCCATCCAGGTGGGTGAACACCGCCACCGGGGCCGGGTCAGAGTAATCGTCGGCGGGCACATAAACCGCCTGCAAGGAGGTGATGGAGCCGGTCTTGGTGCTGGTAATCCGCTCCTGCAAGTCGCCCATCTCCTGGGCCAGCGTCGGCTGGTAGCCCACTGCCGAGGGCATGCGCCCCAGCAACGCCGACACCTCGGAGCCTGCCAGGCTGAAGCGGAAGATGTTGTCGATGAAGAGCAGCACATTGCGCCCTTCGTCGCGGAAGTACTCGGCCATCGTCAGGCCAGAAAGCCCCACCCGCAGCCGCACGCCGGGCGGCTCGTTCATCTGCCCAAACACCATGGCCGTCTGGTTGATCACCCCGCTCTCGATCATCTCCTGGTAAAGCTGGGTGCCCTCGCGGGTGCGCTCCCCCACCCCGGCGAACACGGAGAAACCGCTGTGCTCGGTGGCAATGGAGCGAATCAGCTCCATGATGATGACGGTCTTGCCCGTCCCCGCACCGCCGAAGATACCGGCCTTGCCTCCCCTGCGGAACGGCGCAACCAGGTCGATCACCTTGATGCCCGTTTCGAACATCTCCACCTGCGTGGCCTGTTCCTCAAAGCTCGGCGCGGAGCGGTGAATCGGAAGCAACGGGGCGTCTTCTGGCGCAGGTTTGCCGTCAATGGGACGCCCCAACACGTTAAAGAGTCGACCCAGCACGGCCTCACCAACCGGAACCTGGATCGGCTGCCCGGTCGCGTAGGCGATGTTGCCCCGCTGCAGCCCATCCGTTGTGTCCATGGCCACCGTGCGCACCTGCTCATCGCCGAGGTGCTGCTGCACCTCCAGGATCAGGTCCTCGTCTTCCCGACGCGGCACACGGACGGCCTCAAAAATCTCAGGGAGCTGCCCCGTGGGGAAGGCCACGTCCACGACCGCGCCCAATACCTGCGTGATCTTGCCTTCGATCTCAGCCATAAAAACTGTTTCTCCTCAAAAAAGGTTGAACCGCGCGTCATCAACGGGACTCAGGCCCGTGCGCCAGGTCCGCTTGCAGGCTTTACCCGGCTTCTTCTTCCTGGGCGCTCAGCGCCTCTACACCGCCCACGATATCCAGAATCTCGCTGGTGATGGCCATCTGCCGCGCCTTGTTGAAGGTCAACTGCAAATCGGCGGCCAGCGCCTCCGCGTTCTCAGAGGCATTGCGCATGGCGACCATGCGTGCCGAGTGCTCGCTGGCCAGGCTCTCCAAAATAGCCTGGTAGATCTGAAGCTCTGTGAAGCGCGGCAGAACTTCCTCTAGAATGGCCGCTGGCGAGGGTTCGTAGAGGTACTCGCGCCCGCGCGTCGTCACCGTCGGCTCCCGCTTGACGTACTCCGAGACAGCCTGGTTCTCCGCCTGGAAAGGGCGTAAGGGCAGCAGATTCAAGACGACCGCCCGCTGCGTCAGGGTGTTGATGAAGTCCGTGTAGGCAATAAAGACCTGATCGGCCATGCCCTCGATGAACTCATCAATTACGGCGCGGGCGATGGGCACCACAGTCTGAATGCTCGGCTCCGCCGGTAAATTGCTGAACTCCGCCACCACCATCTGCCTACGCCGCAGCAGGGCATCGCGCCCCTTGCGGCCCACGGTCACCCAGCGCACCTCACGATGGTTGGTGTCGCCGTGAAGCCGGGCAAACTGGAGCGCGGTGCGGATGATGTTGGCGTTGTACGTCCCGGCCAGCCCCCGGTCACCGGAGATCAGCAGAATGGTGATGTTCTTCACATGGGGGCGAACTTCCAGCAAGGGGTGCAGGGGCACGCCGCCCTGGTTCTGCGACGCCACATTGACCAGCACCTCCCATGCTTTCTGGGCGTAGGCGCGACTGGCCAGGGCCTGTGCCTGGGCCTTGCGCGCCCTGGAAGCGGAGACGGCCTCCAACGCGCGGGTTACCTGGCCGATATTCTTGACGCTCTTGATGCGATTCCGGATCTCGCGTACATTAGGCATCGCCGGCCCCCATCAGGTCCAGGTCGAATTGAAGGTGGTGATCGCCTCGGTCAGCCGCTTCTTGATGTCGTCGGTCAGCTCTTCTCTGGTCTTGATCGCCTCTACGAGATCGGCGTACTGCGTTTTGACGAAGCGCAGGAAGCTCTCTTCCCATTCTTTGATGCGCTCTACGGCGATCTCATCCAGATAACCGCCGGTCCCAGCGAAGAACAGCATGATCTGGTCCACCAGGGGGGTGGGATGGTACTGCGGCTGCTTGAGAATCTCGGTCAGTCGCCGCCCCCGCTCAAGCTGGCGCTGGGTGGATTTGTCCAGGTCGGACCCGAACTGAGCAAAAGCTGCCAGCGCGCGGTAGTTCGCCATGTCCAGGCGCAGACCGCCCGCCACCTGCTTCATGGCCTTCACCTGCGCATCACCGCCCACACGGCTGACGCTGATGCCAGCGTTCATCGCCGGGCGAATACCGGCATAGAAGAGGTCACTCTCCAGGTAGATCTGCCCGTCGGTGATGGAGATCACATTGGTCGGGATATAGGCCGAGACATCGCCCAACAGGGTCTCGATGATCGGCAGCGCGGTCAGGCTGCCGCCGCCCCGCTCGTCACTGAGCTGGGCCGCGCGCTCCAGCAGGCGGCTGTGCAGGTAGAACACGTCGCCGGGGTAGGCCTCGCGTCCGGGCGGGCGGCGCAACAGCAGGGATATCTGCCGGTAAGCCCAGGCATGCTTGGAGAGGTCGTCGTAGACAACCAGGGCATCCTGGCCCTTTTCCATGAAGTATTCCCCCATGGCACAGCCGGCGTAAGGGGCCAAATATTGCAGCGCTGCCGGGTCGGAGGCAGCAGCTACCACGACGATGGTGTGCTCCATCGCGCCATATTTCTCCAGCGTGGCGACCACGTTGGCGATCTCCCCCTTGCGCTTGCCAATCGCCACATAAATGCAGGTCAGGTTTTTGTCCCGCTGGTTGATGATGGTGTCGATGGCCAGGGCCGTCTTGCCGGTCTGGCGGTCGCCGATGATCAGCTCGCGCTGTCCGCGCCCAATCGGGGTCAGCGCGTCAACCACACGGATGCCCGTCTGCACCGGGCGATATACGTTCTGTCGCTCGATCACGCCGGGCGCGATACGCTCGACGTTAAAGTAGTCGGCTGGCTCAATGGGGCCTTTACCGTCCAGCGGGTTGCCGAGCGCGTCGACCACGCGCCCGATCAGGCTCTCGCCCACCGGCACGGAGGCGATGCTTCCGGTCTCGCGGACCTCATCCCCCTCGCCGATGTCTTCGTACTCCCCCATAATGATGACGCCGACGTTATCCGCCTCCAGGTTGAAGGCGATGCCTGGCACGCCATTGGCGAACTGCACCAGCTCATTGGCCCGCACATTGGGCAGGCCCGAGACACGGGCGATGCCGTCGCCGATCTCCAGCACCTCGCCCACCTCGACGGCTTCGTACTCCGGCTTGAAGCCCTCTATCTGAGCCAGCAACGACCTGGTGATGTCGCTGGTCATCTCCGCCATAGTTTGTGCCTCCCCAAGATATACTGACAAAGCATTTAGGCGAACAGAGAGCACCCTACCTCAACGGGGCCACAGGCCCCGGCAAACCGCTGAAGCGTAAGCCTGCCCCCTACAGGTGTGGCACGGGTCCCCATCAACTTGCAACCCGACAGGGCACTGGCCCAGCCATAGCAGCATGGCGCTGAGTGTACCTTATAGGAGGGTATCTGTCCACTTCTTCACAATTACAGGCGATAAATCCAGTCCGATTAACGGCCATCAGCCAGTTGTTCGGGGTCGCGCCCGCCCAACCGTGAGACCTTGCCGCCGGTCCCCAGCGCCACGCTGCGCTGGTAGGCAGCCCAGATAGCCCGCGAGAGCACGGTGCGCAGCCCGCCCTTCTCCAGGTGATAAAGCGCCTCCGCCGAAGTGCCGCCGGGGCTGGTGACCTGGTTCCGCAACTGCGCCAGGTGCTCCGACGCCTCGGCGGCAGCGGCGGCATACTCAACTGAGCCGCGCATCGTTTGCAGCACCAGCTTCTCTGCCACGCGGCGGGAGAAGCCCAGGTGCACGCCCGCGTCGATCATCGCCTCCATGAACAGGAACACATAGGCTGGCCCGGTTCCGCTGAGCGCCGTCGCCATGTCCAGGTAGTCCTCGCTGTCAACGTACACCTCTTCCCCCAGCGCTGCCAGGATGGCCTGGGCCTGCTGGCGCTGCTGCTCTGGGACCTCCGGCGTGGCCACCCAGACTGTGATGCCCTTGCCGATCCTGGCCGGTGTGTTGGGCATGGCCCGCACGACGCGGGCATTGGCCAGGCCGGTCACGATGCGCTGGATGGGCACCCCGGCCAGGATACTCAGCACCAGCGCGGAGGAAGGCGCGCCGCCCCGTAGTTCGGGCAGCACCCTGTCCAGCACCTGGGGCTTGATGGAAAGCACCAACAGGTCTGCTTCCTGGGCAGCCTGGGCATTATCCGTCGTCCAGCGCACGCCATAGCGCTCCGACAGTGCCAGGCCGCGCTCCTCGCGCGGCCCCGCCGCCAGAATCTGTCGGGCGTCCAGCATGTTGCCCCGCAGCAGGCCGTTGATCATGGCTTCGGCCATCATGCCGCTACCGATGAATGCGATGGTGAATTCCTCGAACAAAGTGTCCTCTCCTGAAGTCGAACCCCGTCAACGCCTGCCGAACGACAACTATTCAGCCCTGCTCAGATCAAGTGGGGAAACAGATGCTGCCAGCGAGCAGCCGCCTCGTCAACCCGCGCCCGTTGCACCGCCACCCCTGTCCCCACACCGCCCGGCACATCCAGCGTGCTGTCCTCAGCGTTGAGCACAAAGGGCGGCTCGGTCAGGTCTGGATCGTAGTAGCGGTTGGTGGCGGAGAGGTCGCTGGGCAGCGTCACCCCTGGCAACGAAGCCACGGCCACATTCTGCGCCCGACCGATCCCCGTCTCCAGCATCCCGCCGATCCACAGGGGCACACCCGCGTCGTAGCAGAACTTGTGGATGGCACAGGCTTCGCTCAGGCCGCCAACGCGGGGCGGCTTGAGGTTGATGATGCGGCACGCCCCAAGCTCCAGCGCCAGCCGCGCATCATTGACGCAGTGGATGCTCTCGTCCAGACAGATCGGGGTGCTCAGGCGCGGCTGTAGCTTGCTGTGCTCGTAAATATCATCGTGGCCCAGCGGCTGCTCCAGCATCAGCAGGTCGAACTGATCCAGTTTGGCCAGGTGGTCCGCATCGTCGAGCGTATAGGCGCTATTGGCATCCAGCATGAGCGTGATGTCCGGGTAAGCGCTGCGGACTGCCGCTGCCAGCTCGACATCCCAGCCCGGCTTGATCTTGAGCTTGATCCGCCCGTAGCCCTCCCGCAGCCGTTTCTCAATGATGGCGAGCGTGTCGTCAATCGTCGGCTGAATGCCAATGCTCACCCCCACCGCGACCCGCTCGCGGCGGGACCTCTCCAGCGGATGTTGCTCCCACAGCAGATCGGCCAGGGCCATGCCGCGCGCCTGGGCCAGCAAGTCCCAGATGGCCCCTTCCAGCGCCGCCTTAGCCAGCGGATGCCCGCGCACACCGGCCATCAGGTGACGGGCCTCTGCGGCATCGCGAATTGACTGCCCAACCAGCCTGGGAATCAGGAAACGGGTCAGGATGTGGTGGGCTGTGCCAACCGTCTCGTAGCTGTAGCCAGGCTCCTCCACAGCCACGCACTCCCCCCACCCCACCAGGTCGCCCGCCCGCATCTCCACCAGGATCACCGGGCGCACCGGCTCAACGCCAAAGCTGGTTCGCAGCGGCTCCACCAACGGCATGGCCACCTGGTGAAGCTGAATCGAATCGATAACTATCGCGCTCATGCTGGAGGCCTATCCTCTGGTGCTAATTGCGGCTAAAACGGCGCAAACTGCCCTCATGACTGCAAACGTAGAAGCTGCGCTCCCGTCCCTCGAACGACTCGTGCACGAAATCGGTCAGGATGTAGCCCGCGCTCAACACCGCCCCAAACACCGCCCGGCTGTGCTCCCGCCAGCTTCGGGCCAGCGCAGGATCGGCCTGAACGATGCGGGGAAAATCGGGCGGGATCTCCACCAACCCCAGCGCACTGGGCGGCTCGATAAACTGGTCGCTGGGTGCTGGCAGGCCGTCAGCAGTGACGCTGGTGGGGTTCAGAAGCCGGACCCCGCCACCGAGGTACTGCGCCAGAGTCAGCGGCCCACGCGACCCCTTGATGCGTTCCTGCACGCGACGGCTGGTTAGCCACCAATCCGCCTGAAACCGGTCGGAGGAGCCAGCCAGCGTCAGCGCCTTCGACTCGGTCCCGTAATAGTCCTGAAAATAGTGAGAGACGGTAACCCCCAATTTGCGGATGTTGAAATGGGCGTTGCGACTCAGCAGCGGATCAAAGGTCCAGGTAATCAGGCGGATGCCACGCTGGATGGCAAAATCCCGCTGCGCCAGCTTCAACCGGTAGCCGATGCCCATGTTGTGGTAGGCCTCCAGGACAGCCGTCCGCTTGGAATAGAGCTTGAGGTTGGCCATTGCCGGGCGCTTCTCATCCGGCATGTCAGCGCCCAGAAAGGCCATCGCACAGCCCACCAGCCGCTCTCCGTCAAAAGCGCCCAGCACCAGCCCGCCATTGCGGGCAATGGAAACCAGCATATGACGGTGCATGATATAGGACGGGTCATCCCCCCACACCGCCTTCTGGAGTTCCTCCACACCTTCCATGTCTTCCCAGGTCTCCAAAGTCCGGATGACCACATCTGCGTTTCCCATGGCTACATCCCTCTCGGACGACGCCTGCGGAAGATAAAGCGCACAAGCTGGGGCAGGTAACGCCGTCCCTGCATATAGGTCACAATCGTGTCTTCAAAACGAACCGGCTTGATGCCAAACGTGTCGGACATGCTGCGCAGGCTGGTCGTCCGGTGGCTGGCCAGGATGTCAAACCACTGGGGTGTGGTGGGCCAACGGGGCAGCACGCGACGAATAAGACGGGTCAGCCAGCGCAAGAGATAGGGCGGCATGGATACAATCATCCGCTGGGCATGGGTCACGCGCATGACCGTGCGCACCATCTCGTTGAACGAGATGTACTCCGGCCCTCCCACCTCCAGAATGCGATCCACGGTGTCCAGGTTATCCATGCTCTGCACCAGCCCCGCCGCCAGGTCGTGAATATACAGTGGATGGAGCAGACTCTCCCCCTGGCCCGGTTGCAGGAAAAATAACGGGTTGGCCCGCAGCACCATGGCAATGGCGTTGACAAACGAATCCTGCTCACCGAACAGAATGCCACTTCGCACGATGGTATAGGGCAGGCCGCTCTCACAGACCAGATTCTCCATCTGTCCTTTGGCTCGCAACAGCGGATATGCCGAGGCAGGGGCCGCGCCCAGGTGACTCATCACCACCAGGCGACCGATGCGTGCCGCGCGCCCTGCCTGCAAGACGCTCCGCGTACCGCCGATATCCACCCGTTCAAAGTCACGGGGGCCACCCCACCACTGCGCACTGGCCAGGTGAAACACCGTATGCACGCCCTGCATGGCGCTCAGGAGCGCCTCCGGCTCATAGAGGCTGCCCATTGCCACATCAACATCCAACGCCGGCCAGGGCAACCGTATCCTCCGCCCGCGTCGGGGCAGCAACAAGATGCGTACCGGCCACCCCGCCTCGACAAGTGCAGGCACCAGATGCCGACCAACGAAACCCGTAGCGCCGGTGACCAGTATCATGAAGGCGATTATAACACGGCGCGGGCAGCAATCGTCACCTTAGCCTGCCCAAAAGGCGGCTGATCGGGCCTTCCCGCGCCGGTGGCCGGGCTGCCCACGGCCCCTCTGGGAAAAAGCGCCGCCTGATTCCGCGACCTTGCTGGCCCAACGGGGTTATGATCAGTTGATGGTATAATTGACCTTTACCTGTACCCGGAAACCCGCGTACAGATTCGTGGCTCTAACTGTGGTGGGAGGACAAGGGCAGTGGAGAGACGACGCGTCGTCGTGACTGGTATGGGCATCCTAAGCCCGATTGGCAATACGGTTGATGAAGCCTGGCGTCGCGCAGCCAATGGCATCAGCGGCATTGCCCCCATCGAACGCTTTGATACCACCGACCTGCCGGTCACCTTTGGGGGAGAAGTGCGGGACTTCGACCCAGTGGCGGTGTTTGGCCCCCGCGATGCCCGCCGCATGGATCGCCTGACCCAACTGGCTGTCGCAGCGGCGGACCAGGCGCTCACCGATGCGGGCATCACCGTGACCGACGAGAATCGCTACGAAATCGGTGTTCTGATCGGCTCCGGCATGGGCGGCATCACCACCATCATCGAGGGGATCAAGAACATCCTGGTTAAAGGGCCGCGCAGTGTCAGCCCCCATCTGGTCCCTATGATGCTGCCGGATAGCCCGGCGGCCAAAGTCTCCATGATGTGGGGGTTGCGCGGGCCGAACATGGCCATCTCCACCGCCTGCGCCACCGGCAACAACTCGATTGGCGAAGCAGTGGAGATGATCCGGCGTGGCGCGGCAGATATGATGGTGGCGGGCAGCACGGAAGCGGGCCTGGTCGAGCTGGCCATGGCGTCCTTCTACAACATGCATGCCATCTCCCGCCGCAACGACGACCCGCAGGGCGCTTCCCGCCCCTTTGACCGCGACCGCGACGGCTTCGTCGTCAGCGAGGGCGCGGCGATGCTCATCCTGGAGGAGTTGGGGCATGCCCTCGCGCGCGGCGCGAGAATCTACGCCGAAGTGCTCGGCTACGGCTCCACCTCAGACGCCTATCACGTCACGGCTCCGCTGGAAAACGGTGAAGGGGCGCAGGCCGCGATGCGCAAGGCGCTCAAAGACGCCAGCCTCAGCATCCACGACATCAGTTGCATCAACGCGCACGGCACCAGCACGCCCCTGAACGATGTCAGCGAGACCAGGGCCATCAAAGGCGTCTTTGGGGAGCACGCCTACGAGGTCCCACTCAGCTCCACCAAATCGGTAACCGGCCACCTGATGGGCGCTGCCGGGGCCGTGGAGGCCGTGATCAGCATCAAGACCATTACCGAGCAGTTTATCCCTCCGACGATCAACCTGGACAACCCCGATCCGGAGTGTGACCTGAACTACACCCCGCACAAAGGTGTGCCAGCAGATATCGAAACCGTGATGAGCAATTCCTTTGGCTTCGGCGGCCACAACGCCGTACTCATCTTTGGCAGGTACCACGACAGCAATGGCAGCTAACCACCGTTCGGCGGACCGCTACGCTCACATCGTGGGATGGGGCATGGCAGTCCCCGAACGTGTCCTGACCAATCAAGACCTGGAGGCCATCGCCGACACAACGGATGCCTGGATTCGTGAGCGCACCGGCATCGAGGAACGGCGCATCGCCGGTGAAAACGAATCCACGGCGAGCCTGGGCTTTGCTGCGGCGCGCCAGGCCCTGGAAGTGGCCAACGTCCTGCCCAAGGAGATCGACCTGATCATCGTCGCCACTTCCACGCCGGAGCACATCTTCCCCAGCACGGCCAGCCTGATCCAGGACTGGCTGGGCGCGTCGGCGGCAGGGGCCTTCGACCTGAGCGCCGCCTGCACCGGCTTCATCTATGCCCTGAACATGGCGACCCAGGCCATCCGCTCCGGCAGCATCAACACGGCCCTGGTCATCGGCTCGGAGACGATGAGCCGCCTTTTGGATTGGGAGGACCGCAGCACCTGCATTCTTTTTGGCGACGGGGCGGGCGCTGTCGTGGTGAAGGCCAGTGAGATGCCAGGAGGCATCCTCTCCAGCGTCCTGCACTCAGATGGCTCCGGCTTCGACCTGATCCTGGTCCCCACCGTCGGCAGCCGGGATGCCTTCGTGCCGGATATCGGCCTGTCCCATGACGGCACCCGCCCGGCCATGCACAAGATGGTGATGAACGGGCGGGAGGTGTTCCGCTTTGCCACGCGCGTCATCAAGGAGAGCGTCCTCGAGGCGCTGACCATGGCCGACCTGACGCTGGACGATGTCGACTGGATCGTGCCGCACCAGGCCAACCAGCGCATCATCGCCAGCGCGGCGCGCAGCCTGGGCTTCCCGGTGGAGCGCTTTATCAGCAACCTGCACCGCTACGGCAACACGTCTGCCGCCTCGATCCCGATTGCCCTTTGCGAGGCCGTGGCCGATAAGCGCATCCAGCCCAACCACACCCTGGTCTTTGTGGGCTTCGGCGGCGGCCTCACCTGGGGGGCCACGGTCGTCAGGTGGGGCGTTCCTGTGCCCACCGAGACGCCAGCCTGGAACCGCATGCAGCGGGAGACCTTCTACTACATCGTGCGGATGCGCTCTCGCTTTTCCCGCACCCTGCGCCGCCTGGGCGGCCTGCTCAACAGGTCGCGGGTGCGGCGCGTCTACCGCTACCTGGATCGCGTCCCCAACGCGGACGAGGAAGACGAAAACGGGCCTTCCCCCTGATACGGGAAGGCCCGCCACGCTCCTGCTGGCAACCCCTGGGCCGCCTCAGGCCTTCTCCAGCCGCACAAACTTGCGCTTGCCAACCTGCACCACCACCGGCAGCTCCTCTGGCCGAACCTCCGCATTGATATCGTCGATCTGCTGCCCATCCAGACGGATACCGGCGTTCTGCACCAGCCGCTTGGCCTCCCCCTTGGAGGCCACCATCTTCAGGCGCGCCAGCAGATCGACCACGCGCTCCGGGGCCTCCAGGTATACCGTCGGCATATCATCAGGCAGGCCGCGCTCCTGGAACTTGCGGACGAAATCCTGCTCTGCCCGCCGGGCAGCCTCCGCGTCGTGAAAAATGGTGACGATCTCCCGCGCCAGGGCCATCTTCACGTCGCGCGGATGCGCCTCCCCGCTGGAGAGTTTCCGCTCCAATGTCTCCAACTGCGCAGGGGACCACCCCAGCACCAGCTTGTAGTAAACCAGCATGGCCTTGTCCGGAACGCTCATGACCTTGCCGTACATGTCCTCCGGCGGGGCCATGATGGGGATGTGGTTGCCCAGGCTCTTGCTCATCTTGATCTCGCCGTCAGTGCCCGGCAGCATCTCGCCCATGATGATCGCCACCTGAGGACGCTGCCCAAGGGCCTGCTGTAGCTTGCGCCCGGCCACCACAATATTGAACAACTGGTCCTGCCCACCGACCTGCACGTCCGCTTCCTGCGCGACGGCGTCGTAGGCCTGCATCAAGGCGTAGAACAGCTCATGCAGGTAGATCGGCTCGCCTGCGTCCAGCCTATTACGGAAGTTGTCGCGTGCCAGGAACTGCTGCACGGTGAAGTTGCTGGCCAGCCGGATGATGTCGGCGAAATTGAGGTCGGCCAGCCACTCATCGTTGTAGCGCACCCGCGTCCGCTCCGGGTCCAGAATCTTGAAGGCCTGTTCGGCGTAAGTCTGGGCGTTGCGCCGCACAGTCTCCGGCGTCAACTGCTCACGGGCGGAGTCCTTGTCGGAAGGATCCCCGATCAGGCTGGTGAACGTGCCGATCAGGAAGGTCACATCGTGCCCCAGGTCCTGGAACTGCCGCAGCTTGCGCATGGTGATGGTGTGGCCCAGGTGCAGGTCGGTCGTGCGCGGGTCGTAGCCACAATAGACTTTGAGCGGACGCCCCCCTTCCTCCGCCTCGATCAGCCGCTGGCGAAGCTCCTGGGCCATCATCTCTTTGGTTTTGGGGTCGCCGTACTCCGCGCCTTGCATGAGCAGGGCAACCTGTTCGTCTATTGTGGACATAGCCTTTCCGTCCTCGCGCGCAATATCACAGCCTGCCGATAAACAGGCCCATTATACCATAGCCAGGGTGCGATCAGAGGGGAAAAATGCGCGGCGCAGCCCGCAGGCCCCGGCAGCCAGCTCCACCGCGCCCAGGCCACAGAGAACCAGGCCCCCTGCCGGGGCAGACGTAGCCAATAATCAGAAAGCGGTGTATACTGCGTGCCAGTCTCCAGCATAAGCAGCGTAAGAGGTGTGTTGGCAAGGATTACCTGCGTGATGAATGAATGGGACGACTTCGACAACGACGACTCTGACGAGTTTGAACGTCGCCTCCGAGGCTCAAAGCGCGAATCCACCAGGCGCCTGAGGCAGGCCCAAAAGATCACCAAAGAGGAGGAGATCGAGGCGGAAATCGCCCGCAAGCACATCGGCAGCGATAGACGCGCCCAGGAAAAACAGCTAAAACGCAAGTTCGCCGAATTGAAGCGCATCGCCGACGCCCTGAATATCAAGGCCATCCTGCAAACGCTGAGCCAGTCCTGTGCATACGATTGCTGGGGGCCAGACGTGGCCAGCGAGAAATCTCGGCTTTGCATGGGCATCTTCCTGAACTTCATTGACAGGCCCGTCAACGCGCCCCCCCTGGACCCGGCACAACCGCAACTACCCAGGCTGGTCGGCGTGTGGTTGTACTATGCCAACTCCCCCGGAGACCAGGTTCGCATCACCGTTGGCACCAGAAGCTCGGAAGAAACCGATCAGGACCTTCGCGCCTATCCCCCCCGGCAGGACACCCGCTTTTTGACGCTCGACTACGCACCTGGGCGGCACAGCCACGTCCAGAGCCAGATCGAAGCCACCCTTCAGAAGTGGGGAAACCAGGAACAGAAAATCTGACACTCCCTGTAACTGCTTCCAGCTATAACCTGCTGTAACCGGCCCGCCCTCGGCCCTTGCAGTGGCACGTGGTGATCCTCAACTGCGTTGTCAAGCGCCACGTGCCACACTATAATCATCACCCAGGCAAATCAGCGTCTTACCAGGAAAGTTCACGCACATGAAACGGATGACCAGCGCCGAGGTACGCCAGGCGTTCTTAGAGTTTTTCGAGGAGCTACGGCATCGCGTGGTGCCCTCTTCGTCCCTGGTTCCGGCCAACGACCCCACCCTGCTCTTCACCAACGCAGGCATGGTTCAGTTCAAGGATGTTTTCTTGGGGCTGGATAAGCGCAACTATACGCGCGCCGTCACCGCGCAGAAGTGCATGCGCGTGAGCGGCAAGCACAACGACCTGGAGAACGTCGGGCCGTCGCCAAGGCACCACACCTTCTTTGAGATGCTCGGCAACTTCAGCTTCGGCGACTACTTCAAGCGAGAGGCCATCCGCTACGCCTACGACCTGCTGACCAAAGTCTACGAGCTGCCGCCGGACCGCCTGGCCTTCACCGTTTACGAAAGCGACGAGGAAGCCTACCGCATCTGGGTGGACGAGATCGGCGTTGACCCGGCCCGCGTGGCCCGCCTGGGGGCCAAGACCAACTTCTGGCAGATGGCAGAAACCGGCCCCTGCGGCCCAACCAGTGAGATTCATTGGGACCTGGCCCCGGAGCGCGGCGTGCAGCACATCATCAGCGACCTGGAGGCGGAAAGCGACCGCTTCCTGGAGCTGTGGAACCTGGTCTTCATGCAGTTCAACCGCACACAGCCCGACCCGGACCACACCGGCCAGTGGGACGAGCCGCTGCCCGCCCCCGGCGTGGACACAGGCATGGGCCTGGAGCGCATCGTCAGCGTGCTGCAAAACGCCGAGGCCAACTACGAGACGGACCTCTTCATGCCCATCATCCGCCGGACGCAGGAGCTGGCCGGGATGACCGACGCAGAGCGCGAGGCCAACATTGTGCCTTTCCGCGTCATTGCGGACCACGTCCGCGCCGCTGCCTTCCTCATCGCGGACGGCGTGTTGCCGGGGGCAATGGGCCGCGACTACGTCTGCCGCATGGTCATCCGGCGGGCGGCCCGCTACGGCAGCAAGATCGGCTTTACCCGCCCCTTCCTGGCCGACGTGGCCGATGCGGTCATCGAGATGATGGGCGGCCATTACGTGGAGCTACGCGAGAAGCGCGAGGCCATTCGCCAGGCCATCACCCTGGAGGAGGAGCGCTTCCGCCGCACCCTGGACCGGGGCGTGGCCGAGCTGGAAGAGGCTCTGGATCGGTTGGCCGAGTCTGGCACAGCAGTGCTGCCCGGCACGGTCGCCTTCTACCTCAAGGCCACCCTGGGCCTTCCTTTTGAAGTCATCCGTGACATCTGTCAGGAGCGCGGCTTCACCGTCGATGAGGCGGAGTTCAGGAACGAGGAGGAGCGCCACATCGTCGCCAGCGGCGGCGGTCGCGCCATGGGCGCTATCGAGGGCGCAGAAGTCTACCAGGAAGTCCTCAATAAGCTGGTGAAGCAGAGCATGCTGCCAGAGACCGGGGTGATATACGACCCCTACGGCCCCCCGGAGGTCGAGGGACACCTGCTGGCCCTCATCCGTGACGGCCAGAGCGTGGATAGCGCCATCTCCGGGGAGCGCGTGGAGGTCGTGCTCCCCCGCACGCCGTTCTACGTGGAAGCAGGCGGCCAGGTCAGCGATACCGGCGTGATTGCTGGCAAAGATTGGCAGATCGAGGTCGAGGACATGCGCCGCCCCATCGGCGGCCTGATCGTGCATGTCGGCGAGGTGGTCGAGGGCACGCCGCGCATCGGCCAGAAGGCCTTCGCTCGCATCGACACCGAGCGCCGCGCCGCCATCCGCCGTAACCACACGGCCACCCACCTGCTGCACGCCGAGCTTCGCAAGCAATTGGGGACGCACGTTCAGCAGCGCGGCTCGCTTGTCGCGCCGGACCGGCTGCGCTTCGACTTCAGCCACCCCCAGCCGCTGACCGCAGAAGAGATCGAATCGATCACCCTGGCGATCAACAGGACCATCCTGGACAACCTCCCGGTCATCCCGACGCACAAAGACTTGCAGACCGCCCGCGCCGAAGGCGCTATCGCGCTCTTTGGCGAAAAATACGGGGAGGAGGTGCGCACGATCACGGTCGGCGACCCCAACGACCGTTACAGCTACGAGCTGTGTGGCGGCACTCACGTCGGCCAGACGGCGGAGATCGGGGCTTTTCTCATCACCAGTGAGGGCAGCGTCTCCGCTGGTGTGCGCCGTGTTGAGGCCGTCACCGGCATCGGCGCGATCCAGACAGTGCTACAGCGCTTCCGCACCCTGCGGGAGGCCGCCGCGCTGGCCGGGGCGAACGTCCAGGACCTGCCGGAGCGCATCCAGGCCATGCAGGCAGAACTCCAGGCGGAGCGACGCCAGCTTGCCGAGCTGCAGCGCGCCTTGGCCCGCTACGAGTTCGAGCAACTGCTCGGCCAGGTGCAGACGGTGGACGGCGTGCCTGTGCTGGCCGCCAGCGTGCCCGGCGCGACGCCCGAAACCCTGCGCGAGATGACCGATTGGTTCCGCGACAAACGCAAGAGCGGCGTGATAGCCCTGGGCACGGTGGTTGACGAGCGGCCCCAGCTTGTCATCGCCATCACCGAGGACCTGACCAGGCGCGGCCTCCATGCCGGGAAACTCATCGGCGCGGTCGCGCGGATGGTCGGTGGCGGCGGGGGTGGCCGGCCCACCATGGCCCAGGCCGGGGGCAAGGACGCCAGCAGGCTGGAGGAAGCCCTGGCCAGCGTCCCCGAACTGGTTCGCAGCGCGCTGAACTGAGCACCGGCAGGGCATATGGCCGGGCCTGTCGAGATCATCCAACTGGAATCCCATGACGATGTGACTTCGGTGCGCGACCGGCTCGCGTTCGTCGGGTCGAACCGCGTGCTGCTGGTATGGCCCTCAGAGGGGCGTGTCCTCTCCCGCAAGCTGGACCTGGTGCTGCTGCAACGGGAGGCACGCCGTCGCGCTGCCCGCCTGGCCCTGGTCACCCAGGACCCGGAGGTGATCAACAACGCCCGCGATCTGAACATCAGCGCCTTCCCCTCCATCGAGGAGAGCCGCCAGCAGCGCTGGCGGCGCGGTCGCTCCAAGGTCTTTGTGGACCGCTCCGACAGGCCGGAAAGTGAGCCGGACCCCGCCGACCTCCGCGACAGCGCCAGCCGTCTGCGCACACAATCGACCCCTTCCCAGATCACGCTGCGGTATCTGTTCGGCGCGGTGGCGCTCCTGGTGCTGGCCTGTGCGCTGACAGGCGCAGCCGCCGTGGTGCTGCCCGCAGCGACCGTCACCCTAACCCCCGCCCGTGAGCACCTGGACATCACCATCCGCGTCGTCGCCGATCCTGCCGCGACAAATGCGGACATCGAAAATGGCGTGATCCCTGCCACCTTGCTCCGCGTGGAAATCGAGGAGAGCGCGCAGGTAGAGACGACCGGCAGCCTGCAAGAGGAGCCTACCCCCGCCAGGGGCACTGTGGTCTTCACCAACCAGACCGGCGAGGCCGTCACCATCCCCGCCGGCACCACCGTCAGCACCAGCGCAGGCGCGATTGTGCGCTTCCGCACGCTGGAGGCGGTCAACGTCGCCGGGCAGGAGGGCGCAATCGCTGTCGTGGCCGTTGAGGCCCTGCCGGAATTCGCCGGACCTGCCGGCAATGTCCCTGCCTATGCCATCGATCACATCGACGGGCCGCTGGGCCAGCTCCTCGCCGTGCAAAACCTGGACCCGCTCAGCGGAGGGAGCGTCCCGGTGGACCGCGTCGTCTCCCAGGCCGACCATGACCGCCTGCTGGCCGCCGTGAGACAGGCCATCCAGCAGCGCGCCCTGGGCGATCTCACGCCGCTCCTGGGGGAGGGCCAGCAGATCATCCCAGAATCCATCCGCATTGTGGAGGAGCGCCCTGAATGGACCCTCTTCAGCGCTCCGGTTGGTGAGAGGGCCGACGCCGTTGCGCTGACGATGCGGGCCACCGTGCAGGCCGTGGTCATTGACGAGCGTATGGCGAACCAGGTCGCCCTGGCCGGGCTGGCCGCGCGCATTCCCCCCGGCCAGGTGCTCACGCCCAACACCATGACCTTCTCCCGTGGCCGGGTGGAAGCCATCAGCGAAACCGGGGGCGTAACCTTTCTGGCCAACGTGACCAGCGATGTCATCAGCGCTGTGGACGTGGCAGGCCTGCAACAGGCGCTCGCCGGTCGCAGCCACGACGCCGCGCTGGACTACCTGTACCAGCACGTTGAGCTGGCTCCGGGCATACCGCCACGCATCGTCATCTGGCCGGAGTTCTTCGGCCAGATGCGCCCCCTGCCGGGCCGCATCAAGATCGTGGTGCGGGAGACACCATGACTCGCCCGCCTGGCCGCCTGCTCGGCATCGACTACGGGCGCAAAGTGATCGGCCTGGCCGTCAGCGATCCAGGCGGCCTGCTGGCCTCGCCGTTGCGCCTGCTCCGCCGCCGCACCCGGCAGGAAGACTTCGCCACAATCGCCGCCATTGCGGAAGAAATCGGGGCCAGGGAGCTCGTTGTCGGTGTGCCGCTGCCGCCGCCTGATTACGAAGGGTACTCGCAGGCCGATACGGTGCGCCGCTGGGCAGGCAGGCTGGCCGCCGCCGTGCCCCTGCCGGTCCGCCTGTGGGATGAGACGCTGTCCTCCGAGGAGGCGGAGCGCCTGGGCCGGGAGGCAGGCCGCCGACGCCCGGCGCGCATCGACGACCGCGCCGCCGCCGTGATCCTGCAAAGTTACCTGGACGCCCTGCGCGAGGGCGTCGACCCGCCGCCCGCCGTCCCCCCAGCCGAAGGGTGAGCGGGCATTCACCATCCTGAGGAGCTTTCATGCGCAACCGGCGTTCCCACCTTCTGTTACCGGGGCTTGCCTTGCTGGCCATCGTCGCCACCTGTGCAGTCTTGACAGGCGTCCTGGCCCTGGTCAACGTGCGCGATGGCCTCAGCCTCCTGGAGCTTGGCTATCTGCAGCTCTGGCTGGCCACCCGCCAGGAGGCGCTGAGCAGGCCCGCCGGGATGGACCCCAGCCCGATCATCTTCGTAGTTGACCCAGGCGACACCGCCGCGACCATCGGCCAGAACCTGGTGGCGCAGGGCCTCATTTCCGACGCCGAGCTGTTTCGCAACTATGCCCGCCTCCACGGCCTGGACAGCCGCCTGGAGGCCGGGACGTACTTCCTCAACAGCACGCAGACCCTCCCGGAGATCGCCCAGGCCCTCACCGATTCCAGCGCCGCCTCAGTCCGGGTGCGCATTCTGGAAGGCTGGCGGCGGGAGGAGATCGCCGCCGCCATCAACGGAAGCCCCCTGCTGGCCTTCCAGGGCGCTGATTTCCTGGCCGCCACCGACGCCGGGGCGGCCATACCCCAGGCCTTTGCTGCCTATGTGGGCCTGCCGGAGGGCGCATCGCTGGAGGGCTTCCTCTATCCTGACACGTACTCCCTCCCACCAGACGCCGACGCACCCGAATTTCGTGACATCCTGCTGCGCACGTTTCAAGAGCGAGTCGACCCCTCCTTGCAGGCAGCCGCAGCAGAGGCCGGGTTCAGCCTGTACCAGGTGGTCACGCTGGCTTCCATCGTCGAGCGCGAGGCTGTGGTCCCCGAAGAGCGCCCCCTGATCGCCAGCGTGTACCTCAACCGGCTGGCTGCTGGTATGAAGCTGGAAGCCGACCCCACCGTCCAGTACGGGATCGGCTTTCGCGACGGCTCCTGGTGGCCAAACATCACCCAGGAAGACTACCGCACCACGCAGTCCCTCTACAACACCTATCTCTACGCCGGTCTCCCCCCTGGCCCCATCGCCAACCCCTCGCTCTCCGCCATCCGCGCCGTCATCTTCCCCGCCCAATCCGACTACTACTACTTCCGCGCGGACTGCGCACAGAGCGGCCTTCACGTCTTCGCCACCACCTTCGAAGAACATGTTGCCAACGGAAACTGCCCATGAACGAACAACGCATACGCAGGATTCTCGCCGTGCTACTGGTAGGCCTGGCCGTCATCCTGCTCGTCACCGGGGCGCAGGGCAGCACGGCCCCGGTCTATCGCATTGGCGTGGCGCTCCCGCTGGAAGGCCGTTACCGCGAGATCGGGTACGACATCTTCTTCGCCAGCCGCCTGGCCCTGCTGGAGGCGCTCCAGGCAGAGACTCCGCCCGGTTACCGCGTTGAGTTGGTCATCTACGACGACTTTGGCGACCCGGCCAGGGCCGTTGCCGACGCCGAGGCGCTGACGGTCGACCCTGCGGTGCTCGTCGCCATCGGCCACTGGCTACCCGACACCACACAAGCGGCGCTGCCGGCCTACCAGGCAGCGGGGGTGCCGCTGGTGACAGCGGAGGGTCTGGCTGCCGCTGCCGGCCCAACCCAGGGGGTCTTCATCCTGGATGCCCGTCCGGAGGAGCAGGAGGCTGCCCTGGCCGCTTACCTGGACGAGCAGGGCATCTCGCCTGCCGACGCTTACCTTGCCCCGCCCACGGCCAGCGTGACCGGGGCCGCTGCGCTGGCCCGCGACGCCGATGCCCGCCTGCGCATCGGCGACACCCTGTGGGGAACCCGGCAGTTCCGCGCCCTGACCTCCGACCTGTCCGCCGAGCTGTGGTTCGTCACCAACGCCATCTGGCCCGCCGACCTGCCCGACCCGCAGGGGTTCCGCCAGGCCATTCTGGAGAGCGACCCCAGCGCGCGGGAGCCGGGGCCTTTTGCCGCCCTGGCCTACGACGCCACGGCCCTGGCCCTGGACGCGATCCGCCGCGCCCAGGCCGCCGGCCCCCTGACGCGGGAAGCGGTGGCTGCGGCCCTGGCGGCCTCAGACTACACCGGCCTGACAGGCCCCATTGCCTTCGATCCCGGCGGCTTCCGGCAGGCAGCCCCCCTCTACCTTTACCGCTGGGAAAACGAAAGCGCCCCAACCCTGCTGGAGCGCTTGCAATGAGCCAGGCGACCTGCCCGGTCCACAGCCGGGGAAGCCCCCTTCAGGATGTGATCGTGTCGTAGAAGAGCGGCAGCGGCGTTTGAGGCCGGTCCCGGTAGACCACAGCGCGAGCCAGGAGCGCCTTGGCCGCCTCAAGCTGACGCTGGCCGTTGGCGTGGACGACGAAAGCAACGTCGCCCTGCCGGACCTGATCGCCCACCTTCAGGCAAGAGACCACACCCACCGCCGGATCGATGGCATCGCCCTTCTTCTCACGGCCCGCTCCCAGCTCAAAGGCCGCCTGGGCCACCGCCATGGCGCTGATCTGCGCGACATGGCCGTCTTGTGGCACGGGGATCGATTCCACCAGGCTGGCCTGTGGCAGCTGGTCGGGGTCATCCACCATGCGCACATCCCCGCCCTGGGCCTCCACCAGCTCCCGAAACTTGCGGAGCGCATCGCCGCTCTGCAGCCTGCCGGCCAGCTCCTCCAGGGCTGCCTCCATCGCCCCTTCGCCCGTATCCCGCCGCGCCAGGCACAACATGTGCGCCCCGATGGCCAGGCAATGCTCGCGCAGGTCGGGCGGGCCGCCCCCCCGCAGTGTCTCGATGGCCTCGCGCACCTCCAGCGCATTGCCCACCGCATGGCCCAATGGCTGATTCATGTCGGAGATCACCGCGATCATGTCGCGCCCTGCCTCGCGACCGATCTCCACCATCAGGCGGGCCAGCTTTTTGGCCTCGTCCACGGTCTTCATGAAAGCGCCCATCCCCACCTTGACATCGAGCACGATGCCGTTGGCCCCGGCAGCCAGCTTCTTGCTCATGATGCTGCTGGCGATCAGCGGCAGGCTGGAGACGGTCGCCGTGACATCCCGCAGCGCATACAATTTCCCGTCCGCTGGGGCCAGATTCGCCGTCTGCCCGGTGAGCACGATGCCGCGCGCCCTGGCCTGGGCCAGGAATTCCTCCCTGGAGAGATCGACGCGGTAGCCCGCGATGGACTCCATCTTGTCCAGCGTCCCCCCGCTGAAGCCCAGGCCGCGCCCGCTCATCTTGGCTACCGGAATCCCACACGCCGCCACCAGAGGCAGCACCACCAGGGTCGTCTTGTCCCCTACCCCGCCGGAGGAATGCTTGTCCACGATGTAATCCGCCACGCTGGAAAGGTCCAGCACCTCACCGGAATGGGCCATGGCCAGGGTGAGGTCGACCGTTTCCCGTCGGTTCATCCCCTGGATGTAAACGGCCATCAACCAGGCAGCGGCCTGGTAATCGGGCAGATCGCCCTGGGTATAGGCCTGGACAAACCACTGAATTTCCTCGGTGCTGAGCACCTCGCCATCGCGCTTCCTGGCGATCACGTCCACAGCCCGCATGGCTGACCTCCACAGTAAGATTTGGCAGAACCGCCGTCTCAGTATAACATAGCCTGCTCACTGGCGGGTGAGGGGTCGGGCGACCACCCAGGCAGACAGATGAGGAGAGAAGACGGCAGTGCTTCCTTTGCTGGCCATCCTGCTGTTCGGCGCGGTACACAGCCTGTTGGCAGCGTTCGGCGTCAAGGCGTGGGCGCGTCGCGTCCTGGGCGAACGGGCCTTCGAGGGCTTCTACAGGCTCCTCTACAACATTTTCAGCGTGGTGCTGTTCATCCCGGTCGCCCTGACTGTGATGCTCACGCCGGCAACCGTCATCTGGCGCGTGCCCATGCCCTGGGCTGCCGCCCTGCTGGCCCTGCAACTCGCCGCGCTGCTGGGGCTGCTGGCGGCGGTGCTCCAGGCGGACCCGCTGCGCTTTGCCGGACTCAAACAGGCGCTGGCCTACCTGCGCGGAGAGCCGCTGCCCCTGCCCCCCGAAAAGCTACAGGTGCGCGGATTCTATAGCCTGGTGCGCCACCCGCTCTATCTGTTCACCCTGCTGACTTTGTGGCCCACACCCCTCATGACCGATACCTTCCTCGGCTTCGCCGTGGGGGCCACCCTCTACTTCATCATCGGCTCCCGGCTGGAAGAGCGCCGCCTGGCCGCCGAGTTTGGCGATGTCTACCTGCGCTATCGCCAGCGCGTACCCTGGCTGCTGCCCTGGCCACGCCCTCGCCCTTGACGCCCCGCCAAAACCCGCTAAATTTGTGCATCCATGCCTGACGCCTGCCACCCGCCGACCGAACCGGAAAGGCGCTGGCAGGTGTAGGAGGTGTTTGGAGCCAATGGTTTTGCGACAAGGACTACTGATCACGATCAGCATGACGTTACTGGTTATCCTGTTGGCGCTGGCCGTTGAGGTGGCCGTCCACATGCCCCCCTGGCTGCCCACGGAAAACGGCGACCGCTACAACGGGCTGACCCGGCGCATGAGCAACGACAACACCCCCCTGCTCGGTGATCCTGAAGCCGCGATCACGGTGGTGGAATTTGCGGATTTCGCCTGCGCCAGTTGCGTCGAGTACCAGGCCGTGATCCAGGACTTCATCCAGCGCTACGTGCGTACCGGCAAAGCGCGCCTGGAGTTCCGCATTCTGGCCGGCCTGGACCCGGCAGGCTCCGCCCTGGCCGCCCGTGCAGCCCTGTGCGCCGGGGAGCAGAACGCCTTCTGGGAGATTAAGGACGAGCTGATGGGCCTGCAACGGGCCTACGGGCGCACCGCCTTTACGGAGGACCGTATCCGGGCGGCTGCGGCCCGGCTTCAGCTCGATCCAGACCAATGGGCTGCCTGCGTCAGCGATGAAGATCGCTACCAGGAGGCGCTGCAAAGCAACGTCGACCTGGCCCTCAGCCTGAACGTCAACAGACTTCCTGCGATCCTGATCCGCCAGGGCAGTGGCCACCCCATGTGGCTTGAAGTGAACGACCAGCGCATCACCGGCGGCGTCCCGCTGGGCGTCTTGAGCACGTTTATCGACACCTCGCTCGCCAGCAACACCAACCGGCAATGGACCTCGCCTTGACGGGCGCGCCCCCCTCATCCTATACTTCATGTATGGAATACACTATTCGCGAACCGCCCAGGGGAATCCCCGCGCCTGAGCAGCGCCCACTCCTCGCCGTCGACGTTGTGATCTTCACGGTGCGGGAGACAACCCTGCAAGTGCTGCTGGTGCAGCGTCCAGAGCCACCCTTCCAGGGCGTATGGGCCTTGCCAGGGGGCTTCGTGCAGCTCCAGGAACCCCTGGACGAGGCCGCCCGGCGGGAACTGGCCGAGCACACAGACGCGCAGAATGTCTACCTGGAGCAGCTCTATACCTTCGGCGCGCCCAATCGCGATCCCCGCGCGCGCGTCGTCAGCGTGGTGTATTTTGCCCTGGTCTCCCCTGACCATCTCGACCTCAGGCCGGGCAACGGCCTGGTCAGCACATGCTGGCATCCCATGTACAACCTGCCGCCCACCGCCTTCGACCACGCAGCCATCCTGGAATACGCGCTCCAGCGGCTGCGCTACAAGCTGGAATACACGGCGGTGGCCTTCCAGTTGCTTCCGGAGGAGTTCACGCTGTCTGAATTGCAGGATGTCTACGCGGTGATCCTGAACGAGCCGTCCCTGGACAAGCGCAACTTCCGCAAAAAAGTGCTCAAGAACGGCATCGTGACCCCCACCAACCGCTTCCGCGAGACCGGGGGGCGGCCCGCTCGCCTCTATCGCTTCAGCAAGAGCCAGCCCTTCGAGGGCAGAGCGCCCCGTCTGTTCCCCTAGCACAGCCGCTAACAAAAAAAAGAGACGTCCGAGCTACCATGGACGTCTCCAAACCAAAGGCGATGCTGCCGGGTTAACGAGCAGCTTACTTCTTCTTGATAGCAATGGTCTTCGGCTTGACTTCTTCCGCCTTGGGCAGGGTCAGCGTCAGCACACCATCCTGGAAGACCGCCTCAGCCTTGCTCACGTCAACCGGCGTGCCCACCGACAACGCCCGCTTGAACTGCCCGGCAGGACGCTCCCGCAGGAAGTATTTGTGATCATCCTCGCGCGGCCTCAGCTCACCAGCGATGGTCAACACGTTGTTCTCCAGCGTGATCTGCACGTCTTCCTCGCGCACGCCGGGCAGCTCCATCCTGATCACGATGGCGTCATCCGTCATGTAGGCATCCATGGGCATGCGCCAGATGCGCTCCTGCTCGCCTTCCACCACAGAGCGAGACCACGGATCAAGGAAACGGTTGACCACCTCGTTCATCTCCTGAAGCTCACGCAGCGGATTCCAACGCATTAAGCTGGTCATGTTATCCCTCCCGCACACGTTTTTAACAAGCTTGCTGCCCCATCATCCAGGCCCTGCTTTTGGATCAGGGGCCTCATTTTGAATCATCAGCCTGATCCTAGGAACCCTGTATAAGAGCAACATCAGCAGGATATCAGATTTGTGTAAGTAAACGCTGCAAAGCCAGGACGGGGTCAGCGCTCCCAGAAAGCGGCATCGACCGCCACAGCGTGGTGAGGGCGGTGCCCTGTCGGTCGCCCTCCGTGTAACAGGGGCCGCAGAATCACATCATCAGCGCTCGCCGCGTCTTCAACCCATTCAGCGACCGTATCCACCTGCACCCCCTGCGGGCCGAGCCGCGTCGTGATGACAAAGGGGAGTCGCTCCAGCAGGAGCCGGTTGATAGCCTCCTGGGGAGCGTCGGGGCGGCCCTTGCGGAGCAGGATGCGGAGAGCGCTGCGGAGACGCTGCGGCTGCGAGCTGCCCCGCAACACAAAAAGGCAGCGGGGCCTACTCGCCCTCGTCAGGGCCTCCCACAATACCCCGGCCTCGTCCCCCAGCAGCTCGTCCAGAACCAGAGTCGTCGGGTTCTCGTCCACAGCCCGGCGGACCTGGGCGGGAAAATCCACGCCGGGCTGCCCTTCCCGCGCCGGAATCACCCCCAGGCGCTGCACCCCCTGCGGGGGGCGCAGCTCGCCCCCCCGCTCAACCAGCCACGTGCTGCCAGGATCGGGCAGCTCGGACAACAGCGCTTCCAGGAGCGTCGTCTTGCCAGCCCCCGCCTCCCCCACGATGAGGGCGCCGTGAGGGCTGCGCATCAGCGCGCGCAACAGTGTCGCGTCTGCTTCCGTGATGGCCCCCCCCGCCTGGAGGGCGTGGAGGGTGGCAGTCGCCGATGGATGCAACCGCAGCTCCAGGTGCAGCACCGGGTTAAGCGGGGGCATCACCAGGCTCAGGCGCGCCGGGCGTCCCAGCATCACCAGGCCCACCTCAACAAAAGGCTCCTCCTCCAGCAATTGCCCCCCGGCCTCGGCCAGGATACGCTCAACCGAGCGCAGCAAATGGGCGTGATCCTCAAAGATCGAGGGGATCTGTTCGCTTTCCCCGGACAGCCGCCGCACGTAGACCCGCTCAAAACCGTCAATGGTCAGCCCTGTAATCGTCTCGTCGCTGAGCAGGGCGTCCAGCGGCCCAAAGGTGAACAGGTCGCGGTATACGGCGGTGAACAGCGCCTCCCTCTCAGCGTGGCTCAGTGGCACGGACTCAACAGCCAGCACATACCCGCCCACTTCCCGGACCAAAGCCCAACGGGCCTCTTCGTCCTGCATCTCCAGCCGGACGTCAGCCCGACGGGCAAGCTCCTCCTCAATCTGCCCTTCGATCCGTTCGCGCAAAGCGGCGAGCGAAAAGCTGGCATACCCCGGACGCCCACGGATGATCTCCGGGTCGGGTCTGGAAGGCCCCGGCTGCCGCAGGTCGTCCCCGCCGTCATCTTCCCCGTTGCTAAGGCGCTTGAGAATAGACATTGCGCTCTTCCCCCGTCTCCCACACCAACAACTAATCCGGCGCTGTCATGGAATGGATGATCGCTTGCTTAAAGTCCCACAACCGCTTGGTCAATGAGACGTGGTAAATATGGGGATTCATCAGACGCCGCACCCCAGGGTCCAGCCGCTCCACATCGGCCTGGCGCTTCCGGCGCATGTCCTCAATCGCGGGCAGGTCACAGACCAGCCTGCCCTCCTCCAGGACATCCACCAGCAACGGCTCGATCTCGGAGATATCCTCCCGGTCGAGTGTGCGGAACTTGGTGTGCTGAGTGGGATGGTGCAGCGAAAGGCTGCTCATCTCGCGCGGGTCCTCGTCCTCCAGGCTGAGCAGGTCCACCGTCGCCTTACCGCGCCTGTCGTAAACGCGCCAGACGCGCTTGTGGCCGGGGTTGGGCATTTTGGCCGGGGTTTCCGAAAGCTTCATTGCAGGCACCCATTCCCCATCTTTGCACATGGCAACCAGCTTGTAGACCCCGTCCAGCGCAGCGTCTCCTGCGGAGGTGATCAGCCGCGTGCCCACACCATACACCAGCCGCCTGATCAGGCCCTCCGCCTCGACGCCGTAGCGCGGCGCTTCCTCCTGAATCTGGGTGAGAATCTGCCAGATGGTCAGCTCGTCGAGCTGGTTGGAGAGGACGATAGAGACATTGGGGAAACCGGCTCCGTCCAGCATCTTGGCGGCCTGAATGCTGAGATAGGCTAGGTCCCCCGAATCCAGGCGGATGCCGAGCGGCTGGTGGCCTTTGCGCCGCAGCTCCTCGAACACCTTGATCGCATTAGGGATGCCGCTTTCCAGCGTGTCAATCGTATCCACCAGCAGCAGGCAGTCGTCAGGGTATACCTCTGCATAGGCGCGGAAGGCATCCAGCTCGCTCCCGCCCAGGGCCAGGAAGACCTGCACCATGCTGTGCGCATGGGTCCCTTTAGGCGGATACCCCAGCACGCGCGAGATCCCAACATTAGAGGTGTAGTCCGCGCCGCCGATAAGCGCGGCGCGAGCGCCCGCGTTGGCCCCCCTGTCCGGCCCCCGACGCAGCCCAAACTCCAGCATCAACTGGCCGCGCCCCGCCTCCCTGACCCGCGCGGCCTTGGTGGCAATCAGAATCTGGTAGTTGAGCTGGTTGAGCAGCGGGGTCTCCAGAATCTGCGCCAGGGCCAGCGGCCCCTGCACGATGGTTATGGGCACGTTTGGGTGCACCACGCGGCCCTCCGGGATGGCCCGCATGGTGATTCCCTCAAAGGTTCCGTTCCTGCTCAGCCAGCCCAGGAAGTCATCGCCAAACAGCCGCTCGCCCGCCAGCCCGGTCAGGCCGCGCAGATAGCCGATGTCATCCTCATCAAAATGGGCCTCCTGCATCCAGTCCAGCAGCCATTCCAGGCCCGCGTTGACGCAGTACCCGGCCTGGTGCAGGCCGTAATCCGGGTAGCTGCGGAAGAAGTGGTCGAACAGCGCCAGCCGCTCATGCAGCCCCATCCGGTAATAGAGCTGGGCCATGGTCAATTGATACATATCTGTGAAAAGGATGCCTTCGGCCATCCTCTGCTCAGCCCTGTCCATCAAACACTCCCTCCGTTACTGCACCAATGCTTTCTCATTCGTCCGGACCTGTCGCAGCCATGAGTATAGCATGTTCAGGGCCGCGCCTCGATGCCCCGGCCCACCTCGTTGCAGCACCGCCATCGGCGCGGCCTCCTGGGACAAAGTGTGGTATACTCCCGCCCCGATCTTGGCATTCGGTCATGTCCAGAGGATAAGCAGTATGGATATCGCAATCACCGGCTCAATCGCTTACGACTATTTAATGCGCTTCCCCGGCACGTTCCAGGATCATATCATCCCCGACAAGCTCGACCGCATCAGCCTCAGCTTTCTGGTGGACGACATGACCAAGCACTGGGGTGGCGTGGGGGCTAACATCGCCTACAACCTGGCCCTGCTGGGCCAGCAGCCCAGGCCCAGGCTGGTCGGCACGGTAGGGCGCGATTTTGGCGACTACCGCGCCTGGCTGGAGCGGACCGGCGTGGACACCACCGCCGTGCGCGAGATTCACGATGTCTTCACCGCCTCGTTCTTTGTGAACACGGACCTCGCCAACAACCAGATCGCCTCGTTCTACACGGGCGCGATGGCCTACGCCAAGGACTTCCCGCTCAAGGACCTGCTCCCCGCCCGCCCGGACCTGGTGGTGATCTCGCCCAATGATCCGGCAGCCATGCAGCAATACGTCGACGAATGCCACGCCTGGGGAGTCCCCTTCGTCTACGATCCCAGCCAGCAGGTGGCGCGGCTGGATGGGGAGACTCTCAGACACGGGATCGAGCGCTGCTATATGCTGGTCTGCAACGATTACGAATTTGAGATCATCAAGCAAAAGAGCGGCCTCAGCCTGGAGGACATGCTGGAACGCGTGCCCGTGGTGGTCATCACGCACGGCGAAAAGGGGTCACACATCCACGCTGAGGGCCAGCTTATCCAGGTCCCGGCCTTCCCGGTGGACCAGATCGCCGATCCCACAGGCGTAGGGGATGCCTTTCGCGGCGGCCTGTTGCGCGGCATGTCAGCGCAGTGGCCGTGGAAGCTTTGCGGCCAGGTTGGAGCGTTGTGCGCCGCCTATGCCCTGGAAAGGGTCGGCACGCAGAACCACGTCTTCGCGCTGCCGGAATTCGTCCAGCGCTTCCGCACCGCCTTCGACGACGAGGGCGCGCTGGACGAACTCCTGGCCTGAACAGGGAGCATCGTGCCACACAAAAGCGGGTCGCCCGCACATCCAGACGGCCCCAGCAGCCGGGCAAACGACGGGCGACAAGCCAGCAAACCTGTGTTAAAATGGCCCGCTGTTGCGTTATCTTAATCCCATTTCATCCCAGAGACGATAAGAGGAGACCCCATGACCGTTACCGTTGAACATGATGTGCGTTCGCTCGATCTGGCCCCCGGTGGCCGTTACCGGATCGAGTGGGCTGAGCAGGATATGCCCGTGTTGCGCCAGATACGGGAGCGCTTTGAAAAGGAGAAGCCCCTTAAAGGCATCCGCATCGCCGCCTGCCTGCATGTCACCACAGAAACGGCCAATCTTGTCCACACGCTTCAGGTCGGCGGTGCAGAGGTCGTCCTCACGGCTTCCAACCCGCTTTCCACCCAGGACGATGTGGCCGCTTCTCTGGTAGCCAATTTTGAGATACCCGTCTTTGCCATCAAAGGTGAGGACAACCAGACCTACTACGACCACATCCAGCGCGCCCTGGATCACAAGCCGCACATCACCATGGACGACGGCGCAGACCTGGTCAGCGAGCTTCACAAAGACCGCACCGATCTGATCGATGGGGTCCTGGGCGGCACGGAAGAGACCACCACTGGCGTTATCCGTCTGCGGGCGATGGCCGCCGATGGCGCGCTGCGCTTCCCCGTCATCGCGGTCAACGACAGCCTGACCAAGCACATGTTCGACAACCGCTACGGCACCGGCCAGAGCACAATTGACGGCATCGTCCGCGCCACCAACCTGCTGCTGGCCGGGCGCACCGTCGTCGTGGCGGGTTACGGATGGTGCAGCCGGGGCATTGCCAGCCGCGCACGCGGCATGGGGGCCAACGTCATCGTCACCGAGGTCGATCCGCTCAAGGCCCTGGAGGCGGTGATGGATGGCTACCGGGTGATGCCCATGATCGAAGCCGCACCGCTGGGGGATGTGTTCGTCACGGCTACCGGTGACATCAACGTCATCGACCGTCACCACTTTGAAGCGATGAAGGATGGAGCCGTTGTCTGTAACTCCGGCCATTTCAACGTGGAGATCAACATCCCTGCCCTGGAGGCAATGGCCACCGAGAAACCGCGCCGTATCCGCCCCTTTGTGGACCAGTACCGCCTGCCTGACGGGCGGCGGATACACCTCCTGGGCGAGGGCCGCTTGGTCAACCTGGCCGCCGCAGAAGGACACCCGGCCAGTGTGATGGATATGAGCTTCGCCAATCAGGCGCTCGCCGCCGAGTTCATGGTCAAGCACCACAAGGAACTGGAAAAGCGTGTCTACACCGTGCCCGAAGCAATCGACAAGGAGATCGCCCGGCTCAAGCTGGAAGCCATGGGCATCAACATCGACACGCTCACCGAAGAGCAGTACCGCTACCTGAACCAATGGCAGCAAGGCACGTAGCCCTTCTCCCTATCCCCCAGCCAGCGGGAAAGGACAACCCTGAAGGAGAGAAACGCCTCATGAGTCGTCGTGCTGTTCTTACCATCACGTTGGTTTTTTGTTTCTTACTGGTGGGCCTTCTGCCCACCGCAGCCGCGTCCCCAGACACACAGGCAGAGGATAGCGCGCGGGTGCGCCTAGTCCACGCGGTGGCAGACGCGCCGGCTGCGGATATCCTGATTGACGGGGCCATGGCGGCCTCCCAGCTTGGCTATGCCGGGCATACAGGCTACCTGCTGGTAGCCGGGGGCGACCACGAAATCGACGTGCAGATCGGGGGGGCCTCCGTCGCCCAGGCGTCCTTCACAGTAGCCCCCGGCCAGGCCTTGACCGCCGTCGTCGCTGGCACTGCCGCCGCGCCAGAAGTGATGACCTTCCAGGACGATCTCAGTCCCCTGGTCTTGGGCAACATCCGCCTGAACGCCGTTCACCTTGTTCCGGAGCCTGACACAATCGATGTGGTCCTTTCCGACGGCAGCCCGGTCTTTCAGGGGCTGGCCTACGGCCAAAGCTCTGGTGGAATTGACATCCCGGCCAATCTCTACCCGCTGGCCGTGGTTCCCGCCGGTGACTCGCTGGAACAGGCCATCCGCCCGCCAACGGACTACGCCCTGCGCGCCGGGATGCTCTACCGCCTGTTGGTTCTGGGCGGCACGCCGGATGCGCTGTTGCTGGAAACCCCGGTCAACGCGGCTGAGGATAGCGTGTGGGTCCGCGCAGCCCACGCCATCGCTGATGCGCCAGCCGTGGACCTGTACCTGGGTGATATCCTGCTGATCCCGCATCTGGAGTCCGGCCAGATGACCCCGCCCCTGGCTCTGCCCCTGGGAACGTATGATCTGACCGCACGGGGCGCTGGCGCGGATTCCAGCGTGGTCCCCATTGCCAGCGCCAGCCTGGACTTCAGCGATGCCGCGCTGGCCGGGCAGGCCCGCACCGTCGCCGCCGTCAGCGAGGCCGGCGCGCTGGGCTTCCAGGTTTACGAGGATGACTTCAGCACGCTGGAAGCAACCAGTGCCCGCGTTGTTGTCCACAATGCCATCGCCGGGGCCACCCTAAGCGCCACCCTGGACGACGGCACTGCCGTGGCGGAGGACCTGGCGTTTGCCAGCGCCTCGCCCTCCGTTGAGTTCCCCGCTGGCGTCTACCGCCTGACCGTTGAGACAGACGGGGAAGGCAGCGCCACCACAGAAGCGCTGGCCTTCAACGGCGGTGTGCTCTACAGCTTCCTGGTCACCGGCACACCTGAACAGCCTGCGGTGATCAGCGGGCAGTTCCTGCTGAATCAGCAGCCGGGCAGTGCCGCCGCCGTCGCTGCCGAGGAACCGGCTGCCACCCCGGTGGCGGCTCAGCCACAGACGACGGAAGAAGTGCCGCAGGCCACACCCGCCGCCCCTCTGCCCACGCAGGCCCCGCCGCAGGCAACCGCCCCACCGGCTGCCGCGCCGGCAGAGGGGTTGATCGGCCTGGTCTACAACCTGAATCCCGGCGCAAACCTGCATATACGCCAGTATCCCAGCGCGGATGCGCGCTCGTTGGGCCTGGTGACGAATGGCACGGTGCTCAGCGTCCTGGGGCGCGCGGGCGAGCCGGACTTCCAGCAGCTTGTGGACCTGCCGCCGGATGAAGACCTTGACCCCACGCAAACGTGGCTGCGGGTAGAATACAACACCCCTGAAGGCGGGACCATCACCGGCTGGGCCATCGCCCAATACATCCAGGTTACGGAAGACGGCGAGCGCGTCCGCCTGGCAGAGCTGAACCCGCTCCCCTCAGATGCGCCGGGCAGCGCCTCCGCCGGGGTCGCCGCGCCCACCACGGCCCCCATCCAGGCGGAGTTCTACGCCGTGGTCTTCAACCTGAATCCAGGCGTCAACCTGCACATCCGGCGCATGCCAGATATCACCGCCGAGTCGCTGGCCCTGGTTCCCGCCGGAACGGTGCTGGAACCGCTGAGCATCCTGGAAGACTACTCCTGGACCTTCGTGCGCTATCTGCCGGAAGGCGGCGGCTCCATCACCGGCTGGACGGCCACGCCATACCTGCAATTCGTCTTCCGTGGCCAGACCTACCTGCCCACTCAGGAGCGCATCGACGAGTTGCTCATGCGCAGCCTGCTGACCATCGGCGATCCCACTCAACGGGGTGAGGTCGCTGCCGGAACAACCGTCGAGAACCCGACGCCCTCCGGGCAGGCTCAGTTTCGCAACCAGCTTGTCGCCACCGTGATCCTGGACCCCGGCGCGAATCTGCACCTGCGCCGCACGCCGGACGCGGCCAGCGCGTCGCTGGCGCTGATCCCATCGGGAGCGACGATGCTGGTCTACGGCAAGACCTCGGATGGCGAGTGGCTACAGGTCAACTACGACAACACAGAAGGTTGGGTTGCCAGCGCCTACGTGGACCTGCGCTACAACGACCGGCGTGTCGACATCGAGGACGTGCCGGACGTTCAGCCATAGCGCCCAACCCCGCACAGAGACACCGGGCAACAGAAAGACGGCCCCGCTGGTTGTAGCGGGGCCGTCCTTTTGAAGCAGAAGGGCATCAACAGGACTTTGGTCGGGCTGGCCCGCAGCCCAGGCCCGGCTACAATAACAACAGCGGGTCGTTTGGGATGAGGGGACAAGCGATGAGGCAGCGCTACAGCCTGAGTGCTATTCTCCTGCTGGTCTGGGTCCTGGCCGCCTGTGGGGCGCCGCCCGCCCCCACGCCGACGCCAACTGCCACCGCCACCGAGGCAGCCACCGCCACGCCCCCCCCGGTCACGGCTACCGTCGGAGCCGTGCCGGAGATCGTGCGCGAGCCAGCCGCGCAGGGGCGGCTGCGCGTCGTTCAGGCCGCTCCCCAGAGCGGCGCCGTGGATGTCTACCTGGAACAGGCGCTCCTGGCCAGCCGGCTGGGGCTGGGCGCTTTTACCAACCCGATTCCGGTGGAGTCCGGCACGTACTTCCTCCAGGTCGTGCCAGCCGGGGCCTTACCGGACACCCAGATTCTGGCTGAGACAGTGCTGGAAATCCCCCCGCAGGCGTCATTGCTGGTGCTCATCGCCGGGACAGCAGAGACGCTCAACGTCTCCGTCATCCCGGAAACGCTCAGCCCCCTGCCCGCTGGGCAGAGCCGGGTTGCCTTCATCCATGCCGTTCCCCGTGGCCCCACCTTCACCCCAACGGCAAACGGCCAACCTCTGGGCGATCCACTTGACTTCGGTCAGGCCAGCCCTCCGCACCTGCTCACTGCCGGGGCCTACAACCTGGCCTTCACCAATGACGACGCCGTGCTGGCCGATATCCAAGCCGTGCTGGCTCCGCAGCAACAGTACACCGCCGTGCTGGTCGGCCAGGTCGGCGGCGGCGACTACCGCGCCCTGCTGTTCAACACGCCCGTGGAGGTCCCCGGCCACGTCCGCTTTATCCATGCCGGCTACGAGACGCCCGCCCTGGATGTCTACGTGGAGGGCCAGTTGCTGGCCAGCAACCTGCCCTATCGCACGGCCAGCGAGTGGGCCACATTCAGCCCAGGGACCTACAGCGTGCGAATCATGGAGAGCGAGGCCGGGCCAGAGGCCCAACCCCTGGCCGAAGCACGCTTCAGCCTCAGCGCCAACCAGGCCCTGCACATCCTGCTCTTCGAAGAATGGGGGGAGCCTGCCCTGCGCATCTTCGCCTCCTCGCTGGACCCCACCCCACCGCTGACGGCCCGCCTGGTGGTGGTCAACGCTGCGCCGGGGATCCGGGCCGTCTCCGCGCAAACGGGGGATGCGCCGCTGACGGAGATCCCCATGATCCCCTACGGCATGGCCACGCGCATGATCGACTTCCCCTCCGGGCTGGTCAACCTGCTGTGGGTCAGCCAGACCGGCGAGGATACACAACTGGTGGAGCGTGTGGGTGACTACACCTTTGCTGAGGGCCACGCCTACACTTACGTGGTCACCGGCAGCGAGCAGGAGCCGTTCGTGCTGGTGGACGAAGTCGGCACGGATAGCGCGCTGACGGCGGCCTTCTCCGACCAGCCCGGCGCCGGGGCCAGAAACGTCGCCCAGCTACGGGTGATCAACGCCATGGCCGACCCGGTTGCGGCGCAGGTCCGGCTGGACGATACCTTGCTGGTGGGGGCGCTGCCACCCGGCCAGGTCAGCGATTACACAACCCTGCGGCAGGACCAATATACCCTGCGGGTGGAAGCAGCAGACGGGCCGCCCGGCACACGGGCCTTCTATGAGCAAGCGCTATCACTGCTCACCACATCGCGCGCCTCGCTCATTCTGTACGGCACAACGGACGCGGTGGCGGTCAGTCTCGTACCGGACTACGAAAACCCCATCCAGGCGGGGCAGGCCATCCTGCGCCTGTTCCACGCTGCCCCTGGGTATTCCCCCCTGGCGGCTTCCATTGAGATCCCCGGCCTGGACCCAACCGGCGAACCCGCCGGCGGCGCAGAAGGGGCAGAAGCAACGGCAGAGGTCACAGAAGAAGCCCCGGCAGGGCCTTACCGGCCCTATGAAACGGCAGCTTTTGGCCCCGGCCAGGCCAGCGGCTTCATCGGCCTGCCCCAGGGCACTTATGATGTCCGTGTCCTGGATACCACGAACTCCCAGGTGGTCGCCCTCGCGCCGCGCCTGGCCCTGGACGGGCGCACGGCCTACCTGCTGCTCCTGCTGCCCGGCGCGGATGCAGATCGCCTGGAGAGCCAGTTGCTGGCCCTGCCCCCCGCTCCGTGACAAGGCAGCAACAGCAGAAGAATTTTTATGTTTGAAGTCATCTCAATTTGACAAAGTTTTTCGCCTCGTGCTAACATATACCATTATGAGGGGTAGAAAAAACGTGGGTTCCACCCCCCAGTCGTGGACTCAGCTACAGAGTACCCTGACCATGCAGCAAACACGGCAACACATTTTGGAAATCCTGCGCGAAAGAGGCGAGGCGACCGTCGAAGAGATCGTCGAGGCGCTTTCTGATCGCATCGGCGACATCACGGCGGTTACGGTCAGGCATCACCTGGAGATTCTGCGCGGAGACGGCCTGGTTGCCGCGCCCACCGTGCGCCGGCGCACCACACCGGGCCGCCCTCAACACGTCTACATGCTCACCGAAAAAGCGCTGGACCTGTTCCCCAACAACTATCGCGGCCTGGCGGAGGAACTGCTGCTACAGATCAAGGCCCGTTTCTCCAGCCCAGAGGTCAACGTGGTCCTGGAAGGCGTGGCAGACCAGATGGCCGCCAGCGCGCAGATCAACGACGTGCCCCTTCCCCAACGGCTGAGCCAGGTCGTCGAGTACCTGACCCAGCAAGGGTACAACGCGCGCTGGGAGACCCGCGAGGATGGCTACGTGCTGCACACCAGCAACTGCCCCTATCACCACCTGGCACCCCAACATCAGGAACTCTGCCAGATGGACTTCCGCATGATCTCGGCCCTGCTGGGAGGCATCGTCCCGCGCCGTGTGGGGCATCTAAACGAGGGCGACGAGAGTTGCGCTTACCTGATCCCGCACACGAGCCTGCACACTGCCTAGCCTCCGGCACGCTGGATGAACCGAATAATAAAGATGGCCGTCTTTTTATTGACGTTGACTCGCAAGCATGTTACAATCCGCCTTGCAGCAGCCAGTCCATCGAGGAGAAAATGACGCTATGGTGACTCAACTGAACAACCAGGACACCACGACCACAGCAACACCCGTACTCACCGTAACCCCACAGGCGGTCAGCAAGATCAAGGAGCTGCAAGCCGCCCGAAGCCTGGAGAACCATGCTTTGCGGGTGTTTGTGGCCGGCGGCGGATGCTCAGGGCTGCAATACGGCATGGCATTTGAGGAAAACCCCGAAAGCTCCGACACCGTCGTCGAGGTGGACGGGGTCCGCCTGCTGGTGGACCCGACCAGCCTGCTCTACCTGCAGGGCGCTAACATCGATTTCGTCGATGACGTGTTCAGCGGCGGTTTCCGCATCGACAATCCGAATGCGGTCTCCTCGTGCGGCTGCGGGCATTCTTTCCGCACCGCAGACCAGGGTTCTGCGGCGTCCGGCGGCGGGTGCAGCTCCTGCGGGTGAGCCTGTCGCACGCCGGGCACACGCGCTCGTGGCGGCAATCCCATGCCTTGTCTGTGCCTTTCCAGGTGCGGGACAAGGCTTTTGCGTGCCGCGCCTGAGCCAGCAAGAGGAAAGCGGGGTCGAGCCGAGGCACAGCATCGCGCATTCGGCGTCTGGGCTTCTTGCCGCCACAGCCCGCAACGGTTAAGCTAGTGCCCGGCAGCAGAGCCGACTATATGCCCGGGGGGGCGTGGAAAGCCACACAGGAGGCACACTGATGCGACTTTGGCCAACAGGGAGAAAAGCAACGTCGGAAGAGCCGAGACGCCTGTGGCTGGACCTGGGCGACCTGGGCGATCTGGTCAACCCGGCAGGGCCGCACGAGCAGTGGCAGGATCACGGCCTGGGCCTGTTGAGGACCATCCTCCACCAAAACGGCCTGAAGACTGATCTGGCTTCCACCCGCGCCGTCACCTCCTGGCGTCAGCTCCGCAAGCAGCTCGAAGGCTACGACATGCTGATCATGAACGTGCGGAGCTATACCTATCCCGTGGCCCGCAAGTCGGCCCAGATATTCAAAGAAGTCAATCCGCAGGGCGTCGTCCTCACCGGCGGCATGCACGCCACCGTGGCCCTCGACGAGATGGAAGCGGTGGAGGCCTTTGACCACATCTGCCAGGGGCCGGGCGAAAAAACCATCGTCGATCTGGTCCGCGATCCTGGGGCCTTTCCCAGGGTCATCCTGGGCGTGGGGGCCAGGTCAATGGCCGAGTGGCCGATGATCGACCGGACGCTGTGGCCCCAGCCAGCCAGCAAAAAGCTGGCCCGGACCTTCAACTGGCCCCTTGAGCCGGAGTGTGGCTGGGGACCGGCCCCGGTCGCCACCATCCTCACCAGCCGCGTCTGCCCCTGGCAATGCGTCTTCTGCAACGAAAACTCCTACATCCCCAACATGGGCCGTCGGCCCGTAGACATGGTCATCGAGGAACTCAACTACCTGGATGAGACTTACGGGCCGCTCGGCTCCGTCGTGATCCACGACTCGATGTTCTTCCAGAACCCAAGCTGGCTGGAAGAATGGATCGAGAAGTATCCGCGCCAGGCCAACAAGCCCTGGCCTTACTGGGCAGCGGCGCGCTCGGATACGGTCCGCCAGTGGCCGCATCTCTTAGAGGCGCTGGTCAGGGAGACTAACTGGACCACGATCTCCATCGGCTTCGAATCCGGCAGCGACCGTATCCTGCGCCTGCTCAACAAAGAATGCACCGAGGAGGACAACGCTTTCGCCATCGAGCTGATCAACCGGCTGGGCGACGAGCTGGAGGCCCAGGGCCGCGAAGCGCCTCAAATCTGGGCCAACATCATGCTCGGCATCCCCGGCGAAACGCATGAGGACGCCTTCAAGACGATGCGCATGCTCAAGTCCATGCGCCGTGTGATGCCCTCCATCTCCTTCTACGCCCCCTACCCCGGCTCAGCCCTCGGCTACCAGTTGATCGCGGAGGGCAAGAGTTTGATGTCCAAAGACAATTACCATCGCTATCCGGACGACGAAAAAGTCAAGGGCATTGATTACCAGTTTTATCGGGAGCTTCTGGCAGGCAAGTACGACGACGAGATCAACAAGGGCCTGGACGCTGCCGCGCGGCAGCGCAGCGGCGTCTTTGCCGACGCCCTGACCAAGGCATAGAGGTCGGCCAATGAGCAGCTTCAGCAACCCTCACTATATGTATCTCTTCGACATGAAGAATGGGAAGAAAAAGCTGGCCTACGGGCAGAATCCGCAGGACGCCCTGGACATCCTGCGCATCCGGCTCACCGAGGAAGAGATGGCGGAGATTCTGCCGGACAGATACATCCGCATCCGCCAGCGGGAACTGCAAAAGCACATCGACAACCTGGGCTAGCTCCCGGCACGCGCCGGTGTTGCGCTACGGTAGGGATGGTCCATCTGCAACGCAAAGAACCGGCTCCAGTGCCGGTTTCTTTGTCGCGCCGGTCCATCCGGCAATCGCCATAAAGGACTGCCCGACCACGGCTTCGTTGTAGGAGGAGACCTGTGGCTCCCTATAAGAACGAGGAGGATGTGCTGCGCGCCCTGGCCGAGGGCTGGCTCCTGAAATCGCACCGCTACCTGGACGGGACCAAGGTCTTCAGGTTGCACCCGCTCACAGGCGATCCTGTGACCGTCCACGGCAGAGCAGTCGAGGCTCTGGTGAAGCAGCAGCTCGTCACCAGCAACCAGAAGTTCCCGGCTGCCACGTACCTGCTCACCGAAAAAGGCAGAGCGCTGGCCGCCTCGCTGAAAGCCCTGGACGGCTGAGCTGGCGGTGGGGCGCAATCCCTGGAGCCAGCCCGGCTGGGCACTCCCCGCACCTGCGTATTGAGTATCGCGCATTGAGTATAATGAAGAGGCCCGGCCTGTGTCAGAAGGAGCGCAAGCATGGCCTCTACTGAGGCAGCGCCACCCGCCCACGGCGACCGGTCCACGGTTGCCCTGGCGGTCACCCTGGCTGCGCTGGTGATCGTCCTTACCCTCCGCTTTACGCTGAACCCCGTCGCCGATGCCCTTCTGGTGCAGGCAGCCAGCGCCACGGTTCTGCTGCTGGTTCCGCTGCTTGCCATGAAGGTCGGCATGCAGCCCATACCGTCGCGCCCCGACCGTGGCTTGACCATTGCAGCGTTCGTAGCCGGGATACTCGCCTCCATCGCCGGGGCCTGGCTGCTGGCCGTGGCGGATGGCCTGCTGACCCTGTGGGTCGGGCCGCTGGACTCTGGTGGGGCAACCGCCGGCAGCGACCTGACCATCCTGCTGGTCCAGGGATTGCTGCTGCCTGTCGGCCAGAGCGTGCTCTTTTGGCTCTACCTTCTGCCCCGTCTGTCCGCCGTTGCTCGTCGCTCCGCCCCGTGGCTGGGGGGCTGGCTCTTCGCCGGGGCGGCCATCCTCACCAGCAATATGGGGGTTAGCGCCGGGGTGGCTGCCCTGCCCCTGGGCCTGGCTGCTGCCCTGCTGGTGGAGCTGGGCGGGACGGCGTGGTTGGGGCTGCTGACCACCGTGGTCCACGCGCTGGCAGGGCTGCTGCTGCCGCCCTATTTACTGGCGCTGCTGGGCCTCAACGCGCTCAGCCTTAACTGGGCGGGCGCGGCGCTCCTGAGCCTCTTCGGCCTTTTTCTCGTGCTTCAGGTGGTGCGGGCCGTGTCACCGCCGCGCACTGCGGCAGGAAAGCCCAGGCGACCACGGCGGCAGCGCCCGCTGCTGTGGGGATACAGTGCGCTGGTCATGGCCGTGACGGCGCTGGAGCTGTTCCTGCGCAGCCGCTCCTAGCTCCACATCCGGCTACCCCATGCGCCGCAAAATCCCCACCAGCAGGCCCAACCCTCCCAGGGCGGCCAGCGCAATGATGGGGATGATCGGCGGCATGCTCCCATCCGGGACTACGGCGGGGTTGGGCGGCGGAACAAAGGCCGTTGCCTGGGTCCCTAAATCCGGTGGATAGGTGAAGGTTGGCAGCGGTCCCCTGGTCGTGGTCGGGATGGGAGTTCCCCCCGTGCCGCCCGCGCCGGAAAAAAGTGCCTCCGCTGTGGCCGTAGCCAGCGCGCCCGGCGTCTGGGCCAGCTCCTCGACCGCGCGCGTGCCCACCACGCCGCTCACATCAATGGTCGGCTCGCTGGAAATGCTCAGCTCAGGGATGGCGTCCACTTCGCCGGTGAGGAACACCACCTGCTCGAAGACCCAGGCCGTGCCGCTTGGGGATTCGGGATACTGAATCTTCAGCCACAGCGTCCCGGCTGCCCGCCCCAGCACAGGGTAGAACTCGCCCGGATAGATCACGCCGAGCCGCTCGGCCTCAATATCCGGCCCGGCCCGCACGTTGGTGGGGCCTTCCCGCGCCTCGGCCAGCGCCGGGCCGACCGGCGTTGGGGTGCGGGTGGGTGTCGCCGTCAGAGCCGCGCCCGCCGTCTGGGTGAGCGAGGGCAGCACCACCGGGGCCGGCGTTGGACTGACCTGCCAGCGTGGGGCCGCAGCCACCTCCAGGGCCAGTTGGGAGAGGCCCCAGGCCAGGCCCAGCAGCATGAGAGCCAACACCCCGTACCGCACCACCCCAACCTGCTTGAACATGCTCCCTCCAGTCCCTCACCAGCTTACCTGGTTCAGCGGGTTGTCGCGACCCTGCTCTGCCTGGCGATACTCCGTGCCGTTAACCATGAAGCCCTGGTACTCCTGCCCCTCAAGTCCCCGGATCGTCCACCCGCCGAGGACAAACGGCACATCCGGCACGCCCGGCGCGCAATGATGGCAGTGCGCCGGTATCCACTCGCCGTTGTAGCGGCGCGCGATGTGCAGGTGCGTCGCATTGGAGACCCCCCCTTCACAGGATGGATGGCCCAGCGGGTCCCCGGCCCGCACCGTCCTCCCGGCGGGGACACGCCCCTCGCTGGCCAGGTGCAGATAGACCACGGTCCAGCCGGTGGTTTCGTCGCCATCCATGTCCAGGTCCAGGATCACGAAGCCCTCGCCGCTGCGCACAACCACGCCATCGGCCACCGCCGTCGCCCATTGCGGGGCCACAAAGCATCCCTGGGTATGCTCGTCCCCCGGCGGGGCAAAGTCCACCGCTGCCCAGGCGCTGCCGCTGCCAAATCCACCATGCGGGCCGCCGGTGTAATACCAGGTCTCCCCCGGCGACCAGGGAAGCTGCATCGGCGGCTGGGTCAGGTCTGGCGGCAGCAGCGGTTCCACCGCATGAGCAAAGGGGTCGCCAAACAGGGCCACATAGGTTCCGTAGAAGCCGGTCGGGGCCACCTCCTCCAGCCAGGCAGTGTACGTTTGGTTGCGGCTCAGGAGGTACTGGACGGCGGCTGTCCCTGCGTTAAGGCCCGCCGCATAGCTCACCCGCGTGCCGTCGTCAAAGGCAAACCATAGCTCATCCCGCACCCGCCAGCCGTAATAGGCCTCATTGAGCCGGTTGGCCGCCCAGGCAAGCTGCTTGTACAGCCCCTCGTACCCCAACTGCGTATAACCCATCGGGTAGAGCAACGTATCCCCGGCGGGTTCCGGGTTGAAGAGCCAGCCGGCCCGATACTCCAGCAGCGCCAGCAGCAGGCGCGGGTTGACGCTGAACTCCTCCACAACGCGCCGGACGATGGCAGCCCCACCCCATTCGACCTCATCCAGCGTCTCCGTGTAATCCCGCAGGTAGCCGGGCAGGCTGTTGACGTAGTCTTCCAGATCAAAGCCGTTGGTGGCCGGGCTGCGGACCAGCTCGCTATCCGGGATGATCTTGAACAGCGGCCCAAAAACATCCGCCGTCTCCGGCAGCGTCAGCACCTGGCCCACAGCCAGGAGGGAGGGATTCACCAGCTCGTTCAATTGCAGCAACTGCTCCACGCTGGTCCCAAAGCGGGAGGCAATGCCCGACAGGGTATCCCCCGGCTGCACCACGTAGCTATCCGGCAGCGGCGCGGGTGTGCCGACGCGAGGCGGATCCCAGGTCGGCACGATCAGCGATCCCGATAGCGGTGGCGTGGGCGGGGAAAACTCCCCCGGAGTCTCCGCTGCCTGGCGAGTGCTGATGCCCAGCGGGTCGTCCGGCGTGGCCGTCACGATGATGATCGGCCCCGGTGGCTGGCGCACACAGGCCAGCGCCGAAAGGCCCAGCAGCGCGCCCGTCAGAAGAAGCTTGGCAGTTCGACGCATGGCTACGGCTGTAACGCCTGACTGATCATGGGCAAGGATACGTCGTAACGGTAGTGGATGTTGAAGTGGCCGTCCGGGAATTCCTCATAATGGCAGGCAATGCGGAGCGCCTCCAGCTTGCGAACAAAGAGGCGCGCCCCCACCTGCAGGCTGAACTCGTCTTGCTCGCCGCAATCCAGGTAGAGCAGCTTGAGCCTGCGCAGCGCATCGGCGTACTCCGGACGGTCTATCTTGCGCACCGGATCGTGCGCCAGCCAGCGCGCCCACGTTGCCTCGTCCAGCGCGCCAGTCTCCATATCGATGGGCATATCGAACCCTTCAGGGGCGTCAGGGTTGGGGGCATAGGCCATGCTGTAGGCCAGCGTGCCCACCGTCTGGTAGAACTTTGTGTTCTTCGGTCGAATGGTCTCCAGGGTGTCGCGCAGCTTGTCCCACCCCCCGTAACTGGCAAGGTTGGCGTGCAGCTTGGCGATGTCCCCCAGATAGCAGAACTCAAAGTACATGTCGCCGCTATGGCAGGCCGCGGCGCCAAAGACCTCCGGATGGTGCATGGCCTGCACCAGCGCCCCGTACCCGCCGCTGCTCTTGCCCATGATCCCCCGATGCGCGGCCTCCGGCAGTGTGCGGTAATGCGCGTCCACAAAGGGAACGACCTCCTGGATGAGATAATCCTCGTAACGGCCCGTCGCCGATGAATTGAGATACTGCGAGCCGCCGAAGCGCGTCCAGCAATCGGGCATCACCACAATGATGGGCGGCATTGCGCCGCTATTGATCAGGCGGTCGAGTTGCTGGGGCAGGCTTTCGTCCCAGGGCCGCAGGTTGAGCAGCAACGGTCCGCTGCTGCCGTACCCGGTCAGCACGACCACAACAGGGTAGCGGCGCTGAGGATTCTCATCGTAGCCAGGGGGCAAATATACCGGCACGGTGCGGACGTGTGAATCCCCCAGCGGATTCCCCTGTAACACCTGGCTGGTCAATACGGGTTGCTCCACCCTCCCCGTCCGCGTCACCGTATCCTCTCCCTGGGTCCCATGCGGCGCACAACAGGCCCGATTCTAGCCCGCGCAAAGCGGGCCTGCCACCCTGCTGTGAAAAACCGCACTTCTTTGTATACTTGTATACAAAAGCCCTTAAGAGGGCGACCAAACGCCTCGCCAGGATCGTCCAAATTGAGGAGATCATACGGATGCCAACAGCAGAAGAAGTGCGCAGTTACATGCAGGAGATGCCCCAGCTTTTTCTGCCGGAGAAAGCCCAGGACCTGGACACCACCATCCAGCTCAATCTCAGCGGCGACAACGGGGGCCAGTGGTGGTTCCGCATCGCAGACGGCAAGTGCGAAGTTCACGAGGGGACGGTCGATAACCCTGCGATGACGCTCAACGCCTCCGCCGACGACCTGTACAGCGTGTTCACCGGCGAGACAAATGCCGTCGCGGCTTTCATGCAGGGCAAGATCAAAGTCGGCGGCGACATGTCCCTGGCGATCAAGATGCAGACCATGTTCGATTTTGGTTAGCCGTCGGCGCACCGCAACGCGCAGAACCCACTGCCAACCCGCCCCAGTGGCGGGTTTGTCTTTGGGCAACCGTTGCAGCGCTCAACCGATGGGGGCCAGAAAATCGCGCAGCGTCTTGAGCAGTTGCAGGGCCGCAAGATTGGCGCGGTTGGCCCCGTATTGCAGCCCCTCCGCAGTGAAGACAGCCGTCTGGCCAGGGCCGCTTAGGGTTAGCGTGCCGTCCGGATTGACACCGCCGCCAGGCAGGTCCCGCAGGGCAAGCCACAGGTTCCACACAGGTACGCTCCTGCCCTGGGCAACGCTCACGATCACGTCGTTGTAAGGCCCCACACGATCCGCCGGGCCGGGGAGCGTGACCAGCACAGGCACAACGCCCGCATCCGCCACAGTCTGGACTGCCGCTTCCAACCCCTGGCGGAAGACATTCAGGCCGGCCTCGTTACGTCCCACGCCGACCAGCATATAGGCAGGCTGCGCGATCCGAATCTCACAGGCCAGCGGGGTCTCCCCTGGCTGGCAACGCGCCGGATCAGCCTGGGCCGGGTTCAAGAGGTCCGCAGCCGTCCAGGTCGCGTTGGCGGCCAGCGACGGATGGGTGAAGCTGTTCCCCTCCGCGACAGGAGTCTGGAACGCTGCCAGCACCGGCGACAGCGTGGCCTCATAGTCCCCCCACTGCACCGCGCCCATCCCCACATCATCCAGAAACGCCGGATCGACGGCCAGGACGCCTCCGGCCAGCGAGAAAACGCCCACATTCCGCCCCAACCCCTTCCCCCTGTCGAAGATCATCGAGACGTTGCTCGCCACCTGGGGATCGCTGAAGTCCGGCAGCACCGGAACCAGGTTCAGATCGACGGCAGGCGCGGACGTGGCTGTCTCTGTCAGGGTCGGTGTTGGTGTCTCCGTGGCTGTGGGAGTCTCAGTAGGCGTCGCCGTGGCTGTTGGCGTTTCGGTGGGCGTCTCTGTAGCTGTCGGCGTTTCGGTCGGCGTCGCCGTGGCTGTGGGAGTCTCAGTAGGCGTCGCCGTGGCTGTTGGCGTTTCGGTGGGCGTCTC
>FWWM01000700.1_pt1 | contig 103041 bp, 100 predicted proteins | sample 2228351 | NCBI WGS metagenome assembly FWWM01 (sample SAMEA103939774, study PRJEB20133) | metagenome
TCCCTGTGGGAGAGGGGGTCGGGGGTGAGGGTGTTTCGAAGTTTAGAACAGCCTCAACGGGCGGGGCGTAGCGCAGTATGGTTAGCGCGCCTGCTTTGGGTGCAGGAGGTCCCCGGTTCGAATCCGGGCGCCCCGACCAGTTCCCTATCGCGCGCGGCGACGCAGGCGCAGTAGCCCCACCAGCCCCACACCCAGCGCCAACACGCTCGCCGGCTCCGGCACCACCTCGTAGATATCGAGACGGTCGCCAAATGCTGCCGCGCCTGTACCACCCTTAACTACAAAGATAAACATGCGTCCATCGGCGGTTTTGCCCCAGCTGGCGTTCAGCAGGGTGTTATCGAAGGCGACCTCCGTGAAATCAGTCTCACCCGTATCCTCCAACCCATTCAGCTCGCCGAATACGCCACCGTCAGCGCGAATAATAAACACTTTATTCTGCCCCGACACGCGCTGATTGTAAAGCACCAGATCGGGAAAACCAGTGTAGAACTCGGTGGAGATGGGGATATAGGCAACAAAGGCTTGCGCCAACGTGCCTTCTGACCATGTAGCAAGGTCCACCGGGGCGTTGAAGTTCGTATCGTCGATGCGCGTTGCCTTAGAGACCTTACCCTGGGTTCGAATGTAGAGATCGCCGTTCGGTGCAAAAGCGTAGTCGCGGGTGGAAGTGGCGCCGCCCACCGCGTTCGTGTTGCCGGCATTTAGCCCTGTGCCCAAATCGAAGCGCCGTACGATGGTAGAGCCAAAAACACCTACCGCCAACTTGGGACTGCCAAAGCTCGGGTCAATATCGATCGTATCATATCGGGAGACGCCCGCTTCCGTCAAGCTAAGTAAACCATCTCCTGCCCAGCTACTGACCAGATTGCCGTCCAGGTCGTATTTGCGGATGCCTGTATTCGCTGCCGTACCGTCGCCCAGCCCTGCACCCCAATAGAGGGCGCCGCCATGATGAATAAGGCGTGTGTCGCGTGAACCGCCTGCCTGGGTCAGGTCGATGCGCCAATCGAAGCTCGTCCAGTCTCCACTGGATGTGCTCAGCATGCTGTTGAGACTGCCCAGACGCACCAGGGAAACGGTCTGAGTGCCTGCGGCGCTGTTCCAAGCACTAACATAGACATTGGTGCCATCAAACGCCACATCACCTGCCGCCAGGGTGGAGGGGAATAGGGGCACAAGGTTAAAGCTGCGGCGATGCACCAGCGACAGCTGAGCACTGGCAATGGCGAGTGCACTGGTTGCCAACAACAACATAGCCATGATGCGCCCATTTCGGATAGAAGCTCCGTTCATGTTCAATTAACCTCCTCGTCATAGTGTGAGGGGACGCCCTACGAGGTGTCCCACCTATTATTGACTCAAACTCCGCCCAAAAGCGGACAGGGTTACCCCGCAAAAATAGGAGATTTTGGGGAAAAACCGCGTGATTATGGGGTTATTCGCTCGATGCCGTCCATATAGGGGCGCAGGGCGTGCGGGATGAGCACACTGCCGTCCGCCTGCTGGTAGTTCTCCAGAATTGCTGCCATCAGGCGGGCGGTCGCCACCCCAGAGGCGTTCAGCGTGTGCACATATTCGGGCTTGGCGGTCGGCTCGCGACGGAAGCGGATATTCGCCCGACGCGCCTGAAACTCCTCAAAATTACTACAGGAAGAGACCTCCAGCCACTGCTGGACGCCCGGCGACCAGACCTCCAAGTCGTAGCACTTGGCAGCGGCGAAGCCCAAATCGCCCGTGCAAAGGAGCATGATGCGATAGGGCAGTTCCAGCCGTTGCAGAACCGTCTCGGCGTCGCGCAGGAGCCGTTCATGCTCCTCATAGGAGGTTTCGGGCGTGGTGAACTTCACCAGCTCCACCTTGTTGAACTGGTGCACGCGCAGGAGTCCGCGCGTGAGGCGCCCCGCTGCGCCCGCCTCGCGTCGAAAACAGGGCGAGTAGGCGACCAGATTAATCGGCAACTGCTCCACGCTCAGAATCTCCTCGCGATAGAGATTGGTGAGGGGCACTTCTGCCGTCGGGATGAGATAAAGCGGGTCATCGGCACAGCGGTACATCTCCTCCGCGAACTTGGGCAACTGTCCCGTGCCTTGCATCACCTCGGGGCGCACCAGAAAGGGCGGAAAGACCTCTGTATAGCCATGCTCGCGCGTGTGCAGGTCAAGCATGAAGTTAATCAGGGCGCGTTCGAGTCGTGCGCCCAGCCCTGTGTAGACATGGAATCCGCTCCCGCTGATTTTCGCGCCCCGCTCAAAATCGATCAATCCCAGCCGTTCCGCGATTTCCCAGTGTGGGTGCGGTTCGAACTCGAAGGGATGGGGCATGCCGCCGCGCCGTACCTCCACATTTTCACTGGCATCGGCACCAATCGGCGTGGTTTCGTGGGGAATATTGGGGAACATCAGCAACATCTGTTCGCGCTGAGCCTCCAGTTCGCGTCGCTCCCCCTCCAGCTGCTTGATTTGCTCGCCCAGCGCACGCATCTGGGCAATCAACGCGCTCACATCCTGTCCCGCCTTTTTGAGTTGCGGGATCTCTTTGGAGACGCGGTTCTGCTCGGCGGTGAGCGTCTCCACCTGCGTGGTCAGCTCGCGCCAGCGGGCGTCGACCGCCAGCCATTCGTCCACCATCGTCGGCTCATAGCCTCGCGAGCGCAACGCCTGCCTCACCCGCTCTGGCTCGTTGCGAATCAGCCGATAGTCTATCATGGCGATTTGTATTGTACCTGCCTCTCTATCGAAACATCGCCCTGAATCGGCTATAATAGAGAGGGGTGAATCCCTATGGCGCTGAGCGAGGCAATCGAGAAGCGGGAGTGGACGCTGGAGGAGTGGCTCAACACGGAGCTGGAGCCACGTTATGAGTTTGAGGATGGGAGACTTGTGCCGATGGCTGCCCCAACATTACGGCATCAGGACATCGTTGGATTGACTTTTTACGAAATGCGCCAATTTTGCCGTGCGAACGGGCTGGGCACGGTGGCGATGGGCGTGGATGTGGTGCTATCCCCGCGCAGGGGCTATATCCCCGATATAACCTTCGTGCGACGCGAGCGCGAGGCGCAAGTGCTTGCCCCCCAGGGCAAGGTGATAGGTGTGCCCGATCTGGTGGTGGAAGTAATCTCGCCGGGCGGGCATATTCGCGACGCCGTGCGCAAACTGCGTGCCTATCAGGAGGCGGGTGTGCCATGGTACTGGCTCATCGACGGTGAGACGCTGATGGTGCAGGAGTTTCAGCTGACGCCTGAAGGCTATCTTCTGCGCACGGTGGCAGAAGCGGGCGAGGTGTTCCGCCCCGCGGCTCTGCCGGGCTTTGAACTCAATCTTCAGCGGTTGCTGGGGGAGGGCGAGACCGATGGCACGCACTAGTAGTACGGCTGAGAAGCGCGAATGGACGCTGGAAGAGTGGCTCACGATGGAGCTGGAGCCGCGCTATGAGTTCGAAAATGGGAGGCTTATTCAAATGGCTTCGCCAACACGCCGACATCAACGCATCGTCGGGAAATTGTTCGGTCAATTGGACAGCTGGATGCGTAGGACGGGCATGGGGTTTGTTGATATGGAGATCGATGTTGCTTTGCCAACAGGCGTAGGCTACATTCCTGATCTTGTGTTCGTACAGCGTGAGCGTGAAGAGGCGCTCTACACCCCAGAGGGCAAGATTAGGGGCGTGCCCGACCTCGTGGTGGAAGTAATCTCGCCCAGCACGCGCAAGCGCGACACCGTGGATAAACTCCATGCCTATCAAGAGGCGGGCGTCCCTTGGTACTGGCTGGTCGACAGTGAAACCTTGACCATTCAGGAACTACAGCTCACACCTGAAGGCTACAAAGTCATCTCGGAGGTGGGAGCAGGCGAGGAATTCAGTTCCGTTGCGCTCGCCGGCTTTAGCGTTAATCTGAAAGAGCTTTTGGAGGAAGATTAGGGGATGAGGAATTCATCCACGCAGGCGTAGGAACAGGGTATATCTATGGAATAAAGCAGAAAGGGGCATAGCTGATGAGAGTGAGCGTATTTGGACTGGGTTATGTGGGCGCAGTGTCGGCGGCATGCTTCGCCAAAGAGGGGCATACGGTGATCGGCGTCGATGTCGACCCGCACAAGCTGAATTTGATTCGGCAGGGGCGTGCGCCTATTGTAGAGGAAAACCTTGAGCCGCTTCTGCAGGAGGCGGTGCGCACAGGGCGTCTGCAGGTCACCGACTGCGCGGAGGAAGCCGTTCATCAGACGGACCTCTCGCTGATTTGCGTTGGCACGCCCAGCAAGGAGAACGGCGACCTGCGCACCGACTTCCTGGAGCGCGTGGCGGGCGAAATCGGTGATGCACTGCGTACCAAATCGGACTATCACCTCGTGGTCATTCGCAGTACGGTACTGCCCGGCACGGCGGAAGCGGTGGTACTGCCCATTTTGGAGGCGCGTTCAGGCAAGCAGGTGAACGAGGGATTCGGACTGTGCGTGAACCCAGAGTTCCTGCGCGAGGGGGTCGCCATCCGCGATTTCTATGATCCGCCCTTCACCATCATCGGCTCGCTCAAGCGCGAGGATGCCGAGACGGTGGCGCAACTCTACTCCGGCGTGGAGGCGCAACTGTTCATCACCGCCATTCGCACCGCAGAGATGATTAAATATGCCTGTAATGCCTTCCACGCGGTCAAAATCACCTTCGCGAACGAGCTGGGCATGCTCTGCAAGGCGGAGGGCATCGACAGCCATGAGGTGATGCGCATCTTCTGTGCCGATACGAAGCTCAATATCTCAGCGCGCTATCTGACGCCGGGCTTCGCCTTCGGCGGCTCCTGCCTGCCCAAAGACCTGCGTGCACTGACCTATCGTGCCCGCCTGCGCGACCTGCAACTGCCCATGCTGGAGCATGTTCTGCCGAGCAATCGCCTGCAGATTGAGCGCGTGGTCAAGCTGACCCAGCGACTGGGACGACGGCGCGTCGGGTTGTTCGGACTGTCGTTTAAACCCGGCACAGATGACCTGCGCGAAAGCCCGCTGGTGGAGCTGGCAGAACGGCTCATCGGCAAGGGGTATAATTTGCTTATCTATGACTCGAATGTGTCGTATGCTGCCCTGCACGGGTCGAACAAAGCCTATATCGAGCGCGAAATCCCGCATATTCGCGAGATTCTGTGCGAGGACATCGAACAGGTATTGGCACATTCGGAGGTGGTCATCGTGGGGCATTTAGACCGGGCACTGCGCGAAAGAGTGCAACAGCAGATACGGCACGACCATGTAGTGCTCGATCTGGCACGCGCCCTCGACCCCTCTAAATTGCGAGGTGAGTATGTCGGACTGTACTGGTGAATGTAAAGGGAGCATCTTGATTCTGGTGGAGAACCTGCCGGTGCCGATGGACAGGCGTGTGTGGCAGGAGTCGCTTGCGCTCACGGAGGCAGGCTATAAGGTGTCGGTCATCTCGCCGCGCCCGCCCGACGAGCCAGAGTATATGGTGCTTCAGGGCGTGCATCTCTACCGCTATCCGATGCCCCCGCCCACACGCAGTATCTTCAGCTTCTTTTATGAGTTCATCTACTGTTGGTTGCACACATGGCGGCTCACGCGGCGCGTTGCCCGTGAGCAGGGCATCGATGTGATTCACACCTGCAACCCGCCCGACACCTTCTGGACAATTGCCCGCTGGTACAAACGCAAAGGGGTCAAGTTCGTGTATGACCAGCACGATTTGTGCCCCGAGCTGTACGAGTCGCGTTTCGGCAGGCGGGGATTGCTCTATCGGGGATTGCTCTGGCTGGAGAAGCAGACCTATCGCACCGCGGATGGCGTGATTGCCCCCAACGAGTCGTATCGGCGCGTCGCGATGGAGCGTGGGGGCATCCCGCCCGAGCGCATCGGTGTCGTGCGCAGCGGACCGATGGCGAGCCGTTTCAAACGCACCCTTCCCGACCCCACCCTAAAGCGCGGGAAACGCTATTTGGGCGTCTATCTCGGCGTGATGGGCGCCCAGGACGGCGTGGACTACCTCCTGCGTGCCATCCACCACCTGGTCTACACCTTCGGGCACACCGACACCCACTTCGCACTGATTGGCGGGGGCGATATGTACCCCGACCTGGTGCAGATGTGCCACGAACTGCACCTGAACGAGTTCGTGGAGTTCACAGGACGCATCCCCGATGAGGAACTCCTGCGCTACTTCTCAACGGCAGATATCGCTCTCGCGCCCGACCCGTTCAACCCGCTGAACGATGTGTCCACGATGAACAAGGTGATTGAGTATATGGCGGTCGGACTGCCGATTGTCTCCTTCGATTTGAAAGAGTCGCGATTCTCGGCGCAGGACGCGGCGGTCTATGTGCCTAATAACGACGAGAAAGCCTTCGCGCAGGCGATTATCGACCTATTGAACGACCCGGAGCGCCGTGCTCAGATGGGTGAGTTTGGGCGCAAACGCTTCTTGGAGTGCCTCAGCTGGGAACACAGCAAGGTCAAGTTGATTGAGTTCTACGACCGCCTGCTCCACCCTGAATCTGCTACCGTGACCAGCACAGCGGGCTATCCAGAGCCATCCGAGAAGGAGGTGAGCCGATGAGCCGTTTGGTGCTGATTTACAGCGGTGATTTTCGGGGCTATCCGATGGGGGGTGTGCTGGAATACGCAAAGAATTTTGCGCGCTACGCGCCTGTAGAGGTCTATGTGGTGGGACTGACCACCGACCCGAGCCAGCCGATAGGGCGATGGGGCACGCTCCAATTGGGCACGGTGGAGCGACCGTTCTTGCCTATTCTGTTCGTGGATGAGGCGCGCCAGCGTCGCTCACGCATCCCGCTCAATTACCGCTTCGTGCGCGCCCTGCGCCGTTTCCGCGACGAGATTCTCGTGCTCAACGCCCCGCTCTACATTCAGCGGGCAGAGCATGCCCTGCCGTTCCTGAACACGCCCGCGCCTCTCTACTTCAACACGCATGGGCAGTCGGCGTTTGTGGAACGCTGGACGAGCCACCCGCTGTTCCGATGGCGATGGTTCCGCCAGTGGTTCTACCGCACGGAGGCACGAGCGATTCAGCATGCGCAGGGCGTCATTGTCATCAGCCCTGCAGATTACGACTTCTATACGGGCAAGTTCCCTGCCCTGTGCGAGCGGTTCCACTATATCCCGTTGGGCGTGGAGACCGATCTCTATTGCCCGCCCGCGATGCGCGAGGCGCACCCACCCACCGTGCTGTTCGTGGGCAGGCTGGACGCCTCGAAGGGACTGGAGCTACTGATTGCGGGCTTCGCGCGGTTCCGTGAGCGTCATCCTGACGCTCGCTTGATATTGGTGGGCGGCTCGCAGGACTATAACCCCGTCGAGAGCCAAGTGCGTGGCTGGATTGCCGAGCACGGGGTGGAGGATGCTGTGCAGATGACGGGTTTGTTGCCGCGCGAGGCGATTTTGCCGTATTATCAAAGTGCGGATGTGTTTGTGCTGACCTCGCTGTGGGAAGGCTTGCCGAACGCGCTGCTGGAGGCGATGGCGTGCGGCTTGCCCGCCGTCGTCACCGCGGTGGGCGGATTGCCCAGCGTCGTGCAGAACGACCGAAATGGCTATCTGTTGTCCGAGCGCGACCCTGAGCAGTTGGCAGACCTCGTCGAGCGTGCTCTGGTGCACTTCGATCGCCTCAGCGAGGGAGCCAGAGCCACCGCTCAACAGTTCTCTATCGAAGCGCATGTGCAACAGGTGTGCCAGCGAATGGGACTACTGCCCAACGATATGTCTGATGGGTCAGATAGGTCGGACAAGTCGGACAGGTCGGGCAGGTCGGACAAGTCTGAAGACACTATGCCACTACAGAGTGAACTGGTATGCTGAATGAGCAGAGCTGTGCTGAGACGAATCAGCAAGGGATGAGCGCAACGAGGCGCGTGCTGCTGGTGCTGGAGAACCTGCCGGTGCCGCATGACAGGCGGATGTGGCAGGTCGCCACTTCCCTGCGTCGCGCAGGCTACCATGTATCGGTCATCTCGCCACGCCCGCCCGACGAACCCGAATATTGCGAACTGGAGGGCATCCACCTCTATCGCTACCCGATGTTGCCCCCCACCCACAGCATCGGCAACTTCGTGCGTGAGGCGCTCTACTGCCTCTGGCACACCTTCCGCCTGAGCCGGCGCGTGGAGCGCGAGCAGGGCTTCGATGTGTTCCACGCGGGCAACCCGCTCGACATCTTCTGGTCTATCGGGCTGTATTACAAACTGCGCGGCAAGAAGTTTGTGTATGAGCATCGCGACCTGTGCCCGGAGCTGTACGAGGTGCGTTTCAAGAAGCGCGGACTATTCTATCACCTGCAGGTGTGGTTCGAGCGGCTCTCCTACCGCTTTGCCGATATGATTATCGAGATGAACGAGTCGTATCGGCAGAACGCGCTCCAGCGCGGGCGGGCGCGCCCCGATAAAATCGTGATTGTGCGTAGTGGTCCGCGCGCCTCCGAGTTCTATCCGATGGAGCCAGACCCCACGCTCAAGCGGGGCAAGCGGTTCCTCGTGTGCTATCTGGGCGTGATGGGTCCGCAGGACGGCACAGACATCTTCGTCAAAGCGGCGCACCATATCCTGTGCAAGCGCGGTTTCACCGATGTGCACTTCGTGGCGATAGGCTCGGGCGACTGCCTGGAAGAGGTGAAACAGCTTGCCCAAGAGCTGGGCATCGCCGAGCAAGTGGAGTTCACGGGCTTCATTCGCGACCGGGAGCGGCTGGTGCGCTATCTGAGCACCGCCGATGTGGGCGTGGCAAGCGACCCCGACAACAGCTACACCGCCCGCTCCACAATGAACAAGATTATCGAATTTATGTCGGTCGGACTGCCCATCGTGGCGACGCGCAGTATCGAGAACAAGTGGTCGGCACAGGACGCGCTCATCTCGCCGCCCGACGATAGCCCCACCGCGTTTGGCGACACCATTCTGGAGCTGTTGATGGACGCGGAGCGACGCAAACAGATGAGCGAGTTCGGGCGTCGCCGCTTTCTGGAGTGCCTTAGCTGGGAGCGCAGTGAGCAGGTCCTGCTGAATGCCTATGACCGCCTATTCCAGAACCTGCCGCCCAACGGTGAAGCGAAAGCCGAACTGCCCACTACGAGCCATACACGGCATTAATCGCCGTCTGCAGAAACGCCAACGAGCGACGAAAGCCCACATCACCCTCCGCCTGACCGTCCTCAATGCTCAGATAGCCTATGTAGCCATGCTCACGCAGAATCTGCAGGAGCGGATAAAACGGCACACCACCCTCGCCCAACACGCAGTGCTGATACTCGCCTGGCAGGCGGTCGCCCGCATGCACATGGTGCACCTTATGCACCACACGCTGGAGCAACGCCACAGGGTCTGCGCCCACCATCAGCGGGTTGGCGAAGTCGAAGTTGATGCGCACGGGTGTCGGCTCAATCTGCTCAAAGATGCGCAGGAACCGCTCGGGCAGGAAGGAGAAATCCTCGCGCGTCCAGCGACGGTCTTTGTAGTGGTTCTCGTAGCAGGGGTAGACGCCCATCAGGATCGATTCGTCCGCCAGTTGCACCATGCACTCCACGGCGTAGCGGATGCCGTCTTCCTCGCTCAGCCCCTCGTGTTGCATGCCTGCGGTGACGCGCACGGCGTCCGCGCCTAATGTCGCCGCCCACTCCACGCGCTGGCGCATCGCCTCCATCTCACGCTTGCGAATGGCAGGGTCGGGGTGAGTAAAGTCGGGGGCGCAAGTAATTTGGCTCACTTTTAGCCCCAGCACCTGCAGGGACCGCTTCACGCGCGGTAGGTTCTCCTCGCTCAGGAAGCCGTGATAAAGTTCCACCGCGCCAACGCCGAACTCAGGCACGCGCTCCAGCCACTCGAAGAGCGACATTCGCCCCTCGACAATCGCATGAATGTGCCGAACGGGTAGCCAAGAGATAGGGGGCTTCATCCTCCATACTTTACCCTGCGCGTGGCTCTCACGCCAAATCGGTAAAATAGAAGTGGCATGCCTGTTCACGGCTGGGTGCTGGATTTGGGCGTGGTGGGGTATCAGCAGGCGTATGCCCTGCAGCGCCATCTGCATGGAGCGCGACTTCGCGGCGAGATACCCGACACCCTGCTATTGTTGGAGCATCCGCCCGTTATCACGCTGGGCAAAGGCTTTCAGGCAGAGCATCTGCTGTTCGCGCCCGAGTTCTATGCTCAGCGTGGGGTGGAGGTCTGCCCAACCGACCGTGGTGGCGATGTGACCTGCCACATGCCCGGTCAGTTGGTGGGCTACCCGATTTTTGACCTCCAGTCGCACGGGCGCGACCTGCACCGCTTCTTGCGCCAATTGGAAGAGGTGCTCATCCGCGTGCTAAGAGAATACGGCATCGAGGCGGGGCGTGCGCCGGGCTACACGGGCGTCTGGGTGGGCAACGAGAAAATCGCCGCGATAGGCATCAAGGTCGTGCGCTGGGTCAGCATGCACGGTTTCGCACTGAATGTGAACAACGACCTGAGCCTGTTCGGGCTGATTGTGCCCTGCGGAATCACCGATAGAGGCGTGACCTCCATCCGTCGCCTGCTGGGCGCACCCGTGCCGATGGAGGAGGTCAAAGCGCGAGTGGCTCAACAGTTTGAGGCGGTGTTTGAGATGTGTCTGCGCCCTCCAGAAACGCCTTTAGAACGGGCTTTAGCTGGGGTTTGACCCGCTCCACCAGGAACGAATCGTGTCCCCACGGGCTGTCGATAACCACATGCTGGGCGCGTTTACCCAACGCTTGCAAGGTCTGCACCGCTTCTTGCTGACCGCTTGGCGGGAAGAGCCAGTCGGAGGTGAAGCTGATAAAGAGCATCTCCGCCTCCACGCGATTGAGGGCACACTCGAGATTGCCCTCGCCATAGGTGGTGGCTAAATCGTAGGTGTCCATCGCCCGCGTGATGTAGAGGTAGCAGTAGGGATCGAAACGATTCACGAAGGTCTTGGCTTTGTATTCGAGATAGCTCTCCATCTGGAAAGTGACGCCCCAGAAGTCGGGTTCGGGATAGGTTTCGCGCCCGAACTTGCACCAGAGCGCGTCCTCTGAGAGGTAGGAGAGGTGTGCCAGCATGCGGGCGAGTGCCAGCCCACGCTGTGCCCCTGCTTCCCCGCCTGTCATCAGCCCCATCAGAATCGTCTGGCGCTGGATGTGATTGAGCGCAATCACCATCGGGCTGGAGCGGGCGGGCGCAGCGATTACCATCGCTTTCTGCACGCGCTCTGGATAGCGCACCGCCCATTCAAACGCCCGCATGCCCCCCGTGGAGCCACCCACCACTGCATAGAGCCGTTCGATGCCCAGCCGATCCAGCACGGCACGCTCAAGCTCCACCCAGTCGCTGACGGTGATGGGTGGGAAGGTCAAGCCGTAGGGTTCACCCGTTGCCGGATTGATCGAGAGAGGCGAGGTCGTGCCGTAAGGGCTGGCAAGCACATTGATACAAATCACGAAGAACCGCTCCGTGTCCAGCGCCTTGCCTGGGCCCACATAGAGGTCCCACCAGCCCGGTTTGCGGTCGTCGGGGTGGTGCTTGCCCGCGGCGTGTGCTCCACCCGACAGCGCATGGCAGAGCAGGATGACATTCTCGCGGGTGGGTGAGAGCGTGCCATAGGCTTCGTAAGCGACTTCGACGGGCGCAAGGCGGGCGCCGCATGAGAGGGTCAATCCTTCGGGCAATGTCAGATGCTGGGATGCCACGATGCCCACACTGCCCTCAGGTGGTTCCGTCGCGACGGCAGCCCGTGCGCCCTGCTCCCTCTCCCACTGTGCAGGCGAGCGGGCTGAAGGCGGCTCATTCCTCGCATGCTTGCCCATTTGCCATTCACCACCCGCTGAAACGCGCCGTGCCATCGCGTGGTCAGTCAACCGGGCGGATGATGCGCCCCACCGCGCCGTACGAGCATCATCTCGACCCGTTCGGGCTTGAACGCCTCCCTCAGCACCTCCAGTGCGCGTTCTGCTTCCACGCTTTCCGAGCAGTAGAAGAGGTCAACCGCGGCGTAGCGGTGTTCCGGCCAGGTGTGGATGGTGTAGTGCGATTCTTCGATCACGACCACGCCAGATACGCCATAGGGTTCGAACTCGTGGAAGAAGTGGCTGACGATACGCGCTTTGGAGGCGTGCGCGGCGCGCACCAGTGCATGCGCCACCTCGTTCACCCGTTCGAGGGTGCGCGACTCACAGCCATATAGCTCCACCAGCAGATGGGTTCCCAGCGAGCGCGTATCGTCCTGGCGCAGGCTAACAGGCGCACAGTCGATATCGAAGCGGGGCACTGACATCTGCACGGCAGCGCGCGGAGTGGAGGTCGCACGCATGCGCCCCACCCGGTCACGCACCCATTGCCAGAGCGACGCGAGTGGCGCCAGCCAGCCCGTTGCCGACCGCGCAGGCCGGCTCCCCAGCAAACCAACCCGACTTGCCATCGTATGCCTCCTGTCGCTGGCTCACTCAGCCAGCGGTAGACTGATTTTCAGCCCGTATGGGCTGAACCGAGTGCAACACGGCACAAGCCGTGCTGACCCCGGAGGCGATTTGGGTTTATTTGCGCGGTCGGTTTCGGCACGCAGACGCTCAAAAGGGTCAAGCGCCTATGGCGAGAATCCAAAACGGCAAACGAACCGTATGTTGCATTCGCCCACCGAGTTGGACCGCGACATAGCGCCCGCTTCGCCTCCCCCTTTGGGTTTCGTCTGCAACCCGTCCAACGGGCTGCAAGTGGGCGTTATTATACCCGATTCCCATCTTGTCAAGAGGGGCGGTTCAATGCGCCGAGCGATAGGGGATTAAAAGCGACACGCGCCGATTGGAGTAGTGATAGGGGTCTTTGGGATTGCGCAGGCGGGTCGAGGCATATCCGCGTACCTCTGCTACCTGACCCTGCCACAGCCCGCCCTTTTCCATCACGCGCCGTGCTGAGTTTGCCCGATCGGTGGACAGCTCCCAGTTCGAATAGAGGTTCGCATAGCGGTACGGGCGCGCATCGGTGTGCCCCTCAATCACCACTCGATTGTCTAACTTGCTCACCTCGCGCGCGACAAGAGTCAGCAACTTGCGGGCAGCAGGGGTCACCTCCGCGCTCCCCGTCTTGAAAAAGACAGGTTCAGGTCCCTCGATAAGTTCGATACGCAGTCCCTCCTTGACAAATTCGATTTTCACATGCTCTCTTAGGCGGGCGAGGTCGGGGATGTTTGCCAGCGCCGATTCCAGATACCGCTTGAACGCCTCCAACCGCTCACGCTCCGTTTGGACACCCTTCGCCAAGCCGGGTGGCTTGAACCCCTCGTTGCCCGAGGTGTGGGGCATCTCCATCGTGTTTTTGCCGCCGGGCGGAATGGCGTCGTTCACGGTGAAGATGGCTTTGGAGCGCTGCTGTGCCTCAAAAAAGCCGGTCGGGTCGCGAAAGTAGCCCGCAATCGCCTTGCGTATCTCCTGATCTAAACCTACAATCCACATCACCAGAAAGAACGCCATCATCGCCGTCACGAAGTCGGCGTAGGCGACCTTCCATGCCCCGCCATGATGACCGTGCCCGCCTTTCTTGCGCTTGATGACCCGAATCTCACCGCTTTCCTGCGCCATCGTGTGTCTCCTTTATGCTGCCTGCGCCATCGGCTGGCTACCGCTTCCGCTATTGCGCACCGCCTCCTCCACCTCCTGGAAGGAGGGACGCAGGGCAGGCTCGATACTGCGTCGGGCGAACTCGATGCAGGTCAGCGGTGCATCGCCGCGCGCGAAGGCAATCAGCGCTTGCCGAATGCATTGCAGGTACTGCTCCTCCGGATGGACATTGTGCTCAACGGCAGATGCCAACGGCTGAAAGACGCCGTAGGCGGACAGCACGCCCAGAAAGGTTCCCACCAGCGCGGAAGCGACTTTGTGCCCAATCTCTTCTGGTGGTCCATCAATCGCGCCCATCGTGATGACTACGCCCAGCACCGCCGCGACGATACCGAAGCCCGGCATCGCGTCGCCCACCTTACTCAACACATGCGCGGGCTTCATCGCCTCCTCATGGTGGCGCTCGATATCCATCTCGGTCATTTCTGCCAGCTCGAACGCGCCCACCGCCCCCGTCAGCACTACCTTCATCGTGTCGCACAGGAAAGCGAGCGCGTGATGATTATTCAGTAGGCTGGGGTATTGCTGAAAGAGCATGCTATCGTGCGGATGTTCCACATGCTGTTCCAGGGCGAGCAGTCCCTCTTTGCGGGCGAGGGTGAACAGAGCGAACAGGGCGCGTAGCAGTTCCAGAAAGGTCTCCTTTTTGTAGGGGCTACCTTTGAGCGTGCCCAGCACCGCCTTGATGACCTGGGTAATGATGCTAGGCGGGTTGCCCACCAGCATCGCGCCAATCGCTGCGCCCCCAATAATGATGAACTCCGAAATCTGGATGAGCGCAGCGACCTTGCCTCCATGCATGAGGAACCCGCCAAGAATCGCACCGAACAGCACCAGCGTGCCGATGATAACAAACATTCCGCCCTGACGCCTCCTGTGCCGAAGTTATTCCATTCCGCGCGGCACAAAAAGCAGGTAAGTTTGTTGGCTCAATGCCGTTCAGCAGGCGAATCAATGGCTGTAGCAGAGCTGCACCATTGGGTGGCTTATGGTGTTCGGCTGGGCGACGCCTCTTCCGTCGCGGCATGGTGCATGTCGACCGTGAGCGGTTCCAGCGCCTGCAGGTGCGAGAGGAGCAACGCCCGCAACTCCAGCACCACCGCGCGTTTGCGTGCTTCCAGCGCCTCGATCTCTTGGGTCAGGTGGCGCAGGCGCTCTTCCGCTTCACGGCGTATCGCGGAGGCTTGCTGGTGTGCCTCCCGCAGGATAAGTTCCGCCTCACGATGAGCATTGGCACGGGTCTCGTCCGCGCTTCTTTGTGCCAGCATGAGTGACTCTTTGAGTGTGTTCTCCAGCGTGCGGTAGCGTTGCACCTCCTCACGCAAGCCGATTAGCTCCTCGCGCAGCTGATGGTTCTCGGTCAGCACCTCCTCGTAGTGGACAGCGACCTCCTGCAAAAAGGCGTCCACCGCCACCGGGTCGTACCCCCGCATACGGCGGCGGAACTTTTTCGTCTCGATCTCCAGCACCGTGAGCCGTTTCGCCTCGTTCATCGCAGTCTATCCAGCAGTACAATCACGAACTGAATGAGAATAATCGCCAAGATGGGCGAGAAGTCGATGGGCAATAGCCCCACACCCGCGCTGCGCAGGAGCCTATCCTGGAGCTGGCGGAAGGGGTCAAGCACCGCGCTGGCGACGCGCTCGATGAAGCGCACGACGGGATTGTAGCGTGGCACGCGCCCGCCCGCGAACCGAATCCACGAGAAAATCACATCCAGAATAATGATGATAATCAGCGCCCGCAGTACCCAGATAACAATATCGATTGGCGAAATCATCCCTGACCACCACTACCCTTGCGCTGTTCGCTCTGTTCCTGCAATTTCCTGCGCACGCGCGCCATGTTACGATCGACTGCCCCGTCGTTCGGGTCGAGCTGTTTGGCTCTCTGCCACGCCTCGAGCGATCGTTTCAGGTCGCCCATTCGCTCACAGGTGTGTGCCAGGGTTTTCCAGACGATGATAGGCGCGTTCGGGAAGCTGACCGCCTTCTCAAGGTAGGCGCGCGCTTTCGCATAGTCCCCTTTTTGCGAGTACCAGAAGCCCGCTTCATAATAGAGGTCATACTGGTTGGGGTTGGCGCGAATACCGCGCTCATAAACCTGAAAGGCGCGCGCTGTGTGCCCGTAGCCATCCAGTATCCAGCCCAGCACGGCATAGCTCTCCACATCCTGAGGGTCATACTCGATGAGCACGAACAGCAACGCCATCGTCTTATAGTGATGCCCTTCATGCCAGTAGTAGTCGCACAGCTCCCCCAGGCGGTCTTGGATCAGGTTGCGAATGGCATTCAGCTTCTGCTGGGTTTCACGCGGGGGCTGAGCTTGCGCCAGAGCGGACGCCATCAGCCCTGCCAACCCTATTGCAATCAACAGGTTTCGCATAGTCAGCACCTGGAAGGGATTATACCACAGGGTGGCTCGTCATTTCAGCCCTTATCCCCTCAGCCCCCTTCTCCCTTTACAAGCCCTCACCCTCCCCTGCCCTCTCTCTCCCGAGAGGCGAGGGAGGGAGTTGGGCTGAGTGCGACGCGCCTACATGCCCCCCTCCTCGTGGGAGAGGGGCTTGGAGTGAGGGTTAAGGTGTGCTATTCGCTCCCTTCGAAGGAGAGCGCCATGCGAATTGCTTCGCGGGCGTGGCGCACGGGGAACGCGCTCATAGGCAGTTTCTCGTGCGGGCGTTGGAGGTTGCTCTGGGGCACGAGCGCGTAGCGGAAGCCCATGCGTGCCGCCTCGCGCAGTCGCGCCTCCATGCGGGGCACGCCACGCACCTCCCCACCTAGCCCCACCTCCCCGAACACCACCAAGTCGGGGCGGAGAGGCTTATCGCGCATCGCGGACGCCACCGCAATCAGCACCGCCAGATCTGCTGCTGGCTCCTGTATGCGCAGCCCGCCCGCCACATTCACGAACACATCGTGCGAAATCATGCGGTAGCCCAAGCGCTTCTCCAGCACGGCTAAAATGAGGCTGACCCGCTCATAGGGTAGCCCTGTAATCACGCGCCGGGGCGTGTTCAAAAACGAGGGCGTGGTCAGTGCCTGAATCTCCATCAGCAACGCCCGACTTCCCTCCAACGCGGGGAACACCACCGAACCGGGCGAATCGACAGCACGCTCCGAGAGCAGCAATTCCGACGGATTCGGCACTGCCACCAGCCCCTCCGTGCGCAGATCAAATACGCCAATCTCGTCCGTCGCACCGAATCGGTTCTTGGTTGCCCGCAGGATGCGAAACGCGCCCTGCGGCTCGCCCTCAAAATAGAGCACCGTGTCCACCAAGTGCTCCAGCACCTTCGGACCCGCAATCGCGCCCTCTTTGGTCACATGCCCAATCAGGAACAGCGTTATCTCGTGCGCTTTGGCGAGCTGCTGAAGCGCATTGGCGCAGGTGCGAATCTGCGACACGGTGCCAGGCACTGCCTCGATGGCGGGCGTGTAGAGGGTTTGAATCGAGTCGATTACGGCAGCGAGCGGCAGTTCACTCTCTAACAATGCAAGGATGCTTTCCAGCTCGGTGCCTGCTGCGACTTTCAGGTTGGGATGCTCTGTTCTCAGGCGTCGGGCACGCAGGCGTAATTGGCGGATGGACTCCTCGCCTGTGATATAGAGCACGGTTCCATGTTGGGCGAGCAGGTGCGCGATTTGGAGCATCAGCGTGCTTTTGCCCACGCCTGGCTCACCCCCAATTAGCACCAGCGCACCGCGCACAATTCCGCCACCCACCACGCGGTCGAACTCGTCCAGACCTGTGGGGAGATGGGCTTCGGTCTCTTCGGGCAGGGCAATGATAGGTTGCGCGAGCAGGGGTTTCACCACGGTCTGCCCACCCCCGCGTTTGCTGGCGCGTTCCACCACGCCCACCACCTCTTCCTGGAGGGTATTCCACTCGCCACATTCGGGACAGCGTCCGACCCAGCGGGGCGCGGTATAGCCACAGCGGACACACACATACTGCATTCGTGCCTTCGGCATCGGCTTACGCCTTCAAGTATACCCCATGCATACGCCCGATTTTACCCTGCATAAATGCCCACCAAAAACCGAAAATCTTTACAGGGTTGACATGCACAGGCGCAGAGTGCTGTTCGGTCCGGTGGTCAGCGGTGAGGCAGAGCGTTTTCGCCGCGCCCTAAGCGCCCATGACACCGTGCTATTTTCCTACATGCCAGGCGCAGACATCCTGTTCGACCCACAAAATACAACTTTTAGCGATATACTTTTACAATTGCCCCCTGATTGGGAGCCTGAGCTGGTGCTGTTTTGGAGTCCCGAATATCACCCGATTCCTGTTGGGCTTGAGCAGTGCCCTTACCGACTGGTCGCGGCGCTGGGCGACTGGAATCTGGGGCTGTGGAAAATTTGGCAGACCCTGCGGATGTTTGACCATATTCTGACCGATAAGCGCGGGGTACAAGTTCTGCGACGGCTGGGCTTCCAAAATGTAAGCCACGCCAAGCTGTATGGCTACGACCCTACCCTCCACCGCCGATTGCCGAACGAACCTCAGCTCTACGATGTGGGCTTTGTGGGCAATCTGAATCACGCGGTGCAGGGCGAGCGCGCCCAGTGGCTGATGCGCTTGGCACGATTGAGTGACAAGTATCGCATCTGCATCACGATGGGGCTGTATGGCGACGACTATGTGCGCTTCCTGAACCGCTGTAAAATCACTTTCAATCGTAGTATTCGAGGCGAGATGAACATGCGCGCCTACGAAGCACCTGCCTGCGGGAGCCTTCTGCTCTATGAGGCGGGCAACCTCGAAGTGCATGACCTGTATCAGAACGGCGTCCACTGCGTGCTCTACGACGAGCGAAACCTTGAAGCGGTCATCGAACACTACCTGCACCACGAGGAACAGCGCAGGCGCATTGTTGAAAACGCTGCTCAGCATGTACAGAACTACAGCTATGCTGAGCAGTATCATCGTCTAATCCAGCAAGCGATCGAGGCAGTACCTGAGGCGTCCATCGGCAAGGCGCGCACCTTTTGCAGGTTGAGCACACTGGAGCAGACCCGCGCCCGTCTCCATCAGTGCCTGCAAAGTTCGTTTGCTGGGCGTGTACGGACCGCGCTCGCCCTTCTAAGCGGTTGCGAGCCGTACGAGGGCGACCCGGTGCTGCTAAACGATGAGGCGGTGCTCTGCCTGATGTTGGCGAGCGAGACAGGGGATGCCCATGTTCAGATGGAGTGCTTGCGACGCGCTGAGGAGCGGCTCCAGCAAGCGGTGGCGGTTGAACCTGCCCACGCAGTGGCGATGATGAATTATGCGCTGATGCTCTATGCATCGGGGCGCCATCGGGAGATGGAAGGCTGGGCGCATCGCGCGCTGAAAACCCTGCCTGAATGCCCGCCATCGCTTCTGCACGACGCCCTGCCTTGGTCGCCCGGCTACGACTGGTTCCGTGTGGAGAGCGAACGCGCCTTTGCCGAAATGGGGCACGATATACAACTTTTTGCCGAAAAGTTGCAAGACTTCTATGCTCAAAAGCTCTGCCTGCTCCTGGGCGAACTGTATGCCCAGCGCGATGCGCCACACTCGGCAATCCATATGTATCAGCGTGCGTTTGAGTTGCACCCCCAACTTGCTCAGCCCCTTTCAGAGATGCTGTGTCGATTGAATCGACGCGAGGAGGCAATGGTGTGGCTTCAGCGTGCCATCGCGCGTGAACCGTTGAATCTCGATTACTATGTACAGCTGGCTCCTCTGCTTTACGAAATGGGGTGCATAGAGGAACTAAATGTCCTTTGCCACGATGCTCTTTGTCTCATACGGGCGTGCCCTCATCTAAGCACCTATCGCTTATTTTTTGAGCGCATAGCGAATGGCGAAAAAAATGTAGCACGGGCGTCCCGCCCGTGAAAAAGCGAAACGGTGAATAGCGAAGGGTGGCGAACATGGTTGCGCATGGACTTCCTGATTGGTGGCAACGCTTTTGGCAGCGGTTGCCAGACACCGCGCCTTCTGAACCGAGGCAACTTCTGGAGGAGGGTGAGCCTCTGGTTGAGCCGACTCTGCACTGGGCGAAGCAGTTGCCGTCGGGTGCTCCCTTTCTAATCGCCCATCGGGGCACACCGAGTCAACCAGAGTGCTGGCGTGAAACTCTTGAAGCCGAGCTCGATTCCACCGTCCATCTGTTAGACCCAGAACCGGAAGCCGACTGGCTATTTGCCTTCGGTTGGAAAGGATTGCGCGTGCCTGAGATCAGGTGGCGCGTGCGCATGATCCCTCATCGTCGCGCCCTGCAGATGATGGGGGGCGGCGAGACCCAGCTATTAGAAACACTCTATGCCTTGCGCGAATATGGCGTCGTTGCTGATGTATCAATCGCTCTGCGCCTGCCCGAATCGCCTTATGCGCTGAATCACCTCTTCTCGCTCTATCATGCGGACCGGCTGGAGTTGTTGGAGCAATGCACGAAGCCCCTTGTGGTGTCCACCATCTTCTGGGACTACACGGAACTGTTTCAGGCGGGGTTAACCATCAAGGCGATTTTCTCGCAGTCGGACGAGGGCGCCGTGCAACGGATGCTCGACGCATGGCAGAGCCGTCAACTAAATCCTATTCAGGTACAGCCGTTAGATGTTCAGCCGTTGCGGCGGGTTCTGCAACTCACGCGGGTGCTGATGCCGAATGCCGAGCGCGAGTTTGAGATGCTCACTCGTGTTTTTGGCGCCAGCGAACTGCCTGTGGTGCTGGTGCCTAATGCGATTCGCCCGGAACGCTTTCTCCATGCTGATCCCATGCCTTTCGTCCAGCGGTACGGGCTGAAAGAGTTCGTGCTGTGCACAGCGCGTATCGAGCCGAACAAGAATCAGCTCATGCTTATCTGGGCGTTGCGTGGCACGGGATTGCCGTTGGTGCTGGCGGGCAAGGAGGGCGATGCGGAATATGCGCAGCTGTGCCGACGCTGGGCAGGGACGGAGGTGCATTTTGTGGGCGAACTCAGCCCGCAGATGCTCGCCAGTGCCTATGCTTCTGCACGGGTGCATGCACTACCCTCATGGTCAGAAACGCCTGGACTGGCGAATCTGGAGGCAGCGCTCGCAGGCTGTGCGCTGGTGGTGGGGAATCGGGGCGCCGAGCAGGAATATCTGGGCGAATGGGCGTATGTTTGCGACCCAGGCGATTGCCGAAGCATCCGTGAGGCGGTGCTCAAAGCGTGGGCAGATACCGACCCTGCACGGCGGGAGGCGTGCGGGCAACATGTGATGAACCGCTACACCTGGCGACATACAGCAGAGCGCACCGTTCGTGCCTACGAACTTGCGTTGGAGCTACCCGACCGTTGGCTGATTATGCCCGATTGGCATCAGCCCAGCACATGGCTACCCGCGCTTCAGCGCCATGTGGCGCGCAGAGACACCAGCGTGCTGATGCTGTATGCCGGCGCGCTCAATGGAGCGAACCCAGCAGAGGCTTACGAGCAGGTTCTGAACGCGCTCCAGCAGATGGGCGTCGATTCGGACACCTGCCCCGATATCGAGTTGACCGACCGCTTGCCGACAGGGGATGTGCGCCCGTTGCTCACCGGCAGTGCTTGCGACCTCCTGTTGCAGGCACAGTATGGTGCACGCTGTCTATCCCTTGGAGAGTGGTTGCGCGCTGCCTGAGAGTATGCCCCCCTCCTATTATCGGCGTGAGCCGCGCTTGCTCGTGCCCGATTTGGCGGGTGTCACCTTCTCCTCCACCAGCACCTGTCGGAAGATCGCCTGCACTTCCCATTCTGCCCACTGCTCGTCGGGTTGCCACTCCTTGACGGTCTGTGCGTCGTACTCGGCTCGTAGCTTCTGGCGTACATGTCCCGACGCCTGTAGGAGTGCGCCATCGGCAAGTGCGTAGTAGAAATCGGTCGTGCCTTTGATGGTGCCCTTAATGCGCCCGCGTGGCGGATTGCGGTCGCGCAGGCGCACAATCTCCAGCAGGGTATCGTCCAGTGGGATGTCGATCTGGGTGTCTGTGGTCTGCTGTACATGCAGAACGGGACGCCCTTTAAGCTCCTTCATGCCGATGACCTTCACGGTGGCAGGATAGGTATGCACGGTCGCCTGTGAGAGGCTCAGCCGTCCGCCGTGCGTGTTTAAAAAAGGTGTCGGGTAGCCAATCCGCCACTGGTCGCCCTCGCGCACCGCGCCAGGCGGCATCGGATAGAACGGTCCGGGCACCACATCCAGCCCCACCAGCTGGAGGAAGAAGATCAGATCGGGCAGGAAGTCGATGCCGGGCGAACTGCGCTCCTCCTCTTCCGATTGTCGGCTCTTGCGGAACTTGCTGGTGGTCTCATCTTCTGCGGGGAAGCCTGAGGGGGTGACCCGTATCGTCGCGGTGAACGGCTCAGGCAGCTCCTCTTCCGCAAAGAAGTCGACTACCTGCTTCAGGTAGCGGAACGAGTAGCGCATGCGTGCCTGACCGTTTTCGTTCACCGAGAGAATCTGCGTGTTGATTTCGAGCTGGGCGTCGATGTGGATAGGGAAGCTTCCATCGAATATCGAGGAGCGCACATCGCCTTTGAGGTTATATATTGCGTTGAACTTTTGGCGCATGCCTGTTTCGTACAGGCGTCGCACCAGATAGCTACGCACGCCCGCTTGTGCATGGAGCGAGCCTGCCACGAGAACTATCATCAAGCCCACCAGATATGCTCGCCAACGGCTTCGCATGGTCTCACCTCGCTATTTGCCCTTTCGCCATTCGCTTTTTCACGGGCGGGACGCCCGTGCCACTTATGGGCAGGATGCCCAAGCCACAGTTTCACAGGCGGGACGCCCGTGCCACTTATGGGCAGGATGCCCAAGCCACGCTTTGCACGGGCGGGACGCCCGTGCCACACGCCTTTTCTATTCGCCTGCCCTCATGCCTCTCCTGCCTGCCATATTGTGGCATGGGCGTCTCGCCCATGACATGTTAGAGCAGTCGCCGATAGATTTTGGCGGTTTGGGCGACGGTGTGGCGAATATCGAAACGGTCGGCGAGTGCACGCGCGTTTGCGGTCAGTTCGGCAGCGAGGGCAGGCTCTTTTAGGATGCGCAGAACGGCTTCTGCCAGCGAGACGGGGTCGCCCGGCGGCACGAGCAACCCGTTCACCTCGTGTTTGACGAGCCGTTCCAGCTGCGGGATGTGGCTGGCAACTACGGGTAGTCCGCACGCCATCGCTTCCATCACCGCCAGTCCCAACCCTGCATCCCGCGCGGGCGCGACCAGCACATCGGCAGACGCATACAGCTCCGCCACATTGCTCCAGTAGCCAAAGAAGCGGACATGGTGCGGCTGACTGCTCTTCAGACTCAGCTTAACCAACCGTGCATTATCGGGACCATCACCCGCCAGCCAGAGGTCGGTGTCCGGTAGGGCTTTCCAAACATGTTCCATCGCCTGCAGGGCGATATCGAACCCTTTATGGGGCACGAATCGTCCAACCCCCAGCACGATGGGGCGGTCGCGCGGAACATGGAACTGCATGCGCATCGCGAGGCGGCTCGGCAACTGTTCAAATAGCGCGAGGTCGATGCCACCCGGCACCACTTCGATGCGCTCTTCAGGGATCCCGCCCCGTGTTAGACCTATTTTGACGCTGTCCGAGACGGCGGTAATCACGCGCGGATAGCGTGCAATCCAGCGCCACACGGCGCGCACCAGCGCGCTTTTGTGCAGGAGCAAATGATGCACGGTCCAGACCCACGGCTGGCGATTGCGCAGTGCCCAAGCGCAGACCCAGCCTGCACGCACGCCATGGCAGTGCACAATCGGGAAGCCCTTCGCCTGCTCGCGTAGGATACGCACCGCACGCGAATCGGCGAACAGCCCGATACGGTCGCGAATGAAATCGGCACCTGTGAGCGTGGGGGCGAAGTGGTGTTCGGGCAGATATTTGATCAGCCCCTGTACATGGCGCAACATCCCGCTACTGCTGGGGCGCACCACAAGCAGTACGGGGGTCATCGCCACGCCCGGCTCCTCCCACGCGGGCGCAGGCTCTGTGCGCAGTTCCGGTTTCTCCAGCAATACGGTCGCCATTATCGGGGTACAGGAATCTGGTCTAAGAGCGTCTTTAAGATTCGGTCCGCGGTCAGCCCTTCCACTTCGGCTTCGGGTCTTAGGATGAGTCGGTGGCGCAAGGTGGGGAGCGCCATCTGCTTCACATCGTCGGGCGTGACGAAGTGGCGTCCGCGCATCGCGGCAAGCGATTTGCTCACCAGCAGGAGCGCGATTCCTGCACGCGGGCTGGCGCCCACCAGCAGGTAGTCGCTCTGGCGCGTGCGTCGCACAATCTGGAGAATGTACTCCATCACTTCGGGTGCGACCTGCACCTCGCGCACGATTTCGCGGCACAGCTCCAGTTCCTTCGCGTTCAGCACCCTTTCCAGCCCTACCTCCTCCAGCCGATGGGCGCGGAAGCCCTCATCATGCAGGCGCAGAATCGCGCGCTCCTCCTCTTCCGCCGGATAGCCCATCACCACCTTCAGCAGGAATCGGTCTAACTGGGCTTCGGGCAGAGGGTAGGTTCCTTCGTATTCGATCGGGTTCTGCGTGGCGAACACCATAAAGGGGCGTGGCAAAGGATGCGAGACGCCGTCGATAGTCACGCGCCGCTCCTCCATCGCCTCCAGCAGAGCCGCCTGTGTTTTGGGCGGCGTGCGGTTCACCTCGTCCGCCAGCACGATATTGGCGAAGATGGGTCCATAGCGCACGCGGAACTCGCCCGTGCGTGCGTCAAAGATGGTTGTGCCTATCAGGTCGGAGGGCATCAGGTCAGGGGTGAACTGCACGCGGCGGAATTCCAGACCCAGCGTTTGCGCCAGCACGCGCACGAGCAGGGTTTTGGCGATACCGGGCACCCCTTCAATCAGCAGATGTCCGTCGGCAAGCAGGGCGCATAGTGCCTGCTGAACCACCTCCTGCTGTCCCATAATCACGCGCCCGATTTGCTCCTGCACGCGCTCGGTCGCCTCCGCCAGATGGCTCAGGCTAACCACCCCAAACCTCCTTACGCCCTCTCATCTTGTACAAAGAGGTTCGGCAGAGGCAAAGTGTTTCCTGCTTCCGATTTTTACGCGGTAGGCGAATGACATTATCGAAGTTGCAGGACACTGAACAGGAGATGTCGAACATGTCCGAACTGTCCGACCACTTCAGAATACCTTACACAAAACAGGAGGAGATACAGGGATGAGATACACTATGGCTCTTGGGCTAATCGCCTTGCTTATGGCGAACAGCTCTGCACAGCAGAGCACGGGTAAGCTCTCTGGCTATCTGTTTGGCGACTACTACTTCGTCTCCCAGCACCATGACCCCTCCATCAAGGAGATGAACGGCTTTTGGTACCGCCGCGTTTATCTTACTTACGACCAGAAGATCACCGACCAGACGGCGATTCGGTTCCGCATCGAGATGAATAGCCCCGGCGACTTCAAGACCGCCGATACGCTGAAGCCCTATGTCAAGGATGCCTATCTGCGGTACACCCAAGGCAAGACTGAATATTTCATCGGGCTGCTTCCGACGCCAACATGGGAAGGCGTGGAGCAGTTGCTTGGCTATCGCCCCTACGAAAAGACGCCCATCGATCTGTGGCGCATGGGCAACTCACGCGATAGCGGGCTGGGCATCCGAACCCTGCTCGGCAAAACCGCCCTCTACTTCGTAGTGGGCAACGGGAGCCACACACAATCCGAGACCAATCGCGGTAAGGCGGTCTACCTCTCGCTTCAGCACCCCCTTAATGAGCAGTGGACTTTCGAGGTGTATGGCGATGTTTTTGATCGCCCTGCCGACAGCGACTGGAGGACCCTGCAGGGGCTGCTGGTCTACCGCACAGAGCGCACCAAAGTGGGCTTGCAATATGTGCATCAGGATCGGCAGAGTGCGCCTGATTTGGCGGTCTTTTCGGTCTATGCCGAGACCCAGGTCGCGGAACGCGCGCGCCTGTTTGCCCGCGCCGATTGGGTGAACAATCCGGTGCCCGATGCGGAGAAGATTACCTACTTTGTCCTGTCGAAGGACGCCCGCCCCACCTTCTATCAGCTTGGCATCATCTATGAAGTGGCGAAGGATTTCTATATCGCGCCGAATGTGGAGTGGGTGACCTATGGCAATCCGCCGGGTGGTGGCGCGAAGCCGAAGGACGCGCTCTTTCTGAAGGCGACCTTCTACTATGTGTGGCGTTGAGCCTGTTTAACCCGTCCGACCTGTCTAACTGCCTCCGCCCGACTGGCTCCACAAGGGTCAGTCGGGCGTGTTCAGATTCGGGTGAATGGCGAAATAGCGAACAGAGTTCACCTAAAACCTCAGCATGAGCGCCAGTTTCCCGCAGGCGATTGTCAGCACGATGGCAAGTAGGCGATTCAGGAGAGCGGGTATCAGGTAGCGCGCACCCAGATAGGAGCCGATCAACCCACCGACTATCGCTGAGAGCATTGGCAGCCAGAGCGAGCCGAAGGTGAGCGTGCCTGTGAGTGCCCGCGCCAGTAGCCCAGCGACCGAGTTCATCAGCACGAACGACGCGGCAACGCCCGCCGTGTCGCGTGGTGTCGCCCAGCGCATGAGAATCAGCAGAGGGCTGAGAAAGATGCCCCCACCGATACCCACGATGCCCGAAATCAACCCGATGACCGCGCCCACGCCCAACGCCAGCGCGACAGGCGGCATCCGAACAGGGTTCGACTCGTCCAAGCGAGCGGACCTGCTGGAATCAAGCATCAGCAACCGTACCGCCGCCATCGCCAGTCCCACCAACAGCAGGAGATGAAACAGCCACAGCGGAACCTTCAGCGCGCCGCCCAGAAACGCCAGCGGGATCGAACTCACCAGAAAGGGGGCGGTTCGTTGTCCAGAGAAATGCCCTGCGCGTGCAAACTGGATCAGTGCCAGCCCCGAGACCACCGTGTTGAGCGTCAGGGCGGTGGTGGACGCCTGTTGAGGGGGCACGGTGGGCGCCAGTAAGGCAAGCAACGCCAGATAGCCCGTCGCACCGCCATGCCCTACCGCCGAGTAGAGCATCGCGATGAGCAGGAAGCCGATAGGCAGTAGGCTGTCAGCCATCGGGTCCGCCTCCATGCGGATGCGTTGCCCCTTTGAGCATCTCCAGCGCGTGCGGCAAGAGCGGTAATAACGCCTTTAGATGTTCCTGAACGGCGCGCGGGCTACCCGGCAGGTTGATGATGAGGCTTTGTCCACGCACGCCTGCTGTCGCACGCGAGAGGTATGCCATGGGCGTGGCGAGGCTCGTTTGCAGGCGTAGCCACTCGGTGAGGCTGGGCACTTCGCGCTCAACGACGGCACGGGTCGCTTCGGGTGTGAAATCGCGGGGCGCGAAGCCCGTCCCACCCGTGGTCAGAATGAGGTCGGGCTGAAAGGTGTCGGTCAGGCGGACAAGCTCCGCGCCGATTTGCTCCCGCTCGTCGGGCGTCAGCGCGTAGGCGACCACCTCCGCGCCCTGTTGCTGAAGCCACTGCTGAATCAGCGTGCCACTCTCGTCAGGGTAGACACCCCGACTGGCGCGATCGCTGATGGTCAGCACGGCGGCACGAACACCGCTCAGCGGGCTGGGCACCTCGTCCGCAGGGCGCGATTCATCACCCGTCTGATGGGCGGATGTCTCGCGCTCCCACACACCCGATTGACCGCCCGATTTGCGAATCAGGCGCACCGAGAACTCTATCGCGGGGTCATGCGACTTTGCCCAATCGTACAGGGTGAGCGCAGCGAGACTCACCGCGGTCAGCGCCTCCATCTCGACGCCCGTGCGGTCATGGGTGCGTGCCCGTGCACGAATAGTCATCTGTTCGCCGTCGAAGTGTAGGTTCACCTCCACGCTGTCGAGGCGAATGGGATGGCACATGGGGAGCAGTTCGGGCGTGCGCTTGGCGGCGAGCATCCCAGCGAGCTGGGCGGCGGGACGCGCCTCGCCTTTGGGCAACCTGCCCTCCCAGAGCGCGTGCAGTACCTGCGGGTCGCCGCGCAAGGTGGCTTCTGCCTCCGCCTCACGCCATGTTTCTGCCTTCTCGCCGATATCGATCATCCGCATAGAGTGGCTCCCGTTTATCCGCCGATTGCCCGCATCGTGCGGAAAGTGGGGTGCGGCGCGAGGGTGGTGAACAGGTGTCCCTGCGGCTTGCGGCTCAGGGCGCGCACCACCGCCTCGATAATCGCCTCCTCACGCTGACCGGGCGGTCGATTGAGCACGGGCTTCAAATCGACACGAACGCCATGCCCCAGACACGGGTACAGATAGCCGTCGGAGCTAAGCCTCATGCGATTACAGCGATGGCAGAAGTTCGCGGTGCACGCGCCGATGAAGCCGAGCGTGCCCTGGGCACCAGCCAATCGAAATACCTCCGCGGGTCCGCCACCGACGGCTTCGCCCTGCGCCACAGGTATCAGCTCCCCGAATTGGGCACAGCGCGCTTTCGCCTCGCCAATGGGCATCATGCGCCCCTCCCGATAAAATGCCAGATTGCCAATCGGCATCAACTCAATAAAGCGCACATGCAGAGGTTGGTGCAGGGTGAGCCGTGCAAAGTCGAGAATCTCGTCGTCGTTGATACCCTTCATCAGCACACAGTTGAGTTTGACAGGCGTTAGCCCAACAGCGAGTGCTGACTCGACGCCCGCCCACACCTCCTCCCAGCGCCCAGCGGGTGAAATCTGGCGGAACTTCTGTGGCTGGAGGGTGTCCAGCGAGATGTTCACCCGTTTCAACCCGTTGCGCTTGAGCGCGTCGGCATAGCGAGGCAGGAGAATGCCGTTCGTGCTGAGCGAAATGTCTGTAATGCCCTGGATTTGCGCCAGCATGCCGACCAGCTCGGGCAGGTGCGGGCGCACCAGCGGCTCGCCCCCTGTGATGCGCACACGCTGTAAACCGTGCGGTGCCAGCGCCTGCACGATAGTCGCTACCTGCTCAAAAGTGAGTAGATATTCGCGCGGCTCATAGGCGCGATTATCAGGCGAGACACAGTAGACACAGCGCATGTTGCAGCGCTCCGTCACCGAGACCCGCAGGTACTCTATCACCCGCCCGAACCGATCCTGAAGAATCGCCATCGGTCTGTCTATAAATTTCACCCACCCTGAAGGGCAGGTGCAACCCACACCTTTAGGATACCCCAAACGGAAGCCATTCCGAACCGCCTGCCTCTTGACCCGATTCTGCCGATAATCGACAGGTGTGATACGGCTCATCGGTCTGGTAGGAAGCTCTGTTTGGATTGTGGTCTGGGGGTGGTGGTGCATCGCGCGCTCTCGGGCGATGCCACCCATGAAGTTGCTGTTATGGCTTTCTATTCTGTTGAAAGGCGGTTGGCTTGTGGCAGGGTTCAATCGGATGGCTCCACTCAGTGAGCCGTTCCTCACGCTTGCGTTGGGCGGAAGCGTTGCCCTCATACTGGGTGAGTTTGCGATTCTTTTCTGGTGGCTCTATCCGCTGGAATGTGCCCGCAAGGGGTTGAGCCTTTCGCGGGGCGAGTATCTGCGCCTGCGCGTGGGGCTGGTGTTCGAAACGCTGGCACCACTCATAGCTGTCGGGCTTATTGCGCTTGCCGTCGCCTATGCCCTGCACGGCTCACCCAACAAAAATGCAGGTGAGTGGCTACTGATGGGCGCGATGGGCATTGCGGGCGTTGCGCTCAGCGTGCTTTATGCACGGCGAGGGCTGATACTGCCTGTACGCTCGCTTCGCCTCAGTGAACACCTGCTCAATGAGGTGCAGAGGATGGGGCGCGAGCTGGGCGTTCAGGTGCGCGAGGTGCTGGTACTAAATGGAACCCGGTCGCGAACGGTGAACGCCTTCGCGCTGGGCGGGAGACGCATCGCCATCACCGACTACCTGCTGGCGAATCTCACCGAGCGTGAAGTGCTGGCGGTGCTGGCACATGAGGTGGCTCACTTGGCGCAACGGCGCAGGTTGTGGCGACTGTGGTGGCTGGAGCTGGGCGCAGCGGGCGGACTGGTGGTCGGGTTGGCACCCTTATGGCAATTATTGCCTGCATGGAGCAACCCTCTGCTGATGGCGATGCTGGCGTTGGGCATGACGATGCCTATGCTGTGGCTTCGTCGTCACCACGAGCTGGAAGCCGATACCTTCGCAGCGAGCCAGTATGGCGCGGAGGCAATTCGCAGTGCCCTGCTAAAGGTGGCTACCCTGCGTGGTGAAGGGGATAAATCTGCGAGGGGGATCCATCCTGCCCTGAGGCAGCGGTTAGACCATCTGGCTCGATTCGCGATGCGCTAAGTTCACCCATTCCGCTTGCTTATGCCCTGCCCCAGATGCAACAGCTCCGAATCGTTGGTGGTCTCCAGCTCTTGCATGGCTTGCTCGAAGGCGCGTAGCTGCTGACGCAACGGCTCCAGCAGGCGATCGGTGGATACCTGCGTCGAACTCGGCGCACTGATGCTGACCAGCCGAACGGTCTCCACCAGCAGGCTTTCCAGTCCCGCCACGATGATGCTCATCTCGGTCTCCAACTGGTGCAGGGTGCGCTCCAACTGGCGGAAGCTGGCGAGTTCGCGTGCCTTCTGCCGATAGGCAAAGATGAGCCGTTCCTCCAGCGTGGCGTCGCGATTGCGCTCCAGCTTGCGCCCCAGTTGCTGAACCTCGCGCTCCAGTTTGACTCGATAGGCACGCCAAACCCACTCGGTGCGGTCGATACGCCCGGTGGCGAAGGGGAAGCCCTCGCCAAAGAACTCGATGCCCGCCCGCAGATGGTCGACCCAGCTCAGCCCGCGCCGCGCATCTTTGAGAATTTGCAGGCGCAGTTGGGTGGCGCGATGGCGCAGTTCCGCGTCTTTGCGCAGGATTTCGTCCAGTTCGGGGTAGCTGCTTTTGATGCCTGTCAGCCGACAGAGGTTCTGGCGCAGTTGCTGGGCTAACTGGCGCAGGCGCAGATGCTCACGGCGATAGTGGGGCAACATCTGGGGCAAGCGATGCTGGCGATAATACTGAATCAGTCCACCCGCGCACGCGCCACCTGCGACCAGCCCGCCAATCACCAGCGCGGTGTGCATCAGTCCCGGCTCGCCGGGCAGAAACAGCTGAGCAATCAGCCAGCCCGCTGAGGCAAACACCCCCACCGCCGCACCAATAAGCACGCCGAGGACAATCCGCACCATCAGCAGGGGATTATACCCATTTTACGGGTAAATCCCCCGAATGGTGGTCGCCTCTGCCACACGCTGGACACCGATAATGTACGCACCCATGCGCAGGTCGACCTTGTTCTGCTCGGCAACCTGACGCACATGCTCGAAACTGCGGCGCATGACCTTCTCCAGCCGAGCGTTAACCTCTTCTTCCTCCCAGAAGAAGGCTTGCAGGTCCTGCACCCATTCGAAGTAGGACACGACCACGCCACCCGCATTCGCCAGAATGTCGGGCACGACCAGCACCCCGTTATCCTGCAGGATGCGGTCGGCATCGGGCGTGACGGGACCGTTGGCTGCCTCGACGATAATCCGGGCATGGATATTGTGCGCGTTCTCGGAGGTAATCACGCCGTGAATGGCAGCGGGCACGAGAATATCGCACGGTAGCTCCAGCAGTTCGCGGTTGGTGATATGGTCGGCGTCGCGATATGCCTGAATACAGCCGTCGCGCCCCGCGCAGTGCAGGAGGCTGGGAATGTCCAGCCCATTCGGGTTGTAGATCCCGCCGCGCGCATCGGAGATGGCGACCACTTTCGCGCCTGCCTGATGCATCAGCTTGGCGGTGGCGGAACCGACATTGCCGAAGCCCTGAATGACCACGCGCGCGCCCTCCAGCGAGAACCCGCGCAGTTTTGCCGCCTCGTGCGCGACCACTGTGACACCGCGTCCCGTCGCCTCCAGTCGCCCTTCCGAGCCACCCACCGCGACGGGCTTGCCCGTCACGACCGCCGGCACGGTGTAGCCCTTGTGCATGGAGTAGGTGTCCATAATCCATGCCATCACCTGCGGGTTCGTGCCGATGTCGGGCGCAGGAATGTCCGATTCGGGACCGACCATGATGGAGATTTCGGTGATGTACCGTCGGGTCAGGTTCTCCAGTTCGTGAATGGAGAGCCGCTTCGGGTCGCACACCACGCCGCCCTTCGCCCCACTGAAGGGGATATTGACCACCGCGCACTTCCAGGTCATCCACATCGCCAACGCGCGTGTCTCATCGAGAGTGACTTCGGGGTGATAGCGGATGCCCCCCTTCGCCGGTCCGCGCGCCGGGTTGTGATGCACGCGATAGCCCGTAAAGACGCGGATGGAGCCATCGTCCATCTTCACAGGGAAGTTGACAATCAGTTCGCGGCGGGGGTGTTTTAGCACCTCCAGCAGGCTGCGGTCGAGGTTCAGATAGTACGCTGCCGCCTCCAGCTGGCGTATGGCAATCGCATACGCGCTGCGCTCTTCGGTCTTACGCTCCTCTGCGAGCATCGTCTGCATCATCGCAGTCGTTCCTCCTCTGTTGTGTTGGTCGTGCGTTGCGCGCTCCATGTTCCCAGTTCATTCGATCTCCTCCTGATACGGCGGCAGGACGCGCTGGAGTAGCCCATACGCGGGCGCCGCCAGTATTGTATTATACACCATGACGCCCAGCGCCATGCGCCACCCCTCAAGTCCGACAAGGCTGGGCGCCGAGAGATAGAACAGAAGGTGCGTCAGCAGGACCGTCAGCGCGCAGGCGAGGCACACGCTCAGCACGCGCTGGCGATTCAGCACGGTGGGAAGCCACGCCAACACATAGGCAGTAAGCGTGCGACTGAGAATCAGGCTGCCGAGGGTTAGGTCGAGCATACTGGCGTGTAGCAGACCTGAGAAGAAGCCCGCCGCTGCGGATGCAGAGGGGTTCAAGCGCAGAACAAGGTAGCCCAGTGCGAGCAGGGTCAGGTCAGGCGTTGCGCCCCGAACGGCAACCGCAGGTGCCAGCACGCCCTGCAAGACCGTCATCGCCCACAGCAACAGCCCCACACGCAGGGTCGTGCCCCAACCTCCCCACAGCGCTACGCGCACAACCCATGACGGACGAACCCGCTCGTACACCTTATCTCTCCTGCTTTTGCACCAGTACGATTTGGAGTGTGCTGAAGTCGACGGCGGGCAGGATGGTCGCTTTCTTGACCGAGTATTGCCTATCGAGCCAGACGCGCTGAACCGTGCCGATGGGGATATTCGGTGGGTATTTGCCGCCCAAGCCCGCTGTGACGACCTTGTCGCCTGCCTGGAGAGGCGCCTCAGGTGGAATGAAATTGAGCAGGAGCGTCGATTCGCCATGCCCTTCGCAGATGCCGGTGCAGATTTTCTGGGCGTTCAGCACCTTTGCGCTAACGGCGATGCGGGGTGCACTGATGAGGCGCACAATTGCGTGCCCCGCATCCGCCTGTACCACCACACCGACCAACCCGTCGCCTGCCACCACTGGTGCGCCCGGCTGAACCCCCTCGTGTGCGCCTCTGTCGATGATCAGCGACTGTTGCCCCACCTGCGGATAAACAGCAATCACACGGCAGCCGAGCCATTCGCCGGGCAGGTTGGGGCGCAGTTGCAGGAGCCATGCCATTGTGGCGTGTTCTTGACGCATCTGTTCCATTTGGCTCAGCTGGAGGCGCAGTTGGGCGTTCTCTTGGGCGAGGCGGTCATGCTCGCGTAGGGTGCGACGCGCCTGAACAATCGCGCCCAACTGTCCGCTGACACCCTCCACAAGCCGGCGCAGACCCGCCTGAACGGGCACGACCGTCGTGCGCACGAGCGCGGTGATGGGGTTCGCTTGACCGCCGTGCGTGCGGTGATTATGGTACACGCCCAGCGTCAAGCCCGCGCTCGCCAGCGCAAGTAGGCTCCACAGATGGCGTCGGTTCACAGTGCTCCCTCTCCAGCTACAAGTTGGTGCACGGGCGAGACGCCCGTGCTACGGATTTGTGGCTTGGGCGTCTCGCCCAAGCACACCACAGGCATAGTTTGTTTGCACGGGCGAGATGCCCCAGCCACTTTGCACGGGCGAGACGCCCGTGCCACACCCAGTGTTTCACCTCCAGCTCAGCGCTTTCTGCCCTGTGCTGTTTGCAAGACCTTGCGCAGCATCGGGTTCGTCTCGATCTCTTCCAGCACCTTGCCCGTGCCCAGCACCACGCAGGAGGTCGGGTCGCTGGCAATCCAGACGGGCATGCCGGTCTCCTGCTGAAGCAGTTTGTCCAGCCCGCGCAGGAGCGCGCCACCGCCACAGAGCGCGATGCCCTGATTCATAATGTCCGCTGCCAGTTCGGGTGGAGTTATCTCCAGAGTCTGTTTCACCGCTTCCACGATGGCGTTCACGGGTTCAGCGATGGCGTGTCGAATCTCTTCGGAACGGATGCGCACACTGCGGGGCAATCCGCTGATGAGGTCGCGCCCGCGCACCTCCATTTCCAGCTCCTGCTCCAGCGGATAGGCGGAGCCAATCTCGATCTTCACTTGCTCGGCGGTGCGCTCGCCAATATAGAGATTGTAGGTGCGACGGACATAGTTTGCAATCGCCTCGTCGATTTCGTCGCCCGCGATGCGGATGGAGCGGCTGGCGACGATTCCTGCCAGCGAGATGACCGCCACCTCGGTCGTGCCACCGCCGATATCGACCACCATCGAGCCGGTGGGTTCCACGACGGGTAGTCCAATGCCAATCGCTGCTGCCATTGGCTCCTCGATGACATAGGCTTCGCGTGCACCTGCCCGCACCGCCGCCTGCAGAACGGCGCGTCGCTCCACTTCCGTGACCCCGCTGGGGATGCCGACCACCATGCGCGGCGGAATCCATCGGTGGCGCGACACCTTGCTTGCATAATATTGGAGCATCTTCTCCGTTTGCTCGAAATCGGCAATCACGCCATCTTTCAGCGGGCGCACCGCCACGATGTTTGCAGGCGTGCGTCCCAGCATGCGCTTCGCCTCCTCGCCGACCGCCAGCACCTTGCGCGTGTCCTGATCGATGGCAATCACCGATGGTTCCCTCAGCATGATGCCTTTGCCGCGCACATGCACGAGGGTCGTCGCTGTACCCAGATCGATGCCCAAGTCGCGCCCGAACCGCCCGAACAGCCGTGTGATGAAAATCACGCTTCCGAGAACCTCCCGCGCCAAGAGTGTACCCGAATCCCGCACCCTGCGTCGCCATCCAATTTTTGCACGGGCGAGACGCCCGTGCTACGGTTTGTGGCTTGGGCGTCTCGCCCAAGCACACCACGGGCATAGTTTGTTTGCACGGGCGAGACGCCCGTGCTACGCTTGATGGACAAGATGACCAAGCCAGAAGCAGGAGGAGCGTTCGCCCCGTCGAAGTTCACCCCGTGAGGAGGCACGCTATGCGATCGGTTCTGTTTCTGACGATGTTGCTGATTCTGCTATCGATAGTGGGCATCACGTTGCAGGAGCCAAAGGCTCAGCCCGTGCCCAACCAGCTGAGCGAGCAGGAACAAAAAGCGGGCTGGAAACTGCTGTTCAACGGCAAAGACCTCAGCGGCTGGGCGGTGGTCGACCTGCCCGATGCGTGGGCGGTCGAGGAGGGCGCACTGGTCTGCACGGGCAAGGGCGGCGGTATGATTTATGCCGAGGGTGTCTACAAGAACTTCGAACTCAAACTCGACTTCAAGGTCTCACCCGGCGGCAACAGTGGCGTGTTCCTGCGCGTATGGGACAAGAACGACCCCGTGCACACAGGCATCGAGGTGCAGATTTTGGACAGTTACGGCAAGGAGAAGCCCACTCGCCACGACTGCGGCGCCATCTATGATATCCAGGCGCCCTCCGAGAACGCCGTCAAGCCCGCCGGTGAGTGGAACAGTATGCATATTCTTTGCAACGATTCGCAAATTGTGGTCTACCTGAATGGCAAGAAGGTGAACGAGGTGGACCTGAGCCGCTGGACAGAGGCGCACCGCAACCCTGACGGCACGCCCAACAAGTTCAAGTATCCGTACAGTCAGATGACCCGGTCGGGCTATATTGCGTTGCAGAATCACGGGCAAAAGATATGGTTCCGCAACATCAAGATCAAGCCTCTGGATTGAGCATATATGCGGAGCGTCGGGCGCGCCTTCAGCAAACGCTCTTTGAGGGCGAGCGTGCACCTGATGCCGTGCTCATCACACAGGGCGCGAATGTGAGCTATCTGACGGGTTTCACTGGCTCCTTCGCGTGGCTGGTGCTTACACCTGATCGAGCACACCTCATCACCAGCGGTATTTACGCGACCCAAATCGCTGAGGAAGTGCCCAACATTCCCTGCACGGTCTACGCGCCGGGCGAGGAATCGGGCGCGGTGCTCGCCGATCTACTTCAGCAATGGGGTGTGCGACGGCTGGGCATCGAAAACAGCAACTCCATCGCCTTCTTGCGGGACTTACGCAAGCATCTGCGCAAGGCGCAGATTGCCCCTCTCCTGCTGAAAGGCGCGGTCGAAAAGATGCGCCTGATTAAAGACGCCTTCGAGCTGGAGCGGATTCGCGCCGCGGTGGCGATTGCCGACTCAGCGTTCGAGCATGTACAGCGGATGTTGCAGCCGGGCGTGGCAGAGTGGGACATCGCGATGGAGATCGATTTTTATATTCGTCGGCAGGGCGCGTACCCCGCGTTCGAGACGCTGGTGGTCAGTGGTGAGCGCAGTGCCCTGCCCCACGGCAAGCCGACCGAGCGCAAACTGGAGCGGGGCGACTTCGTGACGCTCGATTTCGGGGCACGCTACCACGGCTACTGTTCCGACCTCACACGCACGGTGGTCATCGGCTATGCCAGCAAGGAGCATCGACGCCTCTACTATGCAGTGCTGGACGCACTGGAGCGCAGTCTCACTGCTATCCGACCGGGCAAGACGGGACGCCAAATTGATAAGGTAGCGCGGCGCGCGCTCGAAAAGCATGGGCTTGCCGACTATTTCCGCCACAGTTTGGGGCACTCGCTGGGCATCGCGGTACACGATGGTGCGGGCTTCTCACCGCGCGAGAAGACTAAACTCCAACCCGGCATGGTGCTGACGGTGGAGCCGGGCGTTTACCTACCGGGCTTCGGGGGCGTGCGCATCGAGGAGGATGTGCTGGTGACGGAGGCAGGGTGCGAAGTGCTGAGCCGTGCACCGCGCGCGCTCATGGTGTTCGATTACGGCGGACCTATTCCTGATGCTGGGCGCGAATGAACTCGCTGGGCAAGCCGTTGAACTGGATGCCCGCCAGTCGGCGCGCACGCTCCAGCTCCGCAACAGCATAGCTGTCCAGCTCGCCTGCCTGCTCATAAAACGCTATCGCCTGCTCAACCTGACCCTGCAACCGATAGATGTCGCCCAGCACGGTGAGATAGACCGCGTTCCGGGGCTGGATGCGGAGTGCCGCCTGAATCGACTCGATGGCTTTTTCAGGGTACTCGTTCTCAAGGCAGAGCAACCCGTAGCGGAAGTGATAGTAGTCGTCTTCGGGGTTGAGCAGGGTGGCAATCTCCATTTCCAGCATGGCTTCAGCGATTTCGCCTGAGCGTTCCAGCAGGTCTGCCAGCCAGAATCGGAAGAAGCCGTTGCTGGGTTCATAGTTGACGGCTTCGCGCGCCGCTTCGATGGCGTCGAGGTACTGCTGGCAGATGGCGAGCGTCTCAGCGTATTTGAACATCACGAAGGCGTTGCGTGCGCCATACTCGATGGCTTTGCGGTAGTGGGCAAGCGCAGCGTCGAAGCGTCCGAATCGGCGATAAATCTCGGCGAGGGCGAAATAGGGTTCAGGGTCGTGCGGGTTGAGCTTGCGTGCCCGCTGATAGAACGCCAGCGCGCGTGCGGGCTGGTCGGCATAGGCGTAGGCATCGCCCAGATGGATGTAGTGCTCGATATTGTTGCTATCCATCTGGATGGCTTGCCGATAGTAGCGGAACGCCTCCTCGAACTGACCCGCGCGCATCAACTGGTCGCCCTTCCGACGCGCCTCTTCAGCCGATGGCGGCGGTGTCGGGCGACCTGCTGGCTCGCCCCGCTCTTCGGGCGAAGGAGGTTCCAACGAGAACGGCTCGCCCATCGCTAATGAGGATTATACCATGCGGACGCGATAGTGCAAACGCCCCACCCGCGCCCAGGGCGCCTGTCAGTGGGCTACCCGTAGGGTATACTGCAAGGCAGTGGGAACATACTTGCGAATCGCGCTTTGGATTACTGGGCTGGGAATGATGGCGCTGACGGCGCTCGCTTTCTTCTGGGTGCCGCCCGCGAAGGACTTTCAGGACCCCGGCTCGGCGCGAATCGTGCTTTTCCATGTGCCTTCCGCCATCATGAGCGTGCTGTGCTTTTTGATGGGGGGCTTTTTTGGCTGGCGCTATCTGCGCCATCGGCAGATGGTGGACGACGCGCGTGCCGTCTCTGCAAACGAGGTGGGCATGCTGTTCGCCCTGCTCACCACGCTGACCGGAATGGTGTTCGCCAGTCAGCAGTGGGGCAAGCCGTGGAGTTGGGACCCGCGCCAAACCACCATCCTGATCCAGCTGCTAATCTATGCAGCGTACTTTGCACTGCGTGCCTCGCTGGATGATGAGCGTCAGAGGGCGTCACTCAGCGCGGGCTATACCGTGTTCGCTGCGCTCAGCGTGCCTTTTCTTTTCTTTGTGATTCCGCGCCTGCCCGCGATTGCGGAACGGTCGCTCCACCCAAGCAATGTGCTGGCAACCCGGGAGGGGCTGGACTGGTCCTATCGCGCGGGGATGTATCTGGGCTTTTTGACCTACGGCACGCTGGCGTTCGTGTTGTATCGACTGCGCATTACACTGGCACAACTGGAGGGACAAATCCGTGAGCTGGCAGATCGCTTTGAGCATCAGCATCGGCATCGTGTGGGCTGGCATCTTCATCTACCTGCTGGGCTTACACGCCCGGATCAGGAATCTCGAAAATAAACTGCTCCAGCTGACCACGAGCCAAAGCGGACAAGTTCAAGAATAAGGCATAACTACTGTTTTTCCCCTTTTGGCGTAATAATTAACTCGCCTTGAGGGATGCCGTCGCGCTCGATGGAGTCCGCGGAGATGCGCTGGGTCTCCTCGCCCAGATAGACAACCACGCGCTCATGGTTGCGGGCGACCGTATGGTAGAAGTCGTCTTCGGCTTCCATGAACACATTGCCTTCCAGCGTCAGCGTCGATTGCTGGGCATCGTAGGTTGCTTGGCGGGCGCGGGCGTTCAGCCGGCTGTACGGCTTCGGGCGCGCGTAGCGCACCGTCACACCCTGGTCGGCAATCGCCTGCTGAAGCAACGGCTCGTTGCGCTCGTTGTAGCCGAACAGTGCCTGCAGATGGTTCGCCTCGATCACCAGATACTGGTCAGGCGCTTCGATGCGCACGGGCTGACTCTTGCTACGAAACAGCTCGAGCCGATAGGTGCGCTTTTTCGACTGGCTTTCTGCGGTGTAGCGTTCGTGTCCCGTGATGCGCACTTTGCCGAACTGGACGGCAGGCTTCTGCTGGGTTTGGGACATCAAGCCTGCGAGCAAAGTGAGCAGCACAGCGAAGAGCATGCCTCGTCGCATCATTGACCTCCCCAGGCGCGTTGGAGGGCGGTGTCGAGCACAAGGTGGTCGTCGCGCACGGTCAACTCGCCCCATTGGACAATCACCCCTCCTGTGGCGATGATTTTATCCTCGCGCGCTTTCCAGAGGATACGCTCGGCTTGCAAGCGGGCACGACTGGCGCTGGAGACCGCCTGCACTTTGCCCCATGCTTCCACCTCGCGGCGCTCCGAATGGGCGCGGGCGTAGCGTGCGCTGAACTTCAGTATAGGCTTGCCGTCCCGATAGAGCCAGCCCTGCACCTCCCTCAGCACGCCTTCTGCTCCCTGCTCACCCGATTGACCCTCCAGTGTGTTTGCTTGGAGCTTCCAGAGCGTGTTGCCCTGTTCGTCCTGCTGGGTGAGGGTCGGCTGAAGCGCCTGATAGCGTGCCTCAGGCAGGCGATTTGCGGACGCCTGCTCGTCGGGGCGGGATTGCACGGGCGGCTGGGCAGGCTGACAGCCCATCAGCAGAGCAAGAAGTAGCCCGTAGCAAAGCCCTCTGAAGTGTGCCATCTTTCGCGCGTAGCAAGCCGTTGCCACCCGCCAGCCACCCTCGACCATTCGCCATTTTCGTGGCTTGATGGGCAGGATGCCCAAGCCACATTTCACGGGCGGGACGCCCGGGCTACGCTTGATGGGCAGGATGCCCAAGCCATATTTCACGGGCGGGACGCCCGGGCTACGCTTGATGGGCAGGATGCCCAAGCCATATTTCACGGGCGGGACGCCCGTGCTACTTTGCCGTTCGCCGTTCACCATTCAGAGCAATTGTACCCCCTTCCTCATGGAGGCAGGTCAAGCCTATTGGATGGGGTATCTTGCTTACTGTGCAGAAGCGGTTGCTGGGGCGGACGAATCGGCGCGTGTTCCCCCTCTGGGTGCGCGGCATTTTGCACCCTGAGGAGCCGACATCCGCGCAGGTAGCGAGCTTTTTCGAACGGCTCCTGTCGCTTGGGGTGGAGGTGTTCGACATCACGCCCTCGCATGGGGTCTGGGGTCGCCACCTGCGCGAGCATCAGCCACCCTTGCAGGTCGCCCTCGCTGCGCCCCCTCATCTTCTGCTCTACGCGCCCGATAGCACGCGGGCGGTACACGCGGTGCAAGCCCATCTGATTGAGGTGCTGTGTGCCATCGGGCGCGAGCGGTGCGACTACTACTTTCTGAATCTTGTCCACCTGCCGAGCGAGGCACAGTTGAGCGGTGCACTGGAAGCCCTTGAACTTGCCCGTCAGGATGGACAAATCGGCACGATTGGGCTGGCGGGGTACGGCGACCCCCTGCGCACGCTTGCAATTTGGCGCACGCACGACGCCTTCGAGGTGGCACTTTTGCCGAATCAGCCCGACACCCTGCAGATGCTATTGCCGGAAGCGCGAGCACGGCGCGTGGGCGTCGTGCTCGACCTGACAGAAGGACCCCCGCATGGCTTGGGCATCTCGCCCATCGAGCCAGACACGGAGGGAATATCTGCCCTGCTTTCTGATTGCGAAGCTATACTGGAGCGAGTCGGCGCGGACGCGCTGCTAATCGCAGGTACAATTGTGGCAAGATGAGCGCGAACGGGCACTTCATGCGAGCCGAGATTTATGAACAGCCAACGGTTCTGCGCCGAATCGCGGAGCGCGAATGGCAAGCGGTTCAACATTCGGCGGAGCGAATTCTTCAGGGCGGTATCCACTATGCCCTGCTCGCAGCGCGAGGAACCTCAGATAACGCGGCGAAATATTTTCAATATCTGATACAGATTGAGAACGGTCTGCCCTGTGGGCTGGCGACACCTTCGGTCGTCACGCTCTATCGGGCGCGACTGAACCTCCAGGGCTGTCTGGTGGTGGGCATTTCGCAATCGGGCGAGGCGCCCGATGTGATTGAGTATGTTGCCCACGCGCGTGAGCGCGGTGCCCTGACCCTCGCCATCACGAATAATCCCCAATCACCTCTGGCGCAGGCGAGCCACCTCCACCTGTATGTGCATGCAGGCGCGGAGCGGAGCGTCGCGGCGACCAAGACCTACACGGGCACGCTCGCCGTCATCTATCTGCTTGCGCACGCGCTGAAAGCATCAGGCGACGCGCCTGACAAGCTTTGCGCAACCGCAGACATGATGGAGCACGCACTCCAGCAGGAGTCGGTCATCCAGCAGTCGGTAGACCGTTATCGCTATGTGCGCGAGTGTGTGTCGCTGGCGCGCGGAATCAATCAAGCGACGGCGGAGGAGACCGCGCTGAAGCTCATCGAGACCTGCTATGTGGTGTGCAAGGCGTACTCGGTTGCCGATTTTATGCATGGTCCCTTCGCGCTGATTGAGCCGGGCTTTCCCTGCCTGCTGTTTGCGCCTGATGGCGAGACCTTCCCAACGGTGCTTGAGTCGGCGGCGCGTCTGCGCGAAAGCGGCGCAGAGACCATTATTTTCGCCCATAACCCCGAAATCCTGCGCCTGGCGCGTATGCCCATCGAACTGCCCGTCGAGGCGCCCGAAACCGTCTCACCGATGGTCTACATGGTGCTGGGGCAGCTGTTCGCCTATCACCTTGCCCTGACGCGCGATTTGAACCCCGACCAGCCGCGCGGACTGCAAAAGGTCACCCGAACTTTTTGAAGCGGAATGAGCGCGGGTTCATGGGCGCGACGCCCGTGCGACGCTTTTTTTCAACAGCCTCGCGGGAACTCTTGACAGCGATGTAGGGTATAATGCAAGTGATGGAGGGTCAGCCATGAGCAAGTCGAGCGCAGTGAAGGAAAAGGTTAAGCTGAACGGCGTCGATTACGAGATTACGCTCGCGCCTGTCCTGCCTGCCACCACGAACGAGCCATCCAAGAACCCAGCTATCACGCCGACCGTGCCGCCCACACCGCAGGAGGTTGTGCGCCAAGCCCCATCCGTGACGCAACTACCGCGCTGGGAAGACGGCGGCGTGCACTAAAGCAGACGCTCGTGGAGAGGGGAGGTTCGTATGGACGCACGCTTGCAGCGTATCGCTGCGGAAGCCGCCTTAGCGGCTGTCCACTACTCGCAAACCAAGCAAGCCCTGTATGATGACGAGGCAGGCGGGTGGGTCATTATTCAGGACTTCCCCCTCCCACGCGGCTACAACTACACGACGACCGATGTGCTAATTCTCCTACCGCCCAACTACCCCCAGACACCTCCTGACTGGTTCTATGTGGATTTCAACTTGCGATTGGCGAACGGACAGCGTCCGCCCCATGTGTTCTATGGCGACACCTCCTATGACCCGAACCGTCGCCACTTCCATCAGGAACCACCTGCCCTGAAGGGCTGGACCGCCTGCTGTCTGCACATCCACGAATGGAAACCCGCCGCGAACCCGCTGGCGGGACACTCCCTGCTCAGCGTCTGTGAGCTGATTAAGAAGGCGTTCGAACGCTGGCGTCGCTAACTGGAGGGGTCAACTCCTTGCAGGCGTGTGGCGAGGTGCGGATAACGCGCTCGCTGTGGGCGCGTTTGAGTGAAGCGCTTCTGAGCGACCAAACGGTGGAAACGAAGTGCTTCCTGCTCTGTCGTGCGCTGGAGCTGCCCGACCGCACGGTCTTTCTGGCACGCGAGTTGGTCGAGGTTCCGCCAGACGGCTACGAGGAGCGCTCCGCCAGTCGGGTTATTACGCGGCGCGAGTTCGTGCATGCCCTGCTGGTGCGCTGTGCGAACGAGGGTCTCTCCCTGCTGGAGGCGCACTCGCATCCCTGGACGACGAACCCGCGCTTTTCGGCGGTTGACCATCAGAGCGATTACCAGAAGTTTCGCGCCACGCAGTCGCTTTCGCCCCCATTTCGGCACGGCACGCTGGTGTTCGGCTACGATATGAGCTTCGACGGGCACATGTGGGACTACCTGAACCAGCACGTAGTGCCGATTGAATGCATTCGCATCGTGGGCGCGCCCTACGAGACGCGCTACGCCACCGATGTCGCGCCCCCCGAACTGGACAAGGCACAGCAGGAGCTGTATGACCGTCAGGTGCGTGCGTTGGGGGCGGAAGGGCAGGTGGTGCTGAGCAATCTGTGCGTGGCGCTGGTAGGGGCGGGTGGGCTTGGCTCCCAAATCGCCCAAGCGCTGACCCTGCTCGGTGTCGGACAGATCCTGCTGATTGATCCCGACCGACTGGAGTTGAGCAATCTCAATCGGGTGGTGGGCGCCACATGGGCGCGTGCCTGCCGACGCTGGCGCAAGGTGAAGGCGCTGGCGCAGGCGCTCAACCGTGCGCGTCCGCCCGAATCGCCCGCGATTGTGCCCCTCGCGCATGACGCTCGCCTGCCCAACCTCCTGCCCCTCCTGCTCCACTGCGACATGCTGATTGGCGCGGTGGACAGCGCGATGGTGCGCCAGTACCTGAACCTACTCTCGGTGTGCGCCCTGACGCCTTATCTGGACGCGGGGGTTGGCATCCGGGCGGAGGCGGGACGCATCACGCAGGGTGGTGGGCAGGTGCAGGTGGTCCTGCCCGGCGAGACCGCCTGCCTTGCCTGCATCGGGCAACTGGTGCGCCAAAGCGTGGAGGAACAGCTGACCCCCGAACAGCGCGAGCTATCTATCCAGCACGGCTACATTCAGGGCGAGCAGATACCGAATCCGCAGGTGGTGTTCCTGAACGGGGTCGTGGCGAACCTGCTCGTGTGGGAGTTCGTTAAGCTCTGCACGGGCTGTCTGCCCGTACAGCCCTATGTCTACTATGACCTTGTGGAACAGCAGGCGTTCCCCGCGCTCGCCGAGCGCAATCCCGACTGCTTCCTCTGCTCGGAACAGGCGGGCAGTCTGCTGGCGACAGGCATGGAGGGCATTCGCGGCTTCCTGACGCCCGCACGACGCAATCCGCCCCCTGCGCCCCGACCAAGAACCCAACCCGACTTGCCAAGCGAAGGAGATGAAGCATGAAGCCGATTCCTGAGAATCGCCGCTGGCAGGAGGAACGCGCGAACCACCCTGAGGGGTTGCCCCAGCCATCCGACGAGGAGAGCCTCACAATTTGGGGAAGCCGCTTGCCGGTCATTCCTGCGCGGTATGCGGGCGTCTGCTTGGCATGTGGGCGTGTTATCCAGCCCGGCATGCCTATCACGCGCCACGCCATCGCCCCCACCTGGGTCCATCAGGAGTGCCAAAATACTCCTGTCGCCCAGCGGGGCATCCCCGCCCGCTATCAAGGCTTCTGCCGAGCCTGCCAGCGCGCCATTCAGATTGGCGAACTCATCGCCCGCGACGCACACTGGGGCTGGGTGCATCAGGAATGCATCCGCAATCACCTGGTGCAGGTCGACCCCCGCACGACCTTGACGGAAATCGTAGACCTTCTTCGGCAACTGCTACTCCTCGAAGATTCCCTGAATGATGGGGAGGGGGATGAGGCGAACGATGGGTAAACCGATTCCGCCGAATCGCCGCTGGCATGGCGAGCGCCTCCCGCATACGCCGGCGGCGTGGCTTGTGATGGAGGAACGGCGCGCCCGGGAGTCGCCCGTGCACGAATCGTTGCACCCGATGTCCCTGCCGGTGCGCATCTTGCTGGGGCTGGTGCGCGTGGCGCTCATCCTCACGCTGATACGGGGCGTTGGCTCCCTCATCGAAAGGGACACCCGCCAACCTACCCCACCCCCCTATCAGAAAGTGCTTCCCAACTCCGACAAGGCGTATCTACCGCGACCCCGATAGTAGCTATATCTTTAGTGCGCGTGCACTATCTCCATCCGTCATAAAGACTGGTTGACCAAAGAAGGAAATTATATAAAGAATCTCAGTGAGTGGAGGTGTCTTGAACTCTCCCCGCATCCCTATCTTCACTCCGCCTACCCCCTTCACACGCACCCTCACCCGATCCAAAGCCCCAACTTCACTGAGACGCTCTTTCAAATCGGCACGCTCCAAAATCTTCTCTTGAATTTCAAAAGGCAACTGGTTCCAAGAATTCCAGTTGAGAAGTCGCTCGTCGTATGCCTTGCTGGCTATGCTCTTCATCCAGTTCCCAAGCAGTTCAGCCTCTTTCTCTTTCTGCTTCTGAACCATCTCTGCGAGTTTATTGAAGGCTTGAGCAGTGAGTTCTGCTTTTTCGGTATCAGTCAAAACGAAGTCCACCACAACGACTTGTAGGGATAGTCCTGCTTCCTCGCCGGCGACCTTCTCTTTTGAGGGTGGGGGAGGAAGCTCGGTTGGCTTGGGTAGCCCATCCCACTGAAAGGGACGGCTCAACTCCTGCAGACCGACCTCATATATCTGACCGCCTATATCCACTTCCGCCACACAAATCTCATAGGGCTGAATGGCGATTGCCACATCCCGATTGAGCCGAGGGAGCAACGACTTGAGCCTGGGTTCTAATACGACCGATTCGTTGGGGCGGTAGAGGAGCGGTAAAATTGTTTGAGTACGCTTATCATCTGGTCTCAAGACGAAGGGGACCCCTGTGCTCTCAATCTCCTTGAAAATTTCAAAGAGCGTTTGCCAGCTAATCACCCTCGTGTAGAGGATGTCGTGGTGAATGAGGGCGGCTTTGCGTTCGGCAATTTTGACATACTCAAAGCGGTTCGATTTCGCCCATTCTTGGACATCGCGTTCATATCCATTGAATAGGAGTTGATTCACTAAGCTGAGATCCACTTTTTCTCTATTGGGGACAATGAGGACCGCAGATATGGGCATAGCAATCTGCCCTATCGCAAATCCACTTAAAAGAGCAAACAGAATTGCAATCCAAAAGCGAATATTACGAGTATCCATCATTATCACCTCTTATGGCGAATTAGGAAATATTATTCAGGTTTGACTATCTGATGATGAAGGAGGACAAGGTTTGTCGCGAGCGCATATTCTTGGATCAACAATTTGTCCGAAGGTTACACATGCGTTCATCGCTACCATCAACCCGCATGTTATTAGTATCTTACCTCTACGCATCGTTCTGTACCTCCTCCAGCAGTTTGGAAAACCCTTTGAGGTTCTCCACCTTAATTAATAGTCCACACCTCGGCGTTTGTCCGCCCTTTTCGAACGCTTTTCGCCCTTTTCCGACCCCAAATCGCCCAATAAAATCCCCCGCAACCTCTCCAACACGCGCTGCAACCGCTCGTGAGCCACCGACTTGCTCACCCCTAAACGCTTCGCCATCTCCCGAATACTCACTCGCTCCGCACCATAGTGCCACCCCAACAACTGCCGTTCTTGGGGACTCAAGCGTTCCAACGCCGACCGCACCTCCCCGCACAGCACGCTCAACTCTATCGCCTCATAGGCTTCTGGATCCACAAACTCCACCTCTTCGCCTGTCTCCTCATCCACCGAGAAGGCGACCACCGCCTTCTCGCTTTCCCGCAAGCGCTCCCACTCCGCGTAAATCGCACGCTTCGCACAAATCACAGCAAAGGCTTCCCGCGAAGTGCCAACCTCTTCCCGATAGGCTCGGGCTGACTCCCACACGGCAAGATGGGCGATCGAGCGTCGTTCCTCGCGCCAGTAGGAGGCGTCGTAGCAGGGAGGCGGGCAGAGCGTGTCCGTTGCCTTGAGCACCTTCTGTACCGCTCGTTTCAGGTCTGGTGGCAAGTCGCGGGAAGGCTCATCCTCGGTGAGAAAAGCGTACTCACTCATCATCCACCCTCCCTCCCGCGCGAGGTCGATTGCCAGGGCGCCCATTCGCGGTACACCACGCCCCGTGTTTCATCAAGCTTGTCCCAAGCGAATGCAGAGCGGGCATCATTGCTCTTTTTACTATTCCGATTCGACACAAGGGGCGGTGATTCCTGCTTTTGTGTGTTTGGGCATGCTTTGTTGGGCGGGGTATAATTGCTATGCTATGGAGACGCCGATTCGGAGCCTGCAGGAGCCAGAGAAGAGCCGTTATGAGGTGCAGAAAGCCACCTGGCGCGTGAAGGTCGGACTGGCAGAGATGCTACGCGGTGGCGTGATTATGGATGTGACGAACGCCGAGCAGGCACAAATCGCCGAGGAGGCAGGCGCGGTTGCGGTGATGGCATTAGAGCGCGTGCCCGCCGACATCCGACGCGAAGGGGGCGTCGCCCGCATGGCAGACCCCCTCAAAATTCTGGAGATTAAAGAAGCCGTCACCATCCCCGTGATGGCGAAATGTCGAATCGGGCACTTCGCGGAGGCGATGATTCTCGAAGCGCTGGGCGTCGACTTCATCGATGAGAGCGAGGTGTTGACCCCTGCCGATGAGGAGCACCATATCAACAAGCACGCCTTCAAAGTGCCTTTTGTGTGTGGGGCGCGCGATTTGGGCGAGGCACTGCGACGAATTGGCGAGGGTGCGGCGATGATCCGCACCAAAGGCGAAGCAGGCACGGGCAACATCGTGGAGGCAGTGCGCCACATGCGAGCGATTATGCGCGACATCCGCCGTATCCACAGCGCACCCGAAGATGAGCTGATGAGCATCGCCAAGCAGTTGCAAGCCCCTTATGAGCTGGTGGCGCAGATTCACGAGATAGGGCGCCTGCCTGTGCCGAACTTCTCGGCGGGCGGGGTTGCGACCCCTGCCGACGCGGCGCTGATGATGTGGCTCGGCGCGGAAGCGGTGTTCGTCGGCTCGGGCATCTTCAAGTCATCCGACCCAGTAAAGCGGGCGCGCGCAATTGTGGACGCCGTGACCTACTATCGCGAGCCAGAGATTCTGGCGGACATCTCCAAAGGGCTGGGATCCGCGATGCCCGGCATCGATGTGCGCAAGTTGGCAGAGGAGGAACTGCTCGCCGTGCGCGGGTGGTAAGGGAGCGTGAAGTACTGCTCTAAAGATGACAATCGGCATTTTGGCGTTGCAGGGCGATTTCGAAAAACATGCGGCGATGCTGAGTCGGATGAATGTGCCCTCTCGCGAGGTGCGCAAGGTCGCCGATTTGGAAGGTGTCGACGCGCTGATTATTCCGGGGGGCGAAAGCACCACCATCGGGCGACTGATGGCGCGTTATGGGTTAGACCTTGCCATTCGCGAGCGGGCAAGGCAGGGCATGCCCATCTATGGAACCTGTGCAGGGATGATTCTGCTCGCCAAAGAGATTGTAGGGAGCCAGCAGGAGCGGCTTGGCTTGATGGACATCGAGGTGGTTCGCAACGCCTTCGGCAGCCAGATTGAGAGCTTCGAGGCGGACTTGCCCTTCAAGCCCATTTCCGACCGCCCCATCCGCGCGGTTTTCATTCGCGCCCCCATCGTGAGCCGTGTCGGCACGGGCGTGGAAATCCTCTCTGAGTTCAACGGCAAACCGGTCGCGGTTCAACAGGGCAAACTGCTCGCGACCGCCTTCCACCCTGAACTGACCGACGACGAGCGCGTGCACCGCTATTTCCTAAGCTTTGTCGAGTAATACCAACGAACGGAACACCGTTCGTTGGGCTGTGGTTGGCGTTCAAAGAGGAGATCCGCTCCCCTCCCTCACAGCGTGGGAGAGGGGAGCAAGGGCTAACACCCGCTGCCGAAATTGAACAACACAATCAGCAGGTCGGCGTCGTCCACCACGCGATCATAGTTCAGGTCCTCATAGCGTGCGCCTGTCGCCCCAAAAGCGAAGAGCACGCTCAGCAGGTCGCTGTCGTCCACGCAGTTGTCAAAGTTCACATCGCCCAGAATGCGCACCTTGACCGTGCCCACCATCCCGACGGACTCGTGTGGGATGCAGTAATACTCATACACCCCTGGCTGATTGAAGGTGTAGGTGAAGGTGCGCTGTACAGAGCTAATCTCAGCATCCCATAAGTTGTCGTATGAGGTGGTAGTGTGGTAGCCACTGCGCCAGACCCAGCGCACGCTATCTCCCACATTAATCACTGTCTCGTTCGTGCCAGAATAGGTGTCGCGGAAGATAAGCTGAAAGTTCGGACCCGTTTCGACATCGCGCGTGCTCGCCAGTGCGATGCCCATTATTAGCGCGCTCACGGTTGCCATTATCCAGTTTCGCATCGTTTCTGCCTCCTTTCGGCAGGCTTACCCCACTTGGTTCCTCTCTTGGAAGGAGGGAACCCCATAGAAGGTATGGACTGCCTGCCTTTAATGGCAGGACGAATCAGGGGACATGAAGGTTCCATAGGTAAAGACTAACACCCGTTCCCAAAGTTGAACAGCACGATGAGCAGGTCGGCATCATCCACCACACCATCACTGTTCACATCCTCTGGCAGACCGCTTCCACTGTTGCCAAAGGCGAACAGCACCTGCAACTGGCACATAAGCCGTGATAGCCGTGTCTGACCAGCGGGTAATCCAAGCCGAGAGACCGCCGATTAAGACCCGGCTATTCCCTCGCGTCGTGCCAAAATTCGTCCCGAAAATTCTCAGCCTTCCGCTACGGGGGAGCGAATCGGCAGAAAGCGAGGTGATAACGGGCTGGGCTGTGGCGAAGCCCGTCAGCAGAGCGCCTATTGCAAACAGTGCCCATCGCTTCATCAGTGTTCCCTCCTGCTCGGAGTCGCTTAACGAATCACGGGGGCGAGGGTTCCATCGCCTCCGAGAGTCGGGGCAAGGGCGTCTCGCTTAGAAAAGCAAAAGGGGCAAGATGCCCAAGCCACACCGTAGCCTGAGCATCTTGCTCAAAAGGCTAAATGGGCAGGATGCCCAAGCCACCTTTTGCACGGGTGAGGATGCCCGTGCCACTTTTTCAAGCAGGCTCTCCAGAAAGGGGGCGCAAATGCCGATATTTATACGGGGATATAGAACATGCAGGTCAAAACCTATCTGGCGCCAACCAAGCTGGAGGCACTGCTGAAAATGCGCGAGGAGCTGGGACCCAACGCTGTGATTCTCAGCGAGCGCGTGGTGCGCAAAGGCGGTCTGTTTCGTCGCACGCCGATGATCGAGATTGTCGCGGGTCTGGAAGAAGCCCCTGAAACCCCTCCGTCTGATCCAAACACGGTCAGCGTGCCCCAAGCAAATGCTCAGAAACGGGGTGGGGTGGAACCCAGAGGTGTCGAGCAGTATGATCCCGTTCAAGGGCGCATCCGCCAGCTGGAGCGCGAAATGCAGGAGATGCGCTCCCTCGTGCAGGCGATGTATGCCCGAGTGATGGGCGAGGAACCGCCCCTTTCGCCCGGTGCCGTGGCGAACATCGCTGACGAGCATCCCTTACTGCGCCCCCTGCTGAAGGCGGGCGTGGAACCAGAAGTCGCGCGGGAACTCCTGCGTCGTGTGCCGCGCCTGCCCCAGAACGCTGCCATCGACTCCCTGCAACGCACCTTGATTGCCCGCATTCCCGTCGGTGGGGCACTGCCGCGCGAAAGCCGTACGCGCCAAGTGGTCGCGCTGGTGGGACCCACGGGCGTCGGCAAGACGACCACCATCGCCAAACTCGCCGCTATCCACGCGCTGGACTACAATCGCGAAGTGGCATTGCTCTCGCTGGACACTTATCGTATCGGCGCCATCGAACAGTTGCGTACCTATGCAGGGATTATGAGCCTGCCGCTCCATGTGGCGACCACAATAGAGGAGGCACAAGAGGGGCTGGAGCTGTCGCGCGGATGCGACTTGGTGCTCATCGATACCATTGGGCGCAGCCAGCGCGACGAGGCGCACCTCAACGAGCTGCGCGCTGTGCTTGCCCCCCTGAACGCGCAGGTCTATCTGGTGCTGAGCGCGACTGCCGATACCGCCGTGCTGGAAGAAGCCTTTCAGCGGTTCAGCATCTTTGAGCCAGAGGCGCTTATCCTGACAAAGGTGGACGAGGCGGTGCGATTCGGCAGTTGTGTTAATCTGTGCATCCGCCATCCCCTGCCCATCGCCTACTTCACCACAGGTCAGCGCGTGCCGGAGGATATTCGCGTGGCGGACGCCCGCTGGCTGGCGAGCAAGATTATTGAAAGCGTTGCCCAACCCCACGGACAGGAGACGACCCCCCTTGCACCGATGGCGTGAATCGGGTATAATTAGGGGTGCAAGCGGGAGTAGCTCAGGGGTAGAGCACTGGCCTCCCATGCCAGGGGTCGCGGGTTCGAATCCCGTCTCCCGCTCCATTTTTTTTGAGATGGGCACTCCTAAACTTTGAGCCGCGCTTTGGTATAACTGAGCCAGCCTGCCGTTGCGCCCACCAGCGCGCAGGAGGGCGCGAGCATAAGATACGCACGCCACAGGGTGGGCATCATCACATCCCACGCGCGATAGTGCCAGACACCGGCGTAAATCAGCAAGAGCGCATACGCCAGCGGCGGCACGGCAAGTACTCCCACCACTGCCCCCATCCCTATCACCATCCAGCGACGGGGCAAACGCCTCTGCAACCCCATGAGCACACCCGTTAGCAATAACCCAACAGTCAGCCATGCCAGCGTGGGCACAATATTGAACGCCCCAGGGGCATACCAGCGTTGGAGGTCAGGCAAGGTGATGGGATAGCCTTGCAGTCGCCAGAAGAGCACCAGCCACAGCGGATGAATCCCCCAGAACAGCAGGAGAATCAACGCTGTGCGCCAAGCCAACCCCACAAGCACAACGAAGCCCACCCAACCGCGCTTCATACGCTCAACCGCCTACGGAAATCGTCAATCGTACGGTGCAAGCCCTCCTCTAAAGGCACACGCGGTTCCCAACCCAGCAGGCTCTTCGCCCGTGTGATGTCGGGGCGACGCCGATGCGGGTCGTCGGGGGTCAAAAACTCGCGAAACTCGATCGGGCTGGAGCTCCCTGCCAACTGCTTAATCAGCTGCGCAATCTCCAGAATGGTGCGCTCGTCTGGGTTGCCCAGATTCACGGGCAGGTGATAGTCGATTTGCGCCATGCGCCAGATGCCCTCTATCATATCCGCCACATAGCAGAAGCTGCGCGTTTGGCGTCCGTCGCCATACACGGTGAGAGGCTCGCCCATAAGCGCTTGGCGAATGAAGTTGGGCACCACGCGCCCATCGTCCAGCCGCATGCGCTCCCCGTAGGTGTTGAACACGCGCACGATGCGGGTGTCCGCGCCCTTATAGCGATGGTACGCCATCACCAGCGATTCGGCATACCGCTTCGATTCGTCATACACGCCGCGAACGCCGATAGGGTTCACATTGCCCCAGTAATCCTCCGATTGCGGATGCACCTGGGGGTCGCCATACACTTCGGAGGTGGAGGTGAACAGGAACTTCGCCCCTTTTGCCAGCGCGAGTTCCAGCGCGTTCTCGGTGCCGTAGGAGCCGACGGTCAGCGTCTCCAGCGGACGCTTGATGAAGTCCACCGGGCTGGCAGTCGCCGCCAGATGGAACACATAGTCCACCGTGCCTTCCACCACGAACGGCTGGCGCACATCATGCAGGATAAACTCCAGCTGGGGATTGCCCGCGTGAAGGCGCAGGTTCTCCAGGCTACCTGTGATGAGGTTATCGACCACGACCACCTGCCAGTCTTCAGCGAGGAGCCGATCCACCAGATGCGAGCCGATGAAGCCCGCTCCACCCGTTACAACGGCTCGTGGCATAGATTATTGCTTTCGCCTGCGCCGCGCCTCCTCCTGCAACCGGTAGAGTTCGGTCAGCGCACGGAAGGGGTCGAGCGGACCCTGTGCCCGCTCCTCGTCGAACTCGGCAATGCGCCGATTCAGCCGATGGATGTTGCGATACGCCATCCATATCAGCAGGGCGATAATCGCCAAGCAGACCAGCACGAACGGAATATTCACCGTGTGCCTCCTGTGAGCCGGGCGAGCGACTCGTGGTGCGCGTGGCAGATGCAGAGCGCGAGCGCGTCTGCCGCATCGTCAGGCTTCGGGATTTCTGGGAGCGCGAGCAATCTCTGCACCATCTGCTGGACCTGCTTCTTGTCCGCACCGCCGTAGCCCGTCACGGCTTGCTTGACCTGCATGGGCGTGTACTCATACCAGGGCAACCGATGTTGCGCTGCGGTAAGCAGGGCGACCCCTATCGCTCGCGCCACCTGAATCGCGGTGCGCCGATTCGCGCTGAAAAGCAGTTGCTCCGTCACCAGCACATCGGGCTGGAACTTTTCGATGAGCGCGTGCAGTCCCTCGTGCAGTTGGCGCAGGCGTTCGGGCGCGGGCAGGGTCTTGGGTGTCTCAAGGATGCCGTAGCTCAACGCCCGATAGTGGTTGCCCACCTTCTCCAGGATGCCATAGCCCATCGTCGCCGTGCCCGGGTCCACACCCAGAATAATCACGCCCCGATTGTACCTCACACTCCCCTGTCGTCGCCCCCCTCAACAGGCGAATATCTGCTGGCGCACAGTTTCGATAAGTTCCTGCACCTTCTGGCGAAGCGCGTCGATGCGCTCGGCATCGGGCGATTTGAGCGTGTCTTTCAGCACATCCCACGACTGGCACAGCACCACCTGCCAGTCGTCTTCGAGGGCAAGACACGACACCCCTATTTGCTGGGCGAGCGCACTCACCTTCGGGTCGTAGGCGAGGCAGAGCAAAGGCAGATGCGCCCTCGCAGCGAAAATCGCGCCGTGCAACCGCATGCTGACCATCGCCCCCAAGGTGTGCATGAGACCCACGATTTGTGCGGGGTGATTAGGCGGTGGGATGAGTATCGGGCGGACGCCTAATTTCGCCTGCACTGCGTTGGCAATCGCCTCGCAAAGAGGACGATCTTGCGTCTCCTGCATCGGGATGAGCACAGGTTGCCAGCCTGCCTCGATCTGGCGACAGCAGAGGGTGGTGAACAGTTCACTGATGGGCAGGTTGCGCCAGGGGCGAGGCGCCAGCCCTACACAGGGCTTGTCGGTAGGCAGTTCAAAGGGAGCGGGATGCGCCTGGAGTGCCCATGTGAGATCGGCATCGACGCGCACGGGCGACCGCACGCCTATCCGACGCAGAAGGTCAGCCGACCCCTCATCCCGCACGCTGAGGAAGGGCACACGGTTCAGCGTCCGCCGCACCAAATAGCGGCTCATCGCGCGATGGAACGGTCCCATCCCCTGCCCGACGAGCCACACGCGCCCGTGCGCCTGCAGTCCCCAACGGATAAGCAGGAGGTAGTAAAGTAGCGAGCGGAAGCTGGTGGCGTCCTGCAGGAGGCTCCCACCGCCCAGTATCAGCGCGTCGGAATGGCGTATCGCGGTGCGCACCTGCCGCCAATCGGTGCGGGGAATCGCCTCGATGCCGTAGGTCTGGCGCGTGAAGGCTGGCTCGCCCGACAGCACCTTCAGGGGCACGCCATGCAACCCTTCGATGAGCACCGTTAGTGACGCCTCATCCCCCCAGTTTCGATACCCATAGTAGCCAGCGATTAATACCATTTGTATTAGTTCTCACCCAACGAAGTGGCAATAGAGGCAGGAGCCACTCCAGATGGCTGTATTTGCCGCCGTACCAGCCGAAAGCGAGCAACCTCTTGTCGTTGCGCTTTTCTGTCCCTGAGAACGGCGTTCTGTTGCCGTTATGCATACCTTTTCCTCCCCTTCTATATTACCCCAGTTGGTGAAAGGCTTTGATGGCGTACTCGATTCCCTCGTCGTTTACATCGTGGTGGGTCACGAGGCGCAGGCGGTGGGGGTCTAAGGCGATGGTAAGCACGCCCTGCGCGGTTAGTTGGGCTTCTATCTCGCGTGCAGGGCGAGCCGTGCGCACATAGATAATGTTCGTCTGCACCCTCTCCAAGTCGACCTCGAAGCCGGGCAGCTCGGCGATGGCTTCCGCCAGCCGTCGCGCACGGCGGTGGTCTTCCGCGAGCCGATCCACCATCGTTTGCAACGCGACGATACCTGCAGCGGCGAGCACGCCCACCTGACGCATCCCGCCCCCGAACAACTTGCGGACACGATGCGCCTCACGAATGAACTCTTTCGAGCCGACCAGCACCGAACCCACGGGACAGCACAGCCCTTTGGACAGCGCGAAAAACGCCGAATCGACATGGCGCGTCCATACCTGTGGGGAAACGCCCAGTGCGACTGCCGCGTTAAACAGGCGTGCCCCATCCAGATGGACGCTCAGCCCGTGTCGGTGCGCCAGCGCGCACAGCGCGCGGAACGGTTCAGCCTGCAAAATGGTGCCTCCACAGCGGTTGTGCGTGTTCTCCAGGCAGAGCAGGGTCGTGCCCGGCGTATGGTCGTCCGCGAGGCGGATACGGCGCTCGATTTCGGCAGGGTCGATCTGTCCACGCTCGATGGGGTACGGCTCCATTAGGACGCCCGACAGCACCGCTGGACCCGCCAGCTCGTAGTGCAGGATATGGCTCTCGGCATCTATTAGGATGGCGTCGCCGGGCTTTGTCCAGACCTTGATGGCGATTTCGTTCGCCATCGTGCCGCTGGGCACGAAAAGCCCCGCTTCGTGTCCCAGCATCTCCGCGGACATCTCCTGCAGGCGGTTGACGGTTGGGTCTTCCCCGAACACATCGTCGCCCACTTCCGCTTCTGCCATCGCCCGCCGCATTTCGGGCGTGGGCTTCGTCACCGTGTCTGAACGCAAATCGACCCGCATCGCTTCGCCTCCAACGGATGAACCCTGTTCAGGGAGAGTTTACCCCTTGCAGGCATGCGTCGCGCACCCTATCCAGCGCCCGCTGGACACCGACAGTGGGAATGACGCCACAGCCGGGCGCAGGGCGAATGTGCCAGCCCTTCCGCGTGTGCACAATCTCGATCCAGAAGTGCTGGGTGAGGTCGTCCTCCACGACCACCACTCGCACCATCCCAACTTGACGGCGCGGGTCGTATCGCACCTCCTTGAAATGCACATGAATCTCCTCGGACACATCCTGCAATCGCAGGCGGTCCGGGTCAAAGTGGGGCACACGGTGTGTTTCCATCGGAACATCCTCCTTCAACGGCACATGGACAGGCTGCACGCGCCTTAGAATCAGCTCATAAAAAATCTGTTGCCCGCTTGCCAGCCATTTGCGCTCGTACTTCGTGCCGAAGCTGGGCGACAGGGTGCGAGCGAAGGCGGTGAAACCCGTGTCGGTAATCTGGCTGAGCACCCAGCCAAAATACTCCTCGTGGTCCGTTACAACCTGTACCTCCCCACCAGGCTGGAGACGGCTGTTGAGCAACTGCAGGAATCGCTGGCTGAACAGGCGGTGCTTGTGGTGGCGCTTTTTGGGCCAGGGGCATGGGAACAGCGAATAGATGCGGACAAACGATTCGGGGGCAATCGCGTGATAGAGAATAGGGGTCGCGTCGCCCAGCAGTAGGCGGATGTTGGTCAATCCCGCTTGCGCGATACGGCGCAGGGTACGCTGAACGCTCTCCCACTCGATTTCGATGCCGACGAAGTCGCGCTCCGGGTGTTGGCGAGCGCGAGTGACCAGATAGTCGCCGTTGCCGAATCCAATCTCCAGCTCGCGCTCTGCATCGCGCCCGAACAACATCACCCAGTGCAACGGGCGCACCGCCTGACGCCACAGCACGAGCGGACGCAACGAGAGGTAGGTCGCACGCATCGCATCAGACCAGACCCTGACGCACCGCCAGCAACGCCGCCTCCGTGCGCGAATTGACCTGCAGTTTGAACAGAATGTTGGAAATATAGTTTTTGACGGTCTTTTCGGTGATGAAGAGCGCGTCGGCAATCTCCTTATTGCGTTTGCCTTCGGCAATCATGCGCAGGATTTCCAGCTCGCGGGCGGTCAGCTCGGTCAGCAGGTGGGCCGCTTTCGAATGCTCGGTACGCACGCGCTGGAACTCGTGAATCACGCGGGCGGCGACCGCCGGGTGCAAGCGCGATTCGCCCCGCGCCGCTGCGTGGATGCCCTGTACAATCTCGCTTGGCGGGCTGTCCTTGAGCAGATAGCCAACCGCGCCCGCCTTGAGCGCCTCGAACACGCTCTGGTCATCCCCGAAGATGGTCCAGATGACGACCTGCACGCTGGGTAGGGCGTGCTTGATTCGGCGCGTTGCCTCGATGCCGTCCATGCGGGGCATTTTGATGTCCATCAGCGCGACCTGCGGCTCGAACTGCATGGCGAGTTGCAGCGCCTGCTCGCCGTTCGTCGCACAGCCCAGCAGGTCGAGCGTTTCCTCGCCTCGCAGGAGGTCTGCCAAGTTCTCGCGCAGTTGCGCCTCGTCCTCTGCAATAATGACGCGCACTTTTTCCATCGATAGTGCTCCTCCGACAGGTCGGACGGATCAGACCGCAGTGCCCATCAGGTGCCGATGGGTATGCTAAACTCAACACAAGCGCCTCCGCCCGGTGCGCTGTGAACGGCAAAGTGCCCGCCCAGGCTCTTGATGCGCTCCTGCATATTGCGCAAGCCGAACCCCTGGTGCGCCTGTGCCGGGTCGAAGCCCTCGCCATCGTCATGGATTCGCCCGACCAGCTGATTGCCCTGCGGGTGGATTTCGACGCGGATGGTGCGCACGCCTGTCGCATGTTTGGCGATATTGTTGAGTGCCTCCTGAATGACACGGGTGAGCATCAGGTTCTGCAAGGGCGTGAGGGCAGGAAGCGGTCGGGGGCATTCAAACTGGAGTTCGACACCCAACCGTTCCGCCACACGGTTCGCTATCTGCTGGATACGCTGGCAGAGGTCGACGGTGTCGTCGGCGTGCAGGTGCTGGATAATCAGGCGCGTTTCGTCCAGCGCGGTGCGCAGAATCTGGATCTGCTCCTGCAAAGGGCAGGGATGCTCGCCGGGGGGGTGTGCCTGTCGGCAGGCACGTTCCAATCCCATAATCACCTGCACGAGCATACTGCCCAACCCGTCGTGGAACTCGCGCGCGATGCGCTCGCGCTCCTTGCTGAGTTCAACCTGTTCGCGCAGCTCCGCCAGCTCGGCACGATACTCCAGATGGGTGCGATGCACCTGATGAATGAGCCAAGAGAGCAACCCCATCGCGGCGACCCGATAGCCGAAATCGATCCAAAGCCCAGAGGGGAGTGGCTGGCAGGCAATCAGATAGCCCAGTGCGGCGATACCCAGCATCACAAACAGCGCGGGTGTGGTCATAACCGCCGCTTCCGAGACCAGCAACATCAGGTAGAGGAGCCACGCCTCGCTGGCAAATTTGCCCGTCATCCCAACCGCCACCGAGATGACCACAATATCGTAAGTGGCTAACGGGATAGTGAAGGAATACATAATGTTGGGGTCGCGCAAGCCCACCCATGTGCGTGCGAGGGCAGAGAAGATGCCCAGCGCAATCAGCACGAGCAGCTGCCCATAAGTGAGGTCAAGTGTGCCCTGCGAATAGCGCAGCACCCCCCAACCGATGGTGGCAACCACAATCAGCCAGACGCTGGTGTTGACCCGCCGAAAACGCTGATATTGGCGCTTGCTTCGGGACACCACGGGTTATCACTCCCCTGCGGCGAGGGGCACAAGCTGCGGGTGGAAGCCCGCTTGCTCGATGCGCCTCTGGATGGCGTCCTCTTGAATCTGTGCGGGATCAAACCGTACCTGAACCTGTTTGGTCGCGAGGTTAATCGCAATCCCCTCCACACCTGCCAGACCGCTTAGGGATCGCCGAATCGCCTGCACACATCCTTCACAACTCATATCGGGCACCAGCCATTCACGCATTTGCCTTTGCTCCATCGATTCATGCCCTCCAGCGCAAGTATACCTTCTCCCATGCATCCTTTGATGCGTTTCACGGGCGATGCGTATGGGACAATCCCTTGCAATTGCCCTTATGCGGGAAAGCCACCGTCTCTAACGGTAGTCGGCAGGTGAGAACTCTTCTGGAGGTGTCTCGGCACGCAGTTTGCGCACCGCGCCGTTGAGCGTCAGAATGAGGATCCAGCCGCGCGCCTGCGTGAGGCGGTCGCGTTGCCATGTGGGGTTGAACTGGCGTGCCCAGTGCCAGTGGCACTCCGAGAGCGGGGTCAGCTCGCCCCATTTGCCCTCGCCATAGGGCGGTCCGGGGCGCCACCAGCCCAGTTGACGCGCAATCGCCCAGTTGGGCACATAGGTATAGCTCACCCCGCTCGACAGATAGTGGTTGCCCTCCAGCCGAAAGGCGTCGCCCAGCGTCGATTCGACCGCGTGCTGACCCTGCAACGGGTCCATGGGGCAGATGAACACGCGCACCTCCTTCAGATAGCCGTGCACCGCCGAGAGATAGGGTGGCAACTCCTCGTAATCATCGCGGTACATCCGCACAGCAAGCCCAATCTGGCGCAGGTTGGAGATGCATGCCGTGCGTTGTGCGCCCCGACGCGCAAGCGCGTAAACGGGCAACAGCAACGCCATCAGCACCATCAAAAGGGCGACCACCACCAGCAACTCGGTGAGCGTGAACGCGCGCCTACGGCAACTCATCGCATGGAGTTAGACGCTCGTCTTTGTACTGGGGTTCAGCAGAACCTGTCCGGTTTTGGCGTTCGAATGAGTCTATAACAGGTGGAGAGTAACCTTCCTTCCGAATGCCGTAAATCCCCCCACCGGGGTGCCGGTGGGGGGATTTTTTAGCGGTGTCGGGCTACACGCTCAGAACCTGAACTGGAGCATCGCGGTGAAGCCGTTATGCTCGTCGTCTGTGCCCGTCTGACCGTTATAGCCCACGAACAGAGCGATTGGGGTTGTGCCCGTGCTGAGGTTGTAGCCGATGCCGATTGACCAGGCGAAGCCCGTCTTGTCATCCTCGTTAAGGCGGCGGCTGAACCCAACCCCTGCGGTGGCACGATAGAAGAACTGGGGATTGAGATAACCGGTGTAGCTCAGCCCGACCGGGATATTGCGCACATCGCCGGAGCCGTAGAAGCCCGCGAAGGCGCTCAGCTCATAATAGTAGCCCGATTCGGTCGGTTCGCTGGCTTGGAAGGTGTAGCTGATGTCCGCGGTGAACCAGACATCCTGGGTTGCATCGCGCACCGCGCTCTTGGACGGGAAGAACGCGCCCACCGACACCGTGAAGCCCTGCAGTTCCTGATCTTGCGCACGGGCTGGCGTCGCCAGCGTCAACGTTCCCGCCACTGCAACAACTGCGAGCCACAGCATTCCCTTGTGCATCATCATAGTGACCCTCCTTGTACAAAGTGTGTATCTCATTATACCCGAACTTTTACGGATGTCAAGGGCATCAACATCGAATTAAGCCGGGGGCGGAGGGGGCGAGGGGGATGATTTGTTCGGCGTGTTCGCGCAGGGCGGGCAGGGTGCGCTGGGGCTGAAGGGTCAGCACGATAATGGTTCCGCCCGCGCCGCCCGCCCCTGCCAGCTTCGCCCCCAGCGCCCCATGCTCCAGCGCGACCTGCACCAGTCTATCCAGCGATTCGCCACTGCCACCCAGCTCCCGAATGATGGCGTAGTTCTCGTTCATCAGCCCTGCCAACTGATGCCAGTTTTGCTCCAGCAGGGCGCGTTTCGCCTCTCGCGCCAACCGTCCGATACGCGCCATGCCGTCCACCACGGCGCGCTCGCCCTCCTCCCAGCGGGCACGCAGGGAGCGGTGCACCGTGCCCGAAAATCGCCGACCTCCCGTGGTCGCCAGCCAGAGGGGGAGCTGAACTCCGTGCATGTAGCTTCCCAACGGCTCCACCGTCGCCAGCGGCTCCTGTGGGTCATTTCCCAGCCCCTCCTTGTCGCGGAACTCCATCGCGTTGATGCCGCCGAACACCGCCATGTAGAAATCTTGATAGCCACAGCTGACCTTTAGCAGGTGTGCCTCGATGCGACGCACCCGCTCCGCGAGAGCATGAGGGGCGGGCGATCCCTCTTGCAGAGACACGGGTGGGACGCCCGTGCTACGAGCCTGATGATGAAGCAGGCAAGCGACAATCGCGGTAAGTAGTGCCGACGAGCCTGCCAACCCCGACTGCACAGGAATATCGCTCTCGATGCGCAGGGTGAACCGCGCATGCTCTATCGAGTAGCCGAGTTCCGTCAGGGCGACGCGACAGAGATCGAACTCATCCCCTTGAGGCTCCAGCGTGTCGAGCGTCAGCATGCGGGCTGGCGATTGGAAACTCAGGTGGTCGGCAGGCTCCAGCGTACAGCGTGCCCTTAGCGGAATGGCGCAGGAAATCACCGTGCCTCCATACATATCGCTGGGGTTGCCGATGATGCCCGCCCTGCCCGGCGCCGAATAGCGAATCGCCTCCATACATCCCGTGAGATTCGCAATCGGCTACCTGCCTCCTGCAACAGGTACAATAATTCACGGTGAGAACGGCGATGGCAACCCATAAGAGCGAGGAAATCATGGGGCATTTGCGAACCACCGTGCAGATTGAGCCGGGAGAGCGCGTCGCGCTGTGCCGATGCTTCCATTCCAAAAACTTCCCCTTCTGCGACGGCACGCATAAGCAACATCCGGGTAAAGGACCGGTGATTGTGGAGGCGTTGGAGGCGCCAATCGAAGAAAGCGAGCCTGAATCGGTATGAGCACCGAGCTTGTGCTGGGGCACTACCGAATCATTCGGGAGATTGCCCGCAGTAATGATGTGGTCTACGAGGCGCTGGACACGCGCATCAACCGCCGGGTCGCCATCAAGGAGATGTTGTTGCCGGCGGGCGCGACCGAAAGCGTGCGCCAGGACCGCATCCGCCGCTTCATGCGGGAGGCGCGTGCCGCCGGCTCGCTCGCCCATCCCAACATCGTGACCATCTACGAGACCGAAGAGGAGAACGGGCGCTACTTCATCGTGATGGAGTATCTGGAAGGCGAGAACCTGCGCCAGCGCATGGATCGCGAGGGCGCCCTTCCCGTTGAAGAGGCGTGCCAGATTATCATGCAGGTGCTGGACGGTCTCAGCCACGCTCACTCGAAAGGGGTCATCCATCGCGACATCAAGCCCGAAAACATCCACCTTCTGCCCGACGGGCGCGTGGTGCTGACCGATTTCGGCATCGCCCGCCTGAAGTTCGAGCCGAGCCTCACGATGGACGGGCAGATTTTCGGCACGCCCAGCTACATGTCGCCCGAACAGGTGATGGGTCAGGAGATCGACGAGCGGTCGGACATCTTTTCGGTGGGCGTGGTGCTGTATGAGATGGTGGCAGGGTTCAAACCCTTCACGGGCGACTCGGTGGTGAGCATCACCTATAACATTTTGAACACGGAGCCGCCCGCACCCCCCGGCGTGCCCTACGCCATCGAATGGGTCATTCGTCGCGCGTTGCAGAAAAGCCCTGCGAACCGTTTCCAGAGCGCGAACGAGATGAAAAAGGCGATTCAGAACGCGCTGGAGAGCCTCAAACTGCCGCCTGTGCTGGCGACGCCGATGGGACCGCCCACCGTGCAGCCTATCCCTGCGCCTGCTGGAGGCGGTGTGAGCCTTCCTCCTGCCTACGGCACGCCCACAGGCGGCTATCCCGCCACGGGTGCGCCCGTCCCGACCACCTATCCCGCGCCTGCGCCCGCCCCACCTCCGCCCGCCACCTATATCCCGCCGCCTCCGCCGCCCAAACCCCTGCTCTCGCCCGCTGCACGCCACTTCTGGGGCACTTTCCTCGCGGTGATGCTTATCGGCGGTGCCATCTTGAGCGTGATGGTGATAGGGGTGTATGCGGGCATCCGCGCCTACCAACAGTACGAACTGCAACAGCAAGATGAACGCTTAGCCCAAGAATACAAACGCGCCGAGCAGCTCTACCATCAGGGCAGGTATCTGGACGCGGCACGCATCTATTACACCCTGCTCCAGCAGGCACAGTCGGACAAATGGAAAGAGCAGTTCCGCCACAATCTTGCCAGCGCGCTCACGATGCACGGCAATCAGCTCCTGCGTGCGGGGCGCTATGATGAGGCGGGACAGGCATACACCGAGGCGCTCGGATACAAGCCGTTGCCCGCGACCTATGTGGGACTGGCGCAAGTGGAGCTGGCGTTGGGCAACGGTGAGGGAGCGGTGAACCATTACCTATCGGCGGCACAGCAGGCACGCGGGGCAGAGGCGCAGGGCTATCGGCGTCGTGCGGCGCGCATTTTGCTGGAGTTGGGTGAGCAGGCATACAGTCGGGGGGATCGGCTGGAGGCGCTCAAGAAGTGGCAGCGGGTGATGGAGATCGCGCCTGGCACGGAGGAGTCCCGCGAAGCACGCCGCCGCTTTGAACAAGTGCTGGACGAACCCCTGCATCGGTGAAATCGCAATCCACTCTTAGCAGCCGATACCCCAGTTAAATAGCACTGTCAGCAAATCGCTATCGTCCACAATTCCGTCGCGATTCACATCTTCAGATAGGTCTGTGCCTGTCTGCCCAAAGGCGAACAGAACCATTAGTAAATCGCTGTCGTCCACACAGCCGTTTTCATCGACATCGCCCGGCATATGCACGCGCGCAAGCCTCAGCAGCGAATCGCTGATGTAACCCTGGTTTTCCACATAGTGAAGCACATACGCGAAATAGGGGGTGATAGGGGAAAAGGCGAACGCAGCGGGGCGATAGTGGGCAGGGAAGGTAGGGGTAAACAATAATGCGCCTGTGTGGGCGTTCCAGAATCGAAGTGCCTCATCCTCGCCCAATGATGCCAGCAGATGCCCTGCGGGTGAAATGGCGAGCTGATACACCCCGCCTGAGTGCGCCTGCCACATGCGAATCAAGTTCCCTGTGCGCACATCCCACATCCGCACTGTACCGTCGGCTCCACCCGAAAACAGGTACGAACCATCGGGTGAAAAGTCAACCGACCATACAACTCCGCGATGCCCCCTCAGCACACTTAGTAACGCGCCCGTAGGGGCATGCCAGAGGCGGACGGTTTCGTCGAAGCTGGCGGAGGCAATCAGACTGCCATCTGGGGAAACATCCAGCGCACTGACACCACCCAGATGCCCGCTTAAGGTGCGAACCAGCAACCTGGTCGTTGCGTCCCAGAGTTTCACCATGCGGTCATATCCACCCGTGATAACCATGCTGCCGTCGGGCGAATAGCGCAAACTGGTTATCCCGCCAGAGTGCGCCAAGAAAAAGTGCGGGAAACCTCCACGCACGACATCCCATAACCGCAACATGCCGTCCTGACCACCACTGGCAAGTGTGCCCCCGTCCGGAGCGAAGCGAAGCGCGTATACACTCTGTTCCACAGGCTCCGAGAAGAGTCGTCGTAGTACGTTCCCATCACCCGTGCGCCAGAGGTAAATCGCTCCATCCAGACCTGCTGTTGCCAACTTCTCGCCATCCGGTGAAAAGGTTGTCCGCGTCATTCGACCGCCATGACCTGCCCATTCCTGAACCAGGCTCCCGTCGCTCAACCGCCAGCGCTTGATACTGCCTGTGCTGGATGTACCGAGTCTTTCAGAGCCTGCTGTCAGCAGCGATTCGGTCCCCAGGAACAGCGCTGTGCTAATTGAGTATGAGTGTGCCCTCAGCGAGCGGATGAGCGTGCCATCCGCCAGATTCCAGATGCGAACAAAGCCGTCCCCACCAACGGAAGCCAGCTGGGCTCCATCGGGAGAGAAGGTAAGCGCTTTAACCCCGTTCTGATGAGCATTGCTGAGAGTGCGCACCACGGCCCCATCCACTGTACGATGTAGCGTGATGGTCCCTCCCCATGTGCCCAGTGCAAACTGCTGGCTATCGGGCGAAAAAGCAGCACTGGTCGCACTGACGGGTAGCGTGTAGCGCAGTTCACCTGTCTGGGCATCCAGCACCTGAACGCTACTGAGAACGACACTGACCACCAGCCAGTGACCATCGGGCGACATCGCCAGCACATCCAGCGCATCGTCCTCAGTGGTCTGCGCCCATACAATCCCACCGTTCGAAACTTGCAAGCGTGCAACTGCATAAATATACTCATAGCAGTATCCATCAGGTTCACTGTATTCACAACCATACAGAGATGCGATAATATACCGTCCATCTGGAGTAAGAAACGCCGACTCGATGCCAGCGGTGCCCTCCCCGAGCATGGGTGCTGGCACTTCATAAGCAATCGAGCGGTCAGAAAGCCGCCACACATAGAATGCGCCAAAGCCAACAGTAAGCAGGAACTCACCATCGCTGGAAAGCGCGTGTTGACTGCCCAATCGGAAAGACCAGGGGAAGGTGAACAAAAGATGTCCCTCTGGCAGTCGCCACAGCCTGAGCCGATTACTGTCGACAATCATGCTACTGCCATCAGGCAGCAGAACCAGATTCTGAACCTCGTATCCTATCTCCCCTACCTGCCAGATCGTTTCCAGCTGCGCTTGAACGCTTGCACTTAGCAGTAGGCAGAGAATCCCACTGCCTATCCAGCGCCTTGCAGTCGTCATGTTCATCAGCCTCCTTCGTACTTAGCAGCCGAACCCGAAGGCGAACAGCACTCTCAACAGGTCCGCGTCGTCTACTGCACCGTCCTGATTGATGTCCTCCGATAAGCCTGTACCTGTTTGACCAAAAGCGAACAGCACTCTCAACAGGTCGGCATCATCCACGCATCCGTTCCCATCGATGTCGCCATCTGCATGCACTGCCAATGGCTTGTAGTAACTGATGGTGCCGCCTGATCCAGGCGTATTATGAAACAGCCACAGATTACCTTGAACTGATGTCACCCGATAGATATATCCAGATTCAGGGAGGCTCATCTGAGCCAGCAACTCCCCATCCAGACTGAAGCGGAGCAGTCGCACCTCGTCCAGCACAAAGTAGTCATCACACCCCTCATCATCACATTCCGTTTCTATGTGTCCCTCGTTGGTAGCCACATAGAGGAAGCGATTGTCCAGTGCAAGCAGCACGCTGTCAATCGCCTCGTATTCCGTTTGATATACCAGGCGAGAGCGAATAATTTCGCCCGTGTGTGCCGAAAGCTTGGTAAGACCAATCTGCCGGGAATCGAGGTAGAGCAGTAGAAGCGAATAATCGCCCGGAGAGTAATACATTCTTCCCCAACGCACACTTCGCTGCCATCGAACCTGACCATCAGATGAAAGCGCCAGCACAATCCGCGCGGTCTGCGGAAATGAACCATCTATACTGTGAAAGATATTGCCTGTCGCATCGAAAACCAGATCGCCCAGAGAGTAAATGATAGCGTTAGACGGACGCCACTCGACGGCACGAACCAGATTGCCATACGCGGTGTACCATTCGTACCGTATGCCCACAGTGCGATTGTTACTAAGAATTGGCTTCGTTATCAGCAGACGATTCAGAGGGTCCATCGATACCACTGAGCCTGAGGGAAGGTTATGGCTCCATGTGAGAGTGCTATCGGAAGCATACCAGTATAAGACTTCACTCCAATCTCTGTAATGTAATAAGCATTCAATGACACCTCCTGCTCCATCGCCTCGTAGCCATAGAGGATAAAAGATGGAGAAAGGTGGGCGCGCAGTGTGCGTAACCCAGTGAAAACCGCCCTCCATACTCAGTGCCCACAGATCGGCACGCCGGCTCAACATAGCCCGTAAGAAAATGCGTTCCGCCACAGAATCCACAGCCAGCTGATGCGAAGACAGAACATCTCCTATAGGCTCCGTGTAGCTCCACAGAGGCGTGAGCACGCCCTCTGAGGAAAGCCGATACAGGGTAATGGTGCGGTAATTATTGCTGAAGGCGGGCGCGTAGTAATTGTTCTCGTGGAACTGTCCGTTGAACGCAAGGTTGGTGCGGATTTGCCAGACGCGCTCAAATTGGGCATGGACCAGCCCGGGGCAGATGGCTCCGAGCAGGAGCATCACGGCAAGCCACGCGCGATTCTGCCATCGCTCGCCACCGCTTCGGAAGCGGTTCACCATACAAACCACCCCTTTCAGGGTGTTTCTATGATACCTCGGCGATGACAGATTTGTCAAGGGGTCTAACAAGGTATATTATTCCCCTGCGATGGGGTATCGGGTGGCAATTGTGGGCGCGACGGGCGCGGTGGGTATGGAACTGCTCCAGATTTTGGAGGAGCGACGCTTCCCCGTCGATTCGCTGAGCCTGTTCGCTTCGGAGCGCTCGGCAGGCAAGCAGTTGCGCTTCGGGGGCGAGTGGCTACGGGTGGAGCCTTTGCACGAGGGCGCGTTTAAGGGCGTCGAAATCGCCTTTTTCTCGGCGGGTGCGACGCGCAGCCGCGAGTTCGCCCCACAAGCGGTGCAGGCGGGCGCGCTGGTCATCGATAATTCGTCCGCCTTCCGCCTGGAGCCAGAAGTGCCGCTGGTGGTTCCTGAGATAAACGGGGAAGCGGTGCGCAGGCACAATGGGCTGATTGCGAACCCGAACTGCTCCACGATTATCCTGTTGATGGCGCTGGCGCCCCTGTTGCGCTTGACGCGCGCTCGGCGTATCATTGTGTCCACCTATCAGTCGGCGAGCGGCGCGGGCGCACAGGCAATGCAGGAACTGATCGACGCGACCCGCGCCTATCTGGAGGGCGAGCCTTTCGAACCGCGTGCCCTGCCCTATCCCTACGCCTTCAATCTGTTCTCGCACAACTCGCCCGTGGGCGAGGATGGCTACAACGAGGAGGAGCGCAAAATCGCCCTCGAATCGCGCAAGATACTGGGCGAGCCAGAGTTAGCCATTTCTGCCACCTGTGTCCGCGTGCCCGTGCTGAGGGCGCACAGCGAGAGCATCCATGTGGAGCTGGAGTGGCGTCCACCGCTGGCGACCATCCGCGAGGCGTATCGGAACTTCGAGGGCGTGCGCTTGGTGGATGACCGCGAGCACAACTATTTCCCGATGCCCATCTCCGCGACGGGGCGCGATGAGGTGCTGGTCGGACGCCTGCGCGAGGATACCGCCCTGCCGAACGGGCTGGCACTTTTTGCTTGTGGCGACCAGCTGCGCAAAGGCGCCGCGCTGAACGCTGTCCAGATTGCGGAACTCACGGTGCAATCCCCGCCACAGGCAGTCCCGTCGTCGGCTCCAACCCCATCAATAGATTGAAGTTCTGAATGGCTTGACCGGCGGCGCCCTTCACCAGATTGTCTGTCGCGCTGATGACGACCACCATCTGCGTGCGGGCATCGATGGTCAAGCCAATATCGCACCGATTGGAGCCGTACACATGGCGCGTGGCGGGGAAGTCGCCCAAGGGGCGCACCCACACGAAGGGCTGATCCCCATAGAAGGTGGTATAGAGCGCGTGCAGGTCGCTCAGGGCGACGGGCTGATTCAAGCGGGCATAGGCAGTGCAGAGGATACCGCGCGTCATCGGCACCAGATGGGGGGTGAAGCGCACGCGCACCGTCCGATGGGCGACCCCGCTCAGCGTCTGCTCGATCTCGGGCGTGTGGCGATGGCGCTCCACCCCATACGCCTTGAAATTCTCGTCCAGCTCGGTGAAAAGGTAGTCCACACGGACACGCGAGCGCCCCGCGCCCGACACACCCGATTTTGCATCGATAACGATGCACTGGGTGTCCACCAAATCCGCGCTGAGCAGGGGCGCAAGCGCCAGCGCGCTCGCCGTCGGATAGCAGCCGGGATTGGCAATCAGGCGGGTTATGCGATAGGCGTCGGGCGGGGTCAGCTCCGGCAAGCCGTAGAGCGCTTCGCGCAGCAGCTCGGGCGCCCGATGAGGCATGCCATACCACTCTTGAAACAGCGCAGGGTCGCGCAGGCGGAAATCGGCGGAAAGGTCAATCACGCGCACCCCGCTTTTGAGCAGGGCGGGCGCATGCTCCATCGCGAAGCCCGTCTCGCCCGCGAGGAAGACCACCTCGCACTCGCTTGTGAGTCGCTCGGTGTCCAACGCGCTCAGCGGGGGCAGGCTCAGACCGCCTAAATGGGGCAGTACCTCCGCGATGGGCTTGCCCGCCTCCGTGCGCGAGACGAGCATGGCGATTTCCGCGTGCGGATGTGCGCTCAACAGGCGCACCAACTCCGCGCCCGTATAGCCCGTCGCACCGACGATGCCTATCCTTACTCGCTGATTGCTCATGTTCGGCTTTGTTAGTTTGCACGGGCGGGACGCCCGTGCTATGCTGAATGGGCGGGACGCCCGTGCTACGCTGAATGGGCAAGGATGCCCAAGCTACGGTTCAGTCAATCAACTCTTCAGGTTTGAACCAGAGCGCGATTTCGTACTCGGCGGCTTCGGGGTCGGAGGAGCCGTGAATAATGTTGCGCTCGATATCCAGTCCGAAATCGCCACGAATGGTGCCTGGGGCAGCGTTCAGCGGGTTCGTCGCGCCCATCATCTGGCGCACCGTCTCGATGGCGTTCGGGCACTCCAGCACCATCGCGACGACGGGTCCAGAGGTGATGAAGTTCACCACGCTTTCGAAAAAGGGCTTGTCGCGATGGACGGCGTAGTGGCGTTCTGCCAGTTCGCGCGTCGGGTGAACCATTTTCAGTCCCACGATGCGGATGCCCCGCCGTTCGAAGCGGGCGATAATCTCGCCCACCAGCCCGCGCTGAACTCCATCCGGCTTCACAAAGACCAGCGTGCGCGTCGGTTCTGCCATCTTGGCAGAAGAGTATACCCCCGATAGATTTTTTTCATTCGTCTATGGTCAGCACGATTTTGCCGAAGAAGTTGCGGCTTTCGAGCTTCTCATGAGCGGCGCGTGCCTCCTTTAGTGGGAACACACTGTCCACGACGGGTTTGAGCCGCCCTGCCTCCACATGGGTCAGCAGTTGCGCCAACTCCGCGCGCGTGCCCAGATATGCGCCGTAAACTTCTATCTCGCGACTGAACAGGTAGCGGATGTCGAACTGCGCCGTTTGCCCGGTGGTGGCGCCGCAGGTGACCAGTCGCCCGCCTTTGTTCAGCAGGCGTATGCACGAATCGAACACCGCCTGCCCGATATGTTCGAACACCACATCGATGCCCTCTCCTTCGGTATACTCCTTGACCTCGCGCCACCATTCGGGATTGTTGTGGTTGACCACGGCATCCGCGCCCAGCTCCAGAGCGCGCTCGCGCTTGCTCTCGTTGCCGATGGTGGTGACGACGAGCGCGCCGCGCAGTTTGGCAATCTGGATGGCGGCACTGCCGACGCCACTGCTCCCACCCATAATTAGCGCCCACTCGCCCGGTTGTAGACGCGCCCGTTGGATAAGCATATGCCATGCGGTCAGGAACACGAGGGGCACCGCAGCCGCCTCAACAAAGCTGAGGATGGTCGGTTTGGGCAGCAGGTTGCGGGCGGGCACGACGATATATTCGGCATAGCCACCGGGACGATGAGCGCCGATGACCTGCACCTCTGTACAGAGGTTCTCGCGCCCTATTCGGCAATAGCGACACTGTCCGCAACTGAGGATAGGATAGAGCACCACGAGGTCGCCCCTGCGCCACCCATGCACGCCCTCGCCCACCTCGACAACCTCGCCCGCAATGTCGCTACCCAGAATATGGGGGAGGGGTATGTTGTAGGCAGGAATACCGCCTCGCACCCATAGGTCTAAATGGTTCAGGGCACATGCGCGCACGCGCACCAGCGCCTCGCCTTGCTGGGGCACAGGGTCAGGCACATCCGTTTCATAAATGAGTTTATCTGCTGTGCCGAACGCATGTAATCGCACCGCCTTCATAGCCCTGATGATACCCGATAATGAATCACCTGCGATGGGGCAGGCAGAGGTATACTTCTGGGTAGAGCCATCGATGAAAGCCTTTACAGCGGACAAAGCGGTGGTGGCGCTACCAGAGATAAGTGGGCGCATTCGTGTCGATGAGCGCACGAAGCGATTGGTACAGCGTCTGCGCAAGGGCGAAATCGCGGTTATTGCTCATCGCGACATCGATGTGCTGGCAGCGCGTGCCCTTATCGAACGCGCCCCGCGTGCGATTATTAATGCCGACCCCTCCTTCACGGGCAGGTTCCCCACCTATGGCGCTCTGCTCCTGCTTCAGGCGGGCATCCCCATTCTGGATAATGTGGGACGCGCCTTTTTTGAAGCGGTCTCGGACGGTCAGCGGGTGCGCATCGTGGGCAGTCGCGTCGTTGCCGAGAACGGCATAGAAGCGCAGGGCGTCTGGCTGAATCGCGACACGCTCCAGCGCGAGATCGAGTCCGCGCGAGACCATCTTACAGAGGAGTTGCGGGCGTTCGCCATCAACACGCTGGAGCATATGCAGAGCGAGTGGGGACTGCTGCTGGAGCCGTTGGCGCTGCCGCGTTTGCGCACCTCCCTGCGCGGTAGGCAGGTAGTGGTGGTCGTGCGCGGACCGAACTATGAGCGTGATTTGGATGCCCTGCGTACATACTTGCGGGAGGCGCACCCCGTGCTGATTGCGGTGGATGGCGCGGCGGATGCCCTGCTCCAGCGCGGGTTGACGCCGCACCTTATCGTGGGCGATATGGACAGCGTGTCCGAGCGTGCCCTGCGCTGTGGGGCGGAACTGGTGGTACACGGCTATCTCGATGCGGAACGCCCCTCGCCCGGCTGGGAGCGCTGTCAGCGATTGGGGCTAAAGGCACACCTCCTGCGCGCGCCCGGCACCAGCGAGGATGTCGCTATGCTACTCGCCTACGAATCGGACGCCGAGCTGATTGTGGCGGTCGGCAGCCACTTCAGTCTGGAGGAGTTTCTGGAGAAGGGGCGCGCGGGCATGGCATCCACCCTGCTCACTCGCCTGAAGGTCGGCTCGCGCCTGGTGGACGCGAAAGGAGTCAGCCGCCTGTTTGCCCATCGTCGTTCGATGGGGGCACTTCTATGGCTCTTTCTGGCAGCGCTGGCGCCAATCACGGTCGCGATTGCCCTCTCGCCCACAGGGCGGTTCCTGGTCAAACTTGTCCGCACCTGGTGGCGCGTCTGGTTCGGCTAACCATGAGCGATTGGCGATACCATGTGGCGAGTTTATCGGCGGTACTGCTGGGGATTGCCGTCGGCTTGCTGATCGGCGGGCTGTACCTGTCGCCCGCCGTGCCCGATCAAATTGCGACCCAGCTCAAGCGGCTGGACGAGCAGCTTGCTCAGCGCACCACCGAGTTGCGTCAGGTGGAATCCGAGCGCGAGAACCTTCGGCAGGCACTGATGCGCACCGATAGCCTGCTCGCGCGCCTATTGCCCCAGCTCGCCCAGCGTTCGCTGAAGGGCAGGCGCGTCGCGCTCCTGATTACCGCCGATGAACGCAATACCGCGCAGGGCATCGAACGCTTGCTCAGCGATGCGGGCGCGGAAACGCTTTCGACCACGCGCATCGAGTGGTCGCGCGTCGAACCCGACGAGCGCACGATCGTGCTCAACAACCTGCCCGACCTGTTCCAGCCCACAAGCTCGGCATCCGCGCAGGTGGTGCTCAGGCGTCGGCAGGGCGTCCAGCTGGCAGGTGATTACAGCCACCCGGTGGACGCGCTCATCTGGGTGGGGGGCTACCAAAGTGGCGACGCGCGTGAGGAATGGCTCCAAGCCGACAGTGAGCTGATCGCCGCTTTGCAGTCTGCCTTTCGCCAGCGGGCGAACCCGCCGCGCCTCGTCGCCTGCGAATCGTTCAGCGCGCGCCTCTCCATCATCCCCCTCTGCAAGGCGGCGGAAGTGCCCAGTGTCGATTGCGTCGATCTCGCGCTGGGCAAAGCGGTGCTGTTGATGGTTCTGCAAGGCGAATCGGGCGCGTATGGCTTGAAACCGACCGCCGAGTCGGCATTTCCCGAAACCCTGCTGGAGCAGTTGCGATGAAGCCCGCGCGTGTGGCGATTCTTATCCCTGCCCGCAACGAGGCAGAACGCATCGCCGAGACGGTTCGTGCTCTGCGCGAGGCGCTGCCCGACGCGCCCATTCTCGTTCTCGATGATGGCAGTGCCGACGACACATTCGTGCAGGCGGAGCAGGCGGGCGCACAATCGGTTCGGGTCAGCGACTACCTGCCACGCACGGGCAGTAAGGGCGATGCGCTCTGGCTTGGCTGGCAACTGACGGAGGCGGAGGTCTACCTGTTTTTGGACGCCGATCTGGGCGGAAGCGCACGCCACGCATCGCGCCTGCTCACCCCTGTCCAACTGCGCTATGCCGATATGACAATCGGCGTTTTACCCCCTGCAGGCAGAAGGGGCGGCTTCGGGAATGTGGTACGGTTGGCACGCCTCTACCTGCGCCTGCGCACGGGCAGATGGTTCCGCGCCCCGCTCAGCGGTCAACGGGCAGTTCGACGCGACCTGCTGACCCAACTGCGCGGATTCGCGCCCGGCTACGGGCTGGAACTGGGACTCACGCTCGATGCATGCCTGCTGGGCGCGCGCATTCTGGAGATTGAGACGCCCTTCGAACATCGTGCGCACGGACGCACGCTGAAAGGCTTTCTGCACCGCGCCCGCCAACTGCACGATGTGTGCCTCGCGATGGCAGGAGTGAGAAGGAGTCCCACACCCACGCTTGCTAAGGTGAAGGAAGGGGTATAATTCCCTCTTGGGCGAATTGCCCGAACCGAGGAGGAGATAGCAATGCGGAAGGCAACAAGGCTGATTGCAGGTTTATTCATCGTCGCGACGATGCTAAGCGCATCGGCGCAAGAGAAGGTGCAACTCGTCTATCGTGCCAAAGCCGGTCAAACGATGCGCTATCGGCTGAACGCGACCATCACCGTCGAAGCCGCGGGGCAGACCTTCAACTTGGAAATCACCAGCGTCGCCGTCCAAAAAATTCTGGAGGTCACCCCAGAAGGCAACATCAAGCAGGAACAGACCACCGAATCGTATGAGATGAGCTTCAACGGGCAGAAGATGCCCACGCCCGAAGAGGCACTCAAAGAGCGCTCCGTCACGGTCATCAAGCCCAACGGGGAGCCAATCTCTAGGGAATCGGAGCGCGAACGGGAAGATACTGACTCTTCGCATATCAGTCAGGCACTGAGCGTGATTTTCCCCGCGAACCCAGTCGGTGTAGGCGATAAGTGGAGCTATACCTTCGCGGAGGATTCGAAGGCGGGCACGGTGCCCGGCACAGTCGAGTACACGCTCAAAGGCTTCGAAGAGTGGAAAGGCATTCGGGTCGCCCGCATCGAAAGCAGCTACACCGCTCAGGATGATAGCAAGATTAGCGCGACCGCCGAGCTACTAATAGAGGTGCGCACAGGCGATACAGTGTACGCCTCCGCAAAGATCGAGGGCATGCAATTCGGCGCCCGCGTCCAAGTCAGCGGCGCATCAGCAAAAGCGCAGTTCGAGTATGAGCGCATCGAAGGCTCCCCCCTGCCAGAAGGCGAGGAAGTGAAACCCGCTACCCAGCAACCAACACCCAAGCCCGAATCCCAACCCACCAGCCAACAGCAACCCACCCCACCCGAAAAGCCCGAGAAGCCCGCCAAGTCCGACCAGTCCGAAAAGTCCGACCAGAAGAAAAAAGAGAAGACCCTCGACGAGGTGGTGAAGGAGTTCGAAAAGCTCGAAGGGCTGTTCACGCTCTACCGCAAAAAGGAGGCGGGCAAGGACACCCTCTATATGGCGGTGCGCGAAGACCAACTGAACAAACTCTACTTCCTGCAGGCAACGGTCAGCGAGGGCGTTCCCACCTTCTTCCTTGCAGCAGGCACACCCATTAACGACCTCGTGTTCAAATTCGTGCGTCGCGACGAGCAACTGCTATTGGTCGTGCCCAACTTGCGCTTCCGCGCCGACCTTAGTAAGCCCATCGCCCGCTCAGTGCAACGCTCCTTTGCCGACGCCTACTTAGAGGCGTTCAAAATCGAAGCCAAAGACAAAGAGGGCAAGACCTTCCTGATCGATGTGTCGAACTTCTTCCGCTCCGATGTGATCCAGATTCAGCAACTGGTAAGCGCAGCAGCAGGTGGCAGCTACACCATCGATCGCGAGAAGACGGCGTACCTTGCTGTGAAGGCGTTCCCGAACAATATCTTTGTGCAGACGGCGTACCATTTTGCAGGCGGTCCTCAGCGCGGAGGCGGCTTGGCAGGGCTAATCGCTGGGCTAACAGGCGGGGCAGAGCTGGCAGACCCGCGCAGCCTGCCCATCACCGTCAACTACAACCTGTGGGAACTGCCCACCAATAACGGCTATCGCCCGCGCCTGTTCGACCCGCGCGTCGGCTACTTCTACACCGAGTATCTCGACTTCACCACCGATCAGCCCGAACAGGAACGGCGCTACATCCTGCGCTGGCATCTGGAGAAAGCCGACCCGAACGCGCCCCTCTCCCCGCCCAAAGAGCCTATCGTCTTCTGGCTCGATAACGCCATTCCCGTCGAATATCGCGACGCCATTCGCGAGGGCATCCTCGAATGGAACAAGGCGTTCGAAAAAATCGGTATCAAGGACGCGATTGTGGTCAAGCAGATGCCCGACGATGCCGACTGGGACCACGCCGATATGCGCTATAATGTGATTCGGTGGGTCTCTTCGCCCAATAATGGCTATGCCGTCGCGCTGTTCCGCGCCAACCCCATCACGGGACAAATCCTGAACGCCAGCATCACGGTGGACGGCAACATGGCACGCATCACGCGCCTCATCTACCAGCGCAGTATCGACCCGTTAGCCGTGTTCCGTTCCGCAGAAGCTTGGGAGAAGGGACAGATACCCTTTGACCCGCGCGTGTGCACCCTCGCGGAAGGCTCCATGTTCCGCGCCTGGACGGGCTACCTGATGATGGAACTGCTCGCGCCCCGACGCAACGCCACCCGCACCACCGAAGACCAGTTCGTGAAGGACTACCTGCGCTCGGTGGTGATGCATGAGATGGGGCACATTCTGGGCTTGCGCCACAACTTCGCCGCCAGTCGGCTCCATTCGCTGGACGAGCTGGCGAACGGCGAGCAGGTGCGCAAGCAGGGCACAGTTGCCAGCGTGATGGAGTATGACCCATTCAACATCATGGCGCTCCATGCCCCGAACACCGTCTATTGGAATCCCACGATTGGTCCCTATGACTACTGGGTGATTGAGTACGGCTACAAGGAGTTCGGAGTCTCGACTCCTGATGCCGAGAAGCCTTACCTAAACGAGATTGCGCGTCGCAACACCGAGCCGGGACTGGCGTTCGAGACCGACGAGTATGCGGATCGCTTCGACCCCTATGTGACGCGGTTCGATTTGGGGCGCGACCCGATGGCTTATTGGGAGCTGTCGCTGAAGGATACGGACGACCTTCTGCGGGCGTTGCCCAGCCGCTTCCCGCGCCCGAACGAGAGCTACTACGAGTTCACTCGCGCCTTCTTCAGCACGCTGGCGAACTACAGCACCGCCGCGGTGCAGTTGACGCGCTTTATCGGCGGTCTGCAGATTCGGCGCAACTTCCGCGGTGACCCGAAGGCACAACCGCCCCTCCAGCCATTAGACGGTGCGACCCAGCGCCGTGCGTTGAGCTTGCTGGTGAAATATATCTTCTCGGAGGGCGCGTTCAACCTGCCACGCAACTACTTCGACAAGCTCGCCCCGAACCCCGCGCGTGGTGGCGGTCCAATCCCACCCGACGCGCCTGTGCGCGACTTCATTAGCAACATCCAGCGCGCCACGCTGAGCCGCCTGTTCGCGCCCGACACCCTGCGACGCATCGTGAACAACGAGTTCAAGCAGAGCAACTCCAAAGACACCTTCACGCTGGCAGAGATGTTCCGCACGCTCCAAGACGCCATCTGGTCCGAAGCCAGTGCGGGCAAGTCCGTGAGTGCCCTGCGCCGCCTGCTTCAGCGGGCGCACCTCCAGCAGATGACCGACCTGCTGGTCAAAAGCTCGCCCGCGCCCGATGACGCCAAGATGCTGGCACGCTACCATCTGCGACGCCTGCACACCCAGTTGAAGCAAGCCCTGCCGAAGGTGCAGGACGACTACACTCGTGCCCACTACAGTGAAGCCATCGACACCATCGAGAAGGCGCTGAACGCCCAATATATGCTGGGCATGCCCGAGGTGCGCGTGCCCTCCCTGCTGGAGCTGCTGGGACTGGGACGCGAGTAAATCCTCACCCCCCTCTCCCACTGGGAGAGGGGGTTATCTCAGCCACCACCAGACCCAGGGTGCGCTGAACAGGAAGCTGTCGAACCGATCCAGCACACCCCCGTGACCGGGCAGGATGCCACCGAAGTCCTTGATTCCTATCGCGCGCTTAAGCGACGATTCGAACAGGTCACCCAGTTGACCCAATATGCCCACGCCTGCGCCGATCAGCCCCGCCTGCCACAGGGGCAGTTGGAGCCATGCGGTGCCGCTCAGTCCCACAAGCAGACAGCAGAGGAAGTTCGCGAGTGCACCTTCCCAGCTCTTGGCGGGGCTGAGCGCGGGCGCGAGACGGCGACGCCCTATCGCGCGCCCCACAAAGTATGCCATCGAATCGCCCAGCCAGAGCATCGCCATCAGCCAGAGCACCTTCAGCGCACCGCGCTCCAACTCCCAACTGCCCAGATGGATCGGTGTCTCATCCGCTCGCAGGCGCGTACCAAACGCCATCAGCCAGCCGACATAGAGCGAGGCGAACAGCCCCAGCCCCAGATTGTGCGCTGACGCCCGCGTCGGATTGCGCCACGCCCTGCCTAGCTCCCAAAGAAAACCTGACATAAGCGCAATCAGGAGCGAGCGCTCCAGCAACATCCCATCGGACACACGCGCCAACAAAGGGAGCGAGGCGCCCCACGCCAGCATCAAGGGATTGGGTGCGACGGGAGTTGGCAAATGGCTTAAGCCACTTCTATTGCGCCCCTCGTGACTTGCCCGACGATACGCCCCAGCAAATTCGAGCAAGCCTATCCCAGCAAGCAAACTGAGTGCAATGGCAAACAGCCAACCCCCCGGCACCAGCACAGCCAGCAGAAAAAGCGGGATGCCCACCAGGGCGGTCAACACACGCACTTTAAGCATTGGGCGATTGGGGTGGCGAATCGGGCGCAGGGCGGACCGGTGACTCTGCCCCCTCGCTGGGGGGAACCATGTCTGCCCTCTGCTCTCCCTCGCGGGAATTGACCGATGCGGTGGGTGAGGGGAGCCAGCGCACATAGAGCGTCAAGCCCTCCACGCGCTCCACCTGCACATACTCGCCTTCCTCGATAGGCGGGTCTAATGCAATCGCGCGCCAGAGTGCCCCATCGACAAACACCATGCCTTCAGGGTCGAGCTTCACTCGCACGCGCCCCACTTGCCCGATGAGCCGTTCCCAGCCGCTCTCCTTGCGACGGAACTGCGCCCGCACCCCCGAATAGGCAATCCAGACGAACAGTCCCGCCGTGAGCGCGGTCATCGTGCCCACCAACCACAAACTCACCCGCAGGACGGGCGAGTCCGCCTGAAACAGAATCAGCGAGCCAATCGCGAACGATACAATTGCGCCCGCGGTCAGAATCCCATGCGTGGGCGTGAACAGGTCGGCAATAAAGAGGGCAAACGCCAATAAAATCATCGCGACGCCCAGCGCGTTCAACGGCAGTACCGACGCCGCATAAAGCGCCAGCAACAGCGAGATGATACCCACCACACCCGGCAAGGTCGCCCCCGGATTCTGCAGCTCGAACAGCAACCCGTAAATGCCTAACAGCATCAGGATATAAAACACATTCGGGTGTGCCAGAAAGCTGAGTAGGGCTTCCCGCCAAGTTTTGGGTATCTCGTGGGTGGGAGCATCGCGTGTGCGCAAAGTCCAAATCGCACCAGTGCTCAATCTCACCTTGCGCCCGTCAATTTGGCGCAGGAGGTCGCCCATGTCGGTCGCGATGAGATCAATCACCTTATAGCGTTTGGCTTCCTCCTCGGGGATAGAGGCTGCCTCCGCGACGGCTTTGACCACCCACTCCTCGTTGCGCCCGCGCTGACGGGCAAGCGTGCGCGCGTAGGCAATCGTGTCGTTCAACACCTTGCGCCTCAGATCTTTGGGAATGTCCTCACCGCTCCCCGATATCGGGGTCGCGGCGCCAATGTTGGTGCCGGGCGCCATCGCGGCGATATGCCCTGCAATCGTGATGAACACACCTGCCGAGCCTGCCCGTGCGCCCGATGGGGAGACATAGACCACAGTCGGAATCGAGCTGTTGAGCAAAGCCATCGTGATGTCGCGCGTCGCCTGCAGTTCGCCACCCGGAGTGTCCAATAACACCACAAACGCCGCACCGCGCCGCGCCTGCGCCTCCTGCAACGCGCGAATGAGATAATCTGCCGAAGCACGATGCACAACATCCCTAAAATGGATGTAATAAACGGTCGGCTTCCTGCTGTCCGCTCTCACCCATGCGCCCAGCGAGGCAACAAGCAGGGTTAGAACGCCCCACAAACGCCAGCCACGCATCTTGGTTCACCCCAGCAAGATTATACCTGTCCCGCAGGAGACTTAGCGCATCGGGTATACTCTATCCACGATGGCAAGGACGGCGGTCCCAGCACCGACCCAAAAGCAACCCCGACGCCGAAAAACCAGCGTCCGGGGCACCCCCCAACACGCCCACGAACTCGATGCCCTCATCCAAAAACTCAAACACCTTGAATTGTTAGAGGAGGACGGCGAACCCTTGGAAAGCCAGTGGCATGTGATGCAAATCCATCTGCTGATTGAACTCACCCGCCAACATCTGGGCGAACCCACCCACTACTTCTGCGGTGGCAATATGTTCGTCTACTACAGCACAGACCAAGCCGAAGCGGTCAAAACCAGCAAAACGGCATACAAAGGTCCCGATTTCTTTGTGGTGCGGGGGGTGGACGGCACAAAGTTGCGGCGCTATTGGGTGGCGTGGGAGGAAGGGGGTCGCTATCCCGATTTGGTGGTGGAGTTGGTGTCGCCGAGCACCGCGAAGAAGGACAAGGAGGACAACCTGCGGTTTTATGCGGAGGTGTTGCGGGTGGCGGAGTATTTTTGGTATGACCCAGATTTGGAGGAGTTGCGGGGTTATGGGTTGCGGGGTTCGGGGTATGAGGCGAAGGAGGCGGATGAGCGGGGTTGGTTGTGGAGTGAGGTGTTGGGGGCGTATATAGGGTTGTGGGAGGGTTGGTATGAGGGGCGTGTGGGTCGTTGGTTGCGGTTGTATGGTTCGGATGGGCGTTTAGTGCCGACGGTGGAGGAGGTGGCGTTGCAGGAGCGTGCGCGGGCAGAGCAGGAGCGTGCGCGTGCCGAGCAGGAGCATGCGCGTGCGGGGCAAGAGCGTCAGCGAGCCGAGCAAGAGCGTCAGCGTGCCGAGCAGGAGCGTGCGCGTGCTGAGCAGGCGGAGGCGGAGTTGAGGCGGTTGCGTGAACTCCTGCGCGAGCGCGGAATCGAAGAAGAGTGATTGTGCGCTCCCCCGACGGGTACAATACTCTGGGCAGGATGCCCGCAGGCAAGGAGGAGGGAAGCGTGATAAGCACAAAATATATCTTTGTGACGGGCGGCGTGGTTAGCTCCATCGGCAAGGGTATCGCCACCGCCAGCCTTGGACGGCTCCTGCGCAGTCGTGGCTTTAAGGTCGTGCCCCTCAAAATGGACCCCTATATCAATGTGGACGCGGGCACGATGAACCCGTATCAGCACGGTGAGGTGTTCGTGACCGACGATGGCGCGGAAACCGACCTCGACCTGGGACACTACGAACGATTCATCGATGTGAACTGCACGCGCAACTCGAACCTGACCACAGGGCGCGTCTACAAGAGTGTCATCGACAAGGAGCGCCGCGGCGATTATCTGGGCGCAACCGTGCAGGTCATCCCGCACATCACCAACGAGATTAAGGAGCATATCCGTTTGGTCGGGCGCGAGCAGAACGCCGATGTGGTGATTGCGGAAGTGGGCGGCACCGTGGGCGATATCGAAGGGCTCCCATTCCTCGAAGCCATCCGCCAGTTCCGCAAGGACATGGGCGCGGAAAATGTGATGTATGTGCATGTGACGCTGGTGCCGACCGTCGGTCCGTGGGGCGAACTCAAGACGAAGCCCACCCAACACAGCGTGATTAAACTGCGCGAGATAGGCATCACGCCCGATGTGCTGGTGTGCCGAACCAAGGTGCCCCTCTCGGATGAGGTGCGCGACAAAATCGCCCTGTTCACCGATGTGGAGCGTGCGGGCATCATCGAATCGCGCGATGTGTCCACCATCTATGAGGTGCCGCTTCTGTTCGAGGAGGCGGGACTTGCCGAGCTGACCATGCGTCGGCTGGGTCTGCCCGCCCGCGAACCCGACCTGCAGGAGTGGCAACAGCTCGTCGAACGGCTCAAAAATCCCGCCTCGGAATGCACCATTGCGCTCATCGGCAAATACACTGCCAATCGCGACGCCTATATCAGTATCTCGGAAGGGCTTCAGCACGGCGGTATCGCCAACAACGCACGGGTGAACATCCGCTGGATCGAATCGAGCGAGTTGGAGGGCGCCGATGTGGAGGCGGTGCTGGGCGATGTGGACGGGGTTCTGGTGGCGCACGGGTTCGGCGCGCGCGGCGTGGAGGGCAAACTGCGCGCGATCCAGTTCGCCCGTGAGCGGGGCATCCCCTTCTACGGAATCTGTTATGGCATGCAGATGGCGGTCATCGAGTTCGCGCGGAATGTGTGCGGCTTGCGCGACGCGCACACCGAAGAGGTCGACCCCCACACACCCCATCCCGTGATCCATCTATTGCCCGAACAACGCCAAGTGGCAGACAAGGGGGGCACGATGCGACTGGGCGCGTATCCCTGCCGCCTGATGCACAACTCGCTCGCAGAGCGCCTGTATGGCGACGCAGTCATCTACGAACGCCACCGCCACCGCTACGAGGTGAACAACGAGTATCGCGACCTGCTGGAGCGGCACGGGATGGTCTTCTGCGGCGTCTCACCCGATTATCGATTGGTGGAGATGATCGAACTGCCAGAGCATCCCTTCTTTTTGGCAGGGCAGTTCCATCCGGAGTTCAAGTCGCGTCCGAACCGTCCGCACCCCGTGTTTGTGGGGCTGGTGCGTGCCGCGCTGGAGCGACGCCATCAGATGCGCTATGCACCTGCATTAGTGGAGGGCGCGAATCTCAGTCTGTGAAAAATGGCACAAAGTTGCGCCACCCCTTGACAAAGGCGTCATCGATGGGGTATACTTCTGCGCCAATAAGGGCGGTTTCAGACCGCCTTTATTAGAGGGAAGATACTTAGCGTGGCTAACTTTGTGATGAAAATCACGAATTCGGCGTATTGCCCTGAGTCGTCCCTGTCCTGAAGGGACAGGTGGCAAGTGAAATAAACGCGGAGCGAGGTCGAAGCGATGGCACAAGTATTCAAGCGCTACCACAACACGGTTGCGCGGGCGACAATAGGCGGTGGGCTGCTGGCGCTAATGGCACTCATCTTCGGCGGCTCCAGCATCACCCGCTCCCCATGGTGGACACGCGCTGGCGATCCGCCTGACCAGCCCGTTCCCTTCAGCCACAAGCACCACGCCGAGGAGCTGGGCATCGACTGCCGATACTGCCACTGGTCCGTCACCCAATCGGCACATGCGGGCGTCCCACCTGCCGAAGTATGTATGACCTGCCACTCGCAGGTCTGGACGAACAGCCCTCTGCTCCAACCCATCCGAGATAGCTACCAGCAAGATAAGCCCCTCGTGTGGAATAAGGTGAACGACCTGCCTGAATTTGTCTACTTCGACCACAGCATCCATGTGAACAAAGGCATCGGCTGTAACGAGTGCCATGCGGGAATCGAGAAGATGCAGTTGACCGCTAAGTCTCAGCCGTTTTCGATGTGGTGGTGCCTCAACTGCCATCGCAACCCTGAAAAGTACATTCGCCCCAAAGGCGAGGTGTTCAATATGTATTACAAAGTGCCGCGCACGGAGGCGGAGATGCGCACCTTGCTGGAAAAGCACGGCATCCAATGGGAGGGACAGCTACCCCGCAACCAGGAGGAGCTGGGCGCGCTCTTGGTCAAGCAATACAACATTCACAAGGAGCAGCTGAGCGACTGCTCCATCTGTCACCGATAGCGTGGAGGATAGACGGCTAAATAGAGCTCAAGCCCAACCTGTCCGACCTGTCCAAGGAGAAGAGAAACGGCGATGGAGAAGCGCAACGAGCAGAGGTTCTGGCGAAGCCTGAATGAGCGGGAGGGTGCACCCCATCTGCGGGAGCAACTCCAGCACGAGTTCCCGCGCGAGTCAGCACCGTACAGCGACCTGGTGAGCCGACGCCAGTTTCTGAAGCTGATGGGCGCATCGATGGCGCTGGCGGGGCTGTCTGCCTGTGGCTACAAGCCACAAGGACCCGTGATTGCCCGCGCCAAAGTGCCCGAAGAGGCGCTACCGGGCGAATCGCTCTACTACGCGACCGCCGTCACGCTCGGCGGCTATGCAAAAGGCGTGCTGGCGCGCGTGTATGAAGGGCGACCCATCAAACTGGAAGGCAACGAACTCCATCCTGCCAGCCTCGGCAGTACCGATACCTTCACCCAAGCCGAAATTTTGAACCTCTATGACCCCGACCGCTCCCAAAGCCTGCTCAAATTCGGGCAGATTCAGAGCTGGCAGACCTTTACCGCCGAGCTGATGGGGCAGCTCGCCCGCCAGCAAGCCAAGAAGGGGCGTGGCGTCCGCCTGCTCACGGGCATCATCACCTCACCCTCGCTCGCTGCCCAGATTAACGCCTTCCTGAAAACCTACCCGGAGGCGAAATGGTACCAGTGGGAAGCGATTAACAACGACAATGTGTATGAGGGCACGCGCCTCGCCTTTGGTGAGACACTGAACCCCATCTATCGCCTGCGGCAGGCGAAGGTCATCGTTGCGCTGGACAGCGATTTTCTCTACATGGGACCCGCCGCGCCTCGCTACGCACGCGAGTTTGCCGATGGGCGGCGCGTGCGCGAGAGCCAACGCGAGATGAACCGCCTCTATGTGGCGGAACCGATGCCGACCGTCACGGGCTTCACCGCCGACCACCGACTGCCCATCCATTCGAGCCGTATCGGGCTATTGGCACAAGCCATCGCGCAGGCGGTGGGCGCACCCGTGCAGGTCTCTGCAAAGGGCGAACTGACACCTGAAGAGCGCAAGTGGGCGGAAGCGGTCGCACGCGACTTGATGGCGCACAAGGGCGAGAGCGGGGTCATCGTTGGCGAGGCGCAACCGCCTGCCGTGCACGCGATTGCCCACGCGATTAATGGGGCACTGGACAATCTCGGCAAAACGGTCGTGTTCACTGCGCCGCCGGAAGCGAAACCCACTCTCTGCCTTGAAGACCTCCGCGCGTTGGCAGGGGAGATGGCGAGCGGGCAGGTGGAGGTGCTGATTATGCTGGGCACGAACCCCGCCTACGACGCGCCCGCCGACCTCAACTTCGCTGAGCTCCTGCCCAAAGTGCCCTTCTCGGTGCACCTGAGCCGCTACACCGACGAGACCTCCGCGCTCTGCACATGGCATGTGCCCGAGAGCCATCCCTTCGAAACCTGGGGCGACGCACGCGCCTTCGACGGCACAACCACTATCCAGCAGCCGCTGATTTTTCCGCTCTATCCCAACACGCGCTCCGCGCTCGAACTGATGGCGGTCATCAACGGGCAAGGCGGTAAGCAGGCGTTTGAATTGGTGCAGAGCTACTGGAAAGGCGCGAAGCTGGTCCCGGAGGCACAGTTCGATGCCTTCTGGCGCAAGAGCGTGCATGACGGCGTGATTCCACGCACCGCGCTCCCCGTCAAAACGGCTCGCCTGCGCACCCCGCTGACCGTCGAACTGCCTGCCGCCGAAAGCCGACCGCTGGAGATTCGCTTCGCGCCCGATCCCACTCTGTACGATGGGCGGTTCGCGAACAACACTTGGCTTCAGGAACTGCCCAAGCCTGTGAGCCGAATCTGCTGGGATAATGTGGCGTTCATGAGCCTGAAGACGGCGCAGGAGCTGGGCATAGTGGGCAAGGAAAAGGTCGCCTTTGTGCATGACAGCGCACCGCTGGTGCAGATTCGGGTCGATGGGCGCACGCTGGTCGCCGCAGCGTACCCGATTCCGGGACATGTGGACAACGCCATCACGCTCCATCTGGGCTATGGGCGCACGCGGGCTGGTTCGAACGGCTCAGGCACAGGCTTCAACGCCTATGTTTTGCGTGCGAGTGGCGCGATGTGGTTCACGAACGGTGTGGAGGTGGTCACCACCGGACAGCGCTATCCTATCGCCCGCACAGAGGAGCATCACCTGATCGAGCATGGCGAGCTGGACAGCGCCCATCATCGCCCGGTACTGCTCCTGGGCACATTGGAAGAGTTCAAGCAGGATCCGCACCTGAAGGCGCATCGGCACGGCGAGAGCGGGGAACTCCCCTCGATGTATAAGGGCTACAAATACGACCGCTACCAGAACCCTGATAACTACCGCTATGCGTGGGCGATGGTCATCGACCCGACGGTCTGCACCGGGTGCAGTGCGTGCGTGATTGCTTGCCAAGCAGAGAACAATATCTCGGTGGTGGGCAAGCAGGAGGTGATTCGCCAGCGTGAGATGCTCTGGATCCGAATCGACCGCTACTTCAAGGGTCCCGTGGAGAACCCGCGCACCTATCAGATTCCCGTGCCCTGTATGCACTGTGAGAACGCGCCTTGCGAGCTGGTCTGCCCCGTCGCCGCGACGGTGCACGACTCAGAAGGCTTAAATGTGATGGTGTACAACCGTTGCGTGGGCACGCGATACTGCTCGAACAACTGCCCCTACAAGGTGCGACGCTTCAACTACTATCGCTACTCCTATCTGAAGTCGCCTGCCCTGCACCTGTTGCAGAATCCCGATGTGACGGTGCGCGGGCGCGGTGTGATGGAGAAATGCACCTACTGCATCCAGCGAATCAATCGGGCACGCATTCAGGCGAAGAAGGAGAATCGGCGCATTCGCGATGGGGAAATTATCACGGCGTGTCAGCAGGCGTGCCCCACCCAAGCGATTGTGTTTGGCGATATGAACGATCCGGACAGCGCGGTGAGCCGACTTCGCCGTGAGCCGCACCTGTTCAGCATGTTGGAGGAGCTGAACACCAAGCCGCGCACGACCTATCTGGCACGACTGGAGAACCCGAATCCTGAACTGGAGCATGGGCGGGATGCTCATGCGATGGGGAGACTAAATGGGCAGGATGCCCAAGCCACTTTGCACAGGCAAGACGCCCGTGCTACTGAGTATGGGCGAGACGCCCATGCCACAGTGGAGGCGAACCATGCAGGCGGACATTAGAGGACGGACGATTCAGCAGGAGCTCCTCTTCGAGGGCGAGCAGACCTATGAGCGCATCACCGCGCAGATAGGGGACATCCCGTTCGAACGCCACCCGACCGCATGGACAATAATGTTCGGACTGGGCTTCTTGGGCACTATGATGCTCATCTTTGCGCTCGGACTGCTGCTGGTGCTCGGCACGGGCATCTGGGGCATTGACCAGCCCGTCGGCTGGGGCTTCGACATTATCAACTTCGTCTGGTGGATCGGTATCGGACACGCGGGCACGCTCATCTCGGCAATCCTCCTGCTGATGCGTCAAGCGTGGCGCATGTCGATCAACCGCTTCGCGGAGGCGATGACTATCTTCGCCGTGATGTGCGCCGGGCTGTTCCCTGCCATTCACACGGGACGCCCGTGGGTCGATTATTGGCTCCTGCCCTTGCCCAACTGGTTGGCAGTCTGGCCGCAGTTCCGCAGCCCGCTGGAGTGGGATGTGTTCGCGGTCTCTACCTACTTCACCGTGTCGGTACTGTTCTGGTATATGGGCTTGATACCCGATCTGGCATCGGTGCGCGACCGCGCGAAGAGCCACCTGGCAAAGGTGATCAGCGGTATCCTATCGTGGGGCTGGCGCAACTCGGCGGTGCACTGGATGCGATACGAGAGCGCGTACCTCCTGCTGGCAGGACTGTCCACTCCGCTGGTGCTCTCGGTTCACTCGGTCGTGAGCCTCGACTTCGCGATTTCCATCGTGCCGGGCTGGCACACGACCATCTTCCCACCCTACTTCGTGGCAGGCGCTATCTATTCGGGCTTCGCGATGGTGCTCAGCCTGGTCATCCCGTTCCGAATCATCTATCCCAAATTGCGCGAGTATATCACCATGCACCACATGGATATGATGGCGAAGGTGATGCTGGCAACGGGGCTAATCGTCTTCTATGGCTACATGATGGAAGCATTTTTTGGCTTCTACAGTGCGAACATCTTCGAGAAGTACATGATTACCAACCGCATGTTCGGTCCGTATTGGCTGGTCTACTGGGCACTTATCTTCTGCAACGGAATCATCCCCCAACTCCTCTGGTCCCCAAAGGTTCGCCATAACCTACTCTGGCTCTTCATCATCTCGCTAATCGTAAATACAGGCATGTGGCTGGAACGATTCATCATCGTCGTGGTAAGCACCCATCGCGACTTCACCCCATCCGCCTGGGGCATGTACGGTCCGACCATCTGGGATGTGGCGACCTATGTGGGCACGATTAGCTTCTTTGTGATGATGATGTTCCTGTTTGCTCGCTTTGTGCCGATGTTGGCGATGGCGGAGTTGAAGGACATCTGGTATCGGCTGTATGTGGGGCGTGGCGGTCATAACGGTCATCATCGGGTGGACGCTCACGCCCCGACTCGCACAGGAGGAGGGGCGTAATGGGCGAGACGCCCAGTCTACAAGGAGGCACATAGAGATGGCGCATGTGGCGACGGCAACGGCACGGGTGTATGGCATCATGGCGGAGTTCGATTCGCCAGAGGCACTGATTGAAGCGGCACGCCAGACGCGATTGGAAGGCTACCGCCGATTCGATTGCTACACGCCCTTCCCCATCCACGGCTTGACCGACGCGATGGGCGTGCGCGAGGCGAAGGTGCCGTGGACAGTGTTCATCTGCGGCTTGATCGGCGCGCTATTCGGCTTCGGTCTGCAGGTGTACACGAGCGCGATTGACTACCCGCTGAATGTGGGCGGGCGCGACCTCATCAGCTGGCCGTACTTCATCCCTATCACCTTCGAATGCATGGTGCTGTTTGCAGCGTTTGGCGCGTTTATTGGTATGCTGGCTTATAACGGACTACCCGCGCCTTATCACCCCGCGTTCAATGTGCCGCAGTTCGCGCGTGCGAGCGTCGACCGCTTCTTCTTGTGCATCGAGGCGCGCGACCCGAAGTTCGACCCGGAGCGCACGCGCGCCTTTCTGCAATCGCTGAACCCGATGAGCATCAGCGAGGTGGAAGAATGAAAAACAAATACAGTCCGAGCTGTCCGAACCATCCGACGGCAATCCATAGGCACGCGAGGCGGCACCTACGCATGGCGCCCATGCTCCTTGCTTTGGGGCTGATACTCAGCGGTTGCAGAACCGACATGTGGGTTCAGCAGCGGGTGGAGGCGCAGGGCAATAGCGAGTTTTACGCGCTGACCGACCAACTCGTCGGACCCGATGGGCAGATTTATGGCTCTGGCTCGCGCCCGACGCCGCCCAACACCATCGCACGGGGACATCTGCGCGACCCGAACGATCCATTCCTGACGGGCAAAGATGCGAAGGGCAACTACCTGACCACGCTACCACCCTCGCTGAAACTGACCCGTGAACTGCTCGACAGGGGTCAGGAGCAATACAATGTGTTCTGTCGCCCTTGCCACGGCATGGCAGGTGATGGACAGGGCATGATTGCGCTCAGAGGTCAATGGCCGCGCATGCCTGCCTCGCTGGTGGACGCTCGTATGCAGGGCATGCCGTTGGGCTACTTCTATGCAGTGGCGACAAACGGCTTCGGCATTATGTATGGCTACGGCAAGCGCATGCCCCCTGAGGACCGCTGGGCGATTGCAGTGTATGTGCGCGTGTTGCAGGTAAGCCAGAGCGCGAAGTTCAACGAACTGCCCCCAGAGGATCAGCAAAAGGCACTGGAGGCACTGCGTAAGCAGATGGAGCAAGGCACGGAGGAGTCGCACTGATGAGCGTGGTGAACCTTTCGGCAGAGCAGGTGCGCAGTGTGATTGAGCGGGCACGCGGAGTTGCCCTCACACTCGGCATCGTGGGGCTGGCGCTGTGGGCGACGGGGCTGTTCGGCAGCCGAACGCCCACCTTCCAGGGCTATCATTTCGCCTATCTGTTCTGGGTGGGATTGGGCATCGGCTGTCTGGGAATGACCCTGTTGGTGCATGTGGTGCGCGGGAAGTGGGGTCAGCCGCTGGTGCGCATCTTCGAGGCAGGCGCACAGACCGTATTTCCGCTGGGCGCGCTTCTGTTCATCCCCATCCTGCTGGGCATGCATTCCATCTTCGAGTGGTCGCACGCCGAGGCGGTGCAAAATGACCCGGTCATCGCCTTCAAAGCGAAGTATTACCTGAATCTGCCCTTCTTCCTCGTGCGCATGGCAATCTACTTCGCGCTTTGGTGGCTAATGACCCGCTCGATGGTGCTCAGCAGTTCCCAACAGGATTCCGCAAAGGACCCAATTGAGGGTGAGATTATCTCGCGTCAGCGCATGACGCCCGCCGCGCTGAGTATCCCCTTCTATGCGTTGGCAGTGACCTTCTTCACGGTCGATATGGCGATGTCGCTCCAGCCGCACTGGTTCTCCACGATGTATGGGGTCATCTTCTTGGTGGGGTTCGCCTTGACCGCGATGGCGTTAGCCACCCTGTTGGTTCTGCTCTGGCGCGAGATTCCGCCTTACAAGGGGCTTATTCACTTTGAATTTCGTCGCGACTGGGGCAACCTGCTGTTCACCATGACCGTCTTCTGGTCATATGTCTCCTTCTCCCAGTTGCTGATTATCTATTCGGGCAACCTGCCGGAGGAGACGAGCTTCTACCTGCGGCGGAACGCGGGCGGCTGGCATCCTGTGTCGTGGCTCGTTGTGATTTTCCATTTCTTCGTGCCCTTCTTCATGTTGCTGGCGCCGCGCACGAAGCGTATCCCCCAGCAGCTGATGCTGAGCGCACTCATCCTACTGGCGGTTCGGGTAATCGAAATATTCTGGGAGATTAAGCCCGCTTTCTCGGAGACTTTTAGCGTGAGCCTATATGATATAGCAGCGTTCGTGGGGCTGGGCGGTGTATGGTTTTGGGCGATGTTCGGCTACCTGCTGAAGCGTCCCCTCCTGCCCCAGAACGAGGCGCGCCTGCTGGAGGTTCCGCATGGGCATTAGCCCGACCCAAATGGAGGTGGCTTATGGAGGTTCTTAAGCCCGTAACGCCGGAGGAGCTGGAGCAAATTGAGCGCACACCCTACGAGGTGCGCGACCTGTCGGTGCGTGCGATGGCCCAGTTTCTGGTGCTCATCTTCCTTACCATCGTCGGCTCACTGATTGTATCGTACTTCGTCTTTCTCTGGATCGTGCCCAAAGAGGAACCGAACCTACCCTCCGTGCGCGCGGAGGCGTTGCAGAGGCAGTTGCCACCTGAACCGCGCGTGCAGGGCTTCCCCATCAGGGATTGGGAGCAGTTCTACGCGCAGGAGCTGGAAAAAACCACCACCTACTCGGTCGACCCGAAAACGGGCATAGCGCGTATCCCGGTGGAGCGAGCGAAGGAGCTCATCCTTCAGCGCGGATTGCCGGGCACGCCTGCCAATCAGGGGGTGCAGACGAATGCGAAATAGCGAATGGCGAATGGCGAGTGGCAAGTGGAGCCGTCCGACCTGTCTGGCAGGACAAGGTTGGCTGGCATTGGGCGCGCTCGGGTTGCTGATGCTCACAAGCAACCCAGCGGCTGCGCAGATGTATCGCCGCCCACCTGAACTCAGTGGCGAGGCGTATCAAAAGCAGGTGCTAAGCCAAGTGGACATCAAGCAGAAGCTGAACGCGCAGGTTCCGCTGGAGTTGACCTTCCGCGACGAGACGGGCAAAACGGTCAGATTGGGCGACTACTTCGGCAAGCGACCCGTCATCCTAACCATGAACTACTACGAGTGTCCGAGGCTCTGCACGGTGATTCTGAACGAGTTGACCCGCTCGCTGAATGTGCTTAGCTACACGATTGGCAAGGAGTTCGAGGTGGTGACGGTGAGCATCGCGCCCAATGAGACGCCTGCACTCGCTGCGAAGAAGAAGGCGAACTATGTGAAGGCGTATCGGCGCGAGGGCGCAGAGAAGGGCTGGCACTTCCTGACGGGCGAGGAGGCGAACATCCGCCGCTTGGCGGAGGCGGTCGGCTTCCAGTACACTTATGACCCGCGCACGAAGCAGTACGCGCACACCGCAGCGATTATGGTGCTGACGCCCGATGGACGCCTCTCGCGCTACCTGCTGGGCGTGCAGTTCTCGGCGCGCGACCTGAAGTTCGCCCTGATGGAGGCGTCCGAGGGCAAGGTTGGCAATCCAGTGGAGCGCATAGTGCAGTATTGCTACCAGTACGACCCCGCCACAGGTAAGTATGGACTGGTCATCATTCGGCTGGTGCAGTTGGGTGGGATATTGACGGTGCTCCTGCTGGGGCTGTTTATTGGGAGCGCGCTCTGGCTGGAGCGCCGCCGCACGCGCTCGGAGTTGGGGAATGAGGAGCGCCGTAGCACGGGCGTCCCACCCGTGAATTCGGAACCGTCCGATCTGGCTGAACTGTCCGATCCGTCTGACAGGTCGGACATATCCGAAGTGAGGTGAGTCAAGATGTGGAACACACCATTCCTTCCGCCAACGGCAGCCAAAGAGGGAGAGGCAATCTCCCTGCTCTACTGGACGATTACAGCACTGGCGATTTTCTTCGGCGCGATTGTGCTGTTCGGCGCGATTTATTTGGCGGTGAAGTATCGCGCGAGCAACGAGGCGGTGCGTCGCGACGACGCGCCAGAAACTAACTTGCCGTTGGAGCTTGGCTGGACGCTTGTCCCGTTGGTGCTGGCACTAACGATTTTCGCTTGGTCAGCCAAACTCTATGGCGATATCTATGTGCCGCGTGAGGGCGCGTACGAGGTGTTCGTTATCGGCAAGCAGTGGATGTGGCACTGCCAGCACCCAAACGGCGTCCGTGAGAACAACGAGTTGCATCTGCCTGCAGGGCGCCTCATCAAAGTCACCGCCATCTCGCAGGATGTGATTCACGCCTTCTCCATCCCTGCTTTTCGGGTGAAGCGCGATGTGGTGCCCGGGCGGTACAACACGATGTTCTTCACACCCACCCAGCCCGGCAAGTACCATCTGTTCTGCACCGAATATTGCGGCACGAAGCATTCCGAGATGATTGGCTGGGTCTATGTGTTACCCCCGAACGAGTTTGAGCAATGGCTGGCACAGGGAGGCACAGGGGGCGCCGTCACGGCGATGTCGCTCGAGGAGCAGGGCAAACAGGTGTTCGAAGGGGTCGGCGCATGCAACTCGTGCCATATGAACCCCAACGCGGCGGTCAAAGCGCCCGACCTGCGCGGGGTGTTCGGCAGTAAGGTAAAATTAGTCGATGGACGAAGCGTCATAGCAGACGAAGCCTATATCCGCGAGTCGATTCTCAATCCGGGCGCGAAGGTGGTCGCAGGCTACCAAAATGTGATGCCACCTTATCAAGGCGCACTGAATGAAGAGCAGATTATCCAGCTCACGGCTTATATCAAGTCGCTGGCGAAAGAGAAGCCAGCAGGAGGGATGTGAAAAAAATGGCGACGATAGATGCTCGTACAGGTGGGTTCCACGGGCGAGACGCCCGTGCCACAGGCGCAGAGCGGGTGAACTACCTGAATGTGCGGACGACGGTCGCTTCGTGGCTGCTGACGATGGACCACAAGCGGATCGGCATTCTCTATCTGCTGGGCATTACTCTCTTCTTCTTCCTGGGCGGTCTGGCAGCGGCAGCAATCCGCATGGATTTGGCGACCCCCAAAGGCGACCTGCTCTCATCCGACACCTACAACAGGATGTTCACTATCCATGGAGTGTTGATGATTTTCTTCTTCCTCATCCCATCCATCCCGGCATCGTTTGGCAACTTCGTGCTGCCGATGATGATTGGAGCGCGCGATGTGGCGTTCCCGCGCCTGAACCTGCTGAGCTGGTACTTCTTTATGATTGGTGGCGTGCTGGCGACGATTGCCCTGCTCAAGGGGGGCATCGACACGGGCTGGACTTTCTACACGCCCTACAGCAGTGCGTTCGCGAAGGGCGAAGTGAGCCTGGCGATTGTCGGCGTGCTTCTGGTCGGCTTCAGCTCCATCTTCACGGGCATCAACTTCTTGGTGACCATCCATAAGATGCGGGCGCCTGGCATGACATGGTTCCGCCTGCCGTTGTTCGTGTGGGCGATGTATGCCACGAGCCTGATTCAGGTGCTGGGCACGCCCGTGGTCGCCATCACATTGTTGCTGGTGGCGGTGGAGCGCAGTTTCGGAATCGGCATCTTTGACCCCAATCGCGGCGGCGACCCCATCCTGTTCCAGCACCTGTTCTGGTTCTACTCGCATCCCGCGGTCTATATCATGGTTCTGCCCGCGATGGGCGTCATCAGCGAGGTGATTGCGACCTTCTCGCGTCGGCGCGTGTTCGGCTATCACTTCGTGGCGTTCTCCAGCCTTGCGATTGCGATTATCGGCTTCCTCGTATGGGGACACCACATGTTCACTACAGGTCAATCGATCTACGCAGGGCTTTTGTTTTCCTTGCTTACCTTCCTGGTGGCGATTCCCTCAGCCATCAAAACTTTTAACTGGATGGCGACCATTTGGAAGGGGCGCGTGCACTGGGATGCGCCGATGATATACGCGCTGGGCTTTCTGGGGCTGTTTGTGATTGGCGGGTTGACAGGCTTGCATCTGGCTTCACTGGCGACCAATGTGCACCTGACCGATACCTACTTCGTGGTGGCGCACTTCCACTATGTGATGGTGGGCGGCGCGATCATGGGCTATATGGCGGCGCTCCACTACTGGTGGCCCAAGATGACGGGCAAGATGTACCCGCAGAGCTGGGCGAAGCTGGCAGCGCTGATGATTTTCGTGGGGTTCAACCTGACCTTCTTCCCGCAATTCATTCTGGGCTACATGGGCATGCCGCGCCGCTACCACAGCTACCCGGAGGAGTGGTGGGTACTGAACCTGCTCTCCAGCGCAGGCTCGTCTATCCTTGGGCTGGGCTACCTCCTGCCCACGGTCTATCTGGTGTGGTCGCTCAAATATGGTCCTATTGCCGAAAAGAACCCATGGGGTGCACGCGGACTGGAGTGGGAAGTGGTCGATACGCTCCCGCATCCGCATAACTTCGAGCGTGTGCCCATCGTGACGCGCCCCGCCTACGACTACGCGCATCCCGAAGAGCCGACCGCCATCTTCCCCGCACCGCGCCCAGCCTATGTCGGAGGTGGAGGCAAAGGTGGCGAGTAAACCCGTAGCACGGGCGTCTCGCCCGTGCAAAGCAGCTTGGGCATCCTGCCCATCCGTGGCACGGGCGTCTCGCCCGTGCAAAGCGTGGCTTGGACACCCCACCTGTGAAACAGAAGAGCGGATAATATCCCAAACGGAGGATGGTCAATCGTGATTAAGGAAGCGGAACTGCATCTGGTGGAACATAAACGAGAAGTTCCCCATTTAGGGGAACAATACGAGACCATCGAACAGCAGAACGACGCCTACACCATCGGCATGTGGGCGTTCATCGTGCAGGAAGTGCTGTTCTTTGGCGGACTGTTCGCCGGCTACGCTATCTACCGATTCAAGTATCTTTATGAGTTCGTGGCAGCGCACCACACGCTAAGCGTGTTCTTTGGCGCACTCAATACCTTCGTGCTGCTGGTGAGCAGCTACACGATGGCGCGAGCCGTGCGCGCCGCCATGCATCAGAAACACCATAAGCAACTCAAATATCTGCTTTGGACCATCTTCTTCGCCAGCATCTTCATGGTGAACAAGTACTTTGAATATTCCGCAAAATACCATCACGATCTCATTCCGAATATGAACTACTCGGCAGAGGAGGTCATCCATCATAACCACCTGAAGGTGGTGGATGGGATGGTCGATTTAGGGGCACGGAAGGTCTCGCTGGAAGAGTTCACGGGGCGCACCAAGCTCTTCTTCAGCTTCTACTTCATCATGACTGGATTGCACGGCTTGCATGTGCTGGTCGGGATTATCGTGCTGGCGATTCTGGCGGTGCGCGCCTACATGGATTACAAGCGCAAAGTGCCCCATGCCGACTACATGCCGGTGGAGATGGTGGGTCTCTACTGGCACTTCGTGGACATCGTGTGGATTTTCCTGTTCCCGCTCCTGTACCTAATGGGAGGTCAATGATGGCGACAATGCATCATCACGAAGAGCATACGCATGCGCAATCGGTCGCGTTCTATGCGAAGACGCTCTGGGTTCTGATGGCGCTCCTGGTCGTGACGGTTGTGGCAGGCTTTCAGAAGATGCCCGACTGGCTGGGAATTGCGGTCGCGCTCACCATTGCCGTGTCGAAAGCGACGATTGTGATTCTGAACTTTATGCATGTGAGGTTCAGCAGTAAGCTGGCGTGGCTGTTTGCGGGCGCGGGCTTCTTCTGGTTGATTATTATGTTCGCCTTCGCCTTTGCCGACTACGCCAGCCGCCACTGGGAACCCGTGCAGGGCTGGTAGGGTTCACATGCTCATCTGTCCGTAGTCGCGGATCAGCCCAATCACTTTGCCAATCACGCGCGCTTCGTTTGCAGGCACGCGAATCGGTTCATAGGCAGGGTTCGCCGATTCGAGGCGCACCCATCTTCGCTCATAAAAGATGCGTTTGATGGTCGCCTCGTCCCCAATCAACACGGCGACCAGCTCGCCATTATAGGCGGTCTGCTGGGGTTTGATAATCACCAGGTCGCGCGGGAGGATATGCTCACCCACCATACTATCGCCCTTGACCCTCAGCAGGAAGGCGTTCTCCACATTGCGTACCATGTCGGCGGGCACAGGGATTAGGTCCTCGATGTTCTGCTCGGCGAGGATGGGTGTGCCTGCGGCGATGGTGCCGAGCAAGGGGAGATACGCCACCCGCTCGCGATGGGGCTGGTAATCGGGATGGAGGATGCGAATGGAGCGCGCTTGATTGCCCCGTTCGATGTAGCCCTTGCGTTGCAGGGCGTCCAGATGGAGCGCCACGCCGCGCAGGCTTCGAACCGTGCCGACGCCCTGCTGAATCTCGCGCAAGGTCGGCGGATAGCCGCGCTCGCGGGCGAAGCGCACGATGAACTGTAGAATCGCCTTCTGTTGCTTCGTTAGCCCTTTTGCCATCGTTTTTTCGCCTCCTAAAACCTGCGGCGTGCTTGGGCGAGACGCCCAAGCCACTGGAGCACGGGCGTCCCGCCCGTGTGCCCTCACCCCCTGCCCCTCTCCCAGCGGGAGGGGGGCGGACTCCCCCCTTCTTCTTGTGGGAGAAGGAGGTGTTTGGGGATGAGGGCTTCCCTAACAAGCCCACCTGTCCGACAGGCGGGCACACTCCGCTCAGATAGGCACAGCAGATGGAGCAGTGGCTCCCATCATGTAGAATATTGTACACCACCATTTGTCTACCCTGTCAAGCCCGCACTGGAGGGTGTTGGGAAAATCTCACAGATTAGGAGGAATCTGCTTTTCAAACACCCTCTTTCAGGATGGACTCGTACAATTGGCGGGTCGGTTCGGAGGGGGATGTCTCCAGTAGCTCGGCGAGCGCTTTCTGGCAGCGGGCATAAACTTGGAGCGCGTCCGTGCGGCGTCCCAGGGCGCGATAAGCCTGCATCAGCAGGCGCGCCGCCGCTTCATCGCACGCATCGAGCTCCAGCAATCGTTCGGCGTATTCCATCACCTCCACATGGCGTCCCATCAGCGAGGCGAGCTGCGCCCGGCTGAGCAGGCATTCCATATAGAGGGCGCGTAGCCGATGGTAGTGGGGCATGCACCATTCCTCCTCTGCGAACTCTGGCAGCAGGTCGCCTCGATAGAGAGGGAGTGCAGAGTCCAGCCGTTCGCGTTGTGCTTGCGGGTCTGTGAGCGCGAGCGCGTCGCGGGCAATCCGCTCGAACTCAAAGGCATCCGCTGTCCAGCTATGCTCTGGCACCCAGCGATAAAGTCCCGAATCGTAGCGTAGCCATTCGCCGGTTCCCTCGCCCAGCGTGCGCTTTAGCGAGCGGCGCACCGCCGAAATGGTCGTCTGCAGGTTCACTCGTGCCCGCTCGATATCCAGATGGGGAAAGTGCTGTTCGCAGAGAGTGTCCGCGTGCAGTGGGCGTCCCTGCATGAGCACAAGGTGGCAGAACAGGGCGCGCGTGCGCGGGCTGACCCAGCCGTCGGGCGTCAGCTCGCGTCCGCGGAAGCGCACGCGCACCTCGCCCAGCATGCGCACCTCGATCTCCCAGCCACGCTCGCTGACCCACTCGATGGTTGGGCGCGGCTTCTGCGCCCGACGCCACCAGAGCGGCGCGCCATATCCGCTTAGCAGGCTCTCGGCATGCTCCATCGCGGACGGGTTGGTCTGCGCGGTGGCAAGCTGAAGGTATGCCAGCCCGCGATAGAGTGCATGTCCCCAGCGGTCGGCACAGGCAACCGCCTGCTGAGCCTCTTCGACGGCAGACTCGATATTGCCCGTCGCCATGCGCTCCATCGAGCGGAGCCGACGCCACTCGATCTCCAGCTCAGGTAGCGCGAGCGCCAAGACCAGCCCCTCCGCCTGTTCGAGTAGCGCCTGCGTCTGCGACTCCTGTTCGCCCGACGGGGCGAGCAGGGCGAGTTGCACCTGCAGGAGGCAACAGCGTGCGAGAACGAACCGATTGTTGAGTTTATGGGCGAGCCGTCGTGCCTGCTGGAGAGTCTCCAGCGCGTCATGCTCGCGTTCCATCTCCAGCAGCGCCTGCGCCCGATCGCAGAGCCATTCCGCCTCGCGCTCGTAGCCGACCGCCTGGCGCACGACCGACAGGGCACGATCGGCAAGATGGAGCGCCTCCATAGGGTCGCGATAGAGCAGGGCACGGAACCAGCTCTCGTAGGCGAGCGCGCTGCCCTCATCGGGCGCTTCCAGCGCCCGCACCGCGCGCGTATGGTACAACTGCTCCGCCCCGCGCCCCTCAAAATAGGCGAAATCGGCTTGCATCAGGTGCCACAACTCCTTCCATGCGAGTGGTGCAGACGGATGAACCGCCCATTCGCTGAACTGCGTCAGCACATCCCGCGCCAACGGCAGGTCACCACAAGCAAGCGCATATCGCAAGGTATAACGCAGGACACCCGCCCAGCGATGCCACCACTCCATGTTGAACTGCATGCGCGCCCAGACCGCTTTGTGCAGTTGATAGGCAGTGCGCAGCTCGCCTTGACAGGCGTGCAGGTAGGCGAGCGTCAGCTCCAGCATCGATTGCTGGCTTTCCGACCAGCCGCCTTGCTGGAGAAGGGTGGACAGGGCGGTGTGTGCTTCCTCGGCACGACCCAACTGCGCGAGCTGCCCTGCCCGTGCGCAGTGAACCTGCACCCACAGCGTGCGGTCAGGGTCGCATTCAGGGTGCGCTTTGAGTTCCTCAATCGCCTCTTGCGAAGCGTCCAGCGCGCGTAGCAAGCCGTCGGGCAGGCAGAACATCAGATGGGGACGCTCGCACAGCAGGTAGATGCGCTTCGGCACATCGCCCTGTTGGGTCGCCGCCTGCAGGCACGCGGAAAGTAGCTCAAGGCGGAAGCGTGGGTGGGAGCGCAGGCGTGCTTGCTGGTACGCCTCCCAGAGCCGTGCGAGCACCGTCTCATCCGGCTCCGAGCGCATCCAGTGTAGCCACCGCTGCTCATCGGGCAGGTTCAACCCCTCTCTGCTTTCCGCTTCCAGCTGTTCAGCAATCTGGCGATGGAGGCGAGTGCGCTGGACTGCAGGAATCGACTCATAGATGGTCTCGCGGGCGAGCGGGTGCCGCCATGCGAGCGCCTGAATCTCGCCGCGCTCGCGCTCCAGCCAGCCCATCTTGAGGAGGTTCGTCAACCACTGGGCAGTGCGTCGCTCGCTGGCGTTCAGCAGGGAGGGCAGAATCTCGACGGGGATCGCCCCTTCGAAACAGCTGAGCCAGTCCAGCAGTTCGCGCTCCCGTGCCGAGAGCGACTGCGCCCTCTGCAACAGCATCCCGCGCAGACTGGACGGGATGACCCGCGTCAGATCGGGGTGCAATTGCCATTCGCCTACCCATGACTCGGCGTGGCGCAAAATCTCCACAATAAACAGAGGGCTACCGCGCGTGCGTTCATGCAGGGCATAGATGAGCCGCTCATCGTCTGCGAGTTCAGGACGCCATACGGCGACGAGCTGCCTCACTTCATCGAGCGAGAGGGGCGCCAGTTCCAGCGTGCGTGCGACACCATACGCCTCGCTCCGGCGCATCAGCTCATGGAGCAAAGGGCGCTCCACAGGCGTGCAGACCGTCAGCAGTAGCCCAATCGGCTCGAAGCGGATGCCCGATAGCCAGCCTTGGATCAATCGGATGAGGTTGTCTGAGGCGAGATGGAAATCGTCCACACAGAGCAGGAGGGCGCGTTTGCGTGCCATCAGGCGCAACGGGCGGATGAACTGCGCGGGGATATGCCACGATTGGGGGAACGCTATCCAGTGCTGGAGCTGTTCCGCGAGGGGCTGTGCCTGCGGCTCGTCCCCGAATCGGCGCAGGAGCTGCTCCATCAGCGAGGCGAGCGGCATCCACACCGGCTCGCCCTGCTCACCGCGACACCAGGTATCCACCGCAATCAGCCCGAACTCCGCCGCGCTTGCAATGGCGTCGCGCAGAAGACTACTGCGCCCCATGCCCCAATCGCCCGTGATAAACAGGATGCCACCGTTGCCCTGCGCCACCTGCCGGAGCCATTCCACAAGCTGATCGCGCTCTCGCGCCCGCAACTGCGTTAGGAATGGCGTCTCCATCAGCGGTAGTGTACCCTAACACGCAAGTTTGGATGGGAGGCAGATACGAAGGTCTGTCCCTGCACTCGCTGGAGAGCGCGCTCATGTTCGCACCCTGCGTCGCCGGCGAGTGCTGACCAGCACCATGCAGGTGAGCAGGCTCAGGCTCGTAGGTTCGGGCACGGTGTCCAGCAGGTACGCTTCAAAGCGGTCGGTCTGCGCGTTGTAGCCGCGCCCCACGATATAGCGCCCATCCGCAGATACTGCCCGCGCCGTCCACAGAATCGAGCCATCCGCCAGCAATTCCGCATAGCGCTCGTTGAGATTCTCCAGCCCGCGCTCCCGCGTCCACAGAATCGCGCGGTACTCCTCCTCGGCGTTCTGGGCAGCGACCACGATGACCCACCCGTCATCCGATACATCGAAGGCGTGGCTCATCGGGTAATCGGGTAGGGCGCCCAGGTCCTGCAGACCGGTTTGCTGAGTCCAACGGAATGCGTGGGGCGGGTGCTCGCGTTCTGGACCGATTCGCGCAGCGCCCACAACCACCGAGCCATCAGCGGAAACGGCTATTGCGCTGCTGTTGCCCCCGCCGGGGAAGGTGCCAAGATTTTGCATGCCCTCGTGGGCACTCCAGCGGAAGGCGCGGCGCTTGCCTTCGGCATCGTGCGCCCAGCCCACAACGACCGAGCCATCGGCAGAGATGCCGTATGCTGCGCTCACCAGCCCGCCCAGGGTGCCGAGGTCTTGCATGCCCGTGCTTGCTGTCCAGCGATAGGCGCGAATGTTGCCCGCGCCATTATCCGCCCAACCGACAACGACGGTTCCATCCCGACTGAGGGCTAACGCTGCGCTCCAGTCGCCGCTGAGCGAGCCGAGATCCTGCATGCCCGCGTCTGCCGTCCATCGGAAAGCACGCCATCGCCCACTTGCATCTTCGGCGATGCCAACCACGACCGAGCCATCCGCGGACACCGCACGCGCCTCGCTACCGCTGCCACTGAGTGTGCCAAGATCCTGCATACCGCTCTCGCGCGTCCAGCGGAACGCACGCGGACTCAGACGCTCGTTCTGCGCCACGCCCACAATCACGCGACCATCTGGCGAGATGTCGTACGCATAGCTCCATGTGCCCCCCAGCGTGCCTAACCATGTCAGGCTCTGGGCGAACAAGGCGGGAACCATCAGCATGCCTGCCCCTATCGTTAGGAGCCGATCAATTCGGCAGCGATTCGCTCTCCGTTCGTGTACCATGCCGGTTGCCTCCTTCCACTCGTGAGGAGCAGAGACGCCCTTTGTGGCGAACCGTTTTAGCCCACTCAAGCGTCTGGCTCCACTGAATTATACCACAGTACCTTGGGGCGGAGGCATCGTCGCACCCTGTTATAGATGAGGGGTTTTTAGGATTGTGGGGTGAATCGTTCGGCGGATGCCATCTGCAGGAACGCCTGGACCTGCGGATGGTCGCAAGCGCGGAAGGTTTCGGGTGAGCCTTCCAGCAGAATCTGACCTGCGTCCATCATCAGCACCCGATCAGCAACGCGGAACACGCTGACCACATCATGCGACACAATGACGGCGGTCAACCCCAGCTCGCGGTTCAGGCGGTGGATGAGGTGGTCAATCTGGTAGGCGTTCACGGGGTCCAGCCCGCTGGTCGGCTCATCGAACAGCACGATATGGGGGTCTAAAGCGAGCGCACGCGCCAGTCCGACCCGCTTGCGCATCCCGCCCGACAATTGAGACGGATAGAGTCGCTCCGTGCCCTCCAGCCCCACCCATGCGAGTCGCTCGCGTACGATGCGTTCCAGTTCCGCCCGCGACAGCCGCCGATGGCGCATCAGCCCGAACGCCACATTTTCGAACACGGTGAGATAATCGAACAGCGCAGCGTGCTGAAACACAATCCCGAGCTTGAGGCGCATGGGCATCTGCTCCCGCTCGCTCAGATGTCCAATCTCCACGCCCTCGATGCGCACCTCGCCCGCCGTCGGGCGCAACAGCCCCGCGATACATTTCAGCAAAGTGGTCTTTCCGCAGCCCGATGCCCCCATAATCGCCACAATCTCGCCATGCGCCACCCGTAGGTCGATGCCCTTCAGGATGGTATGCCCGTTGACCTTGTAGATTAGTTGGCGCAGCTCAATTGCAGGGGGCGTCTGACCGCCCATCGGCTCCTGTGCTCTCATCGTTTAGCGAACAGCGCGTCCGCGAGGAAGTAGTTGGCGACGAAAATCAGCACCATCGACAGCACCACAGCGCGGGTGGTGGCGTGCCCGACGCTCAAACCCTGTTGACAGCAGACCATTATCACGATTACCGCGAACACCACCGTCTTAATCAGTCCGCCGATAAAATCGAATGGCTCGGTGAACAGTTGGATGGAGCGGAAGTAGACGGGGGTGGGCACGCCCAGCGCAGAGGCAACCATCAGCCCGCCCAGAATGCCCGCGAAGTTCGCCACCACGCCCAGCAAGGGAAACATGAGAAGGCTCGCCAGCAGGCGGGGCACCACCAGATACTGAATGGGGCTAACCCCCAGCGCGCGCAGCGCATCGATCTGCTCGGTTATCTTCATCGTGCCCAGCTGCGCAGCGATGGCAGAGCCACAGCGGGCAGTGACCATGATGCCTGTGAGGATAGGCGCGATTTCGCGCGTCATCGCCACGCTGAGCGCGCCCCCCACAAAACCACTACCACCCACGCGCAGGAGGAGCGACGCGCTATAAAGCGTGATGACCGCGCCCGCAAAACTGCTGGTCAACGCCACAATCGGCACGGAGGTCACACCAATGAACGCCATCTGATGGAGGCACTCGCGCCCTTCATGCCGACCGAGCATCAGCCCGCGCAGGGTGGCAACCAACAGCAGCCAGATGGAACCGATGAACTCCAGTGTCGCCCGCAACGGTGATGGCTGCTCCGGTGCGCCCTCATCGCTCCATATCAGCTCCTCACGCATGCGCTAAAAACTATACCCTTTCCCACTTCGCGACGGTTCCCAGCAGAGAACCTTACGGCTCGCTGACTCGCTCTATGGTATGGCACGAAAGTTGCTGCTTTTGTATCAGCGGGGTATGGGAATGTTCGCATCGCAGAGCCATTATATGGATGATGAACCACCCATCGAGGAGTATCCTGAGCCTGAGCAGGACGAGGGTGTGGAGCAAGGTCTGCACGGCAGTGTGCTCGATGGCGTGTTGGGCGCTGTGTTGCGCCAGCGGTTGTTGACGGCGGAAGAGGAGGCGGAACTGCTCCAGCGCGCCCAGCAAGGTGATGAAGAGGCGCGCAACCGCCTCGTGGAGTGCAATCTGCGCCTGGTGCTGAGTGTGGCGCGCCGCTATGTGCGCCCCGGACTGTCGCTTGAAGACCTCGTGCAGGAGGGCGCCATCGGGCTAATCAAGGCGATTAACCACTTCGACACCAGTCGCGGACTGCGTTTCAGCACCTATGCCACTTGGTGGATTCGGCAGGCGATTGGGCGCGCCGCCGATTCACAATCGGGTCTTATCCGTCTGCCAAACCATGCCATCGATGCACTGCGCCGAATCGAGCGGGCACGGGCGGAACTGCGCCTGATAAATGGCGAGGAGCCAACTCCTGACCAAATCGCTGCCCATCTGGGTATGCCACTGAGTAAAGTTAATCGGCTGCTGAAGCATACCCAGATGCCC